>WNFP01000812.1_pt1 | contig 24171 bp, 18 predicted proteins | sample 5400201 | NCBI WGS metagenome assembly WNFP01 (sample SAMN13153355, study PRJNA577476) | soil metagenome | isolation source: 115 cm saprolite under Madrone tree | place: USA:California | collected 2016-06-14
GTCTTCTTCTCACTCTGACTTTGCCCGGGTGGATGATCGCCCGGGCTTTTTCTTTTCTTCCCCAACGGGTGCTAAAGTAACCTTGCAGAGAGGACTGCCATCCTACCGCACAGGGCATTTCGGAGGTCGTGGTGAGTATCCGCAGGGCGAAATCGGAGTCTGTCTCCCGTCGATGGCTCTGCGTGCCCCGAACACATCACGGATGGACGGCCGGCTTTTTAATGGGCCTTTGCTTTTTCTTTGTGGCCGGCGCATCAGCCCAGCGGACACAACTCAGGCCGGGCTGGAACAAGTTCTCCCCGCAAGAGGATATAAGCCTCGGCAAACGAGCCGCCACCGATGCTGAAAAGCAATTGGCGCTTTGCAACGCTCCTAAGGTCGATGCTTACCTGACACAAATTGGCACGCGTTTGGCGCAAAAATTGCCCACGGGTGGGGTGCAGTACCCGTTCGAATTTCATTGCGTGAATGACAAAGCCATCAACGCCTTTGCTTTGCCCGGCGGATTTGTGTTTGTGAACCGCGGCGCGATTGAAGCCGCGGACAATGAGGCACAACTCGCTGGAGTGATGGCACATGAGTTGTCGCACGTGGCTCTCCGCCATGGCACCAACCAAGCAACCAAGGCGATGCTGGCGGAGACAGGTTTGGGAATCTTCGGCGCAGTTTTCGGAGACACCACTGGCGGTGCGCTCCTGACGCAACTGGGCAGTTTCACGGCCGGAGGCGTACTCCTGCGCTATTCGCGAACAGCCGAATCACAGGCCGACGTTATGGGCACACAGGTCCTCTACGATACGGGATACGATCCCCGTGCCATGGCGCAGTTTTTCGAAAAGCTCGAAGCGGAGACCAAGGGGAAGAATCCCCCGGAGTTTTTCTCCGACCACCCGAATCCGGAGCACCGCGTCGGGCGCGTCGATGAAGAAGTCGAGAAGCTCGGTGGCGCTCCGCCGGCCGCTCGGCGCGACTCCGCCGAGTTCGAAGCCATCAAGCGTGAAGTCCTGGCTCTGCCGGTCGTGAAAAAGCCGGCCCCAGCAGCGCCTGGTGCCGCCGCTGCCCCAGCGCTGCCTTCCCGCAATTTCTCGGAGTACCAGGCGAGTTCGTGCACGCTCAAGTACCCGGACAATTGGAAGAGCTACCCCGACAGCAACGGAGGCGGCGTTTCCTTTGCCCCCGAAGGCGGCGTCGTGGATGACGGCAGCGGCCATAGCGCCCTCGGGTATGGCCTGATCATCGGCGTAATGCTGGCCAATGGCGATCCGCATGATGGAGACGCCATGAATAGCGCCACCCAGCAGGTGATTCATGATCTTCAAAAGTCGAACCCGAGCATGAAGATCACGCGGCAAGGAGAGCGCTTGCGCCTGAACGGACTACCTGGCCTTTCGACCTATCTAAGCAATGCCTCTCCCGCCGGCGGTCAGGAAACGGACTGGGTTGTCACCGTTCTGCGTCCGGAGGGCTTGGTCTATTTCGTCTGCGTCGCTCCGCAATCCGCCTACGACAGTTACGACAAGACGTTTTCCTCGATCCTCGACTCCGTACGGTTCACAAAATAGACAGCCCGTCTGTGAATCGCCGGTCAGTTCCCGCCGTCACCATCCCCCCTCACCGAACAGGAATGGCAGAACCTCGGTACCTTCGCGCCGCACGGCTTGCAGTTCGCGGGGGTCGATGCCCAGCGCCTCTAGGATGGACGCCGCGACCTGGGAGGTGGCCACGGGAGTCTTGACCTCGCGCGCGTTCAGGGAAGGGTTCGAGACCATCAGGCCGACGTTTGTGTCACCGAAGCTGAATCCTCCGTGCTCGGCGTTTTTCTTGGAAGATCCGGTGTAGATTGTGCCGTAGGTCGGCTGCACCAGAAGATCGGGCGTGCGGCTATCTGTCAGCGGGTCGCGGAATTTGAGCCGAATTTCGGCCCCCGCCAGCACTTCATCAATAAAGAGCGCTCCGGCGTTGGCATTCAGGTAAGCGGCAACGTCGCCGGTCTGGCTCTGATCCTGCAGCCAGATTAACGCGATGTCGTCGTCTTGAACGAATCCGCAAGCGCCCGTGCCGCAGGCGGCGGCATTGGCAATGGCCATCGCCGCGGGATTGGTATTGGCGTCCGGCAGGGCTGCCACCAAGTCCGCGAAGTGACCGGGCTTGTTGGTCTTTACCGGGTTGATCGGCGACTGGCCGTGCTTGGCGGTGACGATGAATAGGGTGGATTCGTAGATGCCCTGTGCTTTGAACGCCTGGATCAGGGTTCCCAAAGCCTGATCGGTCTTCTGCAGTGCGTAGGCGAGAACAGCAGTCGGAGTGCCTGCGCCATCTTTGTACCCACCCAGCTGCCCGGTAAATGTTGTGTCGGCGGCACAACTGCCGTCGGCGTTGTCCCGTGCCAGCTTCTGCCCCACGCTGACAGCCTGGAAATTCAACCCAAACACCGCCGGTACACCGGGCCCGGGCGTGCCGTCGTGCTTCAGTCCGTGGATCTCATTGATGACCCCCTGGACCTTCAGGGAGTCATTGTTTACGGTGCAAACCACACTCACCGTGTTGTCGAGGCCGTTGACGTTGGTGATTTCTGGAGTGTAGAGATCTTCGACGCCGTTGCCGGAAGGGCCGTTCACGAGGTCGTAAGCGGGATGTTTGTCGGCCCATGCGGTGTGGCCACCCGCGCTCTTGACCACCTCGAAAATCGTGTTGCTTCTCATCGCACTATGCGGAAACAATGGCACACACTTGCCCTGCTCGTTGACATGACGCGGCAATTTGGCGGGATCAATCACGTTCTGCGAGACATTCAAGGAATCGTAGAGATCGACACTCTCGTCGAAAACCATCAGGTTGCCAGCCTGGCCGGTGCAGGTAGTGTTGGTAGGATCGAAAATGGTGCGATCGTAGCTCACGTCGTAAAACAACCCGTGGCTGATGGGAGATCCACCGGTTACCAGCGCCAGTAGGCCAGGGAAAGAATCCGAGTTCGCGGGTGTCCGCGCATTCGAATAGGTGATCCCGTGGGTGCTGAGGGCCGCGAGTGCTGAATCGGGGTGGGCGGCGACGTAGTTGGCAACATCCAGAGCATGCAGACCGTCCACGCTGACCAGAAGGACATGCTTAATCTTGTTTCCCTGGCCAAGCACATCGTTGGCGCGGGCCGGTGCAGAAAGGGTAGTGGCGATCAATGCTATAGACACGGCAACTGCGAGCAATGTTTGTCTCAAGAGGATCTCCTTATTGGGCAGTGCGTCAGAGCACTTGCCCGCGCTAAAGACTAGAGGCGAGTTGTTACAGAACGGAGAATGGGCGGTGTCGGCTTGATGAATCGCGGAAAATCGGCGCGATTCTGTAGGGAATTTTATTAGGCGTGAGGGTGCTGGAATTCCTAGCAAGCTGCTGAAGGGCCGTGTGCGTTTCTCATCTGCCCGTGGTCAGTTCGCTCGCCGCCTGGTCGGCATGGTGCCGGCGATAGACTTCGGCCGCGCGTACCAGCGCTTCCGTAATGCTGCCACAGATATTTTCCGCGCCCACGTGGCGTTCGAAATCTGACTGTTTCATCAGTTGCGAAGGTTGTTCGCGCGCTCCGCAAAGCAGCAGGGAGCGGCCCGACGCGTGAAGTGTGTCTGCCAAATCGCGGATGGCGCCGAGCCCGGTGGCGTCAATCGCGGTCATATTCCGCAGACGAAGGATGACGATGGGCGGCAATTTGTCGAGGAAGTGGAGAATATCTGCGAACTTGTCGGTCGCACCAAAGAGGAACGGGCCGTGAATGCGGTAAACAATCGCGTATTCCGGGATATCCTTGCCTTGCAAAACGTGCACGCGGCTGTCTTCCACATAATCTTTGGTCACGGGGCTCACGGTCGTGGTTCTCGAAACCTTGCGAATGAACATGAGTGCGGCGAGGAGCATCCCGATTTCCACGGCAAAAGTTAGATCCGTCACCACGGTCAGTGTCAAGGTCAGCAGCCAGACGGCGATGTCCGCCTTGCTAAGTTTCAATATCTCGGGGATCTCCTCCCAGTCGCCCATGTTGTAGGCCACGATCATCAAAATGGCAGCCAAAGCAGACAGGGGAACGTTCTGCACCAGGGGCGCGGCAAACAGAACGATCGCCAACAGCGTCAGTGCATGAATGATTCCGGCAACGGGCGTCTTCGCGCCAGAGCGCACGTTGGTGGCGGTGCGGGCGATGGCTCCCGTGGCGGGGAGCCCACCAAACAGCGGTGAAACGATATTTGCAATGCCCTGGCCGATCAATTCCACGTTCGGATTGTGCTTGTCATTGCTCATACGGTCGGAAACGACCGCAGACATGAGCGACTCGATGGCCCCCAGCATCGCCACGGTGAATGCTGATGACAGGAGCTGCCGAAAGACATCGTAATGGAAATGCGGGACCGCCAATTTCGGCAGGCCGCTGGGGATTCCCCCAAAGCGCGTGCCGATGGTTTCAACGGAAAGATGCAGGAAGAAGACTGCTGCGGTTGCGCCGAAGGTGACCAGGATGGCGCCCGGAATTTTCCGGGCGTATTTCAGGCAAAAAACCATCACCGCGATCGAGAAGATGGACACGGCGGTCGCCGGCACTGAGAAAGTATTCCATGCCTGGCCAAAGGCCATCATGCGGTGAAAGAAGTCACCGGGGACGTGATCCATCTTCAAACCGAAGAAATCGCGGATTTGCGTGCTGGCAATGAGGATCGCTATGCCGTTGGTGAAACCCACCACGACCGGCCGGGGAAAGTATTTCACCATGGTGCCCATGCCGGTCACGCCGAGAAGCACGAGCAAAACGCCGGCCATCATGGTGCACATGAACAGGCCGTCGATCCCGTGCTTGGCGATGATTCCCGCAACCACGACGACGAACGCGCCCGTTGGCCCACCGACCTGTGTTTTCGAGCCGCCCAGAGCAGAGATCAAGAATCCGGTGACGATCGCACAATATAGTCCTGCTTGCGGCGAGACTCCGGATGCAATCGCAAACGCCATCGCCAGCGGCAGCGCTACCAAGCCAACGGTCACACCAGCGATCAGATCGGAGAGAAATTTGTGGCGATCGTAGTCGCGCAGCAGGAGTATCGATTTCGGAAGCCAGGCTTCGAGAGCGGGGGTCATGAGGCTTTCAGTGCAAAGAAGAATAATGTCTACGCAGATTCTAGCAAGGAGCAAGCCAAGATGGATTAGCGGCGAAGTACGGGTGTGCCTTGAAGGAAATCTTGCGCTGACCCGCGCCTGTGGGGACGGTTGCCCGCTTCGTTTAGTCAGCGGCTTCGCTGCGTGGGGCGGCCGGCTTCCAACGCAAGACCGGTTTGCGAGCAGCGCCGACTTCGTCCAGACGGCGGACGCGCGTGGTGTGCGGCGCGGTCTTCACAATCTCCGGCTTGGTCGCGGCTTCCTCCGCGATGGCTTTCATCGCATCGATGAACAGGTCGCATTCTTCCATGGACTCAGATTCCGTCGGCTCGATCATCAGGGCTCCCGGCACAATCAGCGGAAACGCCGTGGTATACGGATGAAAGCCATAGTCGATCAACCGTTTGGCAATGTCCATGGTGCTCACGCCGTTTTTCTTTTGAATGGCGTCGCTAAACACCACTTCGTGCATCGAGGGCAGAGAATAAGGCAGTTCGTAGGCGCCCTCAAGCTGCTTTCGAATGTAATTCGCGTTCAGCACGGCGTCTTCCGTGGCCTGCCGCACTCCCGGGCCGTATGCCAGAATGTACGCCAGCGCGCGAACCAGAACGCCGAAATTGCCGGCGAACGCTTTCACTCTGCCGATGGAATCCGGACGCACCGGTTCCAGCGCCAGACGCCCGCCCTCCTTTTCCACCAGGATGGGCACCGGACGGAACGGCTCGAGAATTCTCTTCATCGCCACCGGACCTGCGCCCGGCCCTCCGCCGCCGTGCGGAGTAGAAAAGGTTTTGTGCAGATTCAAGTGCATCACGTCAACGCCCAGGTCGCCCGGCCGCGTCACGCCCGCCAGCGCGTTCATGTTCGCGCCGTCCATATACAGCAGGGCGCCCTTGGCGTGCAGGATCTCAGCGATTTCCGGAATGCGCTGCTCAAAAATTCCCAGTGTCGAGGGATTGGTGATCATCAAAGCCGCGACGTCTCCAGTCACCTGGTCGCGGAGCTTCTCGACATCGATTTGTCCGTGCGACTCCGACCTGATGTTTTCGACTTCGTAACCCGCGATGACCGCCGTCGCCGGATTGGTCCCGTGCGCGGAATCCGGAATCAGTACTTTCTTGCGTGGATTCCCCTGCTTCTGCAGATAAGCGCGTATCAGCAGCAGGCCGGTCATTTCGCCATGTGCCCCGGCTGCCGGCTGCAGCGTGATGGCGTCCATACCGGTGATTTCTAGCAGGCACTTTTCGAGCAGCCGCAGAATCTTGAGGCAGCCCTGCGAAAGCTCTTGCGGCTGGTAGGGATGTTCCGTGGCAATCCCATCGAGCCGGGCAATGAACTCATTGACGCGTGGGTTGTACTTCATCGTGCAGGAGCCCAGCGGATACATGCCCAGGTCGATGGCGTAGTTCCACGTCGAAAGGCGCGTGAAGTGGCGAAGAACTTCGATCTCGCTCACCTCGGGGAAACCTTCGATGCCCGCCCGGCGGTGATTGGCGCCGAGCGCTTTGGCGGGATCGGCGGCGGGCACATCGAGCGGTGGCAATTCGAACGCGCGCTTTCCCGGTGAAGATTTCTCAAAGATCAGCCCTTCGCCCTGGTTGGTATGGCGCGATGCTTTTTTGATTTTCTTGTTCATTTCCCTGTTCTACTTTGTAGAAGAATACGTTCTCTCAAATCGGCCGCTCGAGCGCGAGTTTCAAGGCCTTCGCGAATCGTTCAATTTCCGCGCGCGTGGTGGTTTCCGTGACGCACACCAGCGCATGCTTGGTCAGTTGCGGATACGGCGTGCCCAGTGCGAGCGGCCCGATGATTTTGTCGCGCAAAAGGTGGCCATTGACTATCTTTACCGAGCGCGGCAGCTCGACGGTGAACTCGTTGAAAAACGGCGCATCGAAGGTGCGCCGGACGCCGGGAATCTTCAGCAGCTCGGAAAGCGCGAACTGCGCCTTGGACAAGTTCTGCTCCGCCATCTCGCGCAAGCCTTCCTTGCCGAGGAGCGTCAGGTGCACCGTAGCCGCGAGCGCGCAGAGCGCCTGGTTGGTGCAAATGTTGGAGGTGGCTTTCTCGCGTCGGATATGCTGCTCGCGCGTCGCGAGCGTCAGCACAAAGCCGCGCTGGCCCTCGGAATCGGTCGTTTGTCCCGCGAGCCGTCCGGGCATTTGCCGCACGAACCTATCCCGCGAAGCAATCACGCCGGCGAAGGGTCCGCCGTAACTCGGTGGCAGTCCGAAACTCTGGCCTTCCATCGCTACGATGTCGGCTTCTGCGGGTGGTCGAACGAGTCCGAGGGAAACACCTTCCGCAATCGCAACTACAAACATCGCACCAGCCGTGTGCGTAACATCCGCAAGCGGCGCGTACGATTCGATTACTCCAAAAAAGTTCGGTGATTGCACGACGACAGCGGCAACGTCATCTTTCACCGCTGCCTGCAACGCGTTCGCATCGACCGTCCCGCTGGCCGTAAACGGAATCTCCTCCACGCGCAAGCCTGAATTTTTCGCGTAGGTCTTCAGCACCTCGCGGTACTCCGGATGCACCGATCGAGCCACCAGGACGCGTTGTCGGCCCGTCAGGCGCTCCGCCATCAGCACGGCTTCCGTCATTGCCGTCGAACCGTCGTACATCGACGCGTTTGCCACTTCCTGCCCGGTGAGCTGGCACATCAGCGTTTGAAACTCGAAGATCGCCTGCAGCGTGCCCTGCGTGATTTCCGCCTGATAGGGCGTGTAGGAGGTGAGGAATTCTCCGCGCTGAATGATCGCGTCCGTCACCACCGAGCGGAGATGGTTGTAGACGCCCGCGCCGAGAAAGCTCGTGTACCCGTTCGAATTTTCCGCGGCGCGGTCCTTGAAATACTGGATGACTTCGGCTTCCGAATACGGCCCGGGAATGTCCAGTGTTGCGCGCAAGCGAAAACGATCGGGAATGCTGGAAAACAATTCTTCGATGGATTTTGCGCCGATGGCGGCGAGCATCTCTTGCCGCTCCGCTGGGCTCTTCGGGAGGTAGCGCATCAGGCCGAGGCTTCCTTACCGCTCGCCGCGATGTAGGCTTCGTAGGCCGACGCGTCCATCAGCCCGCTGAGCTCGGCGGCGTTCGTGAGGCGCACCTTGATCAACCACGCGGCGCCGTGCGGATCGGTATTGATTTTTTCGGGGGTATTCTGAAGTTCGCCATTGGCTTCGATCACCTCGCCTGCAGCCGGCGCGTAAATCTCGCTGACGGCCTTGACGGACTCGACCGTACCAAAGGACTTTCCCAGCTCGATTTTCGCGCCGGGCTTGGGCAGTTCGACGAAGACCACGTCCCCCAGTTCGTGTTGCGCGTAGTCGGTGATCCCGATGGTCGCTAGTCCACCCTCCACGTTGATCCATTCATGCTCTTTGGTGTAGCGGTAGTTCTTCGGATATGCCATCAGCCCACTCCTTGGAATCGCTTCAGAGGCCGTCAGGACACTTGTTGAACCGCGGTTTTCTTCGGCCGCTTGTAAAACGGCGTCGGGACCACCAGCGCCTTACACTTTCGCCCGCGAATTTCCACGTACAAAACGGTGCCAACGGTCGAATACGCCGGGGGCAGATAAGCAAGCGCAATGTTTTTTCCTAGCGTAGGCGAAGGCGAGCCGCTGGTCACCACGCCGATGGCCTCGCCCGCTTCATTGCAGCAGCAATACTCGTCGCGTGCAATTCCGCGGTCGATCATTTCGATCCCCACCAGCGTACGCCGTAATCCCGCCGCTCTGGCCTGCTCCAGCGCCGCGCGTCCCAAGAAATCGCTCTTTTCCATCTTGCAGTAGCGATCCAGCGCGGCTTCCCACACATTGATCTTTTCGCTGATCTCGTGCCCGTACAACGCCATCTTCGATTCCAGCCGCAGCGTATTCCGACATCCCAGGCCGCAGGGAACGACTGCGAATTCTCGCCCCGCTTCCATCACCTGGTTCCAGACCTTCTCGCTGGTCGCCACATCGGAAGGCACGTAAATCTCAAAGCCATCCTCGCCGGTGTATCCGGTGCGCGCGATCAGGGTGTTCTTCAGGCCGCAGACCGTTCCATGCATGAACCAGTAATTCTTGATAGCGCTCAATTCCTCGTCGGTCAGCTTCTGCAAGAGATTGACTGCCCGCGGTCCTTGGATCGCCAATTGCGTGTAGGCGTCGCTCAAGTCCTCGACCACGCAGTCGAAACTCTTGGTGTTCTCGCGCACCCAGTTGATGTCTTTCTCACGCGTGCCGGCATTGATCACCAGCAGAAAACCATCTTCGCTCAGCCGGTGCACGATCACGTCATCCACAAACGTTCCTTCGGGATAGAGCATCGCCGAATAGTGCGCCTGGCCGATGGCCAGCTTCGACGCATCGTTCATGCTGATGTGCTGCACCGCGGCGAGCGCCCCGCCGGGCTTCCCGCCGCTACGGATGCGAATGTCTCCCATGTGGCTGACGTCGAAAACGCCCACGCTCCCGCGTACCGCCCGGTGTTCCGCAATCAGTCCGCCGCTTGATGGATATTCGACCGGCATATCCCAGCCGCCGAAATTGACCATCTTCGCGCCAAGGCGGCGGTGCAATCCGTTCAGCGGCGTCTTACGAAGCTCGCTTTTGTGAGGAGTTGCGGCGGATTCCATTCCAATGGCTCAAGCAGAAAACGATACTAGCACGCGCTCTCCAACGGGTCAAAGAAGCCCGCCCGAAGCCCGCCCGAAGGTAGTGTCTCAGTTTGAAAAATGAATCCATTCAGACATCTGTAAATACTCTGCGGGCGGTTCAACGGTGGGATGGTAAAAATACCTTACGGCAGCCAGAAGGAGTCGAGAACGAACCACAAAAAACGTCTTATGCCACAGAACACCAAATACTGAGGGGTCTTTCCGCGATTGGCCTTGGTGTAACCCTCAGCGTCTTGTGTATCCGGTCGAAATGATAATGCATAAAGTGGAGCGCAACCATGAAAGCATGATTCTCAACTTTCTTGCTGAAGCGTTGGTTAGCCGCGTGAAACCCAACTGCGACACTAGCTGCGCGGAGCGAACCGTTTCCCTGCCGAGGTGAGTGACTCGCGCACCGTTCGCACCTTCACCTTGCCGCAGCCTCCCATGCTCAGGTAGAGTTTTGCGGAGAGGCCCTTATGCAAGGTCCGACCCATTGTGCGCAATGCGATATGCCGGAAGATCGTTGCACCTGCGAACGGTACTGCACCATTTGCAAGGGCCAGTTAAACGTGCGTCTTTGCACAGACGGTCTCTACTATTGCCCGGATTGCCGGGAAGCCTGCGACGTCTCTCTGGCCACCAGCCGTGGTCACTGAAGCGAGAAGCCTGCACCTGCAGATCGATGCGGACGCCCGCCTGGCGGCCGCTGCCGGAGGCGTGGTCCGCTATCTCGCCGACGAGGCGGGACTTGAGAACGAGGCCATCGCTCGATTGCAATCCGCCGTCATCGCTGCCTGCTCGGAAGCTTTCGAACATCTGACGGCAGATCATCCTCAGCTGGAAATCGCATTCACGCGCTTTTCCGATCGCATTGAGGTCGCTCTACCTCATCTAGGCGATGACCCTCCCGCGGTGGGCCTCGATGCCATCGCGGGGTTTGCCGCGGACGGCACGGGATCCATCCAAGTCGTTTTCGCCGGTTTCGACCGCGTCCAGTACGAAACGCGCCGTGGGGCAGGGGTCACTCGTTTGACGAAGTATATCGGCCCGGCCACTCGCAAAATATAAGCGTTGTTCGAAAAGAAAAAAGCCAAACGGCACCGCCGTCTGGCTTTTCCTTTACGCCCTTTTGTTTTCAGGGCCCTACATCTTCAGCGCGAACGTGTTTTTTCGGATGAGCGACGTCATCTGATCGTCGCTGAGTAACATCCGCAGCGTCACACGATCACCGGCGGGCGTCACGCGCGCCTGATCGAGCAGTTGCGCTAGATCCGGATTATCCTTCTGCGCCTGATATCGTTTGTAGAGAAACCCCGCCTGCAGCAACTGGCCAAGCGCGTTCGCATCTTCGGTCGATCCGCACACGGCCTGGAACTTTCCTTCGATGCCGCTGCTCGCGTCCACGTTGATAATCATGTTCTGCATCCGTGCCACGAGCTTCGCCGCTTCAGGGAACTGCCCCACTTCCGGCGCCAGCTGCTGCATCGCCAACCGCGTGTAAGCGGGATTCAGCACCGCCCAGACCACGCCGCTGCCGTTCGCTTCATTGATCAGCGGGAAGAGTTTGTCGTTGCGCAGCAGGCCTTCCTCACTGCCAAAACGCACCTCGATCATCTTTTCGAGGATGGCGCGATGGCCAAACGCCGCGGTGTTCGAATCGATAAAAAAGAAGAACAAATCGTTCGATCCCGAACCGGTACCGAACGCATAGAGCGTATAACCGCGTGCTTTGAAGGTGGGAAGCTTTTGCTGTTTGAAAAACGCCTCCGTCGAATTCGGACTGTAAGTCCCAAGTGCTACGCCGACGATCTCTTCTCCGGTGGGAACGTCCGGCGAGCCCGCACCTTCGGTTTTCGCGCTCAACCCCTCCGCGACCAGCCCCCATGCAAGTTCATCGACTTGCGAATTCGGATCAACTCCTGCCGAGGCCAGGAATTTCTCGAATTGCCGGAAGCGGTCAGGAAGCATCTGCTCTTGCAATTGCGAAAACCACTTGAGCGAGCGCGCCTTTTTCAGGTCGGCGTAGGCAAATTCACCGATCTCCTTGGGGAAGAGCGCGATGATGTCCGCGCCAAGGCGGCCTGCCCGCGCAGGCTTCGGCAATGCCAGGGACAGCGCCACCAAAATGCCGGCGGCCACCAGTCTGCGGGTCGTTGACCTTGGCCGAGTCTGCATCAGACCTGTATTCGATCTCAGTTTCACGTCGTGCTCCTTTCGAATGGGGCAGCTGGAACTCTTAGTCTACGGTTTCGTTTCCCGGGCCGCATTGCCCAGACGCTCCCGCAGTGCTGCGATCCTCACGCGCATCGACGCGACATACGCCGCGTCCGTCAGTCCCTGGAGGTTGATCTCCACGTTGGCCAGTGCTCCACGAGCGCCTGCTTCGGCCATCAAACGCGCTACTTGCAAGTCTGATCGCATGGATGCGGCAACGATAGCATCCAGTTGTCCGAGACGTTCGAAAAGTGCAACGGTACGTTCGGCCACCTGCAACGGCACCTCTGACGCACCTTTTGTCGCCCTCTGTACGGCTTCCTCGCGCTGCTGCACTTCCTCAGCTTCTCCATGCGGTAATTTGAATGCGGCCATTACGGCGTCGTAGGAAGCCGCGTCACGATCGATGGCCTCGGCAAGTTCATCTGCAACGCTGCGCATTTCGTCCAGTGCTGGCGAGAGCTGATCCGCAAAGGCGGCCTGCGATTTCTTTTTCCGCGAAAGCCCCGCCACCATCTGCCCCAGGGCTGCCGCCAGCGCTCCCACTAGTGCCGATACACTTCCTCCTCCCGGCGTCGCTGAAGGAGTTGCCACCGCGTCCAGAAACGGCCGCGCTAAGCCTGCCAGCTTTCCGTCCTTGGCCACTCCCAGCGGCGCGCCGCTCAGCGCGGCCGCCAACTTGTTCTCAAATACCTGCGCGGGAGAGAAGTTCTCTAGTTGCAGGAAATATTCCGCCGCCATCTCTATCGCCTTTTTAGGGACCAGTCCGACGATTTCGCTGCCCACCGGCCTCACGCCGTAGCGCTCCGCTTCGCGCTTCACCATTTCATACACGCGGTGCATCGCGGTCTGTTCGAAGTCGGTCAGGTTGATGGACACCTGCACCAGGTTGCGCGCTTTCAGTTCCACGCCCATGGCCTTCACATACCGGAGTCCGCCCGATGAAAACCGAATTGTTTTCGCGATCTTGTTTGCGATGCTGATATCGGAGGTATTGAGATTCACGTTGTAGGCGATGAGAAACTTTCGCGCTCCAACCACGGTCACCCCAGCCGTGGGGTGCAGCTTCGGTTCGCCAACGTCAGGCTGGCGGTCATGGTTCTTCTTCAACTCTTCGCGCAGCCCTTCGAACTGCCCGCGCCGCAAATCTTCAAGATTTACGCGCTCCGGCCTGGTCGCCGCCGCTTCATAAAAAAAAACCGGTATCCGGTAGCGCTTCCAGATTTCGTTGCCCACCCGACGCGCCAACGCCACGCAATCCTCGATGGTCACGCCATCGATGGGAATGAACGGCAGCACATCCGTCGCCCCCACGCGGGGATGCGCCCCGCTGTGTTTTGTCAGGTCGATTAGTTCCATGGCCTTGCCGGCCCCCAGAATCGCCGCTTCCGCCACCGCATCCGGCTCGCCCGCCAAGGTAACCACCGAGCGGTTATGGTCGGCGTCCATCTCGCGATCCAGCACGTACACGCCCGGGACGCTGCTCATCGCCGCCACAATGGCATCGACCTTCGCGGGATCGCGTCCTTCGGAAAAATTGGGCACACACTCGATCAGTCGTTTCATCGTTTTGGCTTTTTGTCCCGTCGCCCCGGCCAATTATTTGGCAGCTTCGGTTTTCTGTCCGGCAGCGTGGGCCGTTCGTACACGAACGCTGGCTTATGCGGATTGCTTGGTGTCCCCGGGGCCGGGCCGGCCGGGGCCGGCGTTTCGGCGGGCTTCATTGACTCCGGTGCCGGCCGGTGGGACCTTTGTACGGACGTCACTGGTCTTGGCAGGGTTTTCAGTGGCCATTGCGGCCCGATCATGGGCTTCATGTTCGGAGGCAGCGGCTTCTTGGTCATTTGCGGGGCTGCTCGGAACGCTTGCCCGGACTTCGCAGTCGAGCCCGTACCTGTTCGCTCTTTGCGGTAGCGGCTCACCTGCCAGGCGAACCACGTGAAGGCCCCCACCCACAGGCCCGTAACGATCGCATCGTAACCGCTCAAGCCCCCCGCCTTACCTAGGATGGTAACAACCACACTGATGGTTACCAAAATGGCGTAGAAATACTCTTCGAACAGGCTCTTGGTCTTCCGCAGCCCGATCTTGGGAAGGCGCACCCTCCGTACCGGCCTCTTTGAGTAATTAGACTTGTTTGGCGGCATGGATTACGCGACCACGTTTCACGGTCATCCAGCAATGGTTCACTCCAAAATAATAGGGAATTTCCCGGTAGTCGGCCACTTCGAATACGGCGATGTCCGCCAGTTTGCCAACCTCCAGCGATCCGATGCTTTTTTCCCGCCGCAGCGCATAAGCCGCGTTGATCGTCGCCGCCGTAATGGCCTCCGCGGGAGTCATGCGTAGTTGTGTGCAAGCCAGCGAGAGAATCATCGGCATGCTCAGCGTCGGAGACGTACCCGGATTGTAGTCCGTCGCCAACGACACAATCGCGGCCGCCTCAATCAGCGGCCGCGCCGGCGCAAATTGCCTCAGCCCCAGGTGAAAGTCGCATCCCGGCAACAGCGTTGCCACGGTTTCCGATTTTCCTAGCGCCTGGATATCGCTCTTATTCACGTGCTCCAAGTGATCGCAGCTCGCCGCCCGCAGCAGGATCGCCAGCCGCGCCGCGCCCGTCCGCGAAAGCTGCTCCGCGTGCAGCCGGGGAGCCAGTCCCCATTGCCGGCCCGCTTGGAGTACTTGCTTTGATTGTTCTACGGTAAACGCGCCGCGATCGCAAAACACATCGCAAAACTCGGCCAGTCGGCTCTCGCCGATTTCCGGCAGCAGATTTTGTTCGATCAACTGAATATACCGCTCTGCTCCGCCCGTTTTTCCCCGATACTCGGCGGGAACCACGTGGGCGCCAAGAAATGTGGACACAATTTCCAGCGGCTGCTCCGCCGCCAGCTCTTGGTGCAACCGCAAAATCTTCAATTCGCTCGTAACGTCCAGCCCATACCCGCTCTTTGCTTCAAGCGTGGTTGTGCCATACGCTGCGAACTGTTTCAGCGCCGCATGCGCGCGTTTCTTCAAAGCCTCGCTCGTAGTCGCCCGCAGCCTTTTCACCGAATTGAGAATTCCGCCGCCCTTGCGAGCAATCTCCTCGTAGCTCGCTCCGGCGATCTTCAATTCATATTCTTCCGCCCGGCTCGCCGCATGGATCAGGTGGGTATGAGCATCCACAAACCCCGGCAGCGCCACGCGTCCGCCCAGATCGATCTTCTCCGCCGTCCGCGCCTCCGGCAGCTTTTCCACCTCCGCCCGCGTTCCAACGGCCGCGATCAATCCATCGCGCACCAGCAGCCCGCCACCTTCGATCAGTCCCAGGTTGGATAGGGAATCGCCCCGCCGCGGACCGTGCCCGCGCAGAGTCAGGAGTTGCGAGGCGCCGCAGATGAGAAGGGAATCCGCCAAGGCTTCCGTATTATGCCCAAAACAAAACCGGCAGGACAGGATTCATCCCTTCCTGTCGGTGAACGTCAGCAGTCGTAGAGTTTGGGCTGCGATGCTACGCGCTCGTCGCCTGCCCCCGATAAGCCGGCAAAAACAGTTCCCGCACAAACGTCTCAAACGTAGTCGCCGTCGTATTCTTCTCCGACCGCGGCTCCAGTGGTTTCATGTACCCGCTGTTGATCGCCGCGGACATATCGCAGACGAGTTGCGCCATATTTCTGGAGATCCCCATTCCTTTCATCGCCTGGATCACCTGCTCATCCGGCAATTGCACATATGCGAGGTCTGGTTTTCCAGTCGCGGTGACGATAATTTTCGCCGCTCCAGCTCTACTCCATCGGCACTTTAACGCCCGTTTTCTTGGCGAACGCAATCGCTTCGGAGTATCCCGCGTCCGCGTGCCGAATCACGCCCATCCCCGGATCATTCGTCAGCACCCGCTCGATGCGCTTCGCCATTTCTTTCGTTCCATCCGCCACCGTCACTTGTCCCGAGTGTTGCGAATAGCCGATCCCCACGCCGCCGCCGTTGTGGATGGACACCCACGAAGCCCCGCTCGCCGTATTGATCAGCGCGTTCAACAGCGGCCAGTCCGCAATCGCATCCGATCCATCCAGCATCGATTCCGTCTCGCGGTACGGCGACGCCACCGACCCGCAATCCAAGTGATCACGCCCCATCACGACGGGCGCTTTCACTTCGCCCCTAGCCACCAGCGCATTCAACGCTAGCCCAAACTTGTCCCGCTCGCCGTAACCCAGCCAGCAGATCCGCGACGGCAGCCCCTGAAACTTCACGCGCTTCTGCGCCAGCTTGATCCAGCGATTCAGATGCTCGTCCTGAGGAAACATCTCCAGCACCAGTTGATCCGTCCGCGCAATATCGGAAGCGTCTCCCGAAAGCGCCACCCACCGGAACGGTCCTTGGCCTTCGCAAAACAAAGGCCGGATATAGGCAGGAACGAAGCCCGGAAAGTCGTAAGCGTTCTTTACGCCTTGCTCGTACGCGAACGTTCGAATGTTGTTCCCGTAGTCAAACGTCACCGCTCCCAGCTTCTGCAAATCCAGCATTCCCTGGACGTGCGCTGCCATGGCCGCCATCGAATTCTTCTTGTATTCCTCAGGACTCTTCTTCCGCAGTTCCAGCGCCGCTTCCAGCGTCATCCCGTTCGGCACGTACCCGCCGATAGGATCATGCGCGCTGGTCTGGTCCGTCAGCAAATCCGGCACCACGCCGCGCCTCGCCAGCTCCGGAATCAGGTCCGCGCAATTCCCCACCAATCCAACCGAAGCCGCTTCGCCTTTGCGCACTGCATTCTTCAAAATCCGCAGCGCCTCATCCAGCGAAGTCACCATCACGTCGCAATAGCCCGTCTTCACGCGCCGCTTGATGCGCTCCGGGTCCACGTCAATGCCCAGAAACGCCGCGCCATTCATGGTCGCTGCCAGCGGCTGGGCTCCGCCCATTCCGCCCATTCCGCCCGTCACCACGAGCTTGCCCTTCAGATCTCCGGCAAAATGTTTCTTCGCCGCCGCCGCAAACGTTTCGTACGTCCCCTGCAAAATCCCCTGCGTGCCAATGTAGATCCAGCTTCCCGCCGTCATCTGTCCGTACATCATCAATCCCGCACGGTCCAGCTCATGAAAGCGGTCCCAGTTATTCCAGTGCCCCACCAGATTCGAATTGCACAGCAGCACTCGCGGCGCGTATTCATGCGTCCGGAAAACCCCCACTGGCTTCCCCGATTGCACCAGTAGCGTTTCATCCGCTTCCAGCGACTTCAGCGACCGCACCATCGCATGGAAACATTCCCAATTTCGAGCCGCCTTCCCCGTCCCACCGTACACCACCAAGTCTTCCGGCTTTTCCGCCACCTCCGGATCGACGTTGTTCAAGAGCATCCGCAGCGCCGCCTCCTGCTGCCATCCCTTGCATGAAATCTCCGTCCCCCGCGGCGCGCGAAACGGCCCCCTTGTCAATCCCGCGTTCGCCGCTGTCCCCGGTACCGTCACACTCATCAATTTCAATCTCCGCCGCTCATACTAACGCACGCTACCCCCTTTTGCACCCGCCCTCCCATCGAAACTCTCTTCTGCCGTCGGGCGTCTATTAGGTGGCAGCGCTTTTGCGGCTTCCAGGGGCTAAAGTGGAGCGCCATCGACAAGCCTTTTGGCGCCTTTCTCTAGCCCTTATCCCTGCCGCGCTTCGCCAGCAACAAGCAGCCAACAGCACGGCGGCGCACGGTAATATTGATCCCCAGCGTCCAGCGTAGAACAGCTGCCAAGCGCTCGATTGCGCGATCAAAATGGGTAGAGTAGAGTGACCCTCAGGCCATGAACTACGGAACGCTTCCCTCACGCTTCCTGAACGCCGTCGATACTCTTCCAAACCCGCGCGCCCAGATGGCTCGCCGGGACGGTCGTTGGGAAACCATCTCGTCTCAGGAATTGCTCCGGCGTGTCGCTGGCCTCTCCACCGCTTTCGTGGAACTTGGCGTGAAGCCCGGCGACCGCGTGGGCCTCTTTTCCGCCAATCGCCCCGAGTGGCATACCGCCGATTTCGCCATCAACGGAACCGGCGCCGTCACCGTGCCGGTGTACTTCAACGAATCGTCCGACCGCATGACCTACATCTTAAAGCACTGCGCTGCTAAGGTCGTCTTCGTTGTCGGCGCGGCGCAATTGCGGAAGCTGCTCAACGTTCGCCAGGAGCTTCCCGAACTGGAACAAATCATCCTTGCCGACGGCGACGCTGAAGTTCCCGGCGAGTGTCTCCGTTACGAGACACTCATTGCCGGCGCGAGCGCGCCGGACATCTCTTCTTATCGCTTGCGCTCGTCGCAGGTTTTGCCCGGCCAGCTCGCCTCCATCATCTACACCTCCGGGACCACTGGCGAGCCCAAGGGGGTGATGCTCACGCACGCCAATTTCTGCTCCAATGTCACAGATGTGGGCCACGACTTCCAGCTCAATCCCGCAGAAGACATCGCGCTGTCTTTCCTTCCTCTCGCTCACGTCTACGGTCGTACCATGGATTACATCTATATCTTTCAAGGTGCCGCTCTAGCCTACGTTGAGTCCGTCGATGCCGTCGCCCAAGCTCTCGTCGAAGTCCGCCCTACGATTACAGCAGCGGTGCCCCGATTTTTCGAGAAAATCTATGCGCGCCTCGTCGAGCAAGGCTCGAAAACTGCCGGCATGAAGAAAATACTTTTTGATTGGGCCATGAGCGTGGCCCAACGAGCGACTCCCTGGCGCGCAACTGGATTTCCTGCGGGCCTGGCCTTGCAAGCGCAGTGGAAGCTCGCCGATAAACTGGTTTACAAGAAGATCCGTCTCCGAACTGGAGGCCAGCTGCGCATCGTCTCCTCGGGCGGCGCGCCGCTGTCCAAATCGCTGGCGGAATTCTTCTGGACTGTGGGTATCCCGATCTATCAGGGTTACGGTCTGACGGAAACCTCCCCCATCGTCTCCAGCAACTACCCCGTGAATCGCATGGGCAGCTCCGGCAAACCGATTGCCAACGTCCTAGTCCGCGCCGCCGAGGATGGAGAAATCCTCGTGAAAGGTCCCTGCGTCATGCAGGGCTACTATAAAAATCCCGAAGCCACGCGCGAAGTGCTTAGTGAAGATGGCTGGTTCCGCACCGGCGACATCGGGTATCTCGACAAGGACAACTATCTCTTCATCACCGATCGCAAGAAGGACTTGATCAAGACCGCGGCGGGAAAATTTGTCGCCCCGCAACCCATCGAAAACGCTCTCAAGACCAGCCCCTACATCCTCAACGCCATGGTCGTGGGCGATAAACGCAAATTCATCGTTGCGCTCATCGTCCCCAATCCCGCAACGGTTGCCGCCAAAGCTGCCGACCATGGAATCAAGTGGGCGTCCAACTCCGAACTGGCAGCCCATCCCTGGGTGCAGGCGTTAATCTCCGCCGAGGTCAAGCGTCTCACCATCCATCTCGCGCAGTACGAAACCATCAAGCGCTTTGCTGTTCTCCCCGAGGATTTCACCTTCGACAACGGCAGCCTCACCTTTACGCTTAAGCTCAAGCGCCGCGTTGTCGAACAACAATACGCCGACGTCATCGAATCCCTTTACGCCGACGTCGCCGAGCCCCGCCCGATTCTTCAGGAATAGGTGGCTTCCGCCGGAACCATTCTTCGAGTTGCTTCGACGAACCAATTCTCGCCTCATCTTGAGGAGCATAGCGACACCATCACAGAACGCACCGCCACTCTCGGCGGCGTCGCGCATCACGCCAACGCATTGCGCACCGTTCAGCAAGCCGGCGCCCTCGGCGACAACGTCACCGATCTCTTCACGCAGCTCACCAGCGCACTCGACAAGGACCCCTGATTCCTCGAAGCTCACTTGCAGTCCCTGAGCTCGTATTCGGGCGGCCTTTTATGACTTCCATTGCGGGCGCCCACCCTTTCCAGTAGCGGCGCGCTAAAGTCAGGTCGCTCCTGCCGGAGGACATGATTGTGTTGGCCATGCATCTCCGTCAGTTGGGATTCGAAGTCAGTGCAACCTTCCTAAACAGCAGCCGCGGGCGGTCGACCGCGTCTCTGTCCAAGACCCGGTATCGATACTTGATGATGAATCCCAAGTGGACATGCCATGCAGAAACTCGAATGCCTGCCACGATTGAGTTCTTTACTGATCGCCATGGACCAAATATATTAAGACCATGTTGAGACGGCAAGCCTACCGGTTCGCACTCCGGCCGAGCGGCCAGCAACTCCGCAACCTGCGGCAGTTCGCGAGGGTTCACACCCATGTCTGATCAACTGGTCATCGCCGGCCGCGCCTTTAATTCGCGCCTTATCGTCGGAACGGGCAAATACCGCAGCTTTCAGGAAATGTCGCTCGCCCACGCCGCTTCCGGCGCGGACATGGTCACCGTCGCCGTCCGCCGGGTGAACCTCACCGACAAATCGAAGGAGTCATTGCTGGATTACCTTGACCGCGAAAAAATCTTCATCTTGCCAAATACCGCCGCCTGCTACACCGCCGACGAGGCCATTCGCACAGCGCGCCTAGGCCGCGAAGTCGGTCTCTCGAACTGGGTCAAGCTCGAAGTCATCGGCGACCAGCAAACGCTTTTCCCGGATACCGAACAGCTCATCGAGGCCACGCGCGTCCTTGTCAAAGAAGGCTTCGTGGTCCTGCCGTACACCAACGATGACCTCATCGCTGCCCGCAAACTCATCGATGCCGGCGCCGCTGCCGTCATGCCTCTCGCCGCCCCCATCGGCTCCGGCCTCGGTGTACAGAATCCCGCCAACCTCCGCATTCTTCGTGAGCGCATCACCGAGGTGCCTATGATCGTCGACGCTGGCGTCGGCACGGCCTCCGACGCCGCCGTCGCCATGGAACTCGGCGCCGATGGCGTGCTCATGAACACGGCCATCGCCGAAGCCCAGGACGCCGTCCTGATGGCCGAAGCCATGCGCGACGCTGTCATCGCCGGCCGCAAGTCCTACCTCGCCGGCCGCATGCCCAAGCGCCTCTACGCCTCCGCCTCTTCACCACTTTCCGGTGTCGTCCGTTGATCGTTCCTAGCCAATGGATCTTTTCACGCCTGCGCCGATTTCCTTGCTTGCGCGTCGTCGTAGCTCTCACCATAAATCGATGGCACCTTCGCGCCCATCGATCGCAGGTAGGAGGAAAGTTGACCTCGGTGATGAATGGTGTGGTGCAGCCCCATCATCACGAACGTAACCGCGGGCCGCTGGAACATCCCGCGAAAATCCACGATCTTCACCAAATGCTCGCCCCGCAATTTTGACAGCGCTTCAAAATTCTTGGCGAACCGTTCTTCGTACCACGCCGCGATTTCCGCGGGCGTTTTTACGTTTTCGGAAATCATCGCCGGGTTGGTGTCGAACACGCCGTTGATCACACTTTCGACAAATCGATTGTCCGCCGCCGCAATGTGGCGCACCAGCTCAATCGCACTCTTCGAAATCGGGTCGGGACGGTATTCCGCCTTATCCGCGGGAACCGCTTCGAGAATCTTCTTCGTCGTCCGGCTCTCTATCTTCAACGGCCCCAGGTACACATTCTGCAGCAGGAACACTGCTTGATCCGCCGTCATTGTTTCCGCCATCGCTCTCCTCCTGAATGCGTTTTTTTTCTTGCGTTCGCTGTGGGTGCGGGGCGGACACTGAGCCCACCCCGGGCTCCATTGCCGGGTTGGATGCCGGAATCCGTTCTTCGTTGCACCGGGAATGTCGGCGCACCTAGACCGTGAGGAACAAGAAATGCCAGGTGATATCCACGGCAGCGTGGACTAGGGCCGAGGCGAAAATCGAGCCGGTCTTGCGCCACGTCCAGCCGTAGAAAAAACCGGCGATGGAGGCCAGGACCACATAGCGCCAGTTGGGAAAGCCCATGTTGGTGATGTGGGCGAAGCCAAAGAGAACGGAAGCGGTCCACCAGCCTGCGAGTTCACTATGCGAGGCGCGCGAAAGCATGTTTTGAAGCAGGCCGCGGAATAGGAACTCTTCGGGCCACGCGGTGAAAAACAGAATGCCGAGCGAAAGGAACGGGAGCGACTTCCACTGCGACCATTGCGGAGCAAATTCGATGAAGTGCATGGCCTGGCCCAGCGGAATGGCGATGCAGCCGAAAACCAGGAAACTCGCCACGATCGAGAAGCTCCAATGCCCGCTCCAGCCGATGGAATAGCCGACTCCGTTCACAGAGCGGAGAAGCACGAAAGACGCCAGCGCTACATTAACGCATAGCAGCACCGTGAAAACGTAGGCGAGCCGGCCGCCGGGGTATGGCCAGAGCCAATGGGAAGGCGAGAATTTGACTGCCAGCCATATGCTGACAATGATGAGAAAATCTTCCCACGCTCCCGGAGATTTTTGCTTCGCCGATGCTGCCAGTGCCAACGGAATGAACACGAGACCGGCGACTGCGGCGGCACGTGTCCACGCGAAAGTATTCGTTCCGAACAGGTAAATCAGGCAGACCAGGAAGACTGCCACGCCGAGCAAGTAGCCGCTGCCGGCGCCGAAGCGTGCGGCGAGGCGGCTGTCCACGCCGCGCGCCGCAAAAAGCAGCATCACCAGAAACAAAAACGCGAAAGCGGTGAGCGTGGCAGCGAAGGCGCGGCCTCCGTAGCCCAGCCAGGCGGAGTACAACGCTGCTGTCAGAGTCAGCACGGCCCAGAGAGCGAGCATCGGGAGCGGGCCGAGTTGGCGCGTGGCGGGCAAGCGAGAATTGTAACGCAGGGAGATGGCAGGCCAAATTCGACCACCGGCGCCGGCGTTTCTGCGAAATTCTCTGCGCTTCGAATGAGCAACAATTCCTTAGAAATAGCCGTAGCGCCTTTATGTTCAATGAGTATGTTGCGCCAATTTTCATGATTTGCTTGGTGGTCGACAGAGCCATTACCCATCATTCGTAGCGCAGGGTCTCTATCGGATCCACACGGGTCGCCCGCCGTGCAGGTACGTAGCAGGCCGCCAGCGCCACTCCAAACAACACCACCGTGACAGCTGCAAACGTCGGGAGGTCTGTTGGCGTCACGCCAAAAAGCAGGCTGGCCATCAGTCGCGTCAGAGCTAACGCCGTCGCCAGCCCCGCAATAATTCCAATCGCCACCATACCGGCCCCTTGTTTCATCACCAGTCCCAGGACGTCCCCGCCTTGCGCGCCAAGCACCATGCGCAGACCAAATTCCTTCGTTCGCCTGGCCACCGAATACGACACCACGCCATAAATTCCCACGGTTGCTATCGCCAGCGCGACACCGGAGAAGAGAGACAGCAGCAAGGTCAGGAACCGAGGCCGCGCCTGCGCGCGAGTAAGCACATCCTCCATCATCCGTATACCTGCCAGTGGCAGCGAGGGATCGATCTCGTTCAACTGCTCGCGCACAACGCCCGCCAGCGAGCGCGGGTCGGCCGCCGGCGTCCGCATGACTATATACATGTCCGTATTGCCTGCGCCCGCCGGCTGCCGGTAGGGCAGATACAATTCGGTTCCCGCCGGCCGATCGAGCCCGGCATTCTTCACGTCGTCCACTATCCCAATGATGGTGCACCAGTCTTTACTCCCGCCTGGGCGAATACGCCTGCCGATAGGACTTTGGTGCGGCCAGAATGTCATCGCCATAGTCTTGTTGATAATGACGGCATCGGGCGCGCCGTGTACGTCCCGTCCGTCAAACAACCGACCATCCATCAGCCGAATACCCATGGTCGCGAAATAGTCTTTGCTCACCGCTTGATAGAAATCCACGTTGGGAATGGGACCACCCTCGGTCTGCACAAATCCCTCGATATCCGTGTCGTTCATGTTCGGCGGGCGCATGGGAGCCAACCCGGAAACCAGCGCCGCAGATTGTACGCCCGGGAGATTCGTCAGGCGGGCATCGAGCCGTGTCCAGAAGTCCGTAATCTTTGCGTTGTCCGTGTACGCTCCGCTAGGCAGCGAGACGCGCATGGTGACGACGTTCTCAGCATGAAGGCCGGTATGGACCTCCTGTAGCTTCCAGAAAGCCCGCAGCATCAATCCGCAGCCAATCAGCAGCACGAGAGCCATCGCCAGTTCGCCGGCCACCAGGATGCGCCGGAAAATCTGCGCTCCAGCGGCCGCCGTCGTACTCCCCGCGGTGTCTTTCAATGATTCGGAGATTCCGCTCACCAACAGTGGCGCGAGCGGCGCGAGTCCAAAAAGCACTCCGGTGATCAAGCTGGTCACCAGCGTGAAG
>WNFP01001248.1_pt1 | contig 24141 bp, 26 predicted proteins | sample 5400201 | NCBI WGS metagenome assembly WNFP01 (sample SAMN13153355, study PRJNA577476) | soil metagenome | isolation source: 115 cm saprolite under Madrone tree | place: USA:California | collected 2016-06-14
CTCTAGTTTCTTAGCCATTTCACTTCACCTCTAACTGCATGTTCCAATGGCTGTTCGCCACTAACTCAATTTCCCGGCACGAGATTTGGAATGCTGGCGCATCGGCTAGGGAGCCGCGCGCCAGCATGTTGCTTATTTCTTGAGCCAGACGTTCTGGAAGTCATACTTGCCTTGGGAGTTCGGTGTGAAGTCCTGTACCGAAGCCCGCGAGGCAAATAGCCGATCCTGGTCCACCGTGTAGGTGAAGGGAGCGTCACGATTGATGATCTTCTGCATTTGCGAGTACAGGTCCTGGCGCTTTTTCGGATCGAGCTCCTTACGGGCCGCCAGAACCAGGTTTCGCGCCTCGTCGCTATGGTAGTTGCTGTGATGGCCGTTCTGGGCGGTGTAGTCGAGAGAAACGCCCATTAGCTCGTCGGGGTCCGGCGTATCGTTGGTCCACGAACCGATCGCGACGGTATACTGCTCGGAATTGATGACGTCCTGCATGGTGGTTTGCTCCACCGGGTTGATCTTCATGGTGACGCCGATCTTCGCGAGCGATGACGCCCAGATCTGGGCGATAGTCACGACGCTTGAATCGCCGCTGGGGACATCGGCCTGAAATTCGAAGCCGGAAGGCACCGAGCTGGATTGCAGGATCTTCTTCGCCTCGACCAGATCAAAGCCGATCGGGTCGGTATTCGGATCATAGAAGAACGTCGAGCTCGGCAGGATCGATTTCGACGCTTTCGCGCGCCCGAAGAAGACAACCTTGGCAATCGCCTCGCGATCGACCGCATGGGCGAGCGCGCGCCTTACCGCGATTTCGTCGAATGGTTTTATTTTCTCGTTGAAAGTGATCATCCCGCTGACGGTGCCGGCGAGAGAATAGATGCGGTTGCCGGCGGATTGAATCTGGTCCACCTGGTTTGCAGTGACATTCGTGATGAGATCGACATCGCCCGAGTTGAGCTGCAGGACCCTGGCGTTATCGTCACCCACCACCCGGAACACCACCTTGTCCAGATAGGGCTTACCTGCTTGCCAATAATGGGGATTGCGCACAAGAACGACTTCCTGCCCTTGCGTCCAGTGATCGAGCATGAAAGCCGCGGTGCCTAGGGGATGGTTGCCGGCCTGTTCGCCCCACTTTTCAAAATTTGCCTTGGAATAGATGCTTGCCGCGAATGTGGAAAGCGCTGGCAGCAAGGGTGCGAAGGGGTCCGACATCTCGAAGTGGATGGTATGTTCATCGACCTTCGTCACCGCCTTCACCGGCGAGAACAGAAATCCCCACGAGCTTTTCTGATCGATAGCCCGGGTGAGCGAGAAAACGACATCCTCCGCGGTCATCGGCGTTCCGTCCGAAAACTTGACGCCGTCGCGCAGAGTGAAATCGGCGGACCTGCCGTCCTTGGCGATGCTCCATTTCTCGGCAAGTTCCGGCTCGATCCCCTGACCATCGGCGGACAAGCGAACCAGCCGGTCAAATACCGTCAATTCGGTGAAAATCGACGGATCATCCTGGGTATTGTAGGGATCCAGCGTGAAGATATCCCCCGCTCGGGCGACTACAAGCGTCCCACCCTTCACCGGCGTCTCAGCCCCGGCGCTTCCAGCAAACAGCACAGACAACCCGACCATGCATGCTCCCAGGAGAAGCTGTCGCGACCTAACCTTCGATTTCGAAAACATAACCATTTCCTTGACCTCCCTCAGTTATTATAAGGTTGAGATATTACAGTATTGCAACGACATACTCCATACGGCGACTGATGAAAATCCTCGATTTATTTCAACCGCCATCAACACCTCCAAACGATTAGATGTGCCATTACGCGGGCGCACGAATATGTGCGTCCGGATTCTCGCACCGTGAGCGTGGTTCCGACCAAGCGTTCGGCGTTCGACGCAATTTCTGAGGCGCGATCCATTTCGGTCAAGTCCGACCCTCCCCTTCGGGGGGACGCAAGTTTTCCAGCCGCGGGACTGCGTCGAGGAGTTCGCGCGTATAGGCATGCTCGGCATCCGAGAGGGATTTGCCTTCCGGAATCGTCTCGACGATCCGTCCACCCAGCATGATGATGACGCGGGGTGCGATGAAATTTACGAGTTGAAGATCATGTCCGATAAAGATGATCGACAGCTGCAATTGTTGGCGCAAATCCAACAGCAGATTCACGACCTGGGCCTGAATCGACACATCCAGCGCGCTCACGGGCTCATCCGCAATCAGGATCTCGGGCTCCGCCGCCAAGGCGCGCGCAATGCAGATTCTTTGACGCTGGCCGCCGGAAAATGCCGCTGGATAAGCCGATGCGGCGGAGGACGGCAAGCCCACTTGATTCAGCAGCTTTTTCACGCGCGTCGATACATCGGCACGCCCCACAAGGCGATGAAACCGGATGACTTCCTCAAGCGCGTCACCGATCCGCATGCGCGGGTTCAGGGAGGCATAGGGATCCTGAAATATCGTCTGGATATAGCGGCGCCTGGTCCGGAGCGCGGCTCCGGAGAGCGCCGTGAGGTCGTCGCCCTTGAATACCACGCGCCCGGAATCGGGCCGGTCCAGCAGCGCCACGCATCGCGCCAAGGTCGTCTTTCCAGACCCGCTTTCGCCGACCACGCCGATGATCTCGCCTCGATCGAGCCTCAGCGAAGCGTCGATCAGCGCGGGTTTTGGCGCACTGCGCGCCCGGAACGGCCCCCCGGATCGGGAGTAGCTCTTATTCAGGTTTTCCGCGATCAGCAGCGGCTCATCCATGGCCCTGCTCCACATCCAGCTCCGGCTTGTGCGAGGCGAAATCAACCGGCGTGAGGTTTCGTGCCTCCGCCGTCCGTATGCATCGCGCCCAATGATCGGGACCGACATGCGCAAGCGATACAGGTGTGCTGCGGCACGCATCAATTGCCAGCGGACAACGCGACGCAAACCGGCAGCCTCGCGATCGTGTACCTGATGGCGGTGGCGTCCCCGGTATGGAAGTCAACCTGGCCTGCGCACGGTCTCGCCGGACGCACGCTATCAAGCCGATTGTATAGGGCATATGCGGCCGAAGCAGGACTTCGGACGTCGGGCCTTCCTCGACGATTTGTCCCGCATACATGACCGCAACACGATCGGATACGCGTCCGACGACCGCGAGGTCGTGAGAGACAAGCAACAAGCCCATGCCCTTCTCGCGGCGCAGTTCCGTCAGAAGCCGCAGGATGCCGGCCTGAACAACGACATCGAGTGCAGTGGTGGGCTCGTCGGCCAGAAGCAATGCCGGATTGGCGGCCAGTGCCATCGCGATCATGATTCTTTGCCGCATTCCGCCGCTGAATTGATGCGGATATGCGCGCGACCGTTCCTTGGGATCGCGGATTCCGACGCGATCCATCAAATCGACGGCGCGCCGGTGGGCATCGGCGGAGCCGACAGGCTCATGCGATCTGATGACCTGAGCGATGGCCTCGCCTACCCTGAGTACCGGATTGAGCGAGGACATCGGGTCTTGGAAGATCATGGCGATGCGCGCGCCCCGAAGCTTCTGCATCTCGTGAAGCGGCAGGTCGAGCAACGACACATCGTCGAAGGTTACCTTTCCGGAAGCGACAGCACCCGTGGGAAGAAGCCCCAGTATGGCGCGCGCCGTAAGGCTTTTGCCGGATCCGCTTTCACCGACCAGGCCCAAGGCCTCTCCAGGACCGATCTGAAGGGTCAGTTCGTTCACGACCTCTAACTGCTGGCGGTTGAACGTAATGGATAGATCGTCGACAACCAGGCCCTTAGACATCGATTCCCCGCGCACGATCCGCCAACCCGTCGCCGATCAAACTAACGCAAAGGCTTAGAGTAACTATGGCGAGTCCGGGAAACAGGACGACCCAGGGTTCGGTCAGCATGAAGCTACGCGCCTCGGCGATCATAAGTCCCCATTCCGGCGTCGGCGGCTGTACTCCCAGTCCAAAGAAGCTGAGCGTGGCGCCAAGCTGTACGTCCAGCGCGTAGTCACTCATGGCAAAAACGATCGCCGGCGCGATGGCGTTGGGCAAAACATGCCGAAACATGATCCTGGCGTGCGAATATCCAAGGCTTGTCGCCGCCAACACGTATTCGCGCCGCTTCAGCGCGAATGTCTCGCCGCGCAGAATACGCGCATACAGTACCCAGCTGACGAGCGTGACCGCGATATATAGATTGACCAAACCAGGCCCGAGCATGGCGACGATGGCAATCACCAGGACCAGGAACGGAAACGCGATGACAATATCGATCGCCCGGCCGATCAGGGCATCCAACCACCCGCCGAAATAGCCGGCCAGAAGGCCCATCACCGAACCGATCATCAAGGGAAAAGCAACGCCGATAGCGCCGATCTGAAGATCGACGCGCGCCGCATAGAGAACGCGCGCAAGCACGTCACGGCCGAGATTGTCGGTCCCGAACGGATGGGACCAGTTGGGCGCCTGAAGCGCGCTGGAGAAGTCGAGCGCGACCGGATCGTATGGCGTCAACATCGGCGCGAAAATCGCAGCTAGAACGATGATGGAGAAACCGCAAATCCCCACCGCGAACGACCAGCTCTGCTTCCCGAAGCGAATGCGAACCCCACGAAACAAGGCGTAGCGCGTTGCAAGCGGCTCGGCAGGAGAATTAGTCATACGTCGAGCGCGACGCGTGGATCGAGGGCGACGTAAAGAAGGTCTGCGACAAGATTGGCCAGGATGACGAGAATTGCGAAGAACAGGGTGCTTAATTGGATGATCGCATAATCGCGTGTGGTGATCGACCCGATCAGAAGCGAGCCGACTCCCGCCAGCGAGAATATCTGTTCCGCGATAACTGTTCCGCCGATCAGAAATCCCACGTTGATGCTGATCACGGTGATAACCGGCCGAAGGCTGTTCCGCAAAATATAGTATGTCGTCAAAAAGTGATTGCGGAGACCCATGGCTTTTCCGGTCGTGACATAATCCGAGACAAGCACTTCGATGAGGCTGCTGCGCAGAGTCCGAACGAGGATGGGTGATAACCCTATCGCAATGGTCAATGAGGGCAAGGTGAGATGGGCAAGCGTACTCAGTCCCCCGTTGCCAGCGCCACTTATGGGCAACAGATGCAGCTTCGCCCCGAATAGCAGCGCGAGAATGATGCCCGACCAGAAGACCGGCATGCCCAGAGCCGCGGTAAAACCGAGGCGGATCAGGTGATCGGTAAGGCGATCCCTCCGAAGCGCCGAAATCAGCGCGAAGGGCGTGGCGATCACAATGGACAGGGCGATCGAATAGGCCATCAGAAGCAGCGTGACGGGCAATCGCATCACGACGATTCCCCATACGTCCGCCTGGTAGAAATAGGATATCCCGAAATTTCCATGCAGCGCATTGCTAAGAAAATGGAAATACTGCCTCCACAACGGCAGATCGAGGCCTAACTGGTCCCGCATGCGCGCGATTAGTTCGGGAGTGGCCCTGCTGCCCAACACGGCGATGGCGGGATCGCCCGGGATGAGCCGGACAAGAAGGAATACGATCAGGCTGATGCCGAATAGAACCGGCAGGAATTGCAGCAACCGGCCCGTCACATAGCGGATCATGCTGCCCCTATGCCCCCATCGATCGTAAGCGCGCTGCCGGTCACAAACCCAGCTTCGTCCGAAGCCAAGCAGGCGATACTGGCCGCGACTTCCTTGATCGGCGGCCGTTCCACTGTCGCCCTGCAGGCTTCATGGCGATCCCGCTGCGTTGCAAAGCGCCGTTCCAGCACCGGGGTGCGAATGATGCCCGGACATACGCAGTTCACGCGGATATTGTCCGCCGCACCGTCTACAGCCATGCTTCGCGTTAAGGACACAACGACCGCTTTCGGCGCGCAATAGGCGGCCCGGGCGGGACTTGGTGCCAGACCCATCGGCGATGCGCTGTGAACTATCGCGACAGCGCCGCGGTCGGCAAGCATGCCTTCGACCCTGTCAAAAGCGCGTCCGATCTCCATTTCAAGGGCGAATGATTCCGCTTCCTCGAGGCTGCCGGCCACGCAGCCCACGGCCGCACATCCCGTCTGCACGCGAAGTGCCGGCAAAAGCGCGGAGGGCATCCAGTTACCAGCACCGACGACACCGCACGGCATGTCTTGCTCCGGGATTGCGCTTGATTCTTGACGTCTTATTTCTCAATTGTCGACAATTAATTTGTCTGTTTAGATGGCGGCCATGATGCGATTGCGGCCGATCACGCGAAAAAGCGCCGAGGCTGAGGCAGCCGACGCCCTGCGCGACCATGTTGTCGGCGGGGGCGTCCGTCCCGGGGCCCGGCTGACGGAAGAACGGCTCTCGGGAGCCCTCGGACTGTCGCGCACGACCATCCGTACTGCCCTTCATCAACTCGCCAACGAACGCCTCGTCGTGCAAGTGCCCTATACGGGATGGATGGTCGCAAGCTTGAGCAGCGCCGATGCCTGGGAGCTGTACACCCTGCGTGGAAGTCTCGAGGGACTTGCCGCGCGGCTTTTGACGGAAAGTCTCGACGGCGACAAGACAACCCAGCTGCGCAACGCCTTCGATGCGTTGGTCGCCGCTTGTGAAAAGGGTGACGATGTCGCTATCGTCGATCGCGATCTGGGACTTCACAAGCTTGTCGTCTCTCTATCCGGCCATAAGCGTCTGTCGGAGCAATACAGGCTGATAGAGCAACACATCCGGCTTTATATAATTTGGAGCGACCGATTGATGTCCAGTAAGGAAGACATCATCGAGACCCATCGCTCCTTTGTCGAGGCCATTCTCGCCGGCGATACGCAGTCAGCGCAATGCATTTTGCGCGATCATAACGAGGATGCAGGGCGCATCCTCGTCAAATTCCTGGACAGTCAAGCCGATTCGGTCGCGTCCACAGCCGAGACGAAGCGCGGTGCGCTGCGCCGCTCAGGGCGTCCACGCAAGGGTTGATTTTGTTCGCCTATTGACCCGCAAGATTTTCCAATGGTCGTTTTTGTCATCACATGAAGGTTATCATGGGCAGTCAATCTACCGGCGATAAATTGAACATTCTCATTGGTTCGCCTCTTGAAGAGGCGCAGGTGGCGCGCATCGCGGCCGCCGCACCGGATCGTGCGAACGTGCTTTACGAGCCCGATCTGCTGCCGACCATACGATACCAGGCGGACCATCATGGAATTCGACGGCGGCTGAACGAGGCGGATCGTGCCCGCTGGCAGGGCCTGCTGGCGGCGGCTGACATCATGTTTGACTTCGATTGGATGGCGCCGGAAAAATTGCCGATAATGGCGCCCCGGCTGCGCTGGGTTCAGGCTACCAGCGCCGGCATCGGGGAGTTCTTGCAGCGGTTTGACCTGCTGCGGACTTCGATTCTTTTCACTACCGCCTCGGGCGTTCACGCCAAGCCGCTGGCCGAATTCACCTTGCTGGGACTGCTTTATTTTTCGCGGAACGTGCCCCGGCTTCTGCGCGAACAGGCGGCCCACAAGTGGGAGCGCTATGCCAACAGCGATCTCCCAGGACGGCGTGTAATGGTTGTCGGCCTCGGTGGCGTCGGAAAAGCGGTTGCCCAGGCTTGCGCCAATCTCGGTATGGAGGTCTGGGGAACCAAACGCTCGCCCGATTCCGCGACCCCGGCCGGCGTCGGCAAATTGATCGCTCAGAAGGACCTTCTCGCCGCATTGCCCCAGATGGATGCGCTGGTACTGGCGTGCCCCTTGACCCCGGCCACTCGTCACATGATCGGCGCAAAGGAATTGGCGGCCCTGCCTCCCTCCGCCATTCTTGTTAATATAGGTCGGGGCGGCCTCATCGACGAACCTGCCCTTGTCGATGCCTTGCGTAACAACAAGCTGGCTGGCGCGGCACTGGACGTTTTCGCGACGGAACCCTTGCCCGAGGACAGCCCGCTCTGGGATCTGTCGAATGTGCTGGTCTCGCCCCACTCCGCCAGCACGGTCGATTCCGAGAACGGACGCATCGTCGATATCTTCATCGAGAATCTCGAACGCTTTCTGTCGGGGCAAAAGCTGATCAACGAGTTCAGCCGCGAGCACGGCTACTAGATGATGTAAGGGGGGATCGTACTGCCATATCAAGCTGATACGGCGGCTATTGGATGCCACACACCTTGTCCCGCTCGGCAAGGCGGGCAAGCAGAAATGTCACTTCCCGCCGGGCCGACTCGCTCAGCTGCGGCCCGGGTTTGCGCAGCCCGTCATGACGGATGGCGCCGCGAAGCTTCAGCACGTATTTTCTAATCGCCAATCCCAGTCCGAGTTGCTGTTCCATGCGTATCATCGGGAGATGGGCGTCAAATAGGTCATGCGCGTCGGAAAGTGCGCCATTTGCCGCGAGTTCGGTCAACCGGACAAGCATTTCCGGAAAGGCATATCCCGTCATGGCGCCATTTGCGCTCCGGCCTAGCTCCAAGTCCAAGAACAGCCCGCCATTGCCGCAGAGGATCGATATCTTCCGCATGCGGCCTTCAGATTCGAACTTTCTGATCGTGGTGATCTTCTCAAGGCCGGGCCAATCTTCGTGCTTGATCATGACGCATGAGGGATGCGCTTCCACGATCTGGCGCAGTACATCCGGGGCGAACACCACTTGAGACGTCAAGGGGTAGTCCTGGATCGCGAAGGGGACGTCCGCGCCGATCGCCTCTATGGCCTGGCCATAGTAGTTGACGATGTCGCGGTCGGTCCGCAGTGCGCTCGTCGGCGCGATCATCACGCCGGCGGCACCGTTGTCCATAGCCTGACATGCAAGACTCCGCATCGACGCGAAGCCCGGCGCGGAAACGCCCACAACGATCGGCACCTTACCAGCTCTTGCCGCGATCCTCTTAACCAGCGCAATGGATTCGGAGGCGTCCAATTTGGGCGCTTCCCCCATTTGGCCGAGGACGGTGATGCCGCTAACCTTCTTGCCAAGATAGAAATCCGTCAGGCTGTCGACCGATTCGAAATCGATCTGGCCGTTCTCAAGAAACGGTGTGACGGCGACGCTATAGACGCCCTTTGCTTCGGCGTTAAAAGCCATCTCTCCTCCACAGAAACTTTTGCGCTGACATGTTCATTCCACCGACGCGCTCGGCAAAATCTCGCCCGATTCGTTCACTTGTCGTGTTTCGGTGAATTGCTCGCCTGCCGATACCGTTCCTTGGTTTCTTCATTCATGGGATAGAGGCCTGGCAGCGGGTGACCCCGCTTGACCTCATCCATGATCCACTGCTCCATCCGCTCCTGCTCGGGCCCAAGATTGACCACCTCTTCGACCAAAGCCGCGGGAATGACCACCGCGCCGTCGTCATCGACCACGATCATATCGTTGGGAAACACCGCAACTCCCCCGCATCCGATCGGCTCCTGCCAGCCGACAAAGGTCATGCCGGCCACGGAAGGGGGAGCAGCGCAACCGCTGCACCACACAGGCAGTCCCGTCGTCAGCACGCCGGCCTTGTCCCGCACGACGCCGTCGGTAACAAGGCCCGCCACCTTTCGTTCGGACATTCTGGCGCAAAGGATGTCCCCGAATATGCCAGCATCCAGCGTGCCGGCCGAATCCGCCACAGCGATGCAGCCTTCCGGCATCGCCTCTATCGCGGCCCGCGTAGAAATTGGAGAAGCCCAGGATTCCGGGGTGGCCAAATCCTCTCGCGCGGGAACGAAGCGAAGGGTGAACGCGCGCCCGACAAGACGACCTTGCCCCTCTCGCAGGGGAGATGTGCCGCGCAACCACACGTTACGCAGGCCCTTTTTCAACAGGATCGTCGTTATTGTGGCGGTCGTCACGCCCTGCAGCAATTCGATCGCGGCGTCATCTTTTCTCATGTCGCTGGGTCTGCCTATTTGTTATTCACTGCGAAGAAGCTAAATGCTGGCGATCAATCCGCCATCCACGCGGACAACCGAGCCTGTCACATAAGAGGACCGCTCGCTCGCGAGGAACGCGACCACGTCGGCATATTCCTCGGGAGTTCCATATCGGCCGACGGGAATGGACGCCGTGCTTTCGCGCGCGACCTCTTCCACGGTCCTGCCCTCACGCGAAGCTTTCTGTTCATCGAGGAAGGCTATCCGCTTGGTGGCGATTCTACCCGGCAGGATGATGTTCGCCGTTACGCCGTCTTTAGCCACTTCCCGCGCCAGGCTTTTCGACCATCCGACCAATGAAAGCCGCAGCGCGTTCGAGATCGCGAGGTTGGGAATAGGGGCCACCACGCCCGACGATGTCGAGGTTATGATTCTTCCCCATTTCCGTTGTCGCATGCCGGGCAGGACGCGATCGGCAATCGAGATGATCGACAGGACCATGGATTTGAAATTGTCCAGCCAAAGATTCTCCGGCTGACCGGATGCCGGCGTCGGCGGTGGCCCACCCGTCAGGCCGATCAGTATGTCGACTTCGCCGATCTCTCGCTCGATCTGGGAGACATTGCCGTCGATAACACCCGTATCCTTCAGGTCCCATGGAAGAGTGATCGATTGTCCGCCCGCAGCCTTGATTTCCGCGGATAGCCGCGCGATGCCATCGCGATCGATGTCCGCAAGGGCGACTTTCACGCCTTCTTTGGCCAAATTTCGCGCGATCGTCGATCCGAGGCCGCCGCCAGCGCCGAGGACCAGGGCCGTTTTGCCTTTGATTCGTAGATCCAATGCCGCTCCTTCAAGCTCATGCTTCGCTAAAATCCAGACGATAGCTCGATCAAGCTATCAAATCGCAACTACCTCAAAAAGATTGTTTTTCTTATCTTTAATTCATAGTTTTTCTATATGGACACGAAATTCCTCGAGAGCCTCATCGCCGTCGCCGAGTTGGGCTCGATCACCGCCGCGGCGAGACAGCAAAACCTCACCCCCGGTGCCGTCGCTCAGCGCGTCGCCTCACTGGAATCCGAGATCGGAGCGACGCTGCTGGATCGATCGGGACGCGGTATGTCGCTCACCGCCATCGGAAGCCAAGTTATCCTCCGCGCCAGGGCCATAGTTCAAGACGCCCGCAGCCTTCGCACCTGATAACCGAACAGTCGATCAGCGGGACAATCAGGATCGGCGCCATCTCCACCGCGTCTCGTTGCTGCCAGACTGGGCTCGTCCTTGGCCGGAAGGACTCCATGTCAGAAAATGGCAGCTTCCCCGGAGCGAGCTCCGGCGGCGCATTGGGCTGTTCTGGAATCAGGCATCCCCCTGGGGTGCTGTCATTGACTTAATGGCACATACTTTGAAAGGCAGATAAGGCGTCCGCTTTGTAAACGTCGCGTGAGTGCACGTCGTATCAGTGTATTGCTGAATTCCTATTCTCGTCGCCATTTCGGCGCCGACGACGGTGGCGCTGCGTATTGCGGAGCAGACAGGAATAACGCTCGTCGCATTGGCGCGGTCGGACGGCACCACGGTCTGCGCCAACCCTGGAAGTAGGTTTCAACGGACTGGTCGCTTGACGGCCGGGCCGTAGCCGAATGCTACAGAGCTGGCCCTCAAGCCTCTTTTGACGCTGCCAGAATCCAGCGGCGGAATGCGCGCACGCGGGGAAGTTCGGCCTTGGCTTTTGCACTGACGACGTAATAGGCGCCCGGGCCGGCGACGCGCACCGGAAAGGGCGCAACGAGAATCCCCTTCCGAATTTCGTCCTCGACCAGAAAGCGAGGCAGAAGTGCCACCCCAAGACCCGCGACGGCCGCTTGGATCACCATGAAGAAATGCTCGAGGCTCGGCCCCCATTGCAAACTGGCAGGGGTCACATCGACCGAGCGGAACCAGTGGCTCGCGCTGCGACGAGAAGGCGTTTCATCTCGCCAGGATGGAATTTTCAGCACATTTGGGACAATGAGCGAAATTGTCAGCTTTGCACGCCGTTTTTCTCATGCGCTGCTGGTATAGATGCAAGTGATCCGGGCCCTAAAACTCCGACCATACGTACATCGATGCGTCGATCGGGGCGGCTTACTCAGTCCAAGAGAGCACGACGCTCTCCCTGCCGCGGACCCACCCGGATGTACTTGCTCTCCGCAAGCAAGGACGCGAGAGTGTCGGCCATGTCGACTCCATGTTCAGCTGGCCTTGAACGCGCCATCGAAGCTCTGCCGCGCAACTACCCCGGACCGGGTGGCGCGGTGGCCGTATTGCGCGACGGCGAGGTGCTGGTTCGTCACGCCTGGGGCTGGGCCAATGCCGATCGGCACATTGCCTTCACGCCGCGCACGCTTTTTCGCATGTGCTCTATTACCAAGCAGTTCACCTGCGGCTTGGTGTTGGACGCCTTTCCCGACCCGTCGGTGCTGGATGACGACGTGCGTGCCCGCCTGACGCTGTTGGAGGAGGCCGCACCAAGCGTGTTGCACCTATGCCACAACCAATCCGGTCTGCGCGACTACTGGGCGGTGGCGATGCTGCACGGTGCGCCGGCTGAGGCGCCGTTCGGCGAGGTAGAAGCAGCCCGAGTCATGGCCGCCACCCGGACACTGCATTTTGCGCCTGGCACCCGCTATTCGTACGCCAACCAGAATTTCCGTATCCTCTCGGACGTGCTGCAGCAGCGCACCGGCCGAAGCCTCGCGGAACTGCTGCACACCCGTATCTTCGAGCGTGCCGGAATGGCCAGCGCGCTCCTGGCCACCGACACCCGCGCCATGCCGGATGGGACGGAGGGATACGAGGGTACCCAGGCCGCCGGTTTCCACACCGCGGAGAATCGCATCCTTTGGACCGGTGATGCAGGGCTTGGTGCGTGCCTCGATGACATGATCGCCTGGGAGCGCCATATCGATGCGACCCGCGACGACTCCAATGCCCTGTATCAACGGCTATCCGCACCGGTCAACTTCGCCGATGGGACCCCGGCTGCGTATGGATTTGGCCTGGCACGCTCGATCGAGTTTGGGCGCTCGGTCAGCAGCCATGGCGGCGCGTTGCGTGGTTGGCGCAGCCATCGTCTGTATGTGCCCTCGGAGCGTGTCTCTGTCGTTGTAATGTTCAATCACCTGTCCGACGCGCGGGCCGCGGCAATTGACCTGCTCGCCGCCGCGCTTGGCGAAGAGCGGCCAAAGCTCGAGGGCACCATCCCGGCGCCGAAATGGCTCGGTGCCTATGTGGAGCCGGAGACCGGGCTTGCGGTACGCATCGACCCAGCATCGGCAGGACGGATCCGGCTGCGCTACGGTCATTCTGCGGAAGAGCTCGACCTCCAGCTCGACGGTTCGGCGCGCAGCTCCTCCGGGACATGGCTGAGGCTCAGCAACGCCGCGTTGTGGATGGATCTCCCACACGAGAACCAAAGCTCGTGCCTGCGCCCTTGCGAGGGCGTGCCCACCACCGATGTCGCCGGCCGCTATCGCTGCGGAGAGCTGGATGCCGAACTCATCGTGGCCGATACCGGAGGCGTGCTCTATGGCGCCTTCTCAGGCTTTCTGGGCCAGGGCCGAATGGAGATGCTCGAGTCGGTCGGGCCGGATGTCTGGGCCTTGCCCTGCCACCGCGCCCTGGATCACACGCCACCCGGCGACTGGACGTTGGCCTTCCGGCGCGGCCAGGCAGGCCGGGTTGAGGGCGTCGAGGTCGGCTGCTGGCTGGCTCGCCGTATTCCCTACAAGCGCGTAGCATGATGCGCGGTAGGCCTCTGGGCAGTACCGCCAGCGATCTGCACCCCGGAACTTGGTCCACCTTGAGTGCTAGTTTTTCCAAAGGGGTGGACGATGGCGACGAAGCGGTGCAAGACATCGGAGCAGAGTACAGACATCCTCCTCGAAGCCGTAAGGCGGTCCGCGCGTTGCTGTACCGACGAATGTCAGGTGTTACCCTGGGAGCGGACCCGAGCTAGCCCAGCCCAAAGGTCTGATATGTGCAAGGAGCAAACCGGAGTAAAGCGCCAACATTGGCTCTAAGTAGTACGAGTGATAACCTCAATGCATAGCCAATCTTGTTCATCTATGCATGACATGCTTTGCGACAAACTATTTTCTGATCCCTTGCGGCAAGTATCGTCTGCTCCAAGTTACGCGACAGATCGAATTTGTCGCGTATGGTCCACTTCACATGATGAAGCGAATCGCCCGCAGCACTTCGAAATAGTCTTTGCTCTCGAAGCGAACTGTCTGTGGCCCGCTTTGGCTGGCGCCGGGGTACCAAGCCTTGCAATAGGCATCAGTAGGGTTTGTGAATGGCTTCGATCCGAATGGGCAGCCCGGCCGCACCACCGACATAGGTATATCCCTAAGACTGAGTCTGCCGCCGAACCCGTCGAGCTGCCAAGCCTCCATTTTTACTCTCCTCCTTCTGCGGGGCTCGTCGCACTGGCCCCGGCTCGGCCCGCCGAAAGGGTGACTTCGGGAACCCGGCGCTGGCGCGATATCTTTGGACCAGCCTAAATTCAAGTAACCGATCGTGCCGCATTTGGACTATCCTATCAATCAGCCTTGGTGACCCCGGACGAAGTAAACAATAGGGACACGGGATAGAGCGATGGCACCCGCGCAACTCGTCAACGGGTCTTCCCACGTGCGTCATGCGATGGCCTATGTTCTTGCCGGCGGCCGCGGCAGCCGTCTGATGGAATTGACCGCGAAGCGGGCGAAGCCGGCGGTTCATTTTGGCGGCAAGTCACGGATCATCGATTTCGCTCTCTCCAATGCCCTCAACTCGGGCATCCGCCGCATCGCCGTCGCGACGCAATACAAGGCGCACAGCCTCATTCGTCATCTGCAGCGCGGCTGGAACTTCCTTCGTCCGGAGCGCAACGAGAGCTTCGACATTCTGCCGGCCAGCCAGCGCGTGTCGGAACGCTGGTACCTTGGCACTGCCGACGCCGTCTATCAGAACATCGACATCATCGATAGTTACGGGCCGAAGTTCATCGTGCTCCTGGCGGGCGATCACGTCTACAAGATGGACTATGAGCTTCTGCTGCAGCAGCATGTCGACGATGGTGCCGATGTGACGGTGGGCTGCATCGAATTGCCGCGCTCCGAGGCGAAAGGGTTCGGCATCATGCATGTCGACGAGAAGGATCGGATTTTATCCTTTGTGGAAAAGCCCGAGGATCCGCCGGCTATGCCCGGCAAGCCCGACGCCACCCTGGCCAGCATGGGGATCTACGTATTCGAGCGGGGGTTTCTGTTCGACCAGCTCCGCCGGGACGCAGCCGATTCGCGATCGAGGCATGACTTCGGCGGGGACATCATCCCGCGCTTGGTGAAGGAGGCCAAGGCGGTGGCCCACCATTTCTCGCGCTCCTGCGTCAGATCCTCGGCGGAAACCGCTCCCTATTGGCGCGATGTCGGCACCATCGATTCATATTTCGTGGCCAATATGGATCTTACCGACGTGGTCCCAGCCCTCGACCTTCATGACCATGACTGGCCCATCTGGACCTATGCCGAAGTGACAGCGCCGGCGAAGTTCGTGCATGACCAGGTCGGTCGGCGGGGCATGGCGGTTTCCTCGCTGGTCTCCGGCGGATGTATCATTTCCGGCGCCAATTTGAACCGGACGGTGCTATTCACCGGCGTGCGCGTCAATTCATATTCGACATTGGACCACGCCGTGATCTTGCCCTATGTCGAGATTGGTCGATCGGTGCACTTGCGCAATGTCGTCGTCGACCGCGGCGTGCACATACCGGAAGGACTGATCGTCGGGGAGAATCCCGACTTCGACGCCCAACGGTTCCGCCGCACGGGACAGGGGGTGTGCCTGATCACCCAACCAATGATCGACAGCCTCAAGACGTGAGCGTGATCGATATTCTTGCGGTCGCCTCCGAGATCTACCCTTTGGTCAAGACTGGCGGGCTCGGCGATGTCGTCGGCGCACTTCCCGCCGCCCTAGCGGTAGAAGGCATTCGGGTGCGCACGCTGGTGCCGGGTTATCCGCCCGTGCTGGCCGCGCTGGAATCGGCCGCGGAGGTTCACGCCCATGCCGAGTTCTATGGAGGCCCGGCGCGCCTTTTGGCCGGCGCCGGCGCCGGTCATGATCTCTTCGTGCTCGATGCTCCCCATCTCTATGCCCGCGACGGCAATCCCTATGCTCAGCCTGGCGGAGAGCCGTGGCCGGACAATGCGTTGCGCTTCGCCGCCCTCGCTCGAATGGGTGCAAGCCTCGGTAGTGGCCTGCTGCCCGCCTTCCTGCCCGTCGCCCTCCATGCCCATGATTGGCAGGCCGGCCTCTGCGCCGCTTATCGGCATTATGACCGCGTGCAGGGCGCGCGCACCGTGATGACCGTGCACAATCTTGCCTACCAGGGGCGATTCCCGGCCGAGCTGCTGACGTCTCTCGATCTGCCACCCTCCTCCTTCACCATCCATGGAGTCGAATACTTCGGTGGCATCGGCTTCCTCAAGGCTGGCCTGCACTTTGCCGATAGAATCACCACCGTGTCGCCGACCTATGCTCTTGAGATCCAGACCGACGAGGGCGGCATGGGTCTGGGTGGGTTGTTGCGTGCGCGCTCCGACGTGCTGACCGGGATCTTGAACGGTCTGGACGAGCAGGTCTGGGATCCGACCCAAGATTCCTATCTCGCCGCGACATTCGGGGGCCGCAAGATTTCGCCGCGGGTGCGCAACAAGGGGGCGCTGACATCGCTGTTTGGCCTTGTTGACGGGAAGGATGTCCCGGTCTTCGGGGTAGTCAGCCGGCTGACGTGGCACAAGGGGCATGATCTTCTACTGGCGGCGCTGCCCTGCCTGCTGGCGGAAGGCGCGCAGCTCGCTGTGCTGGGCTCCGGCGAACCTGAGATCGAGGAGGGATTTCGCTCGGCGATGGCGAAGCAGCCCGGCCGGATCGGCTGCCAGATCGGCTTTGACGAACGGCTCGCCCACCTGATTCAAGGCGGCGTCGATGCTCTGCTAGTCCCCTCGCGCAGCGAGCCCTGCGGCCTTACTCAGCTGGCGGCCCTGCGCTATGGTGCGGTACCCGTTGTGGCGCGCGTGGGCGGCCTTGCCGATACGGTGACCGACGCGCATCCCTCCGCCAGCGGCAAGGCCGTGGGTACTGGCATCCAGTTCGCGCCGGTCGCGGCAAAGATGTTGGAAGGCGCCATTCGCCGGGCATGCACGTTCTATCGCGACCGAAAGTTCTGGCGCCAACTGCAGCTGAACGGGATGGCGGCCGATGTCTCCTGGCGCCTGCCTGCCCGCCGCTACGCGGCGCTCTTTCGCGACCTGGCCGGCGAGCGCGCCGCCTGAATCAAGGGCGCAATGGCTCAAGACCGAAGAGATTGCAGCCGTCAAATTGGTCGATTTCAGCGAAAATGGAGTAGTGGCTTTCCGTCCGCGCGCAGCGGTTTCACGATTTCCTGTGCCTTGGTGTAGCCCGATGTTAGACTGAAAATCACGTGATCCAGTCGGCGTAAGCTCAACGGCTGCTGACGCCGGATCCGGAACAGCGGTGATGAGCGAGTGTCGATCAACACCAGAAATCCTGCAGATTTATGCGACGGACAGGGTTTTCGACAGGCACAGCCCGTTTATTCTTTCGGCCTCGGCTTGGTTGCGGCTTGCTGATCCAGCCATGCGGTGACGTTTTTCACCGTGTCACCGTAGAATGTCCTGTAGAGCTCATGGGAGACATAGCCGATGTGCGGGGTGGCTAGAGCGTTCTCCAATGACCGATAGGGATGGCCGGGCGGCAAAGGCTCGACGTCGAAAACATCGATGGCAGCACCGGCAATTCTTCGATCATGCAGGGCCTCGATAAGAGCCCCCTCCTCCACGATCGGTCCACGCGAGGTGTTCACGAGCCGGGCCGAGTGCTTCATGGCGGCGAGCTCGGCTACTCCAACCAGACCTTGCGTTCGATGACTGAGCACGAGGTGGATCGTTACGATGTCCGCCTGCCGGAACAACTCGCCTTTGGAAGCGAGCCGGACCCCCTGCGCTCCTGTCTTTTCCGGCGTGAGGTTCTGGCTCCACGCAATCACCTCCATGCCGAAGGCGAGCCCGATTCGCGCGACCGCCGACCCGATGTTGCCGAGGCCGAGGATACCCAGAATTTTACCTCGAAGACCGTCGCCGATCATGCGTTGCCAACCGCCCGAACGCAAAGAGGCGTTTTCGGTGGCAATGTGCCGGGTGCTGGCCAGGATCAGAGCCCAGGTTAGCTCGACAGTAGGGCTGGAGTCGTAGCCGGTGTGCACCACGGCTATGTTGCGCTCGGTGGCTGCCGCGATGTCGATCGACGCATTTCGAAAGGCGGTCGAAGCGATCAGCTTCAGTCTGGGCAGACGTTCGATGATCGCCCGCGGTAGCGGCGTCCGCTCGCGCATAACACACACGACATCGAACGGTAGAAGCCGTTCTACCACGCGGCCAGGGTCGGCGAGATGATCGTTGAATACTGTGATGGTCGCTCTCCCATCGAGGGAAGACCAGTCGGCCATCTGCAGCGCGACGTTTTGATAGTCGTCCAAAATGGCGATCTTGACGGGACCGTTGATCGAACTCATGTTGCTCTCTTTCCCGGTTATGAAGTCAGGCCGCGTTGCAGAAAATAGCGAGTTTAGGCCTCGTTCAGACCGTGCATGATGCGACGCGACTGTTCAGCAAGTTCGGGGCCTCCCAATTCGGGTGATCCGATGTGGCGCTGGCCTTGACTCTACGGTGACGCGATGGCTTGGGCCTAGCATCCTTGTCCCCGATTTTGATCTACTCGATCCGTTGGGGCCATAGACGCGGACCAGGGAGTCGGGCATCGGCGCCGTGCTAAGCTCTCAATTCCCGCACGAGAATAGCGACAATACAGACGGATTCCGGAGAACGCGCCTTCGGACCCATAGCGGTCCCGCGATCGAAGGATTGAGGCGGCCGGCCAAGTGGTAGCGGGAGAGCGATACCACCTACACCGAACAACTCTCAGATGGCCGCCGAAATAGGTGCGGATGATGATCGCGGGGGAGCGAAACCACCGACAATTGACTCTGCCGCCTATTGCCGTTTGATCACCTTCTTGCGCCTCCCTGAACGGCCTGTCATTCGGCGGGCACGACCTCTTCGTGAGGCGGCCAGGGCGCCATCGTTTCGAATACGCCGTCGCGTCGGACGAGCGCATGGAAGAGCGCCGCCGCGGCATGCATCAGGATCAGGGCAAAAAGCACGAAAGCCAGGTAGAAGTGCGCGGCCCAGAGCAGCGCATGCAGGCGGTCGCTCTGCGGCAAGATTGATGGAAGATGCACGCCCCGGAAAAGCACCACCGGGTAGGCGGCCGTCGACAGCATTCCCCAGCCGATCAGCGGCATGCCGATCATGAGGACATACAACGCGTAATGCGACATGTAAGCCGCGAGCTTCATCGGCCCGGGCAAGTCGGCCGGCAGCGATGGCGCACCGCAGCGCAGGCGCACTGCCAAGCGGATCAGCGCGAGCACCAGAATGGCGATGCCGAGCGGTTTGTGGATCGAAACGAGCGTCAGATATTTGGGCATGATGGTCGACACCATGCCCACGCCGATGAACAGCATTGCCAGGATGCAGACCGCCATCAGCCAGTGCAGCAGACGCTGGGGCGGGGTAAAGCGTTGGCGGCCTCCGCTCATGGCTTGGCCTCCGTTTCAATTCGGGGATAGTCCTTGGCCTCCGCCGTGCGACGGTCATATGACTTCGCGTAGATGGATGACCGAGCGGCCGGGAACGGGTCGTCCGACGTCCGTATGCCGGACGGCAGGACGGCCGGATCGAAGTTGATGTCCCGGCAGGGGCCATCTCGCTCGGCTTGGATCTGCTGCACGATGAGCGTGCCGACCCCGACGGCGCGACGGTCTTCCGGCCAGGCCTTGCTCGGATCCGCTGTAGGATCGCCCGGATTAGCGACGGTCACCACCATGGTCCAACATCTTCATCGCGTTCGGGTCCTTGCTCGCCGAGGCGATCAACAGCTCGTAAAAGGTTTGCGGCGTCGACACGGGAAAAAACGGGGGATCTATCATGGCAGTTCGCCATTCCTGCCCGTCTGGCGTCGAGATCCGCAGTCCCATGCCCCGGACTCGGACCATCGCATCCGACGCATTCGGATCGGCGGTGGCGAGATTGAAGCGCCCGAGGACCGGATACTCGCCGCGGCTGAAAACCTGGGCCTGTGAGAGCGTCGACCCGGCCCCGTTCGATTCGAAAATGCCCGTGAAACAGATGCCCTTGGCATGGTTTCGGCGATGGCCGAGCGGCGCGCCGGTGGGTGACTTGAACGCATCCACCACCCTGTCCGGCGTGAGGCGCTGGGGCGAGAACCATCCCGCCGTGTAGGCGAAGGCAGCGGCACCGATGCCGATGACGACAATGATCAACGCCAGCGACCCCAACACGGGAGGCGATCGGCGTGGCTGAAGCATTCAACTCTCCCTTGTACGGTGGCCAAGCCGGACACGATAGTCGACGCCGTGGCAGCAGAGCGCGTCCCCGGAGAAGGCCAGCTTCGAGCCGTCACATGCCGTTGCCGATACCATCGTTAAAATTCTTTGTATTCCGTGTTTGCCTGTCTCCTTTTCAAAGTGCACGATTGTCTTACCATCCCTTTGCCGCGCGGGCGGGCCGGCCCCGCCGGAGCCTCGATTCAACAGGAGATCAGGAGGCAGCTGCAGGAAGAGAACCGGAAACTGGAGCAGCTGGTTGGCGATAGCCCCAAAGCACAGCTGCCGCGGCCGGGGACCGCCGCGGAGTCAAGTCTCGGTGGTTGCGGGGACACGCAACCACCTTCACCGAACAAAGATATCACCGCCCTCTCACAGCGGAAACAGGGGCTCCAAACTCCCTAGGGGACGCCAATTAAATCAACGACTTACGTTGCAACTGATTCGTAATGTCCAACGTTTAGCCAACATACAAAGCTGGATTGCTATAGACGCCGGTAGCCCGTGCTACGGTGTCCGGTGGCAAATCGGGTGGCAACTTAGCCGAGCGAGTCCGTCAGTGAGGACATTGAAGCATGCCTGCAACAGGTAGGTCGGTTGTGGCCGCCGCAATTCTGTCGATCGCCATGGCCACCTCGACGGCGACCCCCGCCGACGCCCAAAGTGGCGTGACGGCAGGATTTCTCAAATGCAACGTCGCCGGCAATCTGAGCTTTATTTTCGGTTCCTCGCGCGGCGTCAGCTGCATCTATGACGCTGGCACGGTCATGCCCATCGATCACTATGTGGGGTACATCAACAAGTATGGCGTCGATGTCGGCTATCAAATGAACGGTGTCATGATCTGGGGCGTAATCGCGCCCGGCGGTTACGTCGGGCCTGGCGCCCTTGCCGGCCAATACGGTGGCGTCACTGCCGCCGTGGCGGTGGGTCTTGGTGTCGGCGCCAATGTCCTCGTCGGCGGGTCCCAGAACAACATCACCTTGCAGCCGCTCAGCGTCGAAGGCATGCAAGGGTTGAACGTCGCCGCCGGTATCGGCATCCTCACGCTGGTTCACACGCCATAGCCTGCGGTGCACCGCTCCTGGCCATTTCTGGCGCTGACTATGGCATGGATACTGAGCTCGCTCGGTTGCACTTCGTCAACCGGGTCGGGCACCGGAGGGCCGCGGCGGGATCTTCTGTCGTGGGTGGGCGCATCCGGGGAAGAGCTGCAGCAGGGCCTCGGGGCGCCCAACTCCGTTGAGGAACTGCCTGCCAGCGAAAAGGTCATGGCCTATAGATGGAGCCGGACCAAGGTAACCGGCGGCTACGCAGTCTCTATCGGCGGTTTCTCCCAACTGGGAACGCAATATGTGCCAGAGCGAATGGTGAAAATGAATTGCTTTTGCCAGTTCACGCTCGACGCCAATGATCGCGTTCGCGACATCGTCCTGCAGGGGAATGACTGCCTGGCAGATCACCGATGAAACGAGATGTCGGTCAAATGGGCCTAATTCAATGGCTCACCCTCTCGCCGTCCGCGCGTCAACTCGCCGATCGCCTCAAGGATCCGGCGCCAGATCGCGGCACCGTCTAAATTGCCCTTGTCGGCGAGCTCTTCGGCCCGCTCGACTGCGCGCATCGGCGCGGTGCCTTGGCCGGCCTTGAGCACCGAGGCGCCCCCAGGCTGCTGTCCGTGTATTCGCAGAACGATGTCGCGGGAATGAGGCAGCGGATCCAGTAATGAGATGAGCGCCGGTTTCCTATGGGATCGATATCGCCTGCGGATCGAAACGACCTGTATCGGCGTCGCTGTGACAGCCGATGCAATTGCTTTTGGCTCTCACCGTGGGACGGCCGAAAAGCGCCGGGTCAAGACGGTGGTGGATGCGTTGCCAGCCTGGCGTCGCCGTGATGCGCAAGGGTTGATCGGCGGAGACCGCAAGAAACCTGCGGGCCGCATTCGTATCCCACGCCTCGGCCGCATAACGCTCAAGGTACGCCGCGATCTCGTCGCGCTTGGCCGGCGGTAGGGTCGCGTCGTCGCCGAAGTGATTGCCGAGATCGGCCATCATCGCGGCCCATGAGGCCCGAGGCAGCAGGCTCGGATGGAACGGGTGATGACAGGCACCGCATTCCTCCGTCATCACCGGATCGGCCGGCATCGCCGGCAGGCCCAGGGCAGGCACATGCGATAGCGCTACGAGGGCGAACGCGACCGCGCCCCCGACGCCACCGAGCCACAGAATTGCCGCCACGGGCTGGCCGGCGGCATGCAGAAGGGAATATTCGGGCGAGGCGGTTGGCTTTTTGCCGTCGATCATGGCGCTGACCAGCCGCTCCTTGAACAGCCAACTTCCGGCCAGCACCCCCGCCAGGTGGGTGGCAATCAATCCCAGCAGCAAAAAAGCCAGCAGTTGATGCAGGCCGCGCAAGTCTTCGCCAAGGGCGAAGCTGACGAAGCCGGCGAAAGGTCCCTGTTTGATCGATCCGCCCTGAACGAGCACTCCCGTCACGACGATGAGTGAGAGGGTCGCGATCAGGGCGAAAATCATCATCGCGCCAGCCGGGTTATGGCCAAGGAAGTGCGGCGGGTGCCCGCTTTGCATAGCGCGCAGATGCTGGATAGCCTGGCGCGGCGAATAGCGAAAATTCCTGAGCTGGCTGTAGTGCGATCCATAAACTGTCCAGACCGCCCGAAAGATGAGTAAAGCGCCAATGGCGTAGCCGGCCCAGATGTGGCGCCCGACCCACCATTTGGGCGCGAACAGGCCGGTCAAAAGCGCGAAGGTAACGGCCGCTACCAGCAGCCAATGAAACAGGCGCGTCGGCAGATCCCAGACGAGGATCGAGCGCCCACTTTGGTGTTGAGCGATTTGCTTCGCCATTCGTCCGCCCGGCTTAGCCGACGCTCATGACAGGAACCTGACAACCGGTAAATGCATCGCGAATACGGGGATCACCCGTCTGCCTCGGGATCGGGTCTCATCTCCGCCGTCATTTTGACTGCGGTCTGTATTCTGGCCCGTCGCTGGCATTGGCGACCAGATAGGCCTCGATGTCGGAGCGCAGCGGCTCCGGCAGAGTCGCATCCTCGCCCATGTAATTGGGAAGGTTGCGCAGGATGTCCCGCCATTCCTGCATCGGCTCTTCCTGCGGGGGAATGTATTTGTGACACGCGCTACATTCCTTTTCGGCTTCCATCTTGGCCCCGGCCGGCACGTATTGGAAGTTGGCGCCAAGCGCGGAGCTTGCAACAAAGCCCGAGGCAAGTGCCAACCAGAAGGCTGGGCGGTTCAAGAACGCCCTCACAGCCCTGAAAGATAGGTGATGACGTCCCCCTTCTCGACGGGTGTGCAGTTCCGCGTGAACCATTTGTCGACCTTCTCGGGGTCGGTGAACCGATCGGGCGTCTTGGAGACAGCCATGGGCGCAATGGGCTTGAGCGCGCGGGTCATGCCCTCGGCGGTGGCATCCTTGGTATGGCAGGTCGTGCAGGAGGGCGTCTCGACCTTGCCCTCCGTGTGGGTGCAATTCCAAAGCTTCGAGCCCCGGTCGACCGAGAAACCGGCAAAGGCCGGATCGGCCTGCTTGGCCTGGCTGGCCAAAGCCGCCAGAATCGCATACCTCGCGGGATTGGCTGCCGCCGTAGAAAATGACCACAAGAGGCAGAGAAAAATCAGCAACAAACGTATCACTTCTCGTCTCCACGAGATGGCATCACCATTTCCTTTGACGAACATCAGCGATATGCGCCCAAATAACCAGATATGCGTTGCTAACAATGCTACAGCGAGGAGGTGTGATATGCCGCGTCACGAGGAGCAGGCTGTCCTTCCCTATAGTGCCGACGAGCTCT
>WNFP01001137.1_pt1 | contig 24100 bp, 26 predicted proteins | sample 5400201 | NCBI WGS metagenome assembly WNFP01 (sample SAMN13153355, study PRJNA577476) | soil metagenome | isolation source: 115 cm saprolite under Madrone tree | place: USA:California | collected 2016-06-14
CGCCCACTATGTCGAGCCGAAAGCTATGCCGAGTTGGCCTCCACCTGCTCTGGACAACACGGCTTGTGCGCATACCAAAGAGGCGGTGCAGTTAGCCTTGTTTTGATTGCAGTGGACAGCTTCACTCGACATAGTCCGGCGATTGCCGCATTACAGCGCTTTCAGAAAGTCGAGCAAAGCATCATCCGGTTTGTATCGGGGCGGCTTCTTGCCAAATGGGCGAACCTTTGCCAGCGCTTCCTCTTTCATTGCGAGATTGGCATTCAGGTAGATCTGTGTCGTCTCGATAGACTCGTGGCCCAGCCATAGCGCGATCACTGTTCGATCTACACCAGCAAGCAGCAACTCCATCGCGGCCGTATGACGGAGTACGTGTGGGGTTACACGCTTTTTGGTGAGGCTTGGGCAGTACGTTGAAGCGGCCGCCGTATGCTTAGCCACGATGTATTGAAGTCCGTCAGCACTCAATTGGCTACCTCGGGCATTCGTGAAGACCAGATTCCCCGCGTCACGCGCTGGTTCTTTCAACCATTCTTTCAGGACAGTTACTGTGCGTTTGGTAAGAGGCGTACATCGCTCCTTCCGCCCCTTGCCCAAGACTTTTACATGCGCTCCAGTCGTCAGAATCAGGTCATCTCTTCGCAATGAAGTCAACTCTGAAAGCCGCAAACCAGTTTGCAAAGCAAGCAAGATCAGAGCGTAGTCGCGTCGCCCATACCATGTGACTAAACTGGGTGCCCGAAGCAAAGCCTCTGCTTCCTGTCTTGAAAGAAAGGCGACCAGAGTCTGAGAAAAGCGCTTGCTTGGGATAGCCAGTACTCTTTGAATCTGGCCCGAGTGGGTGGGGACCTCGAAAGCGAGGTAGCGAAAGAAGGATCGAATCGCGGTGAGGCGCAGATTGCGACTACGTGGACTAATTTTGCGCATCTCTTCCAATTCGTGCAGAAACGCGACGATTAGAGGAGCCTCGATTTCGTTCAGCATCAGTCGAGATGGTGGTTTCTGTAGTTTTTTCTCGAGAAATCTCAACAGCAAACGAAAGGTATCGCGGTAGGAACAGATTGTGTGCGGGCTCGCTTGCTTCTGCTGCATCAGTCTGTCTGTGAAAAACGTTTGCAGAAGTGCGGCAAAGGTGATGTCGATTTTCATCCCCGTTCCTCCCAGCGAGTCTCGAGCCTCTGGACGGCCATTTGCATCAGCTCTGGATACTCGGTGAGGTACCAGTACGTGCTCTCCGCCGAAACGTGGCCGAGGAATGCTGATAGTGTCGGGAGACGACGCTCAATGTCTTCGCCCGCTCGGTACCAGTCAATCATGATCCGTACCGCGAAGCGATGGCGCAAGTCGTGTAGTCGAGGACCTGGACCGGTCGTGCTCTTGCGAAGCGAGATTTTCACAAGGAGCGGACGAAACACCTCATATATGCATTGATGGTAAAGGGGCGTTCCCTTGCACGTGACAAAGAAGTGGGATTGGGGCTCTGAGCCGAGCAGCTTATCCCTTCTTCTTTTATATTTACTCAACTCATGAACTGTGGTTGGGTGGAGCGGAACCAGTCGCGACTGCGCGAACTTAGTATCGCGAACCGTCAGGATTCCGTTCTTGAGGTCTACATCATTGATCCGGAGGCGAATGGCCTCGCCGATGCGAAGCCCAGACGCGGCCAGAAGGCCAAACAAGCAATAATATGTTCCACGTGGCCTATCATCTACACCAGTTCGGGCTGCATCCAGTAAGCGGTGAACTTCCTCATCACTGTATATATAAGGACGAGGACGAATTGCCTTCACAGGGATCAGATCAGATGGCGGCACTTCGGTTCTGGGATCAAAGGCGGCCACATACTTGGCAAAGATCCGTACCATTGTCAGCCGTATTCCCGGTTGGGTACCCTGCGTCTCCATTGCCCAATCAATGGCCAGACGCGTGGTGATATAGGTAGAGTTCCTTTTCTCCATGAAACAAAGGAAATTTCGAAGCCGAACACCATCCCCCTGCAGTTTGAATCCGAGGCCTCGGCGTAATAGCAGGTAGTCGTCCAGTGCTTGTCGTAAAGTTCTCACTTCACACCTCCTGGCCAGGGCAGTGCAAGTGGGCGAAGTGCTCGGAAATCCACTTTTGCGTAAATAGATGTGGTTTTTAGTTGTCGGTGGCGCAGCAGTTCGCCGATTTCGGATAGAGACGCCCCGTTCCCCAACATTTCAGTCCCCAGTGCGTGTCGAAACTGATGTGCTCCCTTACTGGCCGATTGCACGCCTGCTCGGGCCAACGCGTACTTGACGATTAAGCTCACAGCGCGATGCCCCTCGAAGCCGGTCGCTGGGGCCGGAATACGCAGGAAGATGCGGCGGCAGGTGGTTCGTGGCCTGTCCTTGCGAAGGTAGACGACGATGGCTTTACCTGCATCGTGTGGCAGAGGCATTGTGCAGTATTTTCCGCCTTTGGTCGGTACGGAGATCGTCCCTTCGGCCCAGTCAATGTCTGCAAGCTTCAACCTGGCGATTTCTCCTCCGCGCAGTCCAAGACGTGCCAGCAGCAATAAGATGGCATAATCTCTCCGACCAATAGCGGTTCGTCTATCGCATGCGGCCAGGACGCGATTTGCTTGATCGCGTGACAACCCCCTTGGGATGTTCGAAAGTGAGCGATAAGCAACAGATGGAACCGCATCGGACAGATCTCTGTCAACGAAACCGCGATAGTGTAAATATCGGAAAAAAGCCTTCAGAGCAGTCGCTGTGTTCTTCGGATGCATCGAACGCAAACGCGCAGCCTCCCGACTTATGAAGTTGATTGCGCTCTTCGCTGTCAGCGTCGTGAGATCGATGCGGTTGTCACCGAATCGGTATCGAAGGAGCTGCCGAGTTGCGGTGCGGTAATACTCGATTGTGCTTGGGGCAAGGGCACGGTCTCTCCGCAGGTATTCGCTGAAGCCCTCAACGATACTGTCAGCTTCTGTCTTAATGGGTATTGGTGGTCTGGGAATTAGGCCTTTCTCGGCGAGAACGTCAAAGAGCTGGCGGAGCGCTTGCGCGTCGCCTTCTTTTATCTTGCCGTGATGGAGCAGGAATCGTTTCACGTCGGCCAGAGTGACGTTGTTGAGAGCGATATCGCAGCGTTGGAGCCAACAGCCAAAATGGTGAATGGCGCGTAGTCGCTTCCGAATGCTATAGCGGGAATATCGTTGCTGTGTTAGTTCATCCACGACCTGCGGCATACATGATCCGAATAGACCGGAACGAAATTTATTAATGGTTTTTGGATCTTTCAAGAATCGTTGCATTGTGTCCTCCGTGCAGCAGTGTTTCACGAGGACCTCTAGCAAATTATGCCGAGCAATATCGAATCCTCTGTTCAAAAGAGACTCAACTGAACACTCAGTCTCATTGAGGTATGGCTCGGGGTTACAGAATCTGGCGCGGCGCTATTCGGCATAGCTTTCGGCTCGACATAGTGGGCGGAAGTCTATGTCGACGATCCGGAGTTGAAAGAGGTGGCATGGCAGGAAATAGCGCCCGCGCTGGGTCAGATGAATTCCCATTGCGGGAAACGAAGGAACAACAACAACTCGTGACTGACTTCACTGCAATACCCGTACCGACTTTATTCGGCCAGTTAGTTTCCTCGGGTAGACGCAGGGGGAAAGCGCTCACATCAGACGAATCCCTTTCAGGGATCGCTGTTTGGCCCGAACTGCGCGAACTAATGACGAGTTGCAATCAGAGGATGGACATCGCACCCCAAAGTAACCAAGGATTGAAATGAATCCGAACAAGATGAAGCAGCGAAATACGGCATGACCCTGCGAGTGTACCGATTACAGGACCAGTTGCGTCGTCTTCCGCTGGTTCCTCGCAGCGAAAGATTGCGCAAAAAGAGAAGTGACGTGAGCGCCGACCTCATTCGAATCGCACGCCTGGACAAATGCGTTTCGAAGATCAACCTGATGGCGGGTACCTCGGACTGACGGACCGCCCTTGTCCTCCTGGCGCGGAATGACAGGCAACGATAAACCGTTCCACGAGATGTTCCTGGCAGAGTACGAACTTACATCCCAACCACAATCGGTCCCGAGATGGTCGATTCTGATCGTTCCACCTGAACAGTATTCCGTCTCTTCTCTGTGCTGCTTCGGCCGTGACCATGTGCGTGCTCTGGCGTATTTGTGGGGTGTTAATCAGAGTGGAAGCACGAGAACGCTTGCCGGGCGAATTCTGGGCCGCCGCGACCTTCGCACAACATTAGCCCGGGAGAGTGAGCAGACCCTCTTGCGCAAATCACGCGCACACCTGAGATCATCGCCCATCAGGCGTCTACCGCTCGTGGCTGAATCGCAGCAACTGGCGCGGCCGTTGATTGAGTGGCAGCGCGCCGAGCGCGCACGCGCTCGCAGAGAAAGTGCCAAAACTCACCATGAACGTCTGGTCGCAAAAGCAGCGAGGTCTGGACTCCGCGTTCCAAATGAATACCTGGAGCGTTATGTTATTGATGCTGGCGGCAGTGGCTTCAGTCAAATGTGGCTCTTCGTCACAGCATCTTCAGTTGTTGGGCAACCAGCCGCACAATTGCGTACTCTTCGTTGTTCGCCCGCACAAAACTCTTTCCCCGGAGCACCTGCAAGACAGCTTCGTTTTGGCCTTCTTTGAGTGACAGAAAGACCTCAGCAAACTTTTCCTGTGTTGCCTGGTCCACTTCTTTCCTGGCAACCCAGACATAATCGACAAAAGGCTTAGTTTTATAAAATACGCGGACCTTGGCGCCATCAAGCTTTCCATCCGCAATCATGGAGATATAAATGGCCTCGTCCAAAGATCCTGCGTCGACTGCTCCTGATTCCACAAGCTTGGCGGTTGCCCCGTGGCTTCCGGAGTAACGGTATTGGAGGTTGTCTAGGTTGATCCCAGCCTGCCGCATTTCAAGATAGGGGATAAGATGGCCGGAAGTCGAGTTCGTGTCCCCAAAAGCGAATTTCTTGCCGGCCAGGTCCCCGAGTGAGCGTATGCCGGAGTTGGCGCCGCAAATGAAGATGGTGTGGAACTGCAAATCGATGTCGCGCTGTACCAGCGGGACCACTCCATATTCTTTATGAGCTTTGACGTAAGAGAGGGCGCCCAATAAACCGAAATCGATAGATCCCTTGCCCAGCGCCTCAACCGTGTCATTGTACGTAGGGGTCACCACCAGGTTGACGTCCCGACCCATGGATTTGGCCAAATAAGAGATGAGGGGCGCTTTATCCTGGGCCGTTGTGCGGCTTATGCCGTCGGGCACTAATCCCACGTTGAGTGGCCGGTCGGCGGCGTGCACGACCAATGCAACAAAACATGTGAATGCGAGAACGGCAACTGTAAGACGTTGGATCACAGTCATAAATCTCCTTGATTTCAAATGCTGGCCCATCACACCGGCATGGCCGCCAGCCGAATGAATTATATATTCAATCACTTTATTGAATACTTGACAATAAAAATATTGCCTGGTTAGAATTATTAAAGGAGCTTCGGGGCGCGTTCGAGTTTGGCTCCCGAAGAAAGGCACTGATCTATGGCTCAATCCGCCAGGCCTTTCAAAAACAGGACATACGAGCAACTGGCCCTGATAGGCAAGGCACTCTCCAGCCCTATACGGCTGGAGATGATCGATGTGCTGAGCCAGAGGCCGAGAACGGTTGAAGATCTATCGGACGAGATTGGGCAGAGCATTGCCAATACATCTCAGCATCTTCAGGTACTGCGATCCGCAAGGTTGATCGAGTTTGAGCGACGGGGCACTTATATTACTTACCGAATTGCGGACCGGCAGATTTTAGCGCTGGCCAGCCTGCTCCATCGCGTAGGAGAGTCACGGCTGGCAGAACTTCAGCAGATAACCAAAGAGTTCCTTCAAGCGCATGGCGCGTTGGAAAAAGTGGATTGCGACACCCTGATAAAGCGGATACGTCGGGCTGAAGTTACCTTGCTTGACGTTCGCCCCCCGGAAGAATACGCCGCCGGACACATCCCCAGTGCTATCTCGGTTCCCGTTGAGGAACTTCGGCGACACATGTCCAAACTCCCAAGAGACCGGGAAATTGTGGCTTATTGCCGTGGCCCACTGTGTGTAATGTCCATTGAAGCCGTAAAGATCCTCCGCAAGAAAGGGTTTCAGGCCAGCCGCTGCGAAGAGAGCATAGCCGATTGGGCAGCAAGGGGATTGCCCGTCGAGATAAGTACTTCCGCATGATTTCGTTCACCAGGGAGGATCTGATGTCGTCGTTGGAGCAAGCCGATCTATTGCGGGTGAAAGTAAACGAAGCCTATTCTGCTATCGCCTCGATGCCCGCAGACAAGCATCCTCTGCCCGTTGGCAGGAAACTTGCCGAGGATCTGGGCTATCCGCCCGAACTCCTTGACTCTCTCCCTCAGGTGTCAGTCGATGCCTTCGCTGGTGTATCGAATGTCGCCCTGTTTGCGCAGCTTCTGCCGGGTGCGACGGTTCTTGATCTGGGATGCGGAGCGGGAATGGACGCGATCATCGCAGCACGGCGCGTCGGCTCCACGGGCCAGGTCATAGGCATCGATTTCAGCGAAACCATGCTGGAGCGCGCCGCCAGCGCGAAACAATCACAGGACCTTCCTTATCTTAGCTTTCGTCGTGGAGATGCTGAAGAACTTCCCTTAGACGACGCCTCGATAGATGCCGCCATCGTAAATGGAATATTTAATTTGAATCCGAAGCGCAGGAACATCTTCGCAGAACTTGCGCGCGTGTTGCGTCCCGGAGGCTCTGCCTGGGTCGCAGAGCTTGTCCTGGCAAAGCCGCTGCCGGAAAGCGATCTCGCTAACAAAGACAATTGGTTTGCTTGAATAGCAGGAGCGAAGGAGGGAGATGCCTTCCTGCAGGAGTTTCAGGATGTTGGATTCGCTGACGCGCTGCTACTTAGGACTTTGCGGAATGCCCGCTCCAGGAACCCAGCAACGATGGTTGCCGAGGTACTCGCTCGAAGGTAGCGGACTCGCCACGCCCGAACAGTGAATCGAACCAGTTATTTTCACCTTCAAGATGCTCCATGTTTGATGGATAGAGGTCGATCATCGAACGGGCCACTCCAGCCCCAGGGCGCAAACCAGCAGCACTTGCCTCGACATCCTCAATCTTTGTTGTCCCAATGGAGAACAACTCCGTTTCCATCCTGGTCAAGTCGGCGTCGTCAAGGCTTAATACGTCGCGCAGCTTCTCTTTGAGATTCGGCCATGTAGCCTGGCACTCAGTTCCAGTGGACTGGCGCATCCCAATCTGACCAGTCTGCCGAAGCATTCACTCCAATGGCTGTGCCTGCGCTGTTCGGCCAACCAGTCCTTTCCGCCAGACGCAGAGGCAAGCGCGACCGTCGGCCCAATCTTCAGGGATCGCTGTTCCGAATTAAGCCACAGCGAATGATGGTCGCACATCCCTCTTTGCAAATCCCAAAATCTCCCAGATTGATTTCACTGCAAGGATTTACTTATGAACGAACAAGTTGAAGCTGCAAGACTAGGCATAAGTGTGCGAGTGTACCGGCTGCAGGAAAAGCTTCGCCGGCTGCCTCTCATGCCCCGCACTGACAGACTGCGTAAAGCGCGCAACGAGGTAACTCGGGAGTTGGTACGGCTGGCCCGCGAGGACCGGTGCGTTCCGAAGATCAATCTAATGGCGGGCACCACTGACTAGATCGCACCGGATAGTACCGCCAACAGAATTCCCAATAATGAGTTCTCAAATATCTTGATAAGGCAGGACACCGATGGTTCCAGTTAAAGATCTCTGTTGGGGCGACAATGGCATCCATGAATTTTGGGAGAGCGGCGACCATGAACTTCTGATCATTCGAGTTCATTCGCGAGTCCGGGTGGACAGCACATCGCAACTATGGCTTCCTGTTTGGGTGCGGATCTGAAATCAGCGCTGCTCAACGATTGAGCGTAGTTCTGTCGCGCACCCACTTGTGGGTAAAAGGACAGGGACAGATAAATATGTTCTTGAGCCTTCGTGAGCACCGGCCTCATCTTCTTTTCCGCGTCCAAAGCACAATCGAGTAACGCTCACCTCGATCCCAATACGCGTTCAACAACCACGTCTGAATCGCCGTTTCTGCCCGCACAATTCTTATGAGAACCCTCGTACCTGTTTTGTCCAATGGCCTGGGCGTAGAGTCGGTGGCGATCCTGCTCCGCTGGATATTAGAGCCCTCAAGTCGCGACTTTGCCCTGCAGGACCTTGTTGTCATAACCGCGATGACCGGTATGGAGTGGCCCGACACAATCGGGAACTTCGAAACCCACATGTTGCCACTCTTTCGAAAGCACGGCATTCGCTATGTGCAACTCGGGCGCGGCGGCCATCGGGAGAAGGATGGAATTGTTGTTCTTGACGATAGCCGCAGCCCGGAAAAGCTCTTTGCCGCCGGCGCTTACACTCTTTACCAGGAACTGCAATCAGCGGGCACTGTTCCGCAATTTGGCGGGGCGCACCATTGCAGCCTGAAATTCAAGGCCTTCGTGATCGAGAGCTGGCTTGCCGCGAACATTCATCAGAGTATTCGTCACACTTTCGGTTACAACACCGAGAGCGGCCGCGTGACCGACAGCGAAACGGCCATAGCAGCACGCGTCAGCTTCGGCTTCAACAATGAGGAGCTGGGCAGAGTGGCCGACGCTCAAAGTCATGACCGCCCGACCCGTCTTGGACATTATCCTTTGGTCGAATGGAACTGGGACCGGCCTCGCTGTCTTTCATACATCCAGGCCGCTCTCGGAGTGGATTGGGACAAATCCGCTTGCCCATTCTGTCCTTTTACACGGATCGGCGATTCCCTGACACAACGACAGAAACAGTTTCCGGAGCAGACTGCACAGGCCATGTTCCTGGAACGAGTGGCGCTTGCCATGAACCCGAGGGCACAACTGTATAAAAAGCAGCCGCTGTATGCGGTTGTGATGAGCAGCGGTAATCAGGCCGCGATTGAGGCATTTGATCGGCTCATGCTGTCACCCAGTTGGGCGCTCTATCGCGTCCGGAGGATCTATAAGGCAAAGCCGATCTATGAAGGATCAGGAAATAGAAAACGGGTAATCGGATTCGACGCCGGCAAGAAGGGCACAACCAGCCGTTGCGTTGAGCGCCTGGAAGAATTCGCTTCTGCAGAGGCCGCGAATCAGCGCCTCTTTGAAATCGCGGGACAGAAGGGTCTGCCTGCCCACGAGCTCCATGGTCTCCAGTACCTCACGCTTTGTGCAGTTGAAATGACTTATCCAACTCGGGAAGAGTTTCTGGTCAGTGCTCCGGCTGTGGTTGAAACCAAGGCCCGTTACGGAGTTGAACATTTTGACGCACAGTGGGCTGATTTCACACAGCTTGCGGGCGTCTTCGCAGATCGGCGAGGACTGCCTCTGCCGGAGCAACTCACGTTGATGGACGATTTGATTCAGATCACATGAGTTCACGCAACGGGAGAGAGTGGCGGGTTCTGGACTCGCGGCGCAGGCGCGTTGTGGCATATACTTGTGTATATGCCGTTTGGTTTCGCAACCTGGAGGGGATAGCCATGCCGAGAAAAGCAAAGGTTTTCATGAACAACCGGAGTCAGGCGGTCCGGCTGCCCAAAGAATTTCAATTCAATGTGCCCGAAGTGTTCATACGGAGACAAGGCAGTGATGTTGTGCTCTCTCCCCGTCCGTTTGAGTGGTCCTCGTTTCTGAGCGAAGCACCTGTAGCGTCGGCGGAGTTTATGGAAGGGATCGAAGATCTCCCAGAGCAGGAGCGCGAAGCGTAAATGCCCCGCTACATGCTCGACACCGACACCTGCTCCTACATCATGAAGCGTTCGAACCAGACCGTTTTGAAGCGGCTGCAGAAAGTCCCGGTTCATGACGTGTGCATTTCCGTTATTACGAAGTCAGAGCTCTTGTTTGGAGTAGAACTCTCTCCCCGGCGCCAGCAGGATGAAGCCGCGGTCACTGCATTCCTTCGCTATGTGGAGGTGCTTGATTTGCCGGATGCCGCTGCGCTTCATTACGCAAAGATTCGTGCCGAACTAAAGTCGCGAGGCGCCATGATCGGAGCGAATGATCTGTTCATCGCCGCTCATGCGCGAGCCCTCGGGCTGACCCTGGTTACAAATAATGAACGAGAGTTCGGGCGCGTTCATAAATTGGCGATCGAAAACTGGGCCGGGAAGTAGTTCCGTTAGACCGGCCCGCAGGGACTGCCTGGTTGGCAGACCGGAGCATTGGGGGCCAGGCAGATCATCGAACAGGCCACTCCAGACCCAGGGCTCGCAAACAGGCAGGACTGGCTTCGACACCCTCGATTTGTATTGTACCGGTGGACACCAGTTCGGTTTCCATCCTGATCAAATCAGCGTCCTCAAGGCGTAATACATCACGCAATTTCTCCTTCAGATTCTGCCATGCGGCACGGCAAACCGCCGTCGATTGATCAGCAGTGGCGGAAAGAAAACAGATATTGGATTGTGGAGGGTTTCCCGAAATGAGCAGCCGCAGGGCGGGCATTTGCGAAAACTATAGCACTCAGGCGACGAGCCGGTGCTGTTGTTTTCGCTATGACAGTCAGAGTATTAAAGACTGACTGGGCAGTAGTTCATTCTGCTTTGGCCGTATGCAGAACGGAGTGGATTGGCGCGGCTGTGCCCAAGCCTGCAAGTTATAGCACAGTAATAATCTATTGCAGCTATAGTTAAGTGCCGACTTCTTTACTGATTCGATGTGACTTATCGTTCCAGTAAGTGAGCATTCTGGCTGTTAATGGTCGTTCGAAGCGGTTGCCTCCCGAAAAGGTAATCTGCTCAGTTGTATGTTGCCTGTGTACCTGCGCTGTTCCGGCCCCGTTCTCCATTCCCGATATTCCCACAACCACTCAAGGCAATCTGTTCAAACAATGTCTTCGATCCGTAAACCGAGGCTGCAAAGCTGACGTTCATCAACGACTGAACAGCAGATTCAGAAAATCAGGATCAACAGGAATTTGCCGCTCATGAAAGTGCTTATCAAAGTTGCTCTTTTTGTTACCGTCAGTCTGTTTGCGTTCAGCAGTTGTGCGCAAAGCCTAATTGCGTCTCCTTCTCCCAAACTGGTAACGGCCAGCTGCGGCAAGCCGGTTTGCACATGGAATGCGTTTGGACCCAGCACCTACTTCCGGCAAACAGACAAGCCTGGGGTGGTTACTGCCACTTTTTCCGTGCTGAACGTCAATACGCAGTACACCGTGCATATCGACAATAGTGGGGTGGCAAGTGCCGTAATCTCTGTCAATGGCACAGAGGTATTCGGCCCCAGCGATTTCAATTCCGGCGTGACCACACTCGACCGGCCGATCATTCTGGCCGCAAGCAATACCGTAAGCATAGAGCTGCGGAGTAAGCCGGGAACCTCGCTTGCGATCACGGTTATTGGGGTGGACAATGATCCTCCCTCTATCGCGGAGTTCGCCAATCCCTCAGCCAATTCCTTTGGGTGGAATAACACCGATGTGGGAGTGGGCTTTCTATGTAGCGATGCAACGTCCGGCATTGCAATTTGCCCGGCATCATTCGTGCTGACTTCTGAAGGGCTGAATCAGATTGCTCAAGGTACGGCGTTTGACCGCGCGGGCAATAGCACAACTTCCAGCATTCAGGTGAGCATCGACAAGACGCCGCCTGCAATTACGGCAAGCCAGGCTCCTTTGCCGAATTCCTCCAACTGGAACAACACTCCGGTCACGGTGAATTTCTCCTGTACAGACAGTCTTTCCGGCGTCCAGTCGTGTAATGCCCCGGTGACGGTGGCGACGGAAGGGGCCAATCAGAGCGTCAGCGGCAAGGCCCTCGATTTTGCCGGAAATTCTGCAAGCACGCAGGCGAGCGTCAACATCGACCTGACGCCTCCCGCGATCAGCATCGCATCGCCTGCGAATGGCGCTACGGTGAGCGCGGCAAAGCTCCAGCTTACAGGTTCAGTCTCAGATAATCTGTCCGGGATTGCGGCAACGAGTTGCAATGGCGTTCCCGCCAGTCTCACATCCGGTTCATTCAGTTGCAATGTCACTCTTGCGTCGGGCAGCAATTCCATTCAGGTGCAGGCGACCGACGTTGCCGGAAATACCGCAAGCACTCAGCTGTCCGTGATTTTCAATCCGATTCCGGTCGTGCCTCCCAAGGCCATCTTCATCACGCCCACAATGGCAAGCCTGCTTTCAGGACAAACGCGCACGGTTAAGCTGGTAGGTGACATCGGGCAGCTTGTGACCGGGGCAAAGTGGAGCATTAGCGATTCATCTGTCGCGAGCATCACGTCGAGCGACCCACCACAACTGACGGCGCTTGCGCCGGGCACCGCCACACTTACGGCGAGCTTCAGTGGCCTGAGCGCTTCCATGACAGTCAATGTATTTTCCGGCGCGACGCTGCCAGTGGGGACACCGATCTGGTCTGTTGACCCAACACCCGGAAACACGGTCATGCAGATGATCCGCGGGAACCCGGTCAATCCCGGGGATCCCGACATCTTTGCCATTGAGCGCCAAAATACCCTGCGTGCCTTCACCGCAGACGGCCAGCAGTTATGGACCATCCTGCTTGATTTGACAACGCAGCCCTTTGCATCTCAGGCAGCGACAGTGTCCACTGCCGCGCCATTTGCAGCGACCGCGGCAAATACCCGGACGCTAACTACGCAACCAGCGGCCACAGGGCTGGCCGCTCCGTCCATACTGGACACAACCGCTATGCCGGACCCGGCAGAGCCGGCGATGGCGCAGATGGTGTTGCAATTTGACCCGATGCGTAGGTTTCTGCAGCGGCATCCGGAAATGGCAGGAAAGATACCGCTTTCATCGTCGGCGGCTGTCGCCACAAATGCCCTGGCGCCGCAGGCTGCAACCACTTCCATTGTTGAAGACGATTTTTTGGATTTGTCGATTCCAGATAATAACGGCGGCACGGTAAGCGTTATCACTCGTTTCCTCAGTCCGGCGGATAACAGCAAACCTGTGGTTCTCCGGGGTTCTCTGGTGCGGATTGACAATGCCACCCAGCAACCATCGTGGCGTTATGACTCGCCCGGTGAGATATTAGCCCCAATCGCCATTGCGCCCGACAACACTGTGTACATAGAAGAGCAGATAGTGGGCCAGTGCTGCTCGTTTGAGACTACTGGTGTTCTCGCCTTTGACGGCGTCACTGGCCAGCAAAAGTTCAATCTGCCGCTTCCTGTTGGGCACAGCAACATCCTTTGTGCAGGCTGCTTTGGCACAAACCTCACGACGAATATTGCAAGTAGCGTAGTTGCTGGCCCGCTCTCGGTGATGCCGGATGGCGCCGTCACCCTCATTACCGCCACGCAGAACCTCGACCAGACCGTTCAACTCACGTCTCCACTCGCTGCGGACTGCCGAGGGGCGACAGGAGGGCAGTTCCTTTCAGAGGTTTGTGAGATTGGGGTCTCTGACCACAGAAAAATACAGCGCTTCCTTATTCAGCCAGATGGTTCATCTTCCACGCAATTGATTCATGCCTTCGATTTTGATGCCACGGGCTGCGGGGGCGACTGCCATGATCCGGACCTGAACATCGACCCACGTGATATTTTCTTTGGCTTCTTTTTTGACCTTATGCCAGCAGAGGTCATTCCTGATGGCAACGGCGGGGCGCTGGCCGCATGGACGGGAGGCGGAGACTCCGAGCCTGAACTCGGCGCACAAGCAGCGCACGTCAGCCACTTTGACGCATCCGGCGGAGTTACCGATTACACTGTGCCGCTGTCTTTATGGAATATTTCTATTTCAGACCCGGTGTTCCCGACCTTTTTTCAGGGCGCAATGATGCTGGGCGAAAACAATGTTGTTTTTGGAAGTAATGGGGGAAAGATCGAGGCTTTTGATCAAAACAGCGGAAGCGAGCACTGGAATTCCATTCCAAATGGCTTTGTCTTCCTCCTGGAATCAAAAGCTAAAGGCGGCATGAACGCCTATACCAAACTCGGCAAGACCGTAAACGGCTTGTTATCGTTTGACCCTTTTGGAACGCTCTCATTCTTTCCCATCACAACAGGCATTAGCAGCCTGTCCTATTTCGATGCCAGCACTCTGCTTGCAACGACCACCAGCGGGCAGGGACAACTGGCAGTGGGGATTGAGTCTGATCTTGCCCCACTCGTCTGGCCGCTTCCGGAAGGAGACGCTCCGCAGCAGAGCGCACCTGTTTCAACACAGATCGCAACGCTCTCCCCCCCCACGTGGACTTATTGGGAGCAAGGTTGTTGTGCAAATAAACGGCACGCTATTGAGCCAAGTGACATCGATCAATGCTGCACCCGGCATCACTGTAGCATTCGATCCAAACAAGTCGAGCGATACACAGATTACGGCTTCATTCACTGTTGCTGCCGACGCGGCCCCAGGTCCACACAAAATAACTGCAACCACGAAAAGCAATAATACGATCCAAAGCAAACAGGATTTCTTTGTCCAAGTTCCGAGCAGCTTGAAGGTGTTATCTGTGGATGTTCTTCCGGATGGTCCAGCCGCGCCATCCGGATGCACCGGAAGCCGTCCTTATGGAATTGAGGTTGATGTCGCATATCAAGTATCGGACCAAGAGTCACAGAACATAAAGTCAGCCGATATGATTCCGCATGAAAATGGCATATTTTTTACTGGTGGCACATTTGACGGGAATATAGGACCTGTAGCTGGCTTTCCTGCAAGCACTATGACCACCTCTGCTGACGGGATTTTTCACGACGTACCTCTTGGACGCTGCAGCCCTTTGCCAATCAGCAGTGGTACCGCCACACAAAACATAACCATGATTTTGCCAAATGGCACATCCAAGCCGGTTCGCAGTCAAAGTCTGACGGTGCTTGCCCCCGGTGCGGCCAGTTTTGAACACGGTACCATTAAGAACTCTATTACAAGTCCGGGGAGCGGTTCCGATATTAACGCTCAAAGGTGAAGATTATGCGATTTCTATTTGCGGCACTTATTTGTCTTTTTACAGCTGGGGCTGTTTGCGGCCAGAACGTAAATTCTGATGCCCCCGCACCCTTGACTCCAGAAGAGATGATTCGGCAGATGATAGAGCTTCGGAGCGTCGAAGGGCAGATGCAGAAACGGATTGGCAACATGGGTGACGCTGCTGCCGTTGTAGTCACCAGAATTCTGGCAGGAGACGAACCACGCCCTGTTGACATCGATATGGTCTTAACGGTTCTTGACTTGTCGTTCGCCGATCCCAGCGCGGTGGCGACAGTTGCCGACCGACAACCGCGAACAACTTTGCTCGTTATCCAGTATTTGGATTTCTGTGCGAAAGACCCGGCTTTGAAAGCGAGAATCGCGGAGTCGAGAAGGTACATACAAGAGCAGTATGCCAAGTACCTAAAGGCGTCGGCAAAGAAGTAACGGAGACATTCCACCTTTTCATCAGAGCATGTGCCTCGGCTGGCGGCAGGTGCGCGGTTTGTGTGAGTTGTGACGACCGATGGGGTAGCATGAAAGATCAGGCCACATTTGGACGAGGGGCATGGAATCGCTATTTTCAACAAGACGATTTTGCCTTGCATTTATTCTGGTAATTCTCACAACATCCGGATTTGCGCAATCGTTCCATCCTGTGTCAGTCGGTCTCGAGAAAAACAGAGCAATCGCAGGAGAACCCATATTTGTAGGCGTACATGTCAAGAATATGGGATCTGAAGCTCTGGAGTTTGACCTGGGATTAAATGGAAGAGAAAACATTCTGATCTCCGTCGTTGACCCATCTGGCAAGCGTTCTGACAAACCCGGAACTGAACCCAGGCAACGGCCTGGCTTTTTTTGGCTGGATGCGCCTCGCACCGGGAGAAGAACATTTTAAAACTCTGGTTTTAAATGAATGGTTCAATTTTGACCTGCCAGGGCAGTATCAGATTAATGTGGCGTTTAAACAGCCTGCAACCGTGGGTAGGGAGAAAGTGCCAATTCCACAATTTACTCTTGTCCTCGACATTACTCCGAGGAATGAGGAACAATTGACCGCCACGTGTGAGAGGCTGGTCAAACGGTTTGAAGGTGACGCCTCCGGTGATGACAGAGCCGCCATACCTGTGGCCCTCAGGCTCATACGTGATCCGGAGTTAGTGCCTCTTTGGGAACGGACCCTAACCAGCGCGAATCAGGAGATTCGCGAGATCGGCATATCAAATCTAACGCATATCAGAAACCGTGATGCTATTAAGGCCTTGTCCCATGCCTTGCGATCCGAGGACCAGCAGACACGATCTCTGGCGCGCAGCGCTCTCCGACAGATCACCATTATCGCTTCGGATCCCTCGATAAAGACGGAGGCCGAAAACGCGCTTCACCAGCCGGAATAGGGGTACCTGTCAAACCGGAATATCAATGACGGCGTACGTCTAATCGGGGCCGGATGAGCACCTCACTCGAGAGAATCCCACTGTATCCCCAGCTAATTTGGAAGCAGGCCATAGCCGGCGGCAGGCAGAGCTTCACTCACGACCTCAGGAATGTCATTTCTGGTCCGCCAAGACGCACTGAGTGCCTTTCCATTGTACGATCGCTGGATGAACGCCTTTTGTACTCCCATCAGTAGCTGTAATTAGTGAGATGCTGACCTGCTCATATTCCTTTACTCCAAGACCGGCCCCACCGCCGGTGGATAATCCGATAGAGCGGCCCTCCCGTCCTCTGTCACTGAGGGGCACTACTTCATTCAAAATGTCGTTAAATACACTTGACGACTGCAGTTTGGCCGCTTCTATGACCACTTTGCAGGTTTGTCTGTCTTTTGAATAAAAGACTGTCACGAGAAATCCGTCCCGAATGATGTAGCCTCGGCGGTCACCCAAAAGCAGCCATGTAAGGTCACCTCAAAACCGGCCATAGAGAACTGAGCCAGGAGCCGGAAGTCGGTACGACTGCTGGTGTTTCGTTCCAGCGCACGCATCTGGGCCGAACTTCATGAGCGGGCTTTTCGCCGGCTCGGCGGAGCCACACGCTTGGTGGTGCTGGACAATCTGCGCGAAGGCGTGTTGACCGCCGACTTTTACGATCCCACTCTCAATCCACTCTACCGCGATGTGCTGGCGCACTACGGAGCGGTAGCCATGCCCTGCCGCGTACGCGATCCCGATCGCAAAGGCAAAAGTCGAGTCCGAGGTCGCCCATGCGCAAAAGACGCCGCTGAAAGGCATGCGTTTCGAGAGCCTGGAGGAAGCCCCGCTCGGGAGCTTCACCCAAAGAATCCCTGGAAAAAACAAAACCCTCTGCCCGACCAACCGGTTCATTGGTTGATCTTCGGAGGGTTCAGCACGGCCAATTCTTCGGAGCATACTCCGTCGCATCGGCCCTGGATCTTCGTCTCGAGCGCGACCCCGAGGCGAACCGTTCTACCTTATCACTTGTTTTCTGTATTTCTACTATTCTGTTCGCATATCCCGGACCTGAGGAAAATCCCGGTAGTGGTCATTGTTTCGGCCTGGACACGATATACGGTTTGCCATCAATGTTTACGTGATTCGCCCGCTCCGGGTCAGGCGGATTCTCTTTTATCCATTTTTCCGCAAGCTCTTGGGCCGCAGAAATTTGAGATCCGGGCATCTGATCGCTTAGATTTTTGAGGTAACTCGGTGCCGTTGGATCGTTCAGAGAATCAGCGATCTTTGCCCACTTGTAAGCCTGAATGAGATCACGTTCAACTCCTTTGCCGCTTGAGTAGAGCGTGGCAAGCTTCATTTGTGAAGAAGTATTGCCATGCTCGGCTCCTTTTCGGTACCACTCTGCGGCTAACTCGGAATTCTGAGGGACACCCAATCCTTGCTCATATATCCGCCCCATTCCATATTGACCGAAGTAGCTGCTCTCGTCGTCGCGCTCAGCTAGTTGGGAACACCACTTCAGCGCATCGTGGTAGTCAGTTGTAACACCACCAAGGCCTTGGGCAGCCAAGCGGCAAACATTGTACTGAGACTCGCCAAAGCCCATTTCCGCTCCTTGTCGGTACCAGCGAAACGCCTGCGCGTAATCTTTGTTCTGATCGTCGTGTGGACGGGTCTCATATACTAATCCAATGCCATTTGCTGATCGTCCTTCATCATCGCCATGGTTTAAAGCCCTGGTAAACCACTTGATGGCCAAATCAGGGTTCTGCTTCACACCGTCACCATGGTGATAGCACATACCCATGTCAAACTCTCCATCAGGATCGCCTTGAGCCGCAGCCAGACTATACCAGTGGAATGCTTGTACGTGGTCCGCCTTCACCCCCAGCCCCTCGCCGTAAAGAAAACCCAAACTGACCTGCGACTTGCTTAATCCTTGATCTGCTGCGCGTTTGAACCATTTCAAGGCTTCTGCATAGTTACGCTCGTCTTGGGCGAGCAATCCCATTTCATTTTGTGCGTCCCGGTCACCAGCCTCTGCTTTGTCCTTAGTTGACGGATCAATTGAAGCGTGCACCTCACTCGGATTGGACTCGTCTTGAGCCAGACCGGGCGAGACCAAGGCAAATACGCCGAGGACGATACAACACATTCTTAGAGGCATAACCATGGCAGCTGAAGCTTTTTCGAGTGTAACTTTCTGTGGCCGCGCAAGCCAGTGACGAAAGTCACAAATCGGCTCCATCGGCTTTGTGATGCTGTAACCTGCTTCCCCAATTTCTCCGGCAACCCTTCGCGCTCCGGCATGCTTCTTCCAGCCCGGCAACAGTTTTGGCAGAGCTTATCACCCCTTCGCATCAGCAGGCCCCGCGAATCTAAGCTTGCCATTGCATCACGCGGTGGAGTAAAACATCGCTGTCCTGGATCAGTTCCGTTGGCCGCTTTTCAACTGACCCGCTATGGCCGCTTTTGCAGTGACCAACCGAGGATGTAGCGCTCCACCGGAGGCGGACCGTAACGCTTTTGCCAATCATCCGGCATTTGAGCAGTTCCAAAAGGCATAGTCAGGAACAATATTACCGGCACTGTTAGCGACATCGTTTGTTGGAGCACAGTTCCTCCATTATGACTCGGCCGTGGGCTTACGACGTATTCTTCACGGCGAAATGAGTTCTAAATCCGTAGAGCGTGGGCCGGCAAAGCCGTGCTCCGGGACGCCTCTTCATTTTTTGTTGCCTTGTTCTTGGGTGAATGGTCCCGCGGAATCAGAGCTTCTTGATCTTCAATGCCTCAACACACGCAGCGAGAACGTGTGCATCGTCCTCGTACATCGTTCCGGACAACTTGTCGATGAGTTCAATAGTGCGCGGAACGAGTTTGTATGTCGTCCGGACCATCTGCTCTTTTTCCATAAGCAGGGGTAAGGGCTGCCTCATTCGAATCAACAGTTCTGACCCTACTTGCAGCGCTCGCGCCTGAGAGCCGTACTCAGAGGCCACTTTGCGAATACTCAGCAGTACAGAAAAGGGAAGAACGTACTTCTTTGGTGCAGTGGCAGGTGTGTCGGATTCACCTCTTTTCCTCGGTGCCACTAACTGACCCGCCTGCACTGGCCGTTCACGCTTGTCCTTCTTTACCGCCATAAACCTCCCTAAAAGTACACGTCGAGTCTGCGTCGCCTCTCGTACTTGCAGACCATAACGGGAATCAAACACACCTACAGGCGTCACAATTCTGACATGACAACGCTTCCCAAGTCAAACTATCCCGTTCCCCCCGCTGCCGCTGTTGTATCACACACAATACGTCGCCAGTTAGTTCCGCAGTGGAACGCTATTTGTTTTCAATGAGATATATGTGTTTGTTCGGTTCAAAGAAGTCTAAGCTTAGTAAGACGGGCAGCCGGAAAGTTCGAGCCGCTGGCAGCCTTTGTCAACTCTGATCACTTCAAGGAGAACAATATGACAAGGATATTCTTCAGACTTCTGACAATTGCCGTACTGGTTGCAGTAAGTGGTGGCAGCGCAGTAACCACTTTTGATGGTGGTGAGCCAGTGCCTGTGTGCTGGCCTGGTCCCTGTAGTCGTTAGGGCAGCAAGCATCGCCGTGTTAGTAGCAGCGATCAGTACGACGGCGGTGTCATCATTTGGCGGTGGTGAGCCTGCACCTGTGTGCTGGCCTGGTCCGTGTCCGAATGTTCATTAGGCACTTTGTGCGTTGGACCTGTTCTGCGAGGGCAGGTCCGACGCAACACCTGAAGCAAACCATCGACCGCGTTCGCTGGCAGAGCAAACATTAGAAATATTAGAAATATTAGAAATCAGTAACATGTGACAGGTAGGCGTATTGTGAGTATTTCGCGTATACCTCTAGGCAGCAGTCCTCAAATGGGATACTCTTGTATCCGCGTTTTAACTATTACACCAACATACATATCTCATGCACAAAGTAGATCTTATCGTTGGCTTGATTCTGTTGATACCCATGATCATTTTGGGTGCGACACTCGTACGGCGCCAAGCGTATCGAGAGTTGCCAAGCTTTTGCGTGTACATTGCCTGCTCCTTGGCGATCTCAATACTACGACTAATCGCCATTCGCCGCGGATACTCACTCTATTTTGGTGTGTATTGGACAACCCAAGCGGTATATGCGATTACTGCTCTGTTCGCACTTTATGAGAGTTTTCGATGGGAGTTTTTGGATTTTTGTGTGTCATTTAAATGGTCGTGGTGTCTGTTCCCGGTGGTTACGTCCGTGTTTCTTGTCCCAGCCATCGTTCACGTGTTTCACTATCCGCCATCAAATGTCCCCCGGATAAGCCCGATTGTATTGTCGCTGGTGACAGCGGTGGATTATGTCACCGGGGGACTGGTTGCAGTCTTTTTTATTTTTGTGTTCTTTCTTACGTATCGATTGCAGCGGTATCCATTTGGAATCGTGATCGGTTTTGCACTGCATGCATGGGGCTCATGGGCCACTTGCCGCCTTAGTGCTGAACTCGGACCAGCTGATGCGAAAGAGCTGCTGAAATATGCGCTTCCTGCGTCATACCAACTTGCGGTTGCAGTGTGGCTTTACACATTTTCAAAAGACGCACCTCCTGAGCTTCCTGCTGGCGTTCCAAGGGCAACGCCAAAAACGTTACTTGAACAGTCGTCGCATAACCTGCAAGTGCTGGACAAGATAGGAGAAATCACGAATGATTTATGACATAGCGGCCATGGGTCTGCTGGCACCTGGCAAGGTAGTGCTTGTTCTCGTTGCATTCGGTCTAGTTCTGCTGTATGTCAGGCGATACCGCTATTCCGAATTCACCGTACACGATACCATCGGACACTGCCGTCCGATCGATTGCTCTGGCGTAGCGGACACTCTTCACCCGCTTCAGGACACTCATCTCAGCGAAACGCTGTCACCGAACCGCTTTAGGCACGTTCAGGGTAAGCGTATTGGGCAGTCGCTGGAACTGGTCGGGCGGGTGGCACGTAATGCCCGATATCTCCGTTATTTCGGCTCGTATGAGTTAAGGCGCAGTCTTCGGGGTTCATATCGGCAGTCTCGATTTGTAAGCCGCCAGCTCTTGATGGCAGCTTTGTATTGTCAGGTCGTGGAGTTGTCGATCCGTGTGAAGCTCTACTGCTGGCTTATACGAATGGCATTTTTGCCATTTATCGGTCCTCCGAATTTTGCCGCCCTGGCGAGGAGTGGCAACATGATGTATCTGTATGAGAGATCAAAGCGAGCCGCCCTAATTTTGGCAAGCAATTATGGTCCTGACGTTCGTGCGCGGCTTGCAGCAGTGTTGTGACGTGTCGTCACCATTGAGTGGCTTATTGCAGAATTTACACCAACGATACCAGACAAGCCGGCCTTGGTCAGCAAATGCAAATGCCGAGGGGTTAGCTCAGCCCATCGCGGTGGTCGTGTGTGCAAGGTAGCTCCAAGCACTTTGTGAATTCCAAAGACGGCCAGCTCACGGGCTGAGAACGGTCAGTGGGTTGGGGCAATGCACTTCGACGGGTCAGTGCAGGAGCAGCCGTACTCAGTCAGCAATGAGTGTGACGGTTATATCTCTAAATTCTCTTTGAAGCTCTTCCATCAGCGCTTCCCGCACTTCCGGCAGGTCGGGCAGATTGTGCTCTGCCATCAACTCTGCAATATCTACATGAACAACTCCCTTCGCGTCTAAGTAAAGGCCCGCATTGAGCTGTGTGAGGTTCGCTTTCTTGTCTGTCAAATGAAAATACTCCAGGGTATCAGGGATGTATCTGCGCAATCTGTAGCAGTGTGTATTTGCACCAGTGCCATAATGGAACTATAGTATACCTACAGGTGTACGATTTTGCTTGACACTAGATTTCATCGCGATTAATGTCACGTAGTCTCTTCCAGAAGAACCACGAGGCCTGGGGGCTGAGTGGTTCTGTGGGATCGGAACGAGAGTGCCATGGGCGAGCTTTTGCCGTACTGTGTCCCCATTCATATCCACGCGTCATAGGCGTCGGAAGCTCGCAACGGCATACATCAGTTGGTTCCTGCGACAGAGCACAAATGGTGCGTTCTGTTGTGAAACAAAGCTCAGAGTTTTTGCCCACCACGCGATGGTGGCGACCCATTACTTTTCAGCCGCTCCAGTCAGGAGCGCTAACTAACTTCGGACCTGAGGAACGACGATACCTCGAAGCGTCCCAAGCAGCCGACCGGCGGCTCTATCTCACTCCGATTCACTCCGTTTAGGACAGAGCCATGGTGATTCGTTTTATTACCCCGCGGGAAATCGAAATGAAGCGGGCGGAAGAGCGTAAGAAGATCGACGATTTGTGGCGGTGCTTTCTGAGCGTCCCCGCCGAGCTTTTTGCCGGCACAGATGACGCGCTTCTGCTGACCGAGCTGAGCAACCATCTGAATGCCATTGATCCCGGCTTGATCTGGGAGACAGGCCCAGGACAAGCCAAACGGCGCCAGCTCACCATATCCCCCAACCTCGATAAGAACCTGAGGGAGACGGCCCGAAAAATTGTGAGTGCGGCCCCGGCGCTCGAAGACTGGGAGTTCCACCATGCCAGACAACCCCGAAAGAAGTGGGATTACAAACTCACGCTGGAAAGCGAAGGTGGAGACCCAATTGCAATCGACGCTTCCGTCTGGGTCTTCATCGCTCTGTACTCCCATTCCGGCACATATCAGGTATTGCTCCATGGCGGTAACCTGCCACCACTCACACAGGATCAGCGGTGGCATGCGGCCGCTGCTGTTGTTGTCAATCTTCTGGGCGAGGAAGTGGTTTTGGATGTGATCCATAACTTTGCCCTGCTCCCTACTCTCGAGCCGCTGGAGGCTCTGAGCACCAAGCCGCTTTGGTTACTGCGCGAAACCGTCGCGGGTCCGAGCGACTGGAAGTTTTGCCGTTAGGAGGCCGTTATGTCTGAAGAGTGTTCACAGACTAAAGCCCATCTGCGGGCTGGAGTTGGGCTGACGGAGCCGGGCATCTGCCAGTGTGCTGAAGACGCACCTGAGTCTACGCGTTCTTTCGGCAAAGGCAGCCAGGCCTTCGTCAATTTCGTTTATTCGCTGTTCTCCCTGTGTTTTCGGGTGGACTGCTGGCTGTGGCCGCGGCACGGACGGGACATCACCACAGTTGAGGTACTGCCCTGGATCCAGCGCAAATATTACACGGAAATGCAGGAGATCTTTGACGAAGCAGCCGAAGAGCAAAGACGGCTCACACTGAGTAAGGCAGAGTTTCGCCTGAGTCAAATCAAGCAGATCGAACTGGCCCTCGATTGCATTGCGAGCACGCAGGAAAAGGCCGAGGTCATGCAGCGCTGGGCGCGCTCGGAAGCGCTGAATGGCAGGGAAGAGGGCGACACATGCCGGGAGGTGGCGGCGCTGACGCTGATCGAGCTGTGCCTTGAATACAGGGCATTCTCTTTATGCGTTCGCGCACGCCTGCAATTGTGGCGGATAGCGATGGCGCTGCTGCCCTTCATTTGCGTTCCTTCCATTGCGCGGCTGCAAACCACCACGCCTTATCCAGCGGTAAACCTTTCGCGCGGGAGGACGGCGAAATGACGACATTCGACCGCCAGCAAATCGACCCATTTTGGAAATGGTTTGGCCGTGCCTCGAACAAACTGATTCGTGGAGTTCAGAAGGAACGATTGACAACCCAACTCGATCGCCGTCTGCGCAGGATTCATCCA
>WNFP01000818.1_pt1 | contig 24091 bp, 24 predicted proteins | sample 5400201 | NCBI WGS metagenome assembly WNFP01 (sample SAMN13153355, study PRJNA577476) | soil metagenome | isolation source: 115 cm saprolite under Madrone tree | place: USA:California | collected 2016-06-14
TAGACACGTAGGGGCAGAGTGACACGACGCGGAGATGATTGCTACGCGCGAAATCGAGGGCAGAACGGGCAAGTCTTGCCGCCAGGCCGTGGCCTTCAAGCGGCTCTGGCACTTCCGTGTGTGTGAGAACGATGCGATCTTGAAAGAGCCGATAAGTGAGCAAGGCGCGAAGGCCATCAATGTGCAACTCGAAAAGCTGTGCGTCTTCGTTGTGGCTGACGGTTACGTTGTTGAGATCCACGGTCAAGAGTTTCCCCTGCTATCTCCGGCTGACCGGGAAAGTCTAACAGGGAATCCAGAAAACTACGGAGTGGAAGAGTCCGGTGGCTCGTTGTTGAAGAGGCGGGCTAGCTCGGCGTGGTCAATTACTACCGCCGGGTCGTTCTGGATGGCGTCGAAATATTTTTTCTGGAAGGCATCGCCCGATTCCGTCGGAACGAATATTTTCCGGGCAAGGGCAATAGCCCCGCTGGTGTATTCCGGGGTGACGGGCTCTTTGGCAGTCAGAGTTTCATCAATGCGCACGACGAATTCGGAAATGTTGTGCAGCCAGGCGAACTGCGCGTGGTCAATGACCAGGCGGAAGAGCTCACCGGTGTTGACGTAGCCGTGCTCGCGTTCGTATTCGCGGCGTTCCATATTGAGAAGCGTCTTGTGGAGGCGGAGAAGAGCGAGGCGCAGAGAGAGAAGTTTTTCGCGGGCGGGGGAATCGTTGTTTGCGGGATATAAATTTGAGCCTGGAGAATCCATATTCGGATGACACCTCTATTCTCCGCTAGTCGGTCTGCAATTTCAAAATGTTGGCGCCGCCGAGCTTGCTGCCACGCACCGTTTCAGTTTTTGGGATGGCGTGGTCCTTGCCTCTGCCTCCGAGGGCGGATGCCGCCTTCTCCTCACACAGGACCTGCAAGAGGGCTTCACTTGGAACAGCGTCACCGTAACCAATCCTTTCGCTCTGTACTCTAATCCACTGCTGACGAATTTCCTGCTGTAAGCTGAATTGTGAGCTGCCCAAGGGTTGACATCCGTATTTCCCATGAAGTACACGGCAAGTCATTGAGCACAATACCGTTAGCTAAATCGATTTTCTAATGCATTCGTGCAAATCTTTTTGTTGCTGAAGATGTAACCTGGAGGCTCTTTTCCTAATCAAATAAGCGTAGTCAAATCATGCTTTCCTCAGCGGGAATGAACGTCTTGATTCGCTTCCGCGAGGCGAAGACAAAAGGAAAATAGACTCTTATGAGAAAGACGAAATTCACCGCAGGATTGCTGACATTTTCGCTGTTGCTTGCAGCCAGCGCCATCGCCGGCAATACCACCAAGGGTACATTGAACGTCGACGAAACCGTTACTGTCGCCGGCAAGCAACTCCCGGCCGGCAGGTATCAAGTCGAATGGACTGGAAACGGACCGACTGTTGAACTCACCATTTCCAGTGGTAGGGACACGGTAGCCAAGGTGCCGGCGCAGATTCTTCCGGTAAAGTCGGCCCAAACCGGGAGTGGCTATTCCACCAACACCGACCAGGCTGGTAACAAGGAGCTGACGGGAATCTTCTTCGGTGGCAAAAAGTATGAACTGTCCATCGGCGAAGCGTCCGCGGCCACACCCTCGGATAAAACGCAAGGGAGCAATTAACCTCGGCATTTCTTTCGCCGAGTTCCAAGTTAGGAAAAAGAGGGACCGCGGAGCGGTTCCTCCTTTTTTGTCTGTGCGCAGTTAGGTCACAACGATCTCCGGAGCGTTGCGACCTGGCAACATGAGAGATTCGCGACATTGAACAATAATTGCGTGATCTAACAAACCTGGCTTCTGTGAGTGTATGATTTGGAGCGTTCGAGCCAGCGGAGGGTTGGCCTCTTCTTGAAATGGATTGAGTTTATTTCCCCGGCCGATTGCAATTCACAACAACAGTTCTGCTTTTCAGCATCGGAGGAAGCTTCATGATTGTAGGTGTGCCCCGAGAGAGTTTTCCCGGAGAGCGCCGCGTGGCGCTGGTGCCTGCAGCCGTTCCAAATTTGACCAAAGCGGGCCTGCAAGTGGTGGTGGAGGCGGGAGCTGGAGCAGCAGCCGGCTATCCGGACGCGGACTATGCTGCAAAAGGCGCGAAGATCGCCGCCGATCGCGCCGAAGTGTTTCGTGTCGCGGATATCGTAGTGCAAATTCTCTGTTATGGGTCCAACGACAAGACTGGCAAAGCTGACGTTCCCCTTTTTCGCAGCGGCCAGGTACTCATTGGATTCTTGAGGCCGCTGGGCTCCATCGAAACGATCCAGGAAATCGCAGCAAAGGGAGTGACCTCATTTTCCGTGGAATTGATGCCGCGAACCACACGCGCGCAGAGCATGGACGTGCTTTCCTCGATGGGCACGATTTGCGGCTACAAGGCCGTCGTGCTTGCTGCGGATACTTCGCCACGCATTTTTCCGATGCTCACCACGGCCGCGGGAACGATTACTCCGGCACGCGTGTTTGTGATTGGCGCGGGCGTGGCCGGTTTGCAGGCGATTGCCTCGGCGCGGCGGCTTGGCGCTGTGGCTTCTGCCTACGACTTGCGGCCCGCCGCGAAAGAGCAAGTGCAGAGCCTGGGTGGCCGGTTCGTCGAGCTTCCGATTGAAGCCAAAGATGCCGAAGATGCGCGCGGCTATGCACGGGCGCAGGATGAAAACTTCTACGAGCGCCAGCGCGAACTGTTAGGAAAAGTCGTGGCGGAAAGCGACGTGGTGATCACGGCAGCAGTCATTCCAGGAAAGAAGCCTCCGATTTTGGTGACTAAGGAGATGGTCGCGAGCATGGCGCCAGGCTCGGTCATCGTCGATCTGGCCGGCGAACGCGGCGGCAATTGCGAGCTTACTCGGCCGGGCGAGATCGTCGTGGAATATGGAGTGACAATCATCGGATGGTTCAATTTGGCAAGCACCGTGCCTTATCACGCCAGCCAGATGTACGCACGGAACGTCACCGCCTTCCTGCTGCATCTTGTGAAGGATGGAAAGCTGCAACTTAACATGGATGACGAAATCGCGCAGGAGACGATGCTGACGCATGGGGGGGAAGTTGTGAATGCACGCGTCAGGGAGTTTTTTTCCCTCCCCGCCCTACCGGCTGAATCGAGGGAGGTGGCGAAGTCATGAAGCTGGATCTCCTTACCAGCCTCTACGTTTTCATGCTGGCCGCTTTCATCGGATTTGAAGTCATACGGCGCGTTTCCCCGCTTCTGCATACACCTCTGATGTCCTTGACGAACGCGCTCGATGCCATCGCCGTGGTCGGAGCCATCCTTCTCGCAGGTGAATACCATGCACACGGCGCGATGCTCGCGAAGACTCTGGGAACGATCGCCATCGTCGCGGCGACCAGCAACATCGTTGGGGGCTTCCTGATTACCGACCGCATGCTCAAAATGTTCAAGGCCAGCGGGCCGAAGAAACCATGACCAACCTGCCCGGCTTGGACGCCATCATCGAAATCACCTACCTGATTGCTACGGCGCTTTTTATTCTCGCGCTGAAATGGCTGAGCTCGCCGACGACCGCGCGCCGCGGCGTCTTCGCCGGCGAGCTCGGCATGCTGCTGGCAATTGCCGGCACCTTGCTGCACCACGGCTTAGAATACAAATGGATTGTGATCGGCCTCGTGCTGGGCACGATCATCGGCGTGCCGCTCGGCGAAGTGGCCATGACCGCCGTTCCTCAACGAACCGCGCTGAGCCACGCGTTTGGCGCATTGTGCGTGACCCTCGTTGGCACAACGGAATTTTATTTGCGCACCCCGGACGTTCCACGCTTCATGATGGGCGTGCTCTCACTCGAAGTCATCCTTGGTTCGCTGACATTTACCGGCAGCCTGATGGCCGCGGGAAAATTGCAGGAGGTGCTGCCGCAGCGGCCCATCACCTATAAGGGACAGAACATCGTCAACCTCGGGCTCCTGGGCGTGGCCATCGTTGTCGCGGGCATGCTCGTAGCGCACCCGGAAAAGGTACAGCTCTTCCCGCTGATCGTCGGTATTCCTCTTTTGTTCGGCGTGATGATGATCATTCCCATCGGCGGCGCCGATATGCCGACGGTAATTTCCCTTTTGAATTCGTACGCGGGGCTTTCCGCGGCCGCGATGGGTTTCGTGCTCGACAGCAAACTCCTGATCATCGCGGGCGCACTCGACGGAGCTTCCGGCCTCATTCTTTCCATCAACATGTCGAAAGCCATGAACAGGTCATTCACCAATGTGCTCTTCGGCGCGTTTGGACAAGAGCAGACGGCGGCCGCAGGCAAACAGGAGTCGCGTCCTGTGCGCAGCGCTACGCCGGAGGAAGCCGCCGCGATTCTCGCCGCGGCGAACAAGGTGGTCATCGTGCCGGGGTACGGAATGGCCGTGGCGCAAGCTCAGCATAAAGTGCGCGAACTATACGACGCGCTGACAAAACGGGGCGTGGACGTAAAGTTTGGAATTCATCCTGTGGCGGGTCGCATGCCGGGGCACATGAACGTTCTGCTCGCCGAAGCGGACATCCCTTATGACAAGCTCTTGGACATGGACGAAATCAACGGCGATTTTCCGCAGACAGATGTAGCGCTGGTGATTGGCGCGAATGACGTGACCAATCCCGCCGCGCGCAGCGACGCTTCGAGCCCGATTTTCGGCATGCCGATTCTCGACGTGGACAAGGCTCGCACGGTAATGGTGATCAAGCGCAGCATGGGCGCGGGTTTTGCAGGAATTGAAAACCCGCTCTATTATCTCGACAAGACCCTCATGCTCTTCGGCGACGCAAAATCCTTCGTCGGCTCCATTGTGCGTGAACTCGGCGGCGGCCACGAATAATTGCGTCTTGCTATCGACGTATCAATGGAAATCCCTGCCTGTTTCCCGCTCAACCGCTTTGCATATCATTTCGCGTCGTGAAAAATAATGCCCAGCGTGTAACGCGTGCCGCGGTGCACGCGGCTCACGCCGTGCCGCAGATTCACGCGGTAGTACTCGCGCGAACCTCTCACCGGCCGGTAGCGTGTCGTAAAAATGATCGCCTGGCCCTGGTCCGCAGTGACCACCTGCGCCTTGGACTGCGCCCGCGGTTGCTGCTCGACAAGAATGAATTCTCCGCCTTCCCAATCACGGCCTTGCTGGCCTAGCAGAAACACGATTTGCAGGGGAAAGCTGACCTCGCCATAAAGATCCTGATGCAGACAGTTGAAGCCGCCGGCCTCGTAGTGCAGCATCAGCGGTGTGGGCTTGGTCTGTCCAACTTTATGGCAAATTTTTAGAAATGCGTCATGGTCGCGGGGATAGTGAGAAGCATTTTCTCCAAGCATCTCGGCCCAGTGATTGGCAACTTCTGCGAGATGCGGATAAGCGCTGCGCCTGAGATCAGCGACCAATTCCGGGAGCGGGTTGGCGAAATATTTGTAATCGCCGACGCCGAAACGATAGCGCTCCATAATGACGTGGCTTCGAAAACGGCTCGCGTCGTCATAAAGCGCGGTGAGCTCCGCGCATTCTGCTGGCGACAAAACTGGAGCTGTAACCGCGTAGCCGCGCTCCGAAAGAGACTGCTTAGCGTCGCTCCAATCCAGCGCCTCGATTCGTTCGCCTATGGACGCTGTGACGGCGCCCTCTTTTGCTGCTTGACTCATGCGGCCTCCGCAATTCGCAATGCCTCTCACAAAAAGAAAAAGTTTAGACCGCGTCTCACGCTGGAATCTATCTGTTCTTCGCCATCAAATTTCTCGCTGATTGCCATTCAAAATGCAAGGGCACTCGCCGATTCGTCGGTCTTGCAACTCCGTGCTTAAATCCTTCCCCGCTTCGGTGCTATAGTGAGGCGCAGGCTGGATGGACCGATCCTCGCACTTTTGCGGCCGAGAGAATGCAGCGGGATTATTCAACCCAAGATATTCGCACATTTGAGGAGGGCCGATGAAAACCAACGAGATTCTTTCAAACAGTTCGCGGAGGACGTTTCTCCAGTTGTCAGCTGCCGCCACCGCGGCCATGGCTTTCCGTATCGCTACCGAAGCATCCCTTGCGGCGGAGGACCGCAAGGTTTTTCATCCAGGAGCGGTCGTCATCGACGCGAACGAAAATCCCCTGGGTCCGTGCGACGCCGCGCGCAAGGCCATCGTGGATATGGCCCCGCAGGGCGGCCGCTATTCTTACTGGCTCAAGGAAGAATTCGTCAAAACTTTCACCGAGATGGAGGGCCTCAAACCGGAATACGTGCGCGTTTTTCCCGGCTCCAGCGAGTCGCTGCACTTCTCGGTGCTCTCGTTCACTTCGCCAACCAAGAGCTACGTCACCGCCGATCCAGGCTACGAAGCCGGAGTGCATGCGGCAAAATTCTCCGGAGCACGCGTCGTCAAAACTCCGTTGACGAAATCCTATGCACACGACGTCAAGGCCATGGTCGCGGCCGCCCCAGACGCCGGCCTCTTCTACGTCTGTACCCCGAACAATCCTACGGGAACAATGACCTCCCACTCCGACATCGAGCAACTCCTCGCCGCGAAGCCGAAAGGCTCCGTGGTCCTCGTCGACGAAGCCTACATCCATTTTTCGAATGGCACTTCCGTCCTCGATCTAGTCAAAGCCGGCCAAGACGTCATCGTGCTGCGAACTTTCTCAAAAATTTACGGTATGGCTGGCATTCGCTGTGGTGTGGCCATCGGGCGTCCCGACTTGCTGGAGAAGCTGGAGACCTACAATAGCGGGAGCGCCATGCCGATTACCGCCGTGGCCGCTGCTACCGCAAGCCTTAAGCACGAGAATCTCGTTTCGGAGCGCAAACAATTGAACGCCGCCATCCGTCAAAAGACTTTCGATTGGCTCGCCACCAGGGGCTATGACTATGTTCCGTCCGAAACCAACTTCTTCATGGTTGATACCAAGCGCCCCGCCAAAGAAGTGATCGACGCGATGGCCAAGCGCAATGTATATATCGGACGGGTCTGGCCCGTCTGGCCGACCCACGTTCGTATCACCGTCGGCACCCAACCGGAGATGGATGCCTTCCACGAAGCCTTTCAGGCCGTGATGACCAACGCCAAAACCGCGGGATTCGTCCCTTCGCTCCCGAAACGCCGCTCCTATCCCGACGGCCAGGAGTGGCTCGAGATTTCTTCCTGACCGCGACCGTGGTCCCGGAAGTTCGGCAGTTTCCTTTTTAGAGACCGAGATTAAGCGTCGGCTTTTTCCTGAAGTGCAACCACCGCGAATCGCGGGAAAGTGGAACCTCGCTCGTCCTCTTCCGCGAAGCAGGCCCGTCCAGTTCTACTAGAACCAGCTCCGGCATCTACCGGCCTGTTTGACATCAGATTTACCTGGATTTTACAATCGGGGAATAATTTCCCCAGGTTCGGAGTCGTACAGTTTCGAGAGCCCGGTTTTTCTCTGAGCAGTCCCCATCAGAATTGGCCCGTCGAAAATCGCTAGAGTGCTGAAAGAAGGAGGGACCATGAAGAGGCCACGTTTCATCCGTTTTGGACTCATTGCCGCCGCAGTTTTCATCGGTAGCGGAATTCTGTTATCGGTGACAGCCTCGAAGGGGCAGAGTCCCAGCAAATTCAACAAGCCCGGCAACATCCTCATCACCGATCAATTCAACAATCGCGTCATCGAAATCGACCCCAATGGCAATATTGTCTGGCAGTTCGGAAGCGGTCCAGGGAACATCACGCCCAGTGCCATCATCGGCACCAATGACGCCGAGCGCGTCAACGACCTCACCCTGATGTCCGGGACCGGCATTCCCCCTGCCCCTACCTCCACCACGCATTGCAAAAAGGGCTGTGTCGATAACCGTGTGCTCCTCGTCGACCGTCGCGGCAACATCGTCTGGCAATATGGGGAGTTCGGTGTTACCGGATCCGGGTTCAATCAGCTCAATACGCCTGTGCAGAACACCTATCTACATCAGTCCAATGGAGACGACCACATCCTGATCACCGACCAGGGCAATGGGCGCATCATCGAGGTGCGCCGCTCCGATAAAGCCACCGTTTGGGAATACGATGGGCTGAATAATCCCAACGCCGCCGAACTGCTCGCTTCTACCGGCAACATCCTCATCTCTGACGAAAACAACAACCAAGCCATCGAGGTCACCCACACCATGCCAAGCACTGTCGTCGCCACGTTCACTTCCGCTGGCGGCACGCCTTTTAGCGGTGTGGCTTTTGCCAGCCGCCTTCCCAACGGCCACACGCTCATCACCGACTCCAACAACAGCCGCATTGTCGAAACCGATGTAGCCGGCGACGTATTCTGGCAGTACTTCACCAACAATCGTCCCGGTAGCAATCCGTCCCCGCTACCCACACGCGCGGTGCGCCTGGCAAATGGCGACACGCTGATCAGCGACCAGTTCAATCATCAGGTGATTCGGGTCAATCCGTCAGGGGTGATCGTCGCCAGCTACGGCACGATCAACAATCCTGGCTTTAACCCCGGCACTGCCATCGAAATGAATGGGCCGTATAGTGCCTATGTAATCGGCGACTATACGGGCATCACGCCGCCCTTCTGACGGCTGCTGAAATAAGCATCCGCCTTCCTGTCGTTGGGAAGATCCCTCAGGCGTGCCCTTCCGACGCCTGCCCGTTTGCTGGCGCGAGCGGTACCGCGCCGTGAAATTGCTCGGCCTCCGTCGAGCCTGCCAGTGCGGTGGTGGAAGAATTGCCGCTCGAAACCACTTGGGCGATTTCGTCGAAATAACCTGTCCCGACAAAGCGTTGGTGCGTGACGGCGCGATAGCCAAGTTCCTGCGCGGCAAATTCTTCCTGCTGCAGTTTGGAGTAAGCCGTCATCCCGGCCTGCGAGTAGCCCCGCGCGAGATGGAACATCGACATATTCAGCGCGTGGAAGCCGGCCAGCGTGACGAACTGGAATTTGTAGCCCATCTTGCCGAGTTCCTGTTGGAAGTTGGCGATGGTCACGTCGTCGAGTTTTTTCTTCCAGTTAAACGACGGCGAGCAGTTGTACGCCAGCAGTTTACCCGGGAATTTCGCATGAATAGCGTCCGCGAATTTTCGCGCTTCTGCAAGATCCGGCGTCGACGTTTCGCACCACAGCATATCCGCATAAGGCGCGTAAGCGAGCCCGCGCGCGATAGCCGCGTCGATCCCGCCGCGGTACTGATAAAAACCTTCCGGCGTGCGTTCACCATAAATGAATTCGCGGTCGCGTGGATCTGCATCGGAAAGCAAAAGACCCGCGGAATTCGCATCCGTTCGCGCGATGAGAATCGTCTGCACGCCGCAAACGTCCGCGGCCAGGCGCGCCGCCACAAGTTTTTCGATGAATTCGCGCGTCGGCACCACGACTTTGCCACCGAGATGGCCGCATTTCTTCGCGGAGGATAGCTGATCCTCGAAATGCACGCCTGCCGCGCCTGCTTCGATCAGCGCCTTCATCAGCTCGTAAGCATTCAGCGAGCCGCCAAAACCAGCTTCTGCATCCGCGACGATCGGCGCGAACCAATACGTACCGGACTTCTTGCCTTCCGCGGATTCGATTTGGTCCGCGCGCAGCAGCGCCTTATTGATGCGCTTCACCAGATTTGGCGCAGAGTCGCAAGGATAAAGGCTCTGATCGGGATACACGTCGCCCGCGGTGTTGCCGTCGGCGGCCACTTGCCACCCGCTGCCATAAATCGCTTTCAGCCCGGCCTGCACCATCTCAATGGCCTGATTGCCGGTGATGGCGCCGAGCGCTGGAACGTAAGCATCCGTGTGCATCAGATTCCAAAGCCGCTCCGCCCCTAGCCGCGCCAGCGTGTACTCGATCTGGATCGAGCCGCGTAGCCGCAGCACGTCTGAGTATGAGTAAGGGCGCGTGATGCCAGACCAGCGGGGATCGGTGGTCCAGTAACAGAGTGCGTTCCGCTTGCTGCCATTGCCGTTCCCGTTTGCCCCGTTCGTTCCGTTGCTGCCGTGGCTACCGTTAGTTCCGCTGGATGACATCAGCCTCTCCTTGCTCTTTCGTTTTCTTCTACTGCTTACGACTACTTCTTCAACCGCTAACTGAAAACTCATTTCACGCCGGATTGAACTCCTCGCGGCGAATCATTTCTTCACTGATTGTCCGCGCTTCTCGGAGCGTTGCGGCGGCCTGGGGATCGTTAGCGGCAGCCGATTCGCGTAATAGCCGCCCGAGTTCTTCCTCAAACAGATCGTGAATCAATTCCCGCGTGTGTGTAATCGCCAAGCCTGCCTCGCCGAGAATCTCGACTTTGTCCGAATGCTTCATGCGCTGGGAGATCATCAAGCGGTAGATACGGTCGGTAGCGCGATCTTCCATGTAGCCATCGAGAAGACTTGCGCCTTTGCCGTTCAACACTCCGTTGCGGTAGCGAATCACGGTGCGCACCGCGGCGCGCGTTCCCGCCAGAGTTCGTTTTCCCACTCCCGTGGGAAGCGGCCGCAGGTCGGGATGCGTGCCGCCGTTAGCCGGGCGCGCCTGAAGTTGATTCGGAGCAGGGAACTGGCTCACCGCGATTTCGTTTTGATCGGGATGGCCCGTCCAAGCCCCGTCCATCAGCGAATTGGCTTCATTCTTTTTGTCCTCCGCGAGGATCTTCAACGCCCGCGCGTTCAGCTCCGCATCTTCGCGGCTCGGGTAAAGCGCGGTCATTCCGCCGATCGCCAGCATCCCGTGTTTATGGCAAATCTCCGGCATCAGATTGCGCAAATTTTGGAAGAACGCCACGTTGTGCGGAATCGTGTTGCGGTCCGGGAGAACCCACTCGGGATTTTCGAGATTGAAATGGATCAGGCTGGCCATATAGTCCCATCGTCCGAGATTCAGTCCCACGATGTGGTCGCGAAGATTCCACGCGAACTCTTCCATCTGAAAAGCGAGCGGATGCGATTCCACCAGCGCCATGCACTTGATGGCGTTCGTGGGCAGGTCTTTGAGGCGCGCAATCATCTGGAAAAGATCACGCCACCACAGCGCCTCGTCGGCCGATTCGGACTTGGGAATGTAAATGCATAGAGGATGCTTCAGCGCGCTGAAGTCCACCTGATACGCCACCATTGCCACGTCGAACAGCGAAGCCGGGAGCAATTCGCCGGGCAGGACTCCAGCCTGGTGCAAATGCAATCCACGGGGCCGCGTGAAAATAACCGTGGCACTCGAATTGATGCCCACGGTTTTGTTGCGTTTGCGGTCGAAGTACGTGAGCCGCCCGGCGAGCGCTTCGAGAATGTTCTTAATGCCTCGAGCGTTGTGCTCCCAAGCGTTTGCCGCGGAGTCTTCCAGGTCGAGCATGACCCCGGGAGCGCCGGAATTCAGCATTTTTACCACGAGATCAGCGTCATCGGCGGGCCCGGTCATCTGGTTCCGTTGATCCGCGCACCAGGCAGGAAGCTCAATGCGCCAGGAATTCGTGGTGGCCACCGATGGCGGCAGGTAATCAGGTAGCTTGCCGGCGTGTGCTTCCGCCATCGCGTAGTCGCGGCGGGCGACCAACGCGCGCTGCCGCAGTGTAAGTGCGGCATGCAGCGATGCCAGGAATTCGAGGAATCCCTCAGGCAGATCGCGGACCGCGTCGAAAGCCTCCGGAGCGGAATTGACCGGCACAATCCGATTCGCGAAGGGCAGCGGCTCCAGTGATGGGTTCGGTTTCGTCGTCGCGGTCGCCATGATTTTCCTTATCCCTTTCCTTTTCGAAAGTGAATGTGGGCCGCCTGAAGAGGTAGGGCAATTGGGAGGCCAATTGCCACGGCGGAAGGGTTTCTAAAGCCAAGCCGTTCAAGCAGATAAGAGCAGCGCCGCGCGGCGGCCAGGCGGGCGTGGAAAAACGCAGCCATATTGTCGAGAAATTTGCACACCAATGGCGGGAAATTTCTCTGCCCCGGCAGTGTGTTCAATATGTTGAACATCTGTTCAGCTCTCCCCATCCATTGATACCCGGCGCCCCGGAATAGTTGCAAGCGGCTGTTCAATATCCTGAACATGTATTCTATACTGTGGACATAACGGAAACTTATAGGAGAAGCCCATGCCAGTCTCAGACGCCAGTCCCGCAGTTGCGGTCGAGCGCGCGCTGAATATTCTCGAAGCTGCGGCGCAACGCCGCGAAGGCATGACCAATTCCGAAATCAGCCGCAAACTCGCCATCCCCAAAAGTTCCGCCAGCTACATTTTGCGCACCCTCGAAAGACGCGGCTACTTGCGGCGTGAAGCGGAAACGGGACGCTACCGCCTCGGCCTGAAAATCCTGAGCCTCGGCGGTGACGCGCAGGCAAATCTCGACATTGCCGATGTTGCGCTGCCATTTATGCGCATGCTCAGCGAGAAGATTCGAATGACCGTTCACCTGGCGGTCTTGGATCAGGGTGAAGCGGTCTATATTGAAAAAGTCGAAGCGTCGGGATTCTTCAAGGTCAATACCTGGGTGGGACGCCGGATGTTTTTGCATTCCACCAGCGTCGGAAAATGCCTGCTGGCCTGGCTTCCGAAACACGATATCGAAAACATGGTGAAGCAGCAGGGACTGAAGAAAAGGACGCCGAAAACCATCACCTCCATCACGCGGCTCATCGCCGAACTGGAGCACGTGAAGCAATCGGGATACGCCGTCGATGACGAGGAAAACAGTTTGGGCGCGCGCTGCCTCGGCGCACCCATCTTCGACGTCCTGGGAAATGTAACCGCGTCGCTCGGCGCCAGTGGGACACTGACGCAAACGGATGAAGCAGAAGTGCCGCGGATCATCGACGCGATAAAGGAAACGGCGCGGCGGATCTCTCGCCAAATCCAGAAAAGCGGGCTAACCGGGGCCGCGTAGCGCGGCCCCGGGCACTCGAAAGATTATTTGCCGTTGCCCGCGACGCCGAGATTATTCTTCACCGATGAAGCTATTTTATTTCGCCAGCGACAACGAGATTGTTTCTCACCGGCGAAAAATCACTTGCCGTTGCCCGCGACGACCAGATTATTCTTCACCGAAAATACATTGGGAACCGTGCTGGCACGCAAGTTCGCAAGGTTCTTGTCGGTTTCGTTATCCACCACGCCTTCCAGCGTGACGTTGCCATTTTTCACGATGATATGGATGGATGGCACTGCCTGAATGGAGTAACGCGAAAGGCCGGCATCTCCGTAAACCGCGCGGTACACGGCGCGGCGTAGCTGGTCATCCATCGGTGACAGTGGAAGAACCTCGATGTTGTTCACAACTGTGGCGACTACCTCGATGCTCTTCACGGCGGCCTCGGCATCGGATTTCAAAGTTGGCCGGGTGACTTGTCCCGAGAGAATCACTTTGTCGCCTTCCACCTGATACGCGAGGTTGTCGAAGACGGAATACCACGGCAACATCACCAGCTGGTGCCGCACTTCCTTGTAAAGTTTTTCCGTGTATTTTGCTTCGTTGCGCTGATGTTTCGCTTCCTGCGACCGAGCCGCCGCGGAGTTTGACAATCCCATGTAAGGCGCGGCGAGCAACGCTATTACAAACAGGGCCCTGAGTTCCTTTCTCATATTTACCTCCCGGACAAATGTCCTTTCGCTATTTTGTTTTTCGACTATTTAGATTCAAGATGCAGGGCAGTTGGATGCCCGGTTTCGTGCCCGGAGGAGGTGTTAGCATATCTTCAAGAACCAGCGCAAGAAACATAAAAGTTCTTGCGAAACTTTTTGAGCGCAATGGTGTTGGACAAAAGATACGAATAGCTGGAGAGGGAGTAGTTGAGTGCTGTTGATTGCACATCGCGGAGCATCGGGACACGCGCCGGAGAATACGCTGGCGGCGTTCAAGAAAGCCGTTGCGCTGGGCGCGACGTTTATCGAAACGGATTTGCATCTTTCGCGCGATGCGCATTTGGTGGCCATTCACGATGCCACCCTGAATCGCACCACGAACGGGCAGGGTGCCGTGCACAATATGACGCTCGCGGAGCTGCGACGGCTGGATGCCGGGTCCTGGTTCGGAAGCGAATTCGGCGGGGAGCGCATTCCCACGCTGGAAGAGCTTCTCGAGTTTTCCAAAAAGAACGACGTGCTTTTTTATATGGAGATCAAGCCGGACGGCACTTGGGGCGGGGAGCATGCGCTGGTGGGAGCGCTGCGCGAATCGGGGGAAATTCCGCGTACGGTAGTGATTTGCTTCGATCCGGGAGTGGTGCTGAACTTGAGGAAGATCGAGCCAACGCTGATGACCGGCTTGTTGTACGACGGGCAAATCGAGAATCCGATCGATAAAGCAGTGCAGATAGGAGCGCGTCAATTGGTGGTGCGCGGAGACCTGGTGACGCCGGCGATGATTGCGCAAGCGCAGAAGAAAGATTTGCAGATCGTATGCTGGACGGTGAATCATCCGGCGCACATGCGCATGCTGATGGCGGCGGGGGTTGACGGAATCATGAGCGACTATCCTGACCGGCTCATCGCGGCGGTAAAAAAAGAAATGGAAATTCTCTCCTGACGGCGCTGAATTCGCATACCAAAATCCCATTGTAACTTTGGCTGCTTCGGAAGAAGCAGGTCCCTCGCTCCGCTCGGGATGACAGCCAGCGAGCCTTCTGAGTAACCTGCAGAAGGTGTTGAGCGAGCTCACATTCATCGCGAACCTGCAAACAGAGCCTGAAGAGCGGCGAGTTGGGAGACGGAGAGTTGCTCGGCGCGCGCGTCCGTACGGAGATTTTGCGCGGCCAGGGCCTCGCGGACGCGATCGGGTTTGGCGAGAGTCCGCAAATTATTGACCAGCGTTTTGCGCTTCTTCGAGAAACACAATTTAACAAAATCCAGGAAACGAGATTCGGCGTCGCGGGATGGGTTTGCCTGCGCGTCTTTGTTTGACCCCATGTGGGAGCCGAGCTGGAGCTTTGCGCGTTCGCCCGGCAGGCGGAGCGTGACGAGAGCGGAGGTGACTTCCGGCGGCGGATTGAATGCGTCGCGGGGAATTTCAAAGACAAATTCAGGGCGCGTGTAGAACTGCGCGACGACGGAAAGATAGCCGTAATCGCGCGTGCCGGGTTGCGCGGCGAGACGGCGCGCGACTTCAGTCTGGATGACGACGTGGATTTCGTCGATGAGGTCCGCAAATTTGAAAAGGTGATGAAGGATGGGCGAGGTGATGTAGTAGGGAAGATTGCCGTAGATGCGCATGCGGCGGCCGGAAGCGATGGCGGCGATGTCGGTTTCGAGAACGTCGCCGGGAACAACCGTGAGATTGGGGAATTGTTTTGCGATGTGGCGAAGTCCCGAGATAAACGCCGGATCGATTTCAATGGCGTGGACGGGAGCACTGGTTGCGAGAAGATGCTGGGTGATTTCACCATGGCCGGCTCCAATTTCGATCCAGCAATGCTGGTCGTCTCGCGGAAGCGGGACGGTGGAATGCGGCGAAACGTGAACGGCGCGCGCGATCTCTTCGCGCCAGTGGAGATCGGCGAGGAAATGTTGGCCGAGACGTTGGCGTGCCATGGGTGGAACAGTGTAGCAAGAGGCGCGCGATGCGCGCCGAGAGGTAACGAAGCAAGGAGGTAACGATGTAAGGAAAAAAGAGAGAATTGGCTGGGACTCGTGACCTTGACTCCTGGTTGATGGTAGCGGCCACTTGGAACTTGGAAGTGGGCCGGCATGAAGGAAGGAGGAAGAAAGGTAACGCGGAGGCGCTGAGTCCGCAGAGGATTCGCAGAGAGGAAGTTCGGCAGGGATACCCCACCCCCGGGTGTTTTGGACAAAGAGTGCGGAATCGATTGAAAAGAAAAGAGTTGAGTTTTTGGTGAGTGCAAAAGAGTGCGCAAGAGTATGAAAAGAAAGGGGATAGGGGGTAGGGACATGGCGCGAAGGGCGACACGCAGTAGGCGGCTTGGGAGAGACAGGCCTGCGGGAAAGTTGGAGGCCCTCCCCTATGTTTTTTGTAAGTGTTGCATCTAAAGGATTTAGTTCTTCCGTAAGTCTTTTGTTTGCAACACTTGTGGGGGATCCATAAGTGTTGCAGATAAAGAACTTGGGTGATGCAAAGGTTGAAAGTTGACAGTGGAAAATTGAACGGAAAAGGAAAGGAAGAATTTAACGCAGAGATCACAGGGAACGCAGAGTGCACAGAGCGGAAGAAACGACCGACGCCACCACCCAGGTGGATTGACGGCACGTTGAGGGGCGCACAGTACGGAGTTTCAGAATGGGAATTTTGGATACACAGCCGGCAGTTTTCGCAAGAGTGAGAAACAAAGGAGATAAGTCGAGTCAACGTACCGGTATGGTGGTACGACCAATGAGGACGATTGCCGTCGGAAGGGAGGGTTAGAAGGACCGCTTGGCGGGCGAGCATTGTTCGCGGGCACGAAAGGATCGTGCTTAATTCACCAAACCATTATAGCACATTGGTACAGTATGTCAAGAATTACTTTAAGTGCTTTGAATGCTACCGGATAGTGAGGGGCCGTCAACTAGCGTCCGGCAGAGTCAAACCCCGCACCCTTTGGTGAACCAAAACCCAAAGGGTTACCGCACCCGAATGCGTCTCGGCGCGTTAAGGGTTCTCCACCCGCCGTTCAGAAATAGACCAAAAAAGTGGAAACGAAAAGTCCCCTTGAACGTTTAGGGGAATGTGGTACATTCCCCTAAGGGAGTTATGGGGGCAGGAATGGAGAAGCAGGGAGATTTGGTGCAGGGCACGCTGGACATGCTGGCGCTAAAGGCGCTGGCGCGGGGGGCGAAGCACGGCTACGCGGTGGCCGAGTGGATCCACGAAAGCTCGAATGACGTACTGCACGTGGAAGAAGGTGCGCTCTATCCGGCGCTGCACCGGTTGGAATTGCGCGGGTTGCTTTCGGCGGAGTGGGGCGCTTCGGAGAATAATCGGCGCGCGAAGTTCTATTCGCTGACGGCGGCAGGGAGGAAGAAATTGACGGAAGAGGCGGAGTATTGGCGGCGGATGTCGGGGGCGATCGCGAGAGTGATGCAGACGGCGTGAGAGAGAAGAAAACTAGAAATCAGAAATCAGAAGAGTGGGGAGTTCGGAGAATTAGATATGAAAATTTGGACGCGAATAAGAGCACTTCTGAGGCGGAAACAGCTCGAAAAGGATTTGGATGAGGAGCTGGCGTTTCATCTGGCGATGCGCGAGGAAAAGAAGCGCGCGGAGGGAGTTGCGGCGGAAGAGGCGAAGTATACGGCGCGGCGGCAGTTTGGGAACGCGACGCGAGTGAAGGAGATTTGCCGGGAGATGTGGAGCTTTGCGTCGCTGGAAACATTTTGGCGGGATTTGCGGTATGGGGCGCGGGCGCTGGCGAAGAATCCAGGGTTCACGGTGGTCGCGGTACTGGCGATGGCCCTGGGCATCGGCGTGAACACAGGGATTTTTTCGGTGCTGAATGGAGTAGCGCTGCGGCTGTTGCCGATTCCAAGGGCGGAACAGATTGTGAGTATCGACCAGATCTTCCATGGAAAGCTTTCGCGCAATGTTCATGGCGAACCTGGACTGTTTTCCTACTCCGAATACAAAAATTACCGCGATCATAATCACGTGTTCTCAGGATTGCTGGCTTATGAGCCGTTTTTGGAAGCGACGCTGGGAGGAGAGAGCCCCAAACAACTAATGGGAGCGGCTGCGTCCTGCAACTATTTTGGCGTTTTGGGGGGGCGGCCAGCGTTGGGGCGCGTATTTGTGGATGCGGACTGTAGCGCACCTGGAGCGACCGCCGTGGTGGTGCTGAGCGACGATCTGTGGAGGAGCCGATTCGGCGCTGATCCGTTGATTGTGGGGAAAAGTATTTCGTTGAATCGTGCGAAGTTCACGGTGATTGGAATCGCCGCGCCCGGATTTGGCGGGCTGGATCCGTGGCCCAGCGAATTTTGGGCGCCGGTGACGATGCAGAAGGCGCTGGAGCCCGACCGTGACTTTTTCCATGAAGATAATACTGGTTGGCTCGCGTTGCTGGGAAGGATGCAGGGAGGCGCTTCGATCGACGAGGTGCGATCGGATTTGGGAGTCATCGCAGGACAGATTGATCAGCAATATCCCGGGCGCACAACAACATTGGCGATTCATCGCGCAACATTTATGGGGCGGCCGGAAGAACGAACTGTCGTGTTTGCAATAGGGGGAGTGGTGCTGGCGGCAGTGGGATTGGTCCTTCTGATTGCGTGCGCGAATGTGGCGAACTTACTCCTGGCGCGAGCATCCGCGAGGCAGAGGGAGATTGCGATCCGGCTGTCGATTGGAGGAAGCCGTTGGCGGATCGTCCAGCAACTCCTAACAGAGAGTTTGCTGATTGCATTTCTTGGTGGGATGCTGGGGTCCCTTGTGGCGTTCTGGTCGGTCGAGGGTGTTGCGCGATTTGTGCTTGCCCACTTGCCGCACGGCGTTCCCCGGCTGGCATGGAACGTGAGTCCGGACCTGCACGTTTGGGGATACTCGCTGGCGCTGACGGCTTTGACGGGCATTGTGTTTGGGCTGGCGCCTGCGCTGCATGCGACGCGGCAGGACCTGAGCACCGCGATTAAGAGCGACGGGCGCGGGTTCATGGGAAAGGCCGCAAGCGGGGAAATGCTGCGCAGCGTACTGGTTGGCGTCCAGGTGGCGGTGTGCATGGTCCTGCTGATTGCGGCGGGATTACTGATGCGAGGACTTTATCTGGCACAAACCGTTGATCCGGGGTTTGAGATGAGTGGAATCACTCAGGCGGTGTTCGATTTACCCTCGCAAGGCTACAACCGGGAGCGTGCGCAGGCATTTCAGCGGGAATTGCTAGCGCGCGTGGCGGCATTGCCCGGTGTGGATGCCGTGGAGCAAGCACACGTGACCCCGCTCAGCCATCAGTTTCTGGGGACGGGATTTACGCTGGAGGGCGAGACGGAGAACCGGCAGTTCGAGTTCAATGTGGTTTCGGCCGGGTATTTTGCGATGCTGGGAATGCCGATCGTGGGGGGGCGTACGTTTACGGCAGTGGAAACGCGGTCGAACGCGCAAGTATTGGTGGTAACAGAGTCCACGGCGCGAAAGCTGTGGCCCGGACAGGATGCGATTGGAAAGACGCTGCGAGGATGGGAGAAGAAGGTGTATCAGGTCGTGGGAGTGGTGCGGGATTCACAGGCCTCGCACTTGGGACAGAGCGATGGGCTCTTCTTTTACGTGCCGGCGGGACCGGAAGAGCAAGACCGGTTGCAATTGCTGGCGCACAGCAAGGGCGGCGACGCGGCGACTATAAATGGGATTCGTGAGGCGGCACGGGCGATGGATGCGGCCTTGATCGTGGACGTGACGAAATTGGAAGACAACCTGGAGGTGTGGCGAACGCCGTCGCGCATCGTGGCGGCGCTTTCCGGAGTGCTGGGGGCACTGGCGCTGCTGCTCGCGTCCATCGGTGTCTACAGCGTAGTCTCGTACAGTGTAAGTCGGCGCATTCACGAGATCGGCATTCGCATGACCCTGGGCGCAAGTGGGAAGGATGTGATCAGACTTGTGCTGAGGCAAGCTTTGCGACCTGTGGTGATTGGGGCGCTTGTTGGCGTTGCGGGTTGTGCAGCGGTGTCTCAGGTGCTTTCCAACGTGCTCTACGGCATAGGTTCTCACGACCCAGTGGCCTTTGTCGGCGTGCCTTTGTTCTTGCTGGGTATTGCTTTCCTGGCGAGCTACGTTCCAGCGCGCCGAGCCACGAAAGTAGATCCAGTCGTTGCGCTGCGCTACGAATAACACGCGGCCTCCTTGCCGAACATCTGGCCGATGAGGCTCCACAATCACGTTTGGTGAATCTTGACCCCCTCACAACGCTCCGGTAGCGGAGTTGTCGCTGAGGCTAAAAAGTCCTGAGAGGATTGATAGAACACCCAGCCGGCTCAGGGGAGGTCAAATCGCTTCGTAGTCGCCGGGAGCGAGTGACCATACCTGGTAATTGCGGCCCAACAGTCCTGCGGGGTCGGCACCGTAACGATAGTCTCGAACATGAACAATCCATGCGCCGGGGTGGGTGCAACTGGGGGCAACGGAGTCCACTTCAAATGCCATCCACGTGCCGCCTTGAGGAACGCGTGCAGCGCCCCACTCGGTGAGTTGCACGACCTCTGGCTTCGCCTCGAATTGCATGGTCATTGTTGACGCCATTCTAGGAGTGAGATGCTCAGGCGGTTAATTCAGTGTGCCTTAGTCGGCATCGCGGAAACTAGAAAGTAGATACTCCAAATTAGAAACTAGAAAGCAGAAACTAGAAATGGGGAAAGAGAAGTGGAGGCTGGAAAGGGTCGGGGTCATGGAATCGGTCATGATTTAGAGGGCTAGGTGGAGTAAAATGGAAGCATTCAGGGAGGAGACTCATGGGCACGACGACTACCTCTCCCAAAGCCTCCGGTGCTGCCCGGCGGGCGCAACGGGAAAAGTATGTGCGCGAGGCCCTGGCGACGCTGCGCCTGGAAGATTTAGCTCCGAGCAAAGAAGTGCTGGCCCTTGCTAACGAATACATCGAAGGGCGTCTGGAAGCAAAGCAATTGACAGCCGCGGTTCGACGTCTCCATAGCGGCCGGTGAACCAGGAAGCTAACATCCAGGACGATCCGTACGTTTATCCTGGCACCTCGATTCTCCGCAATCTTGCCGACATTCGTGATGAGGAGCGCCTGGAACGCTTTGAAAGCGACCACTGTTTTGCACGGCTCCTCGAGCTTTACGAGAAATCCCGTTGCTCTCAGCTTTGACTTAAATCATCTGAAGCGGATACACCACCATCTCTTTCAGGATGTGTGTACTCTTGGGCCGGAGAATTCCGCACGGTAAACATGGCAAAGGGCAATTCGTTTTTCGCCCGGCCAGAGTACATTATCCCGGAACTCCAGAAAGTCCTCGACCGGCTGGCGAGCGAACATTTTTTGCGCGGAGCCGATTCACAAGGATTCTGCGAGAGGGCTGCTTACTTCTGCGGAGAGATGAACGCCGTCCATCCATTTCGCGAGGGCAACGGGCGGACGCAAAGAGAGTTCCTACGAGTATTGGCGGTGGAAGCGGGTTACGAGCTGGCTTGGGATCTCGTTCCGCAGGAAGAAATGCATGCGGCTTCTATCGCAAGTTTTCAGGATGGAAGCACTGCGGGGTTTGCCACGCTTCTGAACAAGATCATTCGTCCCCTGGGGTAAGCGCGCGCCGCACGATCAGAAGTAGCCTGTGCGGTAGCGCATGGCGCGTTCAGGAAACTGAAGTGCGCGAGGCGGATCGGCTTGTTTTGCGGAGAGGGCTCGGCGCCTCTCGCGGCGTGTGGCGACGCGGCGGGCGTGGTTTCGGTACTTTTCGCCGTAAATCCACTGGAACAGGACGTATAGCAAAAAGTCAAAGCCAAGAATGCAGAACACCAGGAATACCGTAAGCGACATGGGAACCTCATCCGGGCTAATGTGAGTCGGCAGCCCAGACAAGGAAAGGGTAGGAGAGGAAAGGCTAAAAAGTCCTGAGCGATTTATGAGGAAGTTGTTAGCAAGCCGGGGGAACGCAACTACAAACTAGAAAGCAGAAAGTAGAAATCAGAAGAGCGAAGAGAAGAGAGATTCCTCGCTGCGCTCGGAATGACGGGGGTGGGTTGGGCGCGAAGGGAAGAGCGGAGAAGATCGCGGCCACAGAATCGGCCATAATTTAGGCACGATGCCGACCTGGGTCCCCTGAGTGGTCATTTTGGCAGGGCGAGATTTTGCTGGATGAAGCGGAAGTCCGGTTGGCAGGAGGCTAGCGAGGTTGTCAGAGAATCCGTCGAGAGGATGTAGAGCGTCATACCCTTGCGCGCCACAATTTTATGCTCCGTAATCTGCCTTCCCTGTTGTTCGAGAGTGAGAACGATGTCGAGTGCGGGCAGGCCGCCGAACATGGTGGGCGCGGATTGCACAATGCGGCTCCCTTTGTTCTCGGGCCGTTCCAAATAAGCAGAGAGCGCCCGGTTATAGGATCGGAGTGGAAGGATAGGAGACAAAGCAGCGAGACGCACATCCGCGACGCAGGCGTTGTCGTCGCGGCGACCGCTGACCAGATGCTTGGTATCCTGATCGGCGAGGGTCCAGGAAGCGGGAGCCTTGAACTCGACGCCGTACTCGGGATTCGTGTATACCGTTTCTTTATCGCCCGGAGAGATGCGCGCGGATGTTTGGTCGATGGCGGAGTAATTGGGCATGAAAAACGGGATGAAGTCCAATCCGAGGTACCCCGCGGCGAAGAGAACTGCCAGGGCGAGGGGAAGGGCAGGGGGAAGGCCTCCCAGAGCAGCGAGTTGCGGAGTCGGTTCGATGGTGGCGAGAATCTCTTTCTCGCGTTTTCGGGCAATGGTATAGGCGTGGATAGCAAAACCTGCAAGAACAGCTTCCATGAAGAATCCGCCAGCGGCGGGGTTTCCCTCGCTGGCATTTTTCACAATAATCTGCTGGAAAACGCCGAGGCCAAGAAAAACGGCAAAGCCGGCGGCGCGCTTCCCGAGATAAAAATAGCCAAAGCCGCGGGTCAGAAGATTGAGGATAGCGGCGACCCGGGGGCTCTCGGCGATGAAAGGATCGGTGCCAGCGGACATTTCGCGGGCGGTAAAGTAGGCGTCGAGAAATGCAAAGACGTAAAGAAAGACGGCAACCCTCAGCAGGATTCCCCAGCCGAAAGCGGCGAGGTCGGAATCAGCGCCTACGAGCATGGGAGTCAGCCAGATGGTGGCGCCCAGAGAAAGCAGAAAAAAGGCTAGTGTCCAGGCGCCGCGCGAATTTTTGCGGCAATAGAACTGTCCCAAGCCTGGTAGAAGAAGCGAGAGCAAGAACGCCAGAGCGGGATTGCGCGGCACCGGTTGAGGGGCGAAGGTGGGCTTGGAGGTTGGCACATAAGCAGAGGCGCCAAGATTCAGCCCGATAGGCGTAGACATTGTTGAGCCACCGCCGGAAGCGCGAATGGCAAGACTCTAACATAGAGGTGTGATTACGAAAATGGCGGATGGCCAGCATCGGCCAGGGAAAGGGGCTGGGCGGCCTTAACTATTTGACGACTGGATTTCCTTCCGGTGGCGTAAAATATGATGATGCAGCAGGCGATGTGTAAATCATGAGAATACTGTTTGTGGCATCGGAGGGGCTGCCGTTTTCGAAGACGGGCGGCCTGGCGGACGTGGTGGAGGCGCTGCCGAAGGCGCTGGTGGCGCAAGGCCACGAGTGCGCGGTGGTTTTGCCGCGGTACCGCGAGACCAAGGCGACGGCGGTGGTGATGCCAAGCCTGACGATTCCGATGGGCGGGGCGCGGGTGCGTTTCCCGGCGATTGCCGATGGCACGACGTTGAACGGCGTGCGGTATTTTTTTGTGGAAGATGCGGAGTATTTCGATCGCGATGGATTGTACGGCGGGAGCACCGGGGATTATCCGGACAATCCGGAGCGGTACGCGGAGTTCTGCCGCGCGGCGATTGAGATTGCGAAGCATGTCTGGCCGGCGGACGTGATTCATTGCCAGGACTGGCAAACGGCGCTGGTGCCGGTGCTGCTGCGCACGTCGTACAGCGATGATCCGCTGGTGAAAGATATTCCCGTCGTTTTCTCGATTCACAATATGGGGTATCACGGGCAGTTCGCGAGGGAGGTGCTGGAGCGCGTGGGACTGCCGCCAGTGTTATTTCATCCAGCAGGGATCGAGTTTTACGGGAACGTGAACCTGCTGAAAGGTGGATTGGTTTTTTCGGATTATTTGACAACGGTCAGCCGGAGATACGCGCAGGAAATCCAGACGCGGGAATATGGATATGGGCTGGACGGCGTGGTGCGCGCGCGCGCGGACCGGTTGGTGGGGATTTTGAATGGCGTGGACTACACGGCGTGGAATCCGGCGACAGACAAGCTGATCGCCGCGAATTATTCGGCGAAGGATTTGAGCGGGAAGCAAGTGTGCAAGCAGGACCTGCTGGAAGTATTTGGACTGCCGCACGATCTTCTGGAGCGGCCGGTGATCGGAATCGTGTCGCGGTTCGCGGATCAAAAGGGCTTCGATTTGATCGCGGAAAAGGCGCATGAATTGATGCGCGAAGATTTGGTGCTGGTGGTGCTGGGGACAGGCGAGCGGAAATATGAGGATTTGTTCAAGGCTTTGGCGGTGGCGTATCCGGGGCGCGTGGGCGTGAAGATCGCGTACGACAACGCGCTGGCGCACA
>WNFP01003136.1_pt1 | contig 24081 bp, 25 predicted proteins | sample 5400201 | NCBI WGS metagenome assembly WNFP01 (sample SAMN13153355, study PRJNA577476) | soil metagenome | isolation source: 115 cm saprolite under Madrone tree | place: USA:California | collected 2016-06-14
GGCCTCAACTCCAAGATCCAGACCATCAAGAAGATGGCCTATGGCTTCCGCAACCGAGAGCATTTCAAGACGGCCATCTACTTTCACTGTGGCGGCCTCGACCTCTACCCGACTACCCACGGAATACCCGGATGAACCACTATTGAGAAGTGCGTCTGGAACAGCGGCGCGTAGGCCGGCGCGATCGCGATACGAGACGGTTCTTACCGAGTCGGCTCTTCGTGAAAGGTTAGACGGCCCCTCGTTTCAGGCTATCGATTCCTTTGCCGAGCCGAGACGATCAGCGCGGCGAGCCGGTCCGGATCCACAGGTGCTTCACTTCGAAGGCCGATGCCCGCTCAGTCGAGGCGAACCCGCTCCAGAAGCTGATCCCGCGACTGGGCCAGCGTCATCCCGACCTCGTCGGCGCCGGCCGCCATGAGCGCCTCGCGATCATTCGCCTTCGCGTCCGGCCCACCCCAGCGGCCCACGAGTATCTTGATGTCGGGCAGGCGGGCGCGGAGCCGCTTGCAGAGATGACGCGTCTGGGCGAGACCGTCGGGAGGCAGGGCGGCGATGAGGACGACTGAAGGTTTCTTCTCCGCGGCCAGAGAGACGATCTCGCCCGATAGCGCATGCGCGGAGGCGAGCTCGATTTCGCATTCGGAAGGACTCACGAGCTCACGAAGCATGGCAAGGGCTATGGCGTCGCCTTCGTCCTCGGCCGCGCATGCGAGGACATATGGGGTGCCGCCGCTCACCCCATGTCGCCACCCCGCCTCCCCGCTCTCGCCGGCCGCGGGAGGGCGATGGTCGGCCAGCTTCACCACGCTCTCTCGCGCGGCCTCATAGATTCCCTGTACCTCCTCGCCTGAGACCCGCCGGGATGCCCGATCCCGCTTGGCCCGGCTCAAGGCGGGGACGAGGACATCGTCGTACACTTCCGTCAGCGAATGCTCGGCCAGATAGGCGTCCAGGATCTCTGTTCCTTCTACCGAGTCCTTGGCGAGCAGACGCTGGTAGTAGCTGACATCCATGGGGAGCGCCGGCTCGTCGGCCATCATGACACCGATGAAACCAAGGGCCGGCACGTGCTTGCCGAGCACGACCAGACAGACGGTCAGGGGCGTGCCGAGAATGAGCCCGGTCGAGCCCCAGAGCCACGTCCAAAAGGCGAGGGCGACGAGAAGGGCGACCTGCGACACCCCGATGCTCTGGCCATACAAGTATGGCTCGACCACCATGTAGGTGAGGAGTTCGACGGCGAGGAAGAGGGCGATCGTGACCAAGGGCCGCTGCCAGGTGCTGAACACGGCCAGGCTCAGGACGAGGGGACCCACCGCGGCCATGAACGGTCCCAGGTACGGGATGAAACGAAAGGCAAAGGCGAGAAAGCCCCACGTGACCGCGTAGGGAACCCCGATGAAGAAGAGGCCTACGCCCAGTGCGGCCCCGTAGGCAGCATTGATCATGGTCTGGGCGACGAGATAGCGGCTGATGCGTTCCGCCGCCTCGTCGAGGGCTCTCGTCACGCTGGCGAGTCGGCCGTGACCCGTGAGACGGATGAACCGATTCCGTATCTCGTGCTGCTCGATGAGCATGAAGATCACGAGGACAATAACGAAGGTTGCCGCGCCCAGCGCTTCAAGAACTTTGGGAATCGGCCAGACACCTGCTGCTTCCGACTTCACCACGACGGGAACAGGTTTCGTCTCGCCCTTCGGGCTTTCGTTCTTCTCTAGCTCGCCCATCACTTCCTTCGCCGCCGACTGCGCCTCGGCGAGGGCGCCATGCGTACCTGCCCCGCGAATGTCGGCAATCTTTCGCTTGAGGTTACCCCGGTAGTGCGGCAGCTCCGATCCGAGGGTGAGGACCTGTTGTGCCACCACCCATGCCGTTCCCCCCATCACGGAGAAGACGAGGACGACGACGAGCATGACGGCGCAGACTCGCCCACCCCTGATGCGCCAGAGGCCCGCCCGCTCGAGCGCGCCCACGACCGGACTCAGGAGGAACGTCAACAGACCGGCCAGGGCAATGGGGATGAGCACGCCCCGGGCCAAATAGAGGGTGGCCACCACCGGAAGAACGGAGGCGCCGATGAGATACGGACGGAGCTGGCGCGGAATGCCCGAATCCGACGTGGACGGGGCGGTCTGGGGCGGAGCCTCAGGTGCGGGCGACTTCCCCGCGTCCGGCGGGAGCATGCTTCGGGCACTGGTTCTCGGCATCCGCAATCCTCCTTCCCGTGAGGTCTGGTACTCCCCACGCAACCGCCGTGCCGACCAGGGCCTCGCCGCTATGTGGCCGGGCTTTACCTGCTCTGGCCTGCTCGCTTCTCGTGGCCTTTCGCCTCGGGCTGGAGCGTTTTACCGGGTCGTTCCTTCTCCACTCCTCTCGGGCCGAGAGCGCGTGCGCCCGTTTTTCCGCAAGGGCCGGTCGGTCGAGCTTCAGTCGAAATCGGGGCAGTCTCTCACGCGCTATTTCCCCGAAGTGGTGGAGGCCGTTCGTTCCGTGCGGGCGCGCGCCTTCGTTCTCGATGCGGAGATCGTGATTCCCGTGGATGGTCGGCTCTCCTTCGACGATCTCCTCCAGCGCATCCATCCGGCGGAGAGCCGGGTGAAGAAGCTCTCCGCGACGCAAGACGGCGCGCGGCTGGCTCGCCACGACGGGGAGCACCTTCGATGGCGTGGTGGCCAAGCGTCTCGACCTCGAGTACCGCTCGGGCGATCGAACTGGCATGCAGAAGGTGAAGCGGCTCCGGACCGTGGACTGCGTGGTCGGCGGTTTCCGCTATGCCTCGACGTCACGCGTCGTCGGCTCGCTTTTGCTGGGGCTCTACGACGCGAAGGGCCTCCTCCACCACGTCGGCTTCACCTCCGGCTTTTCTACGGCGGAGCGTAGGAGCCCTCTCCAGAAGCTCGAGCCGCTCGTCAAGCCGCCGGGCTTCACGGGACGTGCGCCGGGCGGGCCCAGCCGTTGGAGCACGAGCCGGTCCGCTGAATGCCAGCCGCTGGCCCCCCGGCTCGTCGTCGAAGTACGCTACGATCACTTCACGGGGGGCCGCTTCCGCCACGGCACCCGCTTTCTCCGCTGGAGACCCGACAAGAAGCCGCGCCAATGCTCTATGGATCAGGTCGAGTCGAGGCGCGGCTCCTCCGTTTACTCCGAGTTACTCCGAGGCGAATCCCGTCGCCTCGACCCGCGGTCGGTGAGCGTCTCTCTCGAATGCGGATGCCGGAGCGCCTCATCGACTGGGGGGCAGCTCTCTCTACAGCCGTCCCGCCTCGACGAAGCACTCCGGCGACCGCCCGCTACGGCTGTTTCTTCGCGTACTCGAACTTCGGCAGGGCCTTGATGGCCTCCTTGGTCGCTCCCGGCAGAATGAATTTGTTATCCTGAAGCTTGACTTGTTGGACGGGGACGGCCACGTCGTGGCGCCCGAGGCCCACAAAGCCGCCCGCGCCGATGATGGCGAAGGACACTGCGCTGTCCGGGGCGACGATGAGATCGTCGATCCTCCCTACCTTCTGGTTGCTCTCGTTGTAGACGGTCTTGCCCAGGATCTGCTTCTTCACGCTCCAGCCCACGGCCACGACCTTGAGCTCCTCCACGGCAACTCCGAGCCTGGTCGACCCGGCCGTCTGCGCCCCCGCGTACTGAGCGGGAACGAGCGCGAGCACACTCGACATGAGGAGGATGTGGACGATCTTCATGATGGTCTCCTATGGTGGTCTGGTTGGAGATCTCGCGCAGCTGCGCCGAGCGCCCTGTGTCTCGCATTGGCGAACGCAAGGGTGATGCCATGGATGTCGCTGGGAAAGTTTTACTGCCCGTGCGGTATGCGGGCCGAGCGAGTGATGTAGCGACGGACTCACGTGCGGACATCGACTTCATGGAGCCGGACAGCGGAAAGACTCAGCGCCCGTGGGCATTACAGCATTCGCCGGAGCGCCAGTCGCTTCGCTCATGATCCGCGCGCGAAGGATGTGCGACCAGCCGAGAATCGCGCTCATGGGAGGACCGCGGCGGGCTGCAGATCATGTCGTACCTCCTGTCACCATGTACCTGGCAATCATCGTGCCCCCATCAGGCACGCGGCTTGCTTCGCTCCTTCCACACGCAGCACCCATATCGAGAGGAGGAGAAGAGCCATGCCCTAGGCCAAGAGCCGCGTTGTGGGGAAGGACGCGATAGCCCTGCTCAAGGCAGACCACGCCAAGGTTCGCGAGCTTCTCGGCGAGCTCGCAGAGAGCTCAGAAAAAGCGACGACGAAGCGTGGAGAGCTTCTTCAGGAGATCGAGCGCGAGCTCAAGATCCACACGACCATAGAAGAAGAGATCTTCTATCCCGCCTTCCGCGAAGCTGCGGACAAGAAGGACGACTTGAAGCTTTACTACGAGGCCATCGAGGAGCATCACGTGGTCGATGCCGTGCTGCCCGAGCTCAAGGATACCGATCCCTCGACGGACGTCTTCGGAGCCAAGGCCAAGGTCTTGAAAAACCTCGTCGAGCACCATGCCGAGGAAGAAGAGACAGAGATGTTCCCGCGGGCGAGGAAGCTCATGGGTCGCGAGGAACTCGTCCGTCTCGGAGACCAACTCGCTCAGGCAAAAGTCTCGCTGACCGAGAGCGTTCTGACCAAGCTGGTGGAGCTGGTGAGGCCGTAGCGCTGCTAGCGCCGACTCTCGGGCGCCCCGGCGTTTCGGACGAGGGCCTCCGCCAGCTCCTGGGGGGTGACGGGCTTGACGAGATGCTCGTCGAATCCGGCTTCACTCGCGCGTGATCGATCCTGGGGGAGGCTGTGTCCCGACAGCGCGATGAGCCGGATAGATGCTACCTGCGCGTCGCGGATGCGCCGCGCAACTTCGTAGCCGTCGAGGTCGGGCAGGCCCACGTCGATCACGGCCACGTCAGGTCGAAGCCGGAGCGCTTCCACGACGGCTGTCGCGCCGTCGGCCGCCTCGCTCACGCGGTGCCCGGCACTCTCCAGGAAGTGCCGCATCATCTCGCGCGAGTCCTCATGATCCTCGACCACGAGGATATGAAGCCCGCCGGCCGGAGCGGGCGCCGTCTTGGCGGCCCTCATGTGTTCTTCTCCTCCTCCGGCCCGACCATGGTCTCCGGCCGCACGATGCGGTCGAAGTCCTCCGCCGTGACATAGCCGAGCGCGAGAGCGGCTTCCCGCAGCGTTATGCCCTTGTGGTGGGCGTGCTTCGCGATCTCAGCGGCTTTGTCATAGCCGATATGGGGGGCGAGGGCCGTGACGAGCATGAGGGATTCGTTGACATGGCGCGCAATGCGCGGGCGGTCGGGCTCGATACCCGCGGCACAGTGCTCGCGAAACGAGTCGCAGGCATCGGCGAGGAGGAGAATCGAGCGCAAAACATTGTGAATGATCAGCGGCTTGAATACGTTCAGCTCGAAGTTACCCGAGGCGCCCCCGATGGTGACGGCCACGTCGTTCCCGATAACCTGGGCGCACACCATGGTCATGGCCTCGCACTGGGTAGGATTCACCTTCCCCGGCATGATGCTGCTCCCCGGCTCGTTTTCCGGGATCCGAAGCTCGCCGAGGCCGGCGCGAGGCCCGGAGGCGAGCCAGCGCACGTCGTTGGCAATCTTGGTGAGCGAGGTGGCAAGGGTTTTGAGGGCGCCGCTCGCCGCGACCAGTGCTTCGTGAGAGGCCAGCGCCTGGAACTTGTTCGGCGCGCTCGTGAACGGCAATCCGGTAAGCCCGGCCAGCCGCGCGGCTACGCGCTCGCCGAAGCCTGCGGGAGCGTTGAGACCCGTGCCCACCGCCGTGCCCCCGATGGCCAGCTCGTGGAGAGCAGGCAAGGTGGCGCGAATCACCCTGAGACAGTGGTCCAGCATGGCGACCCAGCCGGAGATCTCCTGGCCGAGGGTGAGCGGGGTGGCGTCCTGGAGATGGGTGCGGCCTATCTTGACGATATCGGCAAAGGCCCGCGCCTTCGCGTCGAGGACATCGCGTAACTTCAGGACGGCGGGAAGGAGGCGGCCGAGGAGCTCGCTGACGGCGGCCAGATGCATGGCGGTGGGAAAGGTGTCGTTGGAAGACTGGGAGCGATTCACGTGATCATTCGGATGCACCGGCTTTTTCGAGCCCATTTGACCGCCGAGCAGCTCGATGGCGCGATTGCCGATTACTTCGTTGGCGTTCATGTTGCTCTGGGTGCCGCTACCCGTCTGCCACACCACGAGGGGGAAGTGTTCGTCGAGCTTGCCCGCTATCACCTCGTCGGCCGCCTGGACTATGGCGTCCGTCACGTCCTTGGGAAGCAGCCCGAGCTCGTGATTGACTTCTGCGGAGGCCCGCTTGAGCTGGCCGAAGGCCCGGATCATCTCCCGCGGGAAGCGCTCACCCGCGATCTTGAAGTGCTCGAGCGAGCGCTGCGTCTGCGCGCCCCAGTAGCGGTGGGCGGGCACCTCCACGGCGCCCATGCTGTCGGTCTCGCGTCGTGTCGCCATGCCCGTAGAATATCATCGGCCCCGAACGACACGCTCGGAAGGCCGCCCCCTCGCCCTTTTACCCGGTATAAAGTTCTCACCAGCTCCTCGACAACCACAAAACCGATTCTCCGCGGCCCATGAAGTTCCCAATCGGCTGGGCATATCCCTTGCATCCTCCGCCTCCAAGGAGGCCAACCAATGAACCAGAGCATCCGCGACGTCATGACGCCGAATCCCTGCGCCATTTCACCCACCGCGTCCGTCCTCGAAGCGGCCCAGATGATGCGCGGTAACGACATCGGCGACGTGATCGTGCTGGAGGACGAGCGGCTCTTCGGCATCCTCACTGACCGGGACATCGTGGTGCGGGCCCTCGCCGAAGGCGCCGACCCGGAGACCACGCCCGTGGGCGAGATCTGCAGCCGTGAGCTGACCACCATAGAGCCCAGCGCCAGCGTGGGCGAGGCGGTGCGACTCATGCGCGACAAGGCCATTCGCCGCCTGCCCGTGGTCGACGGCGACGGCTTCGTGATGGGCATTGTCTCGATCGGCGACGTGGCGGTGGAGCGGGACCGTCGTTCGGCGTTGGGCGATATCAGCGCCGCCCCCCCGAACGACTGACGCTATCGGCTCAGCCGGGCGCTCCCGGAGCGGTTCGTGAAGATGATGCGCCCGATGAGCGCCTCCGCCACGGAACGCGTATCGTTCGTGTCGATCGAGAGCGCGATGGCCCGGGGGTCTTCGGGGTCTTCCCCGAAGACCTTCCGGTAGTCTTCGTAGACGTTCCGCCTCTCCGTCAGCCACTGGTTGAGCTCGGCAGGCCCCGATCGCAGAACGAAGAAGTGTACGGCTCCCGTCTTCCGGCTCTTTTCTATAGTCTGGGCCGGCGCCGACGTGTCCCACACGTATCCAATCAGGCGCGCCCGCAGCATGGCCGGGAAGCGGGGCCAGATCACGTAGATGTGACCGGTGAGATCGGACGTTTCCTTGGTACGGATGTCGGCGCCCGCGGGGAGGCGAACCGCCTTCCAGGTCCACTCTAGGATCGGGGTGACGCGCAGGTCGACACGAATCTCCTTGGCGATCGTCGAGTGCTCGTTGTGGCTCTTGAGAAGGAGGGCCCGGTGCCCTTCGTCTTCCAGCACCGCGAAGTCGTAGGCGGGTCTTCCCCCGATGGTCTCGTACCTGGTCCACCCCAGCGGAACACCCTTGGCTCCCACGGCATGCTGGGACCAGTCCTCGATGGAGACCACTTCCGCAACGGCCGACGTCATCAAGCCCAGTACGACTATCAGCAGGGCGTGAATACGGGTCTTGATCATTGAGCGATGAAGCCTCCGTCGATGACGTGCTCTGCTCGGCCGATACTCAGGTGTCACCCCATTCACGACGAACTTTCGTCCGGTCGAAGCCAACGGACTCCAACAGACGAAGGATCATGCCCACGTGCTTCTTGCTCAGGTCCTTGGGGCCGTGTCCGGGCACCGTCACCTTGCAGCTCCCGAGGACGAACTGCTTGTGGCTCGTTTTGCCGGCGGATGTCTGCGTGAAGTTGTTTCGAAGGAGCCACTTCTCCAGATCCATTCTCGTCATGGTGCCACCCGCGCCGGTCTACCGTCGCGCACTCGTCCGCCCAAGCCCGCCCGGCCTTCTCTCGCTAGATGTGGTACTCCTATACGGGCTTCGCTGCAACTCTGGCCCGGGAGACGGTTGCATGAGCCGAAGATCGAGTCTCGCCCTTGCCGTCGTATTCGCATGCGCCGTGCTCCCCGCGGCTCCCACCTTCAATGCCTACGCCCAGACCAAGCCGGAGGGCGAGATGCGCTGGGCGCTCTACGTGACGTTGTCGCCGGTCTGGTTTGATCCGGGCGAGGTGACGGGTCAACTCACGCCCTTCTGGGTCCTCTATGCCCTGCACGATGCCCTCGTGAAGCCGATGCCCGGCAACCTGATGGCTCCCAGCCTGGCCGAGTCCTGGACAGTCAGCGGCGATCAGCGTGTTTACGAGTTCAAGCTGCGCGAAGGCCTCAAGTTCCACAATGGCGATCCCTTCACCTCCGAAGACGTGAAGTTCAGCTTCCACCGGGCGAAGGGCTCGAAGGTCCTCCACGACAAGGTCAAGGAAGTGGTGGTGGCCGGGCCCTCGCGTGTGCGCTTCCACCTCCACGAGCCCTGGCCCGACTTCATGACCTACTACGGGACCATCGTCTCCGGCGCGGGCTGGATCGTGCCGAAGAAATACGTCGAACGAGTGGGCGATGACGGCTTCAAGCGGGCGCCGGTCGGCCTCGGGCCCTACAAGTTCATCAGCCATACCCCCGGCGTCGATCTGGTGATGGAAGCCAACGAGAGCTACTGGCGGAAGGTTCCCTCGGTGAAGCGGCTCGTCTTCAAGAGCGTGCCCGAGAGCACCACGCGGCTGGCCATGCTCAAGCGCGGCGAGGTCGACATCGCCTACCTCCTCGACGTGCCCCAGGCGCAGGAGGTCAAGCGCGATCCCAATCTCCGGCTCGCCTTCTCCGGCGGCATCGCCATCTGGTACCTCGACTTTCTCGAGCAGTGGGATCCGAAGTCTCCGTGGAACGACCGGCGCGTGCGCCTCGCCGCCAACTATGCCATCGATCGCCAGGCCCTGAGCGAAGCGGAGACGCTCGGGGCGTCCAAGCCGGCGGGAAATCACGTCCCACGCACCTTCGAGTTCGCCCTGCCCATCGATCCGTATCCCCACGATCCGGCCAAGGCGAAACAGCTCCTCGCGGAGGCGGGCTACCCCAACGGCTTCGACGCCGGCGAGCTGCACCAGCTGCCTCCCTACTTTTCCCTGGGCGAGGCCATCGTCGGTTACTTCCAGGCCGTCGGTATACGGCTCAGGATGCGCCCGATGGAGCGGGGCGCCTATTTCGCCCTGATCACTTCCAAGAAGGCCAAGGGGGTCTGCGTCTGCACGAGCTCGCTCTACGGCAACGCCGCCTCGCGAATGTCGGAGGTCATTCCCAGCGACGGGGCCTACGCCTACGGCGGCTACCCCGACATCGACGCGCTTTACAAGCAGCAGGCCGTGGAGACGGATCGCAAGAAGCGCGAGGCCCAGCTCCATCAGATCCAGCGGCTGGTCTACGAGCGTGTCCGGTACGGTCCCATCTTCGAGTATGTCTGGCCCAGCGGCATCGGGCCTCGCGTCGCCGAGTCCGCGCTCATGCTGATCAATCCCTACCCGTGGTCGGCTCCTCTCGAAGAGGTCCGGCTGAAGCGGCCCTGAGCAAGGAGCGGACGACCATGACCGACGCCCTCGTGAGCATTCTCGAGACGACGGAAGCCGAGCGACTCGCCACCGGCTTCGTCTTTACCGAAGGCCCTCTCTGGCATCCCGATGGCTTCTACTATTTCGTCGACGTGCGCTCGAGCATGCTGTACCGGCTCGTGCCCGGGCGCGCCCCGGAGGTGGTACGGGAGAAGACGGGAGGCGGCAACGGAACGACCTTCGATCTGCAGGGGCGCCTCGTCATCTGCGAAGGAGAGAACCGGCGCGTCGCGCGCACGGGCGCCGATGGCCGCGTCGACGTCCTCATGGACCGCTTCGAAGGCAAGCGGCTGAATCGCCCCAACGACGTGGTGTGCAGGTCCGACGGCAGCATCTACTTCACGGATCCCGGCCTGCGTGTGCCTTTGGCCGAGCGAGAGCTGCCCTACGCCGGCGTCTACCGCGTCTCCCCCGACGGCGTCAGCAGTCTGGTGGCCGACTTCGAGTATCCGAACGGCCTCGCCTTCTCCCCCGACGAGCGCCTCCTCTACGTGGCGAATACTCGATGGGCCCAGTACATCCACGTGCTCGAGCTCGACACCTCTGGCAAGGTGCTGAGGCGCCGGATATTCGCCGACATGTCGTCGGACGAAGCCGACGGCGTGCCCGATGGGATGAAGGTGGACGTGGAAGGCCGCGTCTATTGCACCGGCCCCGGCGGCACCTGGGTCTTCGCGCCGGACGGAACGCGCCTCGGCATCATCCGCACTCCCGAGGTGCCCGCCAATCTGGCCTTCGGTGGCTCCGATCTCCGAACTCTCTTCCTGACCGCACGCACCTCCGTGTACACCCTGCGCGTCAAGGTGCCCGGCCAGCCCCATCCCCTGTTTCGAGCCAAGAGGTGACGGCCGCATGACCATCAAGTTCGGGACCTTCCTGCTCATGCAGTCTCCCTCCGCGCGCCCGTCGGAGGAGATCTACTCGCGCGCGATCGACATGGCCCAGGCCGCGGAATCGCTCGGCTTCCGGAACATCTGGCTTGCCGAGCACCACTTCTCGACCTACGGCTATGTCTCCCGCCCCGCCCAGCTCGCGACCTTCATCGCGGCCAAGACTACGCGGCTCCGCGTGGGTACCGCGGTCATCGTGGTGCCCCTCCACCACCCGCTCGTCGTGGCCGAAGAGATCGCCACCCTCGACATCCTGGCCGGGGGCCGGTGGACATCGGGCTGGGGCGGGGCTATCAGCACTACGAGTTCGAGCGGCTGGGGCTCGAGCTGGACAGCGCCCGCGCGCGCTGGGAGGAATCGGTCGACATCATTCTCAAGGCGCTCATTGGCCAGCCCTTCACCTATGACGGCAAGCTCTTCAAACTTCCCGAGACGTCGGTATTTCCTCAGCCGTTGCAGAAGCCGCACCCGCCCATCTGGGTCACCGCGCAGAGCCCGGAGTCGGTGGAGGCCGCCGTGCATCGCGGATTCAACGTGCTCACGGGCGGCTTCGGCGTGCCCATCGAGCGCATGGCGGAATTCCGGAAGCTCTTCGATCGTCTGGTGGCCGAATCGCGGCTGCCGCGGACGCCGGAGGTGGGCGTCCAGCGCGCCGTCTACGTCACCCACAGCGAATCCGACGCGCGCGCCGCGGCCGAGGAAGCCCGGTGGAATATGCGGGTGACCCTCAGCCTCCGCAACCACTACGAGCGTGTGGAGGGGGGCCGCGCCATCGCCGTGCCCGCCCCCAAGGAGCCCGATGTCGACGACCTCCTCGACCGCTTCCTGATCATCGGCACGCCTGATACCTGCATCCGCCAGCTCCAGCGTGTGCAAGAGCTCGTGGGCATCAACCACTTCAACTGCAGCTTCTGGTTCGGGGACCTCGAACACGGGCGCGTCCTCCGCTCCATGGGACTCTTCGCACGCGAGGTCATGCCCGCCTTCGTCTAGAAGTGGCGGTGCCGCTGCGTCCATGGCGCGAGACGGGCCGGGTCCTGTCGTCGGGGTGCTGGCTGCGCAACCGGCTCCGCCACCCTACGCTTCGTGAATCGCAGCCCTGCGGGCTGCGCGCACTCGCGAAGGGCCCACTCCGCCGGCTGCGCAGCCAGCACCCCGACGCCACCCGGCCCGGTCGAAGTGTCACGATCGCTTCACGTGCAGAACGCGAGGCAGCTGGCCTCTGTTAGAGGCGGGCTTCGCCTATGGCGAGTCCGAGCCGGTGGTGGCGCAATCGATTGATCGGACGGGCACCGCCCCCTACAAACGGGCCTCGTCTATGGGGAGACCGAGCCAGTGGCGGCCGACCAGCTCGTAGTGGGCGAGGCGGCCCTGCAGATGCTGGGTGATCACGTGGATGTCCTGGAAGTGGCGCTGGATCAGGTTGCCGTCGTAGGCGGCGGTGGCGCCGGACGCGCTGTAGACGCTCTCGATGATCTGCGCGGCGAGCCGGATGCCGTGGGTCGTGGCGAGGCGGAGGGCGGCGCGCCGCTCCAGCGTCACCGCGCCCGTCGAGGTCGCCTCCCCCCAGATATCCGCCACCGCCTCCATGAGGAAGGCGCGCCCGGAGCGGAGGGCCGCCTCCGCGTGCCCCACCGCGACCTGGGTCATCGATTGGTCACGCAGCAGTCCTTGCACGGCGCGCGGCGTCTTCGAGCCGGCGAGGTCGAAGAAGGCCTCGAGGCAGCTTCGAGACATGCCGAGCGCCACTGCGGCATCGCCGGAGGCGAAGGCCAGGGTGCGCGGAATCTTGTAGAGCGGGCCGTCGTTCAGGAGCGGAGCCGTCGCCGACAAGACCGTGCGCTCCGCGGGCACGAACACGTCGTTGACGGCGAAGTGATGTGTCCCCGTGCCGCGCATGCCCCGCGTATGCCACGTGTCCAGGAGCTGGGCTTCCGCGACCGGCACGAAGAAATAGCGCATCTCCGGCAGTCCGTTCTCGAGGCGGACCTCGCCCTTCTCGATCACCTGAGCGTGCGCGGCCACCCACGAGGCGTGCCGGCACCCGGTGCTGAAGCCCTGACGCCCCGTGACGCGGTAGCCGCCGGGCACCACCACGGCCTGCGCGGTGGGCGCGGGCGTGTTCGCGACCACGCCACGCGGTGTATCGATCCAGATCGCGCGGGCCACGTCCTGCGGCATGCGCGCCGCGTATGTGCCGTAGATCGCCCCCTGGTTCACCGCCCAGCCCGTGCTCGCGTCGGCCTTCCCGAGCTCCTCGATCACCTGCACGTAGGTCGGAAAGTCGATCTCGATCCCCCCGATCGCTCGCGGGACGGCCAAGTGGAACATGCCGGCATCAGCCAGAGCCTCGAAGAGCGGCCGGGGCAGCTCGCGGGTCGCGTCGATCTCGTCGGCGCTGCTTCGGATCCGTGGCGCAAGCTTCCGGGCGGCGGCGAGGGGAGACAGGGTCACGTCAGGCCTCGCGATCAATAGTGGTGAACGGGTCACATGACATGCCGCCGATCCTGCCAGAGCGCGTGCGAGAGGTCAACGCTTGACAGGGCGCGCGTGTCGCGAGAACTTGGCGAGGGACTTCTCATATCGGCGGCCGCGCCCGCACCCTGCGCTTCGAGACCGGCCTCTATGGTGAGGCGGGGGCCATGCGGGTGCCGAAGGGCCATGCCCTGCCCCGGCATTACATCGCCGAGTTCGGTCTTTCCCTGAGCCCCTTCGTGCAGTCCAACCCGGAGGCCTTCTACTTCGTGCGCGGCCGGCGTGAGCGCATCAAGGATGTCTCGCGTCTCAATGATCTCTACGCGCTCACTGAGGCCGAGCGCGGGAAGAGTCCCGGCGATCTGTGGGCGGGCTCGCTCGTGAAGCGTCTGCAGGCCCTGCCTCCGGAGGAGCGTGCCGAGCTCGCCAATCTGATGCCTTCGAGCACCGCGTTGCGCGCGCTCGACCAGCAGTCCCTCCAGCAGGTCTTCGAGACGGAAGGGCTCTCCCCCGAAGCCATCGAGTTCCTTGCCGTGACGTACGGGATGGAGATGCTCCTCGGCACCGCCCTCACCGAGCATCTGCGCGAGGAGCAGAACGGCGTATGGACGAGAGGTTTCGATGAGATCGTGGGCGGCGCGGACCGGCTGCCCGCTGCTTTCGCGGCGCGGCTCAAGTCAAAGCCGCGCATGGGCGCGGAGGTCTTCCGCCTCGAACAGGATCCGTTGCGCGGCCGGGCCGCCGCCACCTACCGCGACAAGGACAGTCGCCCGTTCCGGGTCGAGGGCGATTTCATCCTGTGCACGCTCCCCTTCCCGGTGGTCACGCGTCTCGAAGTCGAGCCCGCATTCTCCGGAGCCAAGCAGCGCGCCATCCGGGAGCTCAACTATGACTCGTCCACCAAGGTCCTCGCGGTGACCCGCCGGCGCTTCTGGGAGCAGGACGACGGCATATTCGGCGGCGGGACATATACCGACCTGCCCACGGCCACGACCTGGTACCCGTCGGACAATGCGGCGGCCCGCGATCCCAAGGTGTCCGGTGCGCCTGCCGTGTTCCTCGCCTCGTATTCCTGGGGCCAGGCCGCGCGCCGCCTCGCCACCCTCCCGCACACCCAACGGAGCGCTCTCGCCCTCACGCACCTCGCCCGGGTTCACCCGCAGCTGGCGCGCACCGGCGAAGTGCGACGGACGGCGAGCTGGAGCTGGGACAATCACCGCTGGAGCGGAGGCGCCTTTGCCTGGTTCATGCCCGGACAGTGGAGCGCCCTCCACCGCCACGTCGTGGCGCCCGAGGGACGCATCCACTTCGCGGGGGAGCACGTCTCCCTGTCCCATACGTGGATGCAGGGCGCCCTCGAGTCCGCCCTCATCTCCGTGCGCGCGATCCTCACCGCCTAACGGCGCCGAAGGAGCAGGTTCGGTCCCCGCTCCGCGGCCACCACATAGCGATAGGTCGGGCCGCCCTTGCCCTTGGTGATGGTCACCGTATCGCCCTCCCGCTTCATGGTCACGTCCGGATCTTTCCGCCACGGATAGCTCGAGGTGTTCAGGAGGAGGTAGTCGGCCTTCTCGATTCCCACGGGGAATACGAACACGAGTGGTCTGAGCGCCAAATGCGGCACGTACGGATCCTGCGCCGATACCGCGGCGCCCGCCGGCACCTGCGCCATCACCTCGAACGCTTGACGATGCTCGAGCTTGGGCACGGCCCGCTCGTACGACAGATTGTTGACGGTGCGCGCGGACAGCACGAGGCTCGCCATGATCGCGACCACCAGCACCGTCCTCGGCCAGGGCCCCGGCCGCCGGAGGGCGAGACGGTCATAGCCCGCGATGGCGGCCGCGAACAAGAAGGGCAGGATGAAGCTCTGATACTGCGTGCGATGGTCGAACAGTATCGGATCCTGACCGAGGAGATTCTCGAGGAGCGGCGGTGCGAGCCCCACGAGCGCCTCGGGCGCGAGCAGAGGCAGAAAGGCCAGGGGAGCCAAAAGCGCCCCCAGGTAGACCAGACGCTTCTCTGTGACCAGCCCCGAGAGGACGCGCCAGGGATGCAGCACGAGCGTTCCGATGATCTCGGGCACCGAGCGGCCGAGGTGCGCGTAGCGCCCGAGGTGCGGATAGGGCTCACGCCGGAAGTGTGGGATGAGCCACCGCGTGTCCACCATGAGCACGGCGAACGCCCCGAGCACGGTGGCGGCACCCCAGAGCCAGCGTCGCTTGGTCACGGCCAGCCAGAGCCCGAGGCCCACCACGGCGATGGCCGCGTCCTCGCGCGTGGCAAGGATAAGCAACACGGCCGCTCCGTACAGCCACGGCCGCCCCGCCTCGACGAAATAGATGGCGGCGAGGAGGAGCGGGATGGCGAGGGCCGCCGAGTGGAAGTCGCGCACGTTGATCCCGTGGAGCGAGGGATGGATCAGGTAGAGCACGGCGAACACCGCGGCCGGCCGCTCATCACCCAACCGACGCGCGGCGATGCCGAAGACGGCGAGGGCGCCCAAGCCCAGCGCGATCGATTGGGCGATCAGGAGGACGCTTGGCCCGGGAGCGACCCAGAAGACGGGAACGAACAGGTACATGATCGGCGAGAAGTGGTCCCCCCACGCGTGCATCTCGGGCAGGCTGACCCGTGGCCCTGCGCCTCGGGCGAGGTTCCACGTGAGCTGGACATAGTAGGCGAGGTCGAGGGCGTGGGTTTTGAACGTCCAGTGCCGGGTCAGCGTGACGAAGGAAAAGTAGACGGCATAGACGGCCACGCCGACGACCACCACGCGTCGCGGGCGGAGCCGCGGCACGGGCACGGGAGCCACCAGGAGCCGCAGGGCGACGATGCCCAGGAGCACGAGGAAGATCTCTTCCGGACGCCACCACCAGTAGGCGAGCGAGGAGAGAACGGCTAGGCCCGAGAGGAGGGCCGCTACGTCCAGCAGGCGAACGAAGCTCAACGTGCCGCTGAGGTTCCGGAGTCGGGGCCCAGCCGGCTATACCGCCCGCGCAGCGTCTGCAGCCGGCGGGAGCGCTTGAGCCCGCTCGAGTGCAGCGCGTGCCGTGTGACCACCCAGAGGATCTTGAGCCCGTAGCCGCAGGAGGCGAGGAAGCTCGCCGACGAGGCCTCGGGAAAGTAGCGCACGGGCACGGCGATCTCGGCCATCCGGAAGCCGGCGGCCACCACCTGCGAGATGATTTCCTGGTCGAAGACGAAGCCGTCGGAATTCATCCGGAAGTTCACCGCTTCGAGCACTTCCCGGCTGAAGGCGCGGTAGCCGGTGTGGTACTCGGAGAGGCGGAGACCGAAGCAGGAGTTCTCGACGCCGGTGAGGAAGCGGTTTGCCATGAATTTCCACCACGGCATGCCCTGCGCGACGGCCGAGCCCCCGCCCTTGAGGCGCGAGCCCAGGACCACGTCCGCCTCGCCCCTGACGATGGGCTCGATCATCTGGGGCACGAGGGTTGGATCGTACTGATAGTCGGGATGCACCATCACCACGATGTCCGCTCCGGCCTTGAGCGCCTCCGTGTAGCAGGTTTTCTGATTGGCCCCGTAGCCGTAGTTCCTGTCGTGCACGAAGATCTCGAGGCCGAGCTCGCGCGCGATCTCGAGCGTCCGGTCCTTGGAGCCGTCGTCCACGAGGATGACGAGGTTGACGGACTCCTTGGGCAGCTCCTCGTAGGTCAACCGGAGCGTGCTCCCCGCATTGTAGGCGGGCATAACCACCACGACCTTGGGCTGCGCTTTCAACGCGTATCCATAGTCGCGCGGCGGCACACCCCGACGAGCTGATAGCCGAGCCCGCCCTTCCAGATACGCGCGGCGCCCGCGGAGAGCCCGTGCACGGCGTCGAGAAGACGCCCGTGGAAGCACGGCGGGACGACCTGAGGTAGCGGCACCGGGGTGGCGACCAGCTCCTCGATGTTGAGCCCGGCGTCGCCGAGGAACCGGAGAAAGCTCCGGCGCGTGAAGAAGCGCAGGTGGGTGCGGTCGAGGATGCCGCGGTCTCCATAGTCCCAGCGACCGAGGAGAAGGGAGAGCCTGACCCAGAGGTGGGCGACATTCGGCACCGAGACGATGACGCGGCCGCCCGGGGCGAGGCTGCGGTTCAGCGCCACCAGAACCGGCAGAGGATCGCTCAGATGCTCGAGCACGTCACCGTAGACGATGGCGTCGAAAGCGCCCTCGAGGCGGGGCGCCGCACTGTCGAGGTCGGCGACGATCACCTCGTGGCAGCGGCCGCGCGCCTTGGCGGCCTGCGCGGGATCGCGCTCGAGCGCGGTCACCTGCCAGCCCTGCCGCGTCAGGAGCTCGGCGAGAAAACCGTCGGCCGCGCCGACATCGAGGGCGCGGCGACCCCGTCCCTCACCGAGGCGCCCGAGAATGATCGCGTGACTCGAATGCAGATCCGACTTGAGTTGGTAGGCCGACACGCTCATCCGAGCCGGCTCAGCATCCCAGGGCGGGCTCGGAGGCCCATTGGCGCCAGCCATCGAGCCTCGGGAAATGCACCGCCTGCAGGACCAGGGAGAGCACGAAGAGGACATAGAAGTCGCCGCGCAATCCGGATAGCATGAAAAGCACGAGCCCGAGGATGGCCGGCACCTCGGCGAGGGCGGCTATGGTGATGGACGTCGAGACCAGGCGCCGGGCTTGCCCGGCCGCATCGCCTGCGGGCGACCGGCCGAGGAGCGCTCGCCGCACGACGCCGATCAGCCCCGCCACCACCGCGGCCGCCGTCCACAGGGCGATGCGAAGGCCGGTGGGCAGGGCTTGACCCACGAACCCTTCGAAGGGAGCCAGGGAAAGGCTGACGATCACCGCGGCCACGGGATAGAACAAGGTACTCGCCAGCATGGCACCGCAGGTGATCGCCGCGTTCCGGTACGCCGTCTCCAGCCCCGCCGAGCCGCCTGCCATGCGAATAGGATAGCACCCGCCCGTGGATCGGAGCCCCCTGTGAGGAAGAGGCCCACGGCGAGGGTCGTCTAGCGCTGGACGCGAACGAGGGAGGACGGAGGCAGGCGTTCGAGCAAGTCATGGAGCGCGCGCTCCATGTAGCTCTGGTCCTTCGACTCCAGAGTCACCTTCACCTTGTAGTCGGGATTCGAGAACTCCGGATACGAGCCCAAGAGCAGCTCCGGATGGCGCTCCAGCACCGCGTTCAGATGCTCGGCGAGGAGCCCTTCCCCCACGCTCACGTAGACACTGGCCAGATAGAACGGTACGTCGCGGAAGCGCTCCTTGAGCCCCTCGAACTTTCGACGGAAGAGCTCGGGGACGCCGGGCAGGACATGGACGTTCTTCATGATCACCGCGGGGAAGACGAGACCGTCGGCGGTCATCGGCTCCGCGCCCTCGGGAATCTCGGCCATCCGGATGCGCGCGGGATTGAGGCTGCCCCCGTAGAAGCCCTCGAGGGCGGCCACCATGGCCGGGTCGCGCACCACGGGCACCCCGAAGGCACGCGCGATCCCCTCGATGGTGACGTCGTCGTGCGTGGGGCCGACGCCGCCCGACGTGAAGACCACGTCGAAGCTCCGGCTGAACTCGGCCACCTCGCCGGCGATTTTGTCGATCTCGTCGGGAATGACCACGATGCGCCGAACGTCGACGCCCAGCGCGCGAAGCTCGCGGCAGAGATAGACGGCGTTGGCGTCCGCCACCTTGCCGGAGAGAAGCTCGTTTCCGATGAGGATGATACCGGCCGTCCTGGCCATGGCCGGGTCATGGTAGCACGAGGCAGAGGCGAGGTTCATCACGGGCCCGAGGCCGGGATGATAGAATGCTCGCGCCTTTCACCGACAAGGAGGCCGTTACGATGACGACGGACGCGGAACCGATACGGCTCTCCGGCTGGGCGCTCGTCCTCGGCGCCTCGTCCGGCTTCGGCGCGGCCTCGAGCATGGCGCTGGCGCGGGCGGGCATGGACATCTTCGGCGTGCATCTCGACCGCAAGTCCACTCAGCCCAATGCGGAGCGTCTCGTTGCCGACATCAAAGCCTTGGGTCGCCAGGCCCACTTCTTCAACATCAACGCGGCCGATGAGGAGAAGCGCGCCGAGGTCAGTTCCGAGATGGAGCGCATCCTGCGCGAGCGCAACGAGATGGGCCGGGTCCGCGTCATGCTGCATTCCTTGGCCTTCGGCACCCTCAAGCTCTTTGTCACCGATCCCATCAAAGAGGCCGTCAGCAAGGCTCAAATGGACATGACGGTCGACGTTATGGCGCATAGCCTCGTGTACTGGGCGCAGGAGCTGGTCGGCCGCAGTCTCATGGGCCGGGGCGGGCGTATCTATGCCATGACCTCGGCGGGGGGCGCCCGCGTGCTGCCCTACTACGGCCCGGTCTCTGCCGCCAAGGCGGCGCTCGAGTCGAACATCAGGCAACTCGCCGCCGAGCTCGCCAGCCACGGGATTACCGCCAACTCGATCCGGGCAACTACGAGGAGTTCTCGGCGAGGGCGGCCGAGCGCAATCCCCACCGGCGCTTGACCACGGTGGAAGACGTGGCCCGGGCCATCGTGGTCTTCTCTCACCCCGACACCTACTGGATGACCGGCAATGTCATCGGCGTGGACGGCGGGGAAGAGATAGTCGGCTAGCGATTCGTGCCCGCCTGGCTCGCCGTCTGCATCCTGGGCATCATCGAGGGCATCACGGAGTTCCTTCCCATCTCGTCGACGGGCCACCTCCTCCTCGCCGAGAACTCCCACTGGCTGCCGCAGCAGTCCGACCTCTTCAACATCACCATCCAGTCGGGCGCCGCCATCGCCGTGCTCTTCGCCTTCTCCGCCCGGGTCCGCCAGCTCCTCACGGGGCTGGGCGAGCCCGCCACGCGCAGCTACGTCTCCAAGCTCGTGCTCGCCTTCGTCATCACGGGGGTGGGCGGACTGATCGTGAAGAAGCTCGGGTTCACGCTGCCCAAGGAGACAGCGCCCATCGCGTGGGCCACCCTCCTCGGCGGCATCGCCATCCTGCTCATCGAGTGGATGGTGCGCGGTCGCACGCTACGGCCGGACATCACCTGGCTCACCGCGGTGGTGGTGGGGCTCGCCCAGCTCCTCGCTGCCGTGTTCCCTGGAACGTCCCGCTCGGCGGCGACTATTCTGATCGCCCTCGCCCTGGGGTTGGGCCGCCCCGCCGCCACCGAGTTCTCATTCCTCGTGGGCGTCCCCACGCTGCTCGCGGCTGGGCTCTACGAAACCCAGCACGCGCTCAGGCACCCCGGTCCGGTGGCCACGGATTGGGGCCTGCTCGGCCTCGGCACTATCGTCTCGGCGGTGACCGCGTTTCTCGTGGTGCGCTGGCTCATCCGGTGGGTCCAGACCCACAACTTCTCGCCGTTCGGCTGGTACCGCATCGCCCTCGGAGTGGCCATGCTCACCCGCATCATCTGAAGCCAAAACGGAAGGCCAAGACAATTTGAAGGAGATCCGGCATGGCCGTGCATGACGTCGTGGTGGTGGGTGGAGGCAATGCCGCGCTGTGCGCCGCCTTGGCGGCGCGAGAAGCGGGGGCGTCGGTGCTCGTGGTGGAGAAGGCGCCCGAGTCTCAGCGGGGCGGCAACTCGTTTTTCACGGCGGGCGGCTTCCGCTTCGCGCATCAGGGGCTCGCGGATCTACGGCGCGATATCCTGCCCGACATCTCCGAGGAAGAGGCTCGGGCCATCGTCGTCCCCGCCTACACGGAGAACCAGTTCTACGACGATCTGATGCGCGTCACCGAGGGGCGATCCGACATCGACATGGCGGAGTTCCTCGTCCAGCGCTCGCGCCCCACCATCGTCTGGATGAAGAAGCAGGGTCTCCGCTGGATCCTGATGTTCGCGCGCCAGTCCTATCAGGTCGAGGGCAAGCACCACTTCTGGGGCGGCCTGAACGTGGAGGCGGTGGGGGGCGGCGCCGGCCTCGTGGAGATGCTCCTCGAGCGCGCGGGCAAGGTGGGCATCGAGGTGCGCTACGGGCACGGTGCGCGCCAGCTCATGACCGACAAGCAAGGCGGCGTCACCGGCGTAGTCGTGCGCTCCCCGGAAGGCTTCGTCGAGATCCCCGCCCGCGCCGTCGTACTCGGCTGCGGCGGCTTCGAGGCCAACCCGGAGTGGCGCACGCGCTATCTGACGGCATCAGGATGGCCCTCGACATCGGGGCCCAGGCCTATGGCCACTGGTCCTCCTGCCACGCCGTGCAGTGGGATATGAACGCGCCGCCCTTCGGGGACCGCAAAGTGGGCGACATGTTCCAGAAGCATTCCTACCCGCTCGGCATCATGGTCAATACCCAGGGTGAGCGCTTCGTGGACGAGGGCGCCGACTTCCGCAACTTCACCTATGTGAAATACGGACAGGCGGTGATCAGGCAGCCGCAGCAGACCGCCTTCCAGATCTTCGACCAGAAGACGGTGCCGATCCTCCGCGAGGAGTACCGCATTCGTGAGATCACCAAGGCGGAAGCGCCGACCATCGAAGAGCTCGCGCGCAAGCTCGAGATCAACCCGCAGGGCCTAATGCGCACAGTCAAAGAATTCAACGCGGCCGTGGAGGACAAGCCCTTCAACCCGGCCATCCTCGACGGGAAGGGCACGCGCGGCATCACGCCCCCCAAGACCAACTGGGCCCAGCGCCTCGACTCCCCTCCCTATGTAGGCTTCGGGGTCACCTGCGGCATCACCTTCACCTTCGGCGGGCTGCGGGTGGACCTGCGCGCGCAGGTGCAGGACATCGAGGATCAGCCGATACGCGGGCTCTATGCGGCGGGCGAGCTGGTGGGCGGGCTCTTCTACCACAACTATCCGGGCGGAGCCGGGCTCATGGCCGGGTCGGTGTTCGGCAAGACGGCGGGAGACTCCGCGGCGGCGGATCTGGGCTTCAAGGCCACCTAGAGGTGGAGCGCTTCACCGATCTTCTCTTCCTCGCCCAGGTCGCCGTGCTCTTCGGTGCGCTCTCGTGGTGGCTCAGCCCCAGCCGGCATCCTGGGCGCGTCATGCTCGCCGTCACCGTCTGGGTCGCCCTCCTCGGCTTCCTGAGCCTCCAGGGCTTCTTCGACAACTTCAAGAGCCTGCCCCCGCGACTCCTCCCTGCCCTGCTCGTGCCCCTTGTGGCCGGTCTGCTCTTCCTGCCCTCGACGGGGGCGGGCGAGCTCCTCGAGCGGACGCCGCCCCACTGGCCGATCTATCTCCAATCGTTTCGCGTAGTGATGGAGATCATCCTCTGGCTCCTCTACCTGCAGCACCGGGCGCCCGTGATCATGACCTTCGAGGGGCGCAACGTGGACATCCTGGTGGGCCTGACCGCGATTCCCGTGGGCTACTTATGCTTCGTCCGCAAGGCGTGGCGGTCTCGCGTGGCGTTCTGGTGGAACGTGGCCGGCATCCTCATCCTGCTCAACGTGGTGGTTCACGCCCAGCTCTCCACCCCGTCGCCCTTCCGTGTTTTTCTGACTGATCCGCCGGTGACCTTCATCGCCTACTGGCCTTACGTCCTCCTCCCGGGCTTCCTGGTGCCCCTGGCCTGGCTCGGCCACTGCGCCTCGCTGGTGCAGCTCTCGCGGATCCGCGTCTAGCTCTCCTCACACCACCGTCGCCAGCCACTGCAGCACGTCGGCGAACGGGCGCTCCCATCCTGTCTCGAGCATGGGCAGATGGGCGTGCCCGGCGGCTTCGAGATACTTCGAGCCATAGCGCGCGGCGATCTTCCGCTGCACCGAGGCCGGCGTGATGCGGTCGTGCTCCGCGCCGAGAACGAGTGTCGGGCAGCGGATCCCCGCGGGATCGATGGCGATGCGGCCCAGGACAATCTCGCGCGCGGCACGCCCGGACTCCGGCACGAGCTGCGGATACGCCCAGGCCTGCAGCTCCGGCGTCAGGCGATTGCCGAGCAACGCCGCGGCATCCTCCGGGCCTATGGCGAAAGGCCGGCTGGCCATGATGGAAGCCGCGTAGCGAGGCATGCGCCAGAGCACGGGCCACGTGACGACACGGATACCTTTGGGAGCGGCGCTGTTCACGAAAACAGCGGCGCGCACCCGACCACCCTCCGCGACCTTCTGGGCCACGAGGCCACCCATGGAGTGCCCGATGACCACGGCCTCGCGGAGCGTGCGAAGGCAGTCGTGGACGTCTTCGACATAGTCAAGCACGGAGACGCGGCCCAAATCGCGAACGGGGCGGCTGCCGTGATGTCCGCGCAGGTTCAGCGCCCGGGCGTCCCAGCCGGCCTGGGCGGCCGCATAAAGCCAGGAGCGGAGGTACCAGCTGCCCCCCTGCATGCCGTGTACGAGGAGTACGGGGCACGGGCGCGGCGGCCCCACGGCCGTCGCATGCTCGAGGAGCAGATCGCCGATTCGCTCTATGGCGCGACGGCGTTGAGCCGCACCGTCTCGAGGACGATGGAGGCGGTGGTGTGCAGGTCTCTGAGGTCCACCCACTCGTTCACGGTGTGGATATCGCGCATGCCGCAGGCGAGATTGGCGATCTCGATGCCGCGCGTCGTATAGACGTTGGCGTCGGAGCCGCCCCCGGTGGCGCGCGTCTTGAAGGACTTGCCCAGACCCTTGGCCGCCCCCGCCACCAGCGTCACCACCTTGGCCGTATCGGCCACGTCGAGCCGCTCGTACTGCCGCTCCACCTTGACCTCGACGCGCGCGCGATGCTCGCCGTCTTCCAGGCGAACCGCGTGCCGGGCCACCGCCTCTTCGAAGCGCTGCCGCATGTGCGCGGTCTGCGCTTCGAGCTTCGCCACGCTGAGACTCCGCGTCTCGCCGTCCACCACCACCCGCGTGGGGACGATGTTCGTGGCGAGTCCTCCCTGAATCCGGCCGAGGTTCGCCGTCGTCTCCGCGTCCACCCGGCCGAGCTTCATGCCGGCAATGGCCTCGCTGGCGATCTGTATGGCCGACAGCCCGCGCTCCGGGCAAATGCCGGCGTGCGCCTCGAGCCCGGTCACCGCGAAGGACAGCCGGTTGGCCACGGGCGCG
>WNFP01003952.1_pt1 | contig 24064 bp, 18 predicted proteins | sample 5400201 | NCBI WGS metagenome assembly WNFP01 (sample SAMN13153355, study PRJNA577476) | soil metagenome | isolation source: 115 cm saprolite under Madrone tree | place: USA:California | collected 2016-06-14
GTTACCATGGCCCTTGGCTTCGCGAGGTTTCTCGTGTCCTCTCCCCTGCTCGTCACTTCCCTGCCTCGCAAGGTCAAAGGGGTTGAAAGCCGGCCAGCTTCATCCCTTTTTGCGCTTCGGGATTCTTCATGAAGGTGTTCCAAACGAAGCCGCTGCGGTGATTTTCGGCCATCAGCATGGTGATGCCGAGGTCGATGCCCAGCACGTCCGCGTCATACCAGGCCGTCAAGGGATTGAAGGCGTCGACGAAGCTGTATTTCTTCCACACCTTATCCCTGTACGGCCCACGGAGATTTCGCAAAACTCGCGCGCAATCGTCGAAGAGAAACGGAAGGGAGCCACCTGTCGCGCAAGGCACGATGCTCCCATCGATCGGTCCCTGCGGCGGTGGACCGCCCCACGCCGTGTAGCCCTTCACGTAATCAGAAGCGCTGATTCCCCAAAGGTTCTCGCTGTAGTCGGGAAAGCGGTCGCGCAGCGAGAGGCAAAAGAGTTTGTGGGCCCTGGTCGCTCTTACGGAATTCTCAAAGTAATCCGCGTAGGCGTCGCGTTTGTTCCGAAAATCAAACCAAGCGTGCGAATACTGATGCGTAAAAATCGGATCGTTGCCGGAAATGTATTCAATCCCCTGATATTTAATTCTCGGGCGCGTCCAAGCATTCCAAGAGCTCGCGGGCACTGGATGCGTCGGCGAACCTATCGCTAAGAGATAGATCATCATCAGCTCGCAGTAGTGTTCCCAGCGAGCGTCAAGAAAACCAGATTCCGGATGCCACCCCATCGAGAAGGTTTTTCCACCATTCAACATCCACGGCCAGTCCACGCGTTCGTAAATTTTCGTGGCGAAGTCCTTGATTTCCTGGTCGACAAAATATTGCCGCGCTGTCAGGACACCGCAGTACAAAATAGATGAGTCAATGGAGGAGAGCTCGCACTTTTCCCATCGTTGCCCGCTATCCATGTGGATGAAGTGATAGAAAAAACCATGCTCGTTGGGCAAATCGTTAGCGAGAAACTTCAGCGTCTTGCGTACTCTCTCGAGTATCTCGGGATGTTTCCCGTATTCACGTTGATCGCCGATGCACAGGCTGGTTAGGCCAAATCCCGTGGCGGCGATGCTGGACATCTTTCTCGAATCGTCACCATTAGCCAAAGCGCGGTCTTTTACCTGGCCCGTCTTTTCGCTTGCTTCGCTCCAGAAGAAATTGAACACGGCGCGCTGAATCTCATCGAGAAGCTGTTCGTCGGTTCCCGCATAGGGCGCAGCTGCTGGTTCAACGAAAGAATTCGCAGCCCGCTGTCCACAAGCAGACAATGTCACCAGCGGCGAAGCAAGGAGACTCATCCCGCATATTTTCATCACTTCTCTTCGGCTTAGGAGGTTTTTGTTCGTCATGATCGTCCGATTTTATGGCGTAATTTCGAGTGTTTTTCCCTCACCGTGCGTGGAATCCGGGCTTATCCACACAGTGAGGCGCGCGGGCTCAACCACAAATTTGTTCTGGTCATTCCAAAACGCGAACGCTCCGGGGCCCAATTCGAACGTCACTTCCTTCTTCTCGCCAGGCGCAAGAGAAATCCGCTGAAAACCACTCAGCGCGCGAACCGGCAACGCCACACTGGTTCCCTGCAAGCTCACGTAGCACTGCACGGTTTCCTCGCCCGCGCGGGTTCCGGTGTTGGTAATCTCGGCGCTCACGCTCAGCACGCGGTTCGTCTGCGGATCGCTCGCGCGAAGCTGGACATTCAGAGCCTTGGCCCTCAATTCCGGCGCGACTGAGGCAAACGTGCTGCTCGTCCGGGTTGATCCATAATGAAACTGCATATACGACAATCCGTACCCGAACGGAAATTGCGGGGTGTTTTGCTCGTCGATATAACGTGAGACATATTTCTCATCACTGTTCTTTGGTGGACGGGTCAGATCGATGTTACCGGCCGGGCGGCCTGTATTCAGCGCGTTGTAGTACAACGGTTCCTGGCCGACGCTGCGTGGCCAGCTCACCGGCAGTTTTCCACTCGGATTCACTTCGCCGAGCAACGTTCGAACCAGCGCAGGCCCGGCCTGAATCCCAGGAAACCAAGCGGCCACAACCGCTGGTACGTGTTCGAACGCCCAAGGAAGCGTTAGCGGACGCCCACTGAAAAGCAGCAAAACGACGGGCTTCCCTGTTGCCACGATTTTTTCAAGCAGTTGCTGTTGGCGTCCTGGGAGTCCGAGATGCGCGACCGACGCGGCTTCGCCGGTCATCTCCGGAGCATTTTCTCCTAAGGCGAGGATCACGACGTCGGATTCTTCCGCTGTCTTCACGGCTTCGGATAACTGCCCGTCAGATCCGCCGACGATCTCGGTTCCCTTTGCAAAATAAACTCGATCCGCACCAAGGCGCTGAGTGAGAGCGGTCCGAAGCGTGATGACGTCTTCGGGCCGGCCCAGGCCACCCCAGGAACCCAGCATATTTTGCCGGTCATCAGCGAGCGGTCCAATCAGCGCGACGCTTTTTGTTTGTGCCGATAATGGCAAGACTGGTGCGGCGCCCGAGAAACTCGCATTCTTGAGTAAAACGAAAGACCGTTCCGCAGCATTGCGCGCCAGCGCGACGCTGTCCGGGCGAAGCATGGCGCCGGCTTCCTTCGCTTCGTCGGCATAGGGGCGTTCGAACAAACCCAGGGCAAATTTCACACGCAATACGCGGCGGACGGATTCGTCCACAGCTGCCTCGGGAACCTGGCCGGAGCGCACCAATTTCACCAAGTTCTCGTGATAGAGGCTGCTCACCATGTCCATGTCCACACCGGCGAGAAACGCTTTGCGGGCGGCAGTCGCACCATCGTTGGCGATGCCGTGCGCGATGAGTTCTCCGACCGAGGTATAGTCGCTGTCCACAATTCCCTGGAATCCCCACTCCGCCTTGAGAATCTGTTTCAGGGTGAATGGGTTTGCGGTTGCCGGTACCCCATTCAGGGAATTGAACGAACTCATCAGCGTGGCAGCGCCGGCATCGATCGCGGCGTGAAAAGGCGGCAAGTAAAACTGCCGCAGAGTATGTTCGGAAATTTCCACGGAATTGTAGTCGCGGCCGCCTTCCGCGGCGCCATAGCCGACAAAGTGCTTTGGGCAGGCTGCGATGCTGTCGGGAGCATCCAGGCGCGCGCCCTGGTAGCCTTGGACATACGCGCGAGCGATCGCCGCGCCGAGAAAGGGATCTTCGCCGGAACCTTCGGTCATACGTCCCCATCGCGCATCTCTGGCAATATCCACCATGGGAGAGAAAGCCCAGCGGATACCGCTGGCGGAAGTTTCACGAGCGGCAACGCGGGCCGTCTGTTCGATCAGATCTGGATCCCAACTGGAGGCCAGCCCCAGTGGAACAGGAAATTCTGTTCGGAACCCGTGAATGACGTCCAAGCCAAAGAGAAGAGGTATGTGCAGCCGGGACTGTTCGACAGCGATGCGCTGATAGGCATTGACCTGGCGGGCCGTGGTGATGTTAAAAAGCGCCCCCACTTCGCCTTTGCGGATCATGTCGTCATAATCCGTGCGGCCAGTTCCCGGGCCCGTCGGCTGTCCGGCCGAATACTGGACAAGCTGGCCGACCTTCTCCTCAAGGGTCATTTTTTGCAGGAGCGCTTCAAGTTTTTTTTCGGAGCCCGGATCGCTCCAACTCGAACGAACAGCGGCGTTTTTAGGCAATACGGTGGGAGATTTGGTTTGCGCCACGAGGGACTGACAGCTGATCAAAATACAGGCTACAAACGCGGAACGAAGCACCAAGGTAATCACGATTTAGACGCTCCCATGTGTCTGGCGAAGACTCAAAACAAAGCGCCCTTAAGGTCATGAACTCAAGTCTTGAGATGTCCGACCTCGACTTCGGCGATAGCATGCTAAACCGATTTAGCCCGCATATCAAGGGTGTGAACACGCGCCAGGGTGTCCCGGTCAGGAGCCATCATGGGGCTTGTCGCGTCACCCCTATGGCGCGTTCAAAACCCACCTTGGCTTCTAAGGCGCACAACAACGCCAGAGAAAGTATCAGTCTGAAGACTCTCGCGGAACATTTGGGACTCTCGAAGACGGCCGTCTCTCTGGTGATCAACCGAGTTCCAGCTGCTAAATCGATTCCGCACCGAACCCAGGAATTGATTCGCGCGGCGGCTCGAGAGCTGAATTACAGACCGAATCACCTTGCCAGGTCCCTGAGGCAACAACGGAGCTATACGATCGGCGTGCTTGTTCCGGAGATCAGCGAGGGGTACGCGGCGCTGGTCATGTCCGGGATTGAAGACCATTTGCTCCAAGAAGGCTATTTCTATTTTGTAGTGAGCCACCGCCATCGCAATGAGCTCATTGAAGAATATCCCCTCTTATTACAGCAACGGGCGGTGGAAGGTCTGATAGCAGTGGACACTGCTCTTTCCGAGGGAGTGCAGGTCCCGCTCGTGGCCGTTTCTGGCCACCGGGAATTACCAGGCGTGACGAATATCGTTCTCAATCACGCACGAGGTGCGATGCTTGCGCTGCAGCATCTTGCGAAACGTGGACACCGGCAAATGGCCTTCATCAAGGGGCAGGAATTCAGCTCCGATACTGCTGTGCGCTGGGATTCCGTGCGCGGAGCTGCCGCAGAACTTAGTATCGAGATCAAAGACCGCTTGGTTGGGCAACTTGAAGGCGAATCGTCTTCGCCAGAATTGGGATACCAGGTTGCGCGCAAACTCCTTGCCTCGGGCGAGCCGTTCACAGCTCTTTTTGCGTTCAATGACATCTCGGCGATCGGAGCCATTCAGGCCTTGCGTGAAGCAGGGCGAGGCATACCTGGAGATGTTTCCGTCGTCGGCTTCGACGATATTCAAAGCGCTGCGTTTCAGAACCCCGGCCTGACGACGGTCAAACAGCCGCTCCGCGAGATGGGGGTCCTGGCTGCGGAGACTGTTTTGGAGCGCATCAACGCGCCGGTGAAACAACCCTATCCCAAAGAAATCATCGTCGAACCGGACTTCGTAGTGCGAGGGAGCACCGGGCCCGCGCCGCGGAGTGGTCAGGAAAAGTGACGCCTTTGCACGAATGAACTACAGCTGACGCTGATTTAGCCAGAGATTCTGACCGAGAACTGCCGAATGGATTTGTCTCCATAGAGTGCGAACTCTTGTTATCGAGAAGTTTGAAGCCGGCGCGTAGATTCGCCTCGGCGGCGCACCAGAGTATTTTCCAAAAACAAGAATTCGATTCCAGTGTTGAGAAACGTGGCAATCGCCTCCTGAGGAGTGTTGACGATCGGCTGCCCTTTCACATTAAAACTGGTATTCAGGACCATCTCGCGGCCGGTGGTTTTGCCAACAGCTTCAAGCAACGTATGAAAGTCTCCGTTATCAGCCGGGGCAACAGTCTGGAGTCTGGCTGAACCATTGACATGTGTTACCGCGGGCAACTTGGGGCGATGCGCTTCGCGGACGTTCACGGTAGTAATCATATAGGGAAATTCCGCGCCCGGAGCGACGTCAAACCATTGATGCGCCTGACGCAGTGTGACCGCGGGCGCGAAAGGGCGGAAGGCCTCACGCATTTTCACCATCGAATTGATGCGGTCACGCATTTCATGATGCCCAGGATCGGCAAGAATGCTGCGGTGCCCGAGAGCGCGGGGACCGAATTCCATTCGCCCTCGGTACCATGCGAGGACGCGGCCATCGGCGATCAAGCGCACAGCTTCGGCGCTCGCGCAAGCAAGACTGCTGTAACGCACAGCCTCGATTCGATCAGAAAACTCACGTAACGCCTCTTCAATCCTTCCGGAAGAGTACGACGGACCATGGAAAGGGACCGGCATGCGTACATTGCAAATGGCACCGCGCTGAGCCGACCGGAAAATGGCTGCGCCAAGCGCCGAACCATCATCGGCAGCCGCGGGTTGAACAAAAACATGATCAAACATGGCGGACTCTAGAAGCTTGCCGTTGGCGGTACAGTTGAGAGCAACTCCACCGGCCAGTGCCAGCCGCCGCAAACCCGTGCGCTTTCCGAATTCTCCGCAGAGATGAAGCATGACGCGATCGAGACATTCCTGAAGGGCGGCGGCCACATCGCGGTGATCGCCGGTGATTTCGGCGTCGGGGGCGCGCGGCGTGATCAAATGTTCAGCAAGGTACTTGCGAGTGGCCAGGTAATTCTCGCGCTCATCCCGTGACTTGTTCATGCGAAGAAGCGGGATGCGAATCGACCCGCCGGGAAGCAACTCAACGGCCTCTTCGAAGAATGGACGGAAGCGTTCGGCGTCGCCGTAAGGAGCGAGGCCCATGATCTTGTATTCGTCAGCATTGAAATCGAAACCGAGATGGAGGGTCACGACCGAATAAAGAATGCCAATGGAATCCTTTGCGGAAATCTCGCAAAGATTCTCAAGCTTGCCGTGGCGGGCGTGGTAAACCGAAGCGCTTTGCGCCTCTCCCATGCCATCCACAACCAGGACCAGGCATTCTTCCCATCCGGAACAAAAGTAAGCAGTCGCGGCATGCGCCAGGTGATGATTGACGTGCTTAACGCGGTCATCGGGGAACGCATTGAGATGGCGATGCACTTGCGCCAGAACTGCTTCGCGCGAGAAGACTTCGCGGTAAAGCCGGTCGGAAATGGGGTCGAGAGAATAAGCAGTGCGGATGGGCGCATAGTCAAAGCTGTGAGCGATCTCATCGATGTCTCCGAGCGACAGGCCTGCTTCAGAGAGACAGTACGCGATCGCACAAGAGGGAAAACTGCCGGTGTGTTTCTTCCTGCTGAACCGTTCTTCCGCCGCAGCGGCGATCAATTCGCCATCAATTAAGAGGACGGCCGCCGAGTCGTGCCCCTGAGAAATACGGTATTCGCGTTCCTCAAGATTCGGCCAGTGCTTTTTCTTGAAAGGCACTGCATTTTCAAACCCGCTGATGCCCAGTATTTTCACAATGACGGTCCTTTATGCATAGGCAAGCCGCAGCGAACTATTCAGGGAAGAATGCATCTCCTTGTCACCTGACGGGCAGAAACTTGTGATTCAACAGCGCCAATACCGGAACGGAAGAACCTTCTCAAAGCGGCAACAGCTCCCACACTCTGCTTTCGGAGAGACAAAGGAACAATACGGTGTTCCCCTTCGTGATGCGTCGAGTACTTTACTTAGCTTGGTTTCCGGTCTTCACCTAATAGCTCGACTTCTGGAAGTCCATATAGGATTTCCGCGAAATCTTCCGTTGGGCCACTTAGATTTAGGAGCCGGTCGTCCCCCGGCCACGGCATCTGAGTTCTGCGCAAAAGGTAACTCAAATGGCTCGCCCTGATAGCAAAATCTCTGTTGAACTCTTCGCCACGTGCCCCCAATCAAGAGATATCTCCAGCGATTCTTACGCGAGGAGCGTGGCGGATGTGGCGCGCTGGAGTGAACAGTGCGGTTGCAGGGGGATTTTGGTCTATACGGACAACAGCATCGTCGATCCCTGGCTCGTATCCCAGATCATCATCGAGAACACCAAGGACCTTTGTCCCCTCGTGGCCATCCAGCCAGTCTATATGCACCCCTATTCCGTAGCGAAGATGGTGGCGTCATTCGGATTTCTTTACGGACGGCGTGTCTACCTCAATTTGGTCGCCGGGGGGTTCAAGAACGATCTGGCCGCGCTGAACGACACGACGGCGCATGACAAGCGTTATGAGCGGATCATCGAGTACGCAAACATTATCAAGCAGCTTCTCGCCGGACGCGAAGCGGTCACGATGGAAGGGGAATTCTATAAGGTCGACAAGTTGAGAATGACACCTCCCCTCGCGCCTGAGCTTTTTCCAGGAATCTTCATTTCCGGATCTTCTGAGGCAGGACTGGAGGCCGCCAAGGCCATTGGCGCAACGGCTGTGAAGTATCCGAAACCAGCAAGGGATTACCAGGGACAGGACCCGGAGAACGAACTCGATTGTGGCGTGCGTGTGGGGATAATTGCGCGGAGCACGGAGTCGGAAGCGTGGGAACTCGCCGAGGAGCGTTTCCCGGAGGACAGGAAGGGTGAGCTGACCCATCAGGTGGCAATGAAAATTTCCGATTCGCTGTGGCACAAACAATTGTCCGCGCTCGCAGAAGAATCAAAGAACGGCAGAAGTCCGTATTGGCTTCGGCCGTTTGAAACATACAAGACGTTTTGTCCCTATCTAGTGGGCAGTTACGAGGCCGTAGCAGAAGAATTGTCGCGATACATCAGCGCCGGGTACTCGACGTTCATTCTGGATATACCGCCCACCAAAGAGGAGTTGCATCATACGCAAATCGCGTTTGAGACAGCGGCTCAGACATCGTCGGTCGCTGTGAATAGCGATGCTGTGTGGAGACCCGTTCAGGCAGTAGCCAGGCCGGGTATCACTTAGACAGGAAGCCACTCTCTGGTCCGAAAACAGTTGGGATCGATCTTGCAGATAAGCACCATGGTCCGAAACCTCGCATCAGGGTTTTTCGAATCGGCAGAGCGATTCCCTGATCGCCCGGCGCTGTTTGTCAACGGAGAGCACATTTCGTACCAGTCCCTGCGCCAGCAGGCAGCGCGCATTGGCGCAACAATCCAGTCGGTGGAAGACAATCGCTCTGAAGTCGTCGCTGTGTTAGCCCACCGCAGCAAGACCGCGTACGCGGGTATCCTTGGTACTTTAGGCGCCGGAAAGTGCTACGCACCTCTGAACCCAAAGTTTCCACTCGACCGGACACTGAGAATGTTTACACTTTCCGGCTGCTCAATTTTGGTCGCTGGAGTGGAGAGTCTCGCCGAGTTACCGAATCTCTTGTCCAAGGTAAGCGGTCCTCTAGTTGTAATTCTGCCGGATTGCGAGGTTGCGCCGACCTGGTCAGAAGAGTTTCCTAAGCATCGATTTCTGCCCTCCGGGCAAATGAGGAACGGGGAGAACCTTTCGTTCAGGTCAGAACTTGATGGCCGGGAGATGGCCTATCTGCTTTTTACGTCCGGGAGCACTGGCCAGCCCAAAGGAGTCGCGATTCATCATTCGAATGTCCGGCCGTACATCAACTACACATGCGACCGTTACTCGGTCACTGAGGAAGATCGATTCTCGCAAGAATTTGATCTTACATTCGACCTGAGCGTCCACGACATGTTTGTCTGCTGGGAACGCGGGGCTTGTCTTTTTTCTGTCCCTGAAAAGTCCGTGATGATGCCGGCCAAGTTTATCCGCGATCACCAGCTCACCATGTGGTTTTCAGTGCCTTCCGTGGTGGGAGTTCTCGAAAAGATGCGATTGCTGACTCCCGGAAGTTTCCCGAGCCTACGGCACAGCCTGTTCTGCGGTGAATCTTTGCCCGCCAAGTACGCGTCGCTCTGGCAAAGGGCGGCCGTTAACTCGAGGGTGGAAAATCTGTACGGCCCGACAGAAGCAACGATCGCCATCACTCACCTGCCGTGGGATCCCGCCAGACACGAAAAAGAATATTTGAACGGCGTCGTCCCGATAGGCTGGCCCTTCGCAGGACAAATGTGCCGGATCGTTGATGAGGAAAAAAGGGCAGTCGCTAGGGGAGAAAGCGGGGAGCTGTGCCTGGCCGGTTCTCAAGTGACAAATGGGTATTGGAACGATCCCGAGAAAACGAGGCAGCGGTTTGTTCAATTGCCTGGTTCCGATGGGACGGTCTGGTACAGGACGGGAGACTTAGTGAAGCAAGACGCTGAAGGCTGCATCCACTATTTGGGCAGAATCGACCACCAGGTCAAAGTGCGCGGGTACCGCATTGAACTGCAGGAGATCGAAGCCGTGCTGCGGCGCGTTTGCGGAACAGAGCAGGTAGTGGCAGTTGGGTGGCCCGTCAGGAACGGACTGGCGGAGGGAATTGTCGCCTTCGTCTCGGAGAACGAGGCCGTGGACGAAAATGTCGTGCTAGCCGAGTGCCGGCTGCTGCTTCCGGACTATATGATTCCCCGCCGGATTTATCTGCAGGGTGAGTTCCCGCTGAATGCGAACGGAAAGGTCGACCGCCCGGCTTTGATAAGGCAGCTCGATGCGGTGGAAGGGCAAATGCTAGAAACAGCTGTCCTGCAGGGATGCGAGCGGGCGAAACGATGAGGAATCCGATCTACTGGACGGCAGACAGGGAGGAAGCCTGAACTTCGTTAGATGCGGCCGAGTCTCTGCAGAGTGTTACGGGCGAGACGCCTTAAGACGGTCTCAACGCGACCACGCTGGCGGTACCGGATTTCCTTGTCCAAGAGCGCAAACTGGTCGGGCGTCAGCCGCCAATCTGACGCCCCACAATTCTCCTCGACATGCTCAGGAGAGTCTGCCTTTGGAATGGCAACGACAGAGTCTCTTGCGATGTACCAATTGAGCGCCACTTGAGCCTCAGTCTTGCCTGTCTCCGAGGCTACTTTTCTCAGGATACCGAGCGGATCATTCTCTCTGATTGCATGCATCCCTCGCGCAAGTGGACTATAGGCGATTAGAGTTATCTTGTTTTCATGGCAGTATCCTAGGAGGCCGACTTCCGCACTTCGATCCACGAGATTGTAACGAACCTGATTGGAGACGATTCGGGACCGATGTAGTGCGGCTTGGGCTCTTTGAAGTTCTGCGACGGAGAAATTGCTGACGCCAATGAAGCGGATTTTACCCTGGTTCACCAACTCTTCCATGGCACCCATGGTTTCCTCGATGGGAATCGTCGAGTTCGGCCAGTGAAGCTGATAAAGATCGATGTAGTCCGTCTTGAGTGCCTGAAGACTGCGATCAACGGCCTGGAAGAGATCCTTATGACGAAAATGCCAAGGAGAAACTTTGGTTGCGAGGAAGACTTGATTCCGAATATCCCGAATCACTTCGCCAACGAGATTCTCGGTTCCATAAGCTTCGGCTGTATCAATGAAATTAGCGCCGAGATCGATTCCCTTTCTCAGGGCTTGCACGCCGCCTAGATATTGCCAGGTTCCGAGTCCGATTTCCGGAATCGTCAAGTCGGCAGCGCCAAGTCTTTTGCGGAGCATGAAACGGCAGGAAAATCCTTATCTCTCGATCGGCTCAAGCTTACTAAAGAACTCCTTCAGTGTCGTATCCCATGTCAGGGGGATGCCACACTTGGCGATCGGCCGAGCGGGATTTCCCTGCACCATGTAAAGTGGAGCAACCGACCGTGATACGACACTTCCTGCCGTGACTACCGCTCCGTGGCCAATCGTCACGTTGGGAAGAATAATCACTCCAGCGCCTATATTTGCATCATCCTCAATCCGGACGGACACATACCCATCATGCTCCGTTTTCCTGGGGGCCAGTCCATGGAGATGGGCGATGATCGTGGATCGCAACCCGATCTGGACGCGGTTGCCGATGGAGACCCACTGTGGATACGCGGTTTCAAGCAAAACGTCCGTTCCAATATGCACTCCCTGGCCGATCTTCACGCCGCGCCACCGATGAAGCTTCACTCGCATGGCGCCTGAGCCTGGACCGAAGCGCGCACCCAGGTGAAATACCCGGTTCAGTAAACCGCGAAATAAAGGATCAGGCGGAAGTTCTCTGCCACTTGGTATAGCCTGATTTTCTCCGGCGCTCTGTGTCACATTCCCTCGAACCGAGAAGTGATGGGAAGTCGATGGCTTCCGAATTTAGAACCTGTAGAAATCTTCTACCATGAAATTCCCCGAAGTATGAGAACTGGGCCTGTGCGGACGGTTCCAAGAGCGGTAGAGCTCGGTACCAGGAAGCGCTGCCTTCAAGTAGACTGCGAACTGGCGACCCCGCTTTTTTCCGCAATATACTGAGAAATTGGGCCGAGAACAGTCAGGTTTTCGGGATCCAATCCGCTAAAATCTACTTTGATATCAAAATACCGTTCCAGAGCCACCACCAAATCGACGAACCCGAGGGAGTCAATAATCCCCTCGGTCAGGAGATCGAAGTTATCTGGAAGGTTCTCTGCAATCAGCCCTTTGGCGGCTATGGGATGAACAAGCTGGGCAACCACGAAGCGTTTCGCTTCGTCAGCAGTTACGCGTTTCATGTCTCCGCCTACCGCTTCGAGAAAGCTGGAACTCTTCTCCAGCAGAACTAAACATGAGATGCAAAAAACCGCACAGTAGTTACTGTACCCCGCAAATAGCGCGCTCGCACAAATTGTTGGCAAATCGACTTTAGCTACAGTGCCAAGAGTTGGAGTTCGGCGTGGGGTCGCGTGACTTGTCTACCTGGGCGGGTAGCTACTCGCAGTGAACAAGCCGTACTATGACCTCCTGAGAACCCGGCGCTCCATCCTGAACCAGCCTACATAGATTCCCCTATCACCCCCTCCTGTATTCACCTTCCAGTCGATTGTGGGAAGGACCGGATTGTAGACGCTGGTCTCTTTCACTAGATTGCAATGCGAGGGAGTTCCCCGGGGCAATTGCCGCGGAAACAGGAATCTTAGAGTCTGCCGCCAAAGGAGTGGCCTTTGCCAGTCGCCAAACCGGAATACGAAAGTTGATTCTTTTTTCGTCGGCCTTGGTGTCCTTCTTGTCGCCCTCCATGGCATTTGCGCAACAAACTTCCGCCCAAACGCCATCGAGCGATAAGGCCTCCTTGGTTGGGAACGGAAATGGCAGCACGGAGCCGGACAGTGCGAGCCCGATCGATCCTAACTACGTGATCGGTCCGCAGGACACACTGGATATCAGCGTATGGAAGGAGCCAGACCTCACGCGGACCGTTCCTGTGCGGCCTGACGGAAAGATTTCTCTCCCGCTGTTGGATGACGTCCAAGCCGGGGGCCTAACCCCGGCCCAACTCAAAGCGGAACTCACGCAGCGGTTAAAAAAATACTTTACGGATCCGCGAGTCACTGTGACCGTTACGACGATCGCCAGCCAGCGCATCTACGTCCTTGGAGAAGTGACGCGGGCCGGCGCGTATCCTCTGATTCCAGGGATGACGCTGTTACAGGCGCTCTCCAGCTCGGGTGGATTTACGCAATTCGCCAACACAAAAAATATATATCTCTTGCGCGTGGAAAACGGAAAGCAAGTGAAACACCCGTTTAACTACAAAGATGTGGTCAATGGAAAGAACACCGCTCAAAACACCGTATTGAAGGCGGGAGATACGATTGTCGTGCCATAAGGGAGCCATGAACGCCCTACGTTCAAATCTGTGGATAGTGATGCTGGCGATTCCACTCGTGTCGCCGGCGACTCTTGCGCAAGAACAATCCGGCACCCAGGCCAGTTCCGCGGATCGGCCCGTCGACACGCGGATAGCTCCGGCTCAGAGTAAAAACAAGTCTCAGGATGCGGACGCCGACATTCAGGGGCCTTCTCAAGACACGCGCAGCCTGGCTGGGGCAGAGGAATTTTCGCTGGGCCCTGTGACCCAGCGACGCAGTTTTTGGCAGCCGCTCATCGGCGTGACTTCCACCGTCGATACGAATCCACTGGCGTCCGCGGCTACCCAAACGACTAACGTGACAACGTGGAGTTCTGCGTATGCGGGGATCGATGTAAACAGGGTTTCACGCCGGTCTGACCTGACCTTGAGTTATCTCGGAGGCGGCTTGATTTCCAACGATGGAACGGCGAAGAACTCGGTAATCCAGCAGTTGGGATTCGCCGAGAAGTTAGCCTGGGGCCGTTCCACCTTTTCGTTGTTTGACCTTGTAAACCAGCTGCCGGAGACGTCGTTTGGTTTTAGCCTGCCCGGTTCATCCGTGCGGCTGCCGGCAGGCCAGGGGGTGTCGCTGGAGCCGATCTTTACTCCAAATCAATCCATTCTCACGACCCGAGGACAACGAGTCGGCAACGCATCTGTGGTGGAGCTTGACACAGCGATGACGCCAAAATCGTCATTGACGTTTGTTGGAGGGTATTCACTGCTGCGTTTTCCTGACAACCCCGGCTTCCTCGACTACAGCGAGGTGACCGCCCAGGGCGGCTACGACCGTCAGGTGACTCGCCACAACTCAATGGCGCTGCTCTATCGTTTCTCCGAGCTGCGGTTCAGCGGCACCGTTCAGCCGATTGACGCGCACACCGCGCAGCTTTCCTTTGGACGAAGGGACAGGCGGCTTGCGTTCAGGGTGGCCGGGGGCCCAGGGGTCAGCTTCCTTCGAACAGTGTCTCCGGCGGGCTCGACGCCGGCGACCAGTTCGTCAAGACGAGTCTACTGGACGCTTGATACTTCGATGACTTACCAAAGGGGGCGCTCGACGTTCGGACTTGCATACGATCGCTCGCTATCGGGCGGGGCGGGTGTCCTGCCAGGCGCAATGACCGACCAGCTATCCGGCTCCCTTAACAATCAATTCTCCAAAGCATTCGCTGGTGGAATGATTGCGGGCTACGCACGGAACCAGGGATTGAATTCTCCTCTAACACCGGCCCCGGCGCAGCTCTACAACTATTGGTTTGGCGGCGTGAACCTTAGTCATTCTTGGGGCCGCTGGACAAGCCTGGACCTGAACTATCGAGTGCAAGTCCAGGATGCAAATACGAATTTCTGCATAGGGGCAACCTGCGGCAGGAATTTGGTGCGGCAAACCGGTTCGATTGGCTTCAATTGGCGTTCGCGGCCGATTCCAATCGAATGAGTGACCTGCAGATCGACCAGTTCGAGGAAAACGAATAGCGATGGCCACGAATCGAGAGTTCACTTTCGAAGACTACTGGGCAATTCTTCGCCGACGGCGGTGGTTACTGATCATCCCGGCGTCCTTGGGAGTGATGGGCGGGGTTTTGTTAGGCCTGGTTCTGCCTGAAAAGTATACGTCGCACACAATTGTCCTAGTTGAACGCCCGGTGGTGGGAGATACGTACGTCAAGCCGGTCATGACCGAGGATCTGAACCAGCGCCTGGCAAGCATGAAGGAACAGATCCTGAGCCGTACGCAGTTACAGCACCTCGTAGAACAATTCGGCCTGTACAAGAAAGACGCCAATCGGGTGCCCATGGAAGCATTGGTCGAACGGCTACAGAACTCTATCGCCGTCACACCACTGAACCCCATGCAGGGCACACAGTCTGCGGGGTTGCCCGGCTTCAATGTGGACGTCACATTCGGTGAAGCGCGGGTCGCCCAACAGATTTGTTCTGAAATCACGTCGATGTTCATCAAGCAGAATTTGCACCTCCACGAACGACAGGCCGAAGACACGACGCAATTCATGGCCAAACAATTGGAGGATGCCAAGGCCAAGCTCGACGACCAGGACGCCAAGCTGGCCGCGTTCCAGACTCACTATGTAGGAGCGCTTCCCGACGACGAGAAGACCACTCTTACGCTGCTCACGGGAACGACGCAGCAACTCGAGGCCGTTACACAGTCCCTCAACCAGGCCCTGCAAGACAAGGCATTTACGGAGTCTATGTTAAACCAACAAGTAGCAGCCAGGAAATCCTCGGCGGAAGGCCAAAATCCGCAGACTCTAGAACAACAGCTCGGCAAACTGCAGGATCAGCTGCTTTCGCTGCAAGGGCACTACACGGAAGAGCATCCGGATGTGGTGAAACTCAAGAACGAGATCGCAGATCTGCAGAGGAAGATTCAGGAAGCTCCTGCGGCGCGACCGGGTCAACCCATCGACCAGAAGGCAAGAGCAACGGTGATTGAGTCACCGGAAATCCAACAGCTGAGGGCGCAGTTGCACCAAAATGAGGTAGCCATCCGCCTGAAGACAGCGGAGCAGGAAGGCCTTCAAAAGCAAATTAGGGTATTGCAGGCCCGGATTCAGTTGAGCCCCACGATTCAGCAGGAGTTCAAAGCCCTAACGCGGGACCATCAAACCGCGCAGGACTTCTACAACGATCTGTTGAAGAAACGAAACGAATCGCAGATGGCCACAGAGCTGGAGCACCGGCAGCAGGGTGAACAGTTCCGGGTCCTGGATCCACCCAGTTTGCCGGAGCGCCCCTCGTTTCCTAATCGGCCCCTGTTTGGCTTAGGGGGACTAGGGGCAGGGCTGGTCCTGGGTTTGGGCTTGGTTCAAGTGGCCGAGTGGCGGGATAAATCGATGAGGACTAAACAGGATATTGAGATGCATCTCGGGGTACCCACTTTGGCGCTGATTCCTTGGGCCAATCGGACGTCCGTCAGCAAGAACGGCAGGAGCAGTCACATTCCCGCGAAGCGAAGTGAGCTTGGTTTGCGCGCTTAAAGGTTGAGAGTGGAGAGCATGTACGAAAAGTTTTTCGGTTTGAGCGAAAGCCCGTTCCGGATCAATCCCGACCCGCGCTATGCATTTTTGACCTTAAGCGCGCGAGAAGCGTTGGCTGGCATGACGTACGGGATTCAGACTCGGAAAGGCATCATTCTGCTTACAGGCGAAGCAGGAACGGGAAAGACGACGCTGCTTAACATGCTGATGAAATGGCTCCATCATCAGCGAGCTGCAACGGCGTTTGTGTTCAACACTCAGCTAAACGTAAATGACTTGTTCGAGTATTTGATGGCGGATTTCGGGATCTACTCTGAATCGCGCTCCAAGGCTGAGATGCTTATGAAGCTGAATCGCTGGCTGCTGGATCGTCAGCACGCGGGGGAGCCGGCAGTTCTAGTCGTGGATGAGGCCCAGAACCTCACACCGCAACTCCTCGAAGAAATCCGCCTCCTCACCAATTTAGAAACCTCGACAGAGAAGTTGCTCCAAATTGTATTGTCGGGGCAGCCAGAGCTGGAGACGAAACTCAGACATCCTCAACTGCGGCAGCTTCGGCAAAGGATTACGCTGTGCTGTAGGACCAGCCGGCTTTCGCTCGAAGAAACGCGCGGCTACATCGCGCAACGGCTTCATATCGCCGGAGCGAACGGTAGAGCGATCTTTACCCCGGAAGCCATCGAACGGCTTCACAAATACGCCTGTGGGATTCCGCGCGTGATTAACGTTCTCTCCGACCATGCTTTGATCAATGCCTTCGTGGATGATCGGAAATTTGCTACCCCCCAAATGGTAGATGATGCAGCACGTGAATTCGAGCTCTTGGCCGGTGCGCCCGATGATCAGGCCGCCAATTTGATGTCTCAAGATGACTCGCGAGAGAGTGGCTCGCTACGCCAGGAATTCGCCAAGCGGCAGGATCGCATTCGTGAGCGTCCCTCCGTGTTTGTCCAAACAAAGGAACGAATTCTATGAGTCGCATCTTTGAGGCTCTCCAAAAGATCCAGGCGCAGCAAACGCCAGTAGCATCGGGTGCAGAGACGATAGCGCCCGAACCTGTGGCTTTTTGGACTGAGCAGCGCGAAGAGGAGGCGCGACCGACCTCAAGTTTCGCACCTTCCGGACCTACCCCTCGCCCATCGTTGACCTCGTTCGCTCCCGGGCTAAATGCGTTGCGACAACGCTGCGCAAAGCCTGCCTGGAAGCTCCACAAGGATTCTCTCGTCTTGTTCAATGAACAGTCTTTCGATCGATGCGCCGAACAATTCCGCATTTTGCGCGCGCGTCTGTACCGCCTGCGTGAAAAGAAGCCCTTTCGCACTCTGCTGGTCACAAGCGCCCAGGCTGGTGAAGGAAAGTCGTTCGTAAGCCTGAATCTTGCGCGCGCGATCGTGCATCAGCACGAACGGCATGCGTTGCTGATTGACGCTGACCTTCGGGCTCCCAAACTGCATGTGAGTTTGGGGGCGCCCTCTTCTCCGGGGCTCAGCGACTACCTTCGTGGTGACACTGATGAATTTTCCATAATTCAGTCGGGCAATGGCGAGAATCTCTTCTTCATTCCTGCTGGGGGACCAGTCTCCAATCCAACGGAATTGCTTGGCAGCACGAGGGCGAAGAGCTTGTTCGGGCGGCTGAACACTCTGTTCGATTGGGTCATCGTGGACACGTCGCCGGTATTGCCGGTGTCGGACGCCGCGGTGTTGGCGCCAATGTGTGATGGAGTGATCGTCGTCGTTGGCGCGGGCAGGACTTCCTCTGATCTGGCTCGGACGGCCTGTCAGGAGCTTCGGGAGAGCAGATTACTGGGTGTGGTGCTGAATGGCGTTGAAGATGACGCCCTGTCCAGCCCTTACGCGTACTACGGAGGAAGCGAACACGTAAGGGGCTAAGTGTTGTTTCGCCGGTTTCGTCTCTGAGAGAAACCGGTCGGTCTGTTCTTGGAGCGGGTGTCCCAATCCCAGGTTAAGGGATTTGGGACTCTTAGGGCGGTAGCCTACCCAGACTTGGGTTTTTTCCGCAGATCTTCGGCTTTGATTTCTCGCCGGTTTTCTTAAAATCAAAATTCATAACGAAACAGTCCGGGAGGTTCCGCCTCATCATGAAGCCAACTGCACATACTCGAAGCAACACAACACTTGCACTCAGCTCCAGTTTCTTGAAAGACACGGCTGACTCCCGGGAAGAACCTAAGGCTACTCCGCGGCACAGCCGTTCGTCAGACTTGCAGACTCGCGAAATCCTTTCCGAAGGAATGTTTCGAAAGGTTCTCCGGTGGGAGCGCAAACGGGCAGAACGCTATCAAAAGTCCTTCCTGCTAATGCTCTTGGATGCATCGCAACCTCTCCTGACGGATAAAGGCGAAAAGACGCTGCCTGCAATACTGGGGGCACTATCACGCTCCACAAGAGAAACAGACATGGTCGGCTGGTATCACGAGGGAACTGTTCTAGGCGTACTTTTCACGGAAATCTGCGAAGCGGAGCGGCGTTCACTTGAGAATCTGCTGCGTGCCGGCATTATCGAATCGCTACGGGCAAAGCTGGGTGTCGAGCTGGCCGACTGGATTCGCATTTCGTTCCATTTCTTTCCAGAGGGCTGGAACGAGCCGAATCGCGACCATGGTGTGGACGCTACGCTGTATCCAGACTTGCTCAATCAGGATGAGGCCAGGAAATTACCTCGAATTCTGAAGAGAGCGATGGATATTACAGGGAGCATTTTGGCTCTCCTACTTTTCTCTCCTGTGTTTGCCATTATTGCCGCCATCATCAAACTGACCTCGAAAGGACCAATCTTCTACCGCCAGGAAAGAGTGGGCCAATATGGCAAACGATTTACGTTTTTGAAATTCCGGTCCATGACGTGCACGAATGACCCGAGCATCCATCGGGATTATGTGAGGCGATTCATCGCCGGGGAGATTGGTTCGGATGCAGCCGGCCCCGACAAGAATCTAGTTTTTAAAATTACAGCCGATCCGCGGGTCACGCGTGTGGGAAAGTTTCTACGCAAGACGAGCCTGGACGAACTCCCGCAATTCATCAACGTCCTCAAAGGGGAGATGTCCCTGGTCGGTCCACGGCCCCCGATCCCTTATGAGCTGGAATCGTATAAGCCCTGGCACCGGCGTCGCGTGTTGGACGTAAAACCGGGAATCACCGGATTGTGGCAAGTCAAAGGTCGGAGCAGGACTTCGTTCGACGACATGGTGCGGCTGGATCTTCGATACGCCGGCACGTGGTCGCCCTGGCTGGACATCAAAATCCTGCTGCAAACTCCACGGGCTGCCTTCTTCGGCGAAGGTGCTTACTGACACGTACAAGTAGGAGCACGGTGACTGATTCTTCTCGAGGATGTTTATGACAACTCAAGCTAATTCTGGATCCGATACCTACACTTCAGGAATTTCCATGCCTATCTCGGAAAGTCTCAAGTATCAGCCGCACCGATCCCGCTCTGACCTCGTGCGCGTCGGTGTATTTGGTTACGGCTATTGGGGTCCGAATGTCGTCAGGAACCTCCATGCTCTGGAAAACTGCCAGGTCGTGACCATCTGCGACAAGAATCCAGCGGCACTCAAGCGTGCAGGCAGGGTTTATCCTGGTGTCAGCCTGACCACGGACTTTTCCGAGATTGTGACATCCCCACAGATTGACACCGTGGCAGTCGTCACTCCGGTCTGGACGCATTTCGAACTGGCGAAAACTGCCTTGCTGAATGGCAAACACGTTTTTGTGGAAAAACCCTTTACTTCCACCCCGCAACAAGCAGAGGAACTCATCGAGTTGGCGGAGCGGAAGCGGCTCAAGATCATGGTGGATCACACTTTTCTTTTCAGCGGCGCGGTGCGGAAAATCCGCGAGCTCGTTGACAGCGGGACCCTAGGGAATCTTTATTATTTCGACTCCACGCGCGTAAACCTTGGCCTCTTCCAACACGACGTCAACGTAATCTGGGACCTCGCTCCCCACGATATGTCCATCATGGATTACATCATTCAGGAGAAGCCTGAGGCCGTCGTTGCCACCGGTGGAACTCACTTGAATTGCCTGGCGGACCTGGCTTTCATCACCGTCTACTTTCCGAATAAAGTAGTGGCGCACATCAACGTCAACTGGCTTTCACCTGTAAAAGTCCGGACCACCTTGATCGGCGGTGAGAAGAAGATGCTGGTATGGAATGACCTGGAAGCCGACGAGAAAATCAAGGTCTATGACAAAGGCGTGCAGATCACGAATGGCCAGGGCGTCTATGAATTGCTTGTGAGCTACCGTTCCGGGGATGTGTGGGCGCCTCGAGTGGAACAAACGGAGGCTTTGAAGCTCGAGCTCGAGTATTTCATGGACTGCATCAGGAACGATCGAACGCCCTTCAATGACGGTCCTGCAGGATTGCGTGTGGTTAAGCTTCTCGAAGCAGCTGACCAATCATTAAAGGAGAGAGGGAAAATCGTCCGGCTATGAATCACTACCAGTCCGTCGCTGTTGATGTGCTATTCGGAAAAAATGTAAGACTTTCTGAGTTTACGAACTTATATGGCTGCGAAATCGGAGACGAAACCAAGATTGGCGCATTCGTTGAGGTCCAGAAGAATGCCCGGATTGGACGCCGCTGCAAGATCTCGAGCCATAGCTTTATCTGCGAAGGTGTAACGATTGAAGACAACGTGTTTGTCGGTCATGGAGTTACATTCATCAACGATTCGTATCCTCGCTCGACGACGCCAGAAGGTGGTCTGCAAACCGAGAAGGACTGGAGAGTGGAGACGACCTTGGTGAAGCGAGGTGCTTCGATTGGTTCTGGCGCCACAATTCTGTCCAAGGTTGTTATTGGCGAGAATGCGATCGTCGGTGCAGGAAGCGTTGTAACTCGGGATGTGCCCCCAAATGTGATTGTTGTCGGAAACCCGGCGAAGGTCTTGCGCGCGGTCCCTCGCCCAGATAACGGTTCGAATCGAAACGGGCACATTCCCTTCTTAGACCTGGTAACGCCTCACCAGGAGCTGGAAGAGGAACTTGTCGCTGTTTTTCGTTCCGCGCTGCGCTCGGCCGGGTTTGTTGGTGGTTCGATGGTTGAAGAATTCGAGCGTGATTTCGGTCGCTTTTGTGATTCAAAGTTTTGCATCGGAGTAGGCAGCGGAACAGACGCCCTTCGGTTTGCCCTGATCGCTTCCGGCATCCAGCCCGGAGACATTGTAATCACGGTTCCCCTAACCTTTATCGCCACAACCGAGGCGATTTCGCAGGCGGGTGCGTGCCCCGATTTCGTGGATATCGACCCACGTAGCTATACGATGGATCCGCAGAAATTGCTAAGGTACGCGGAGACCCAGTGTGTGCTTGACGCAGGGACGGGCCGGTTGGTCCACAGAGTCTCCCGCAAGCCGGTCACTGCAGTCATCCCCGTGCATCTCTACGGTCGGCCCGTTGACATGGACCCCATCCTGGAAATTGCGGCGCGATTCAACCTCACGGTTATTGAAGACGCTTGCCAGGCACATGGAGCTGAATATTTTTCAAAGAAAGAATGGCGCTGGAAAAAGGCCGGTTCGATGGGACGAGCCGCCGCTTTCAGTTTTTACCCAGGCAAGAACCTCGGAGCCTGTGGCGAAGCAGGTGCTGTCACCACGGATGACGAAGATGTGGCGCGGAAAATCCGCATGCTCAGGGACCATGGCCAATTGCGCAAGTATTATCACGAGATGGAAGGATACAACGGTAGACTCGACGCGTTGCAGGCGGGCATTCTCCATGTAAAGTTGCGCCGCCTTTCCGAGTGGAACGAGAGACGGCGTGAAGCTGCCACGCGTTATCGTGAATTGCTGGAATCTACTTCCGCTGCCTGTACGCTGCCCCAGGATCCCGATTGGGTGCGAGCGGTCTATCACCTTTACGTAATTCGCGCGCTGGACAGAGACGGGCTTCAAAAACATTTAGCGGAAGCAGGAATTAGCACTGGCATCCACTATCCGATTCCACTGCATCTGCAAAAAGCTTACGAAGCGCTCGGCTACAAGAAAGGGGATTTCCCTGCTTCGGAAGAAGCGGCATCGGAAATTCTCTCTCTGCCATTGTACCCAGGGATTTCCATCGCCGAGCAGAAACGAGTCGCGGAAGCAGTCGCGGAATTCGCACCAGTGCAATCTGCCCACTGAGGTCCAACAGATGGCGACGACCATAACAAATCATACAACTGCTTCGTCGGAGCCTCTCGTCCTTCGGCCACAACCGTCTACGGAAACTTTCAGTGGCCGCAAGATCTGGATTGACCTTGAGAATTCTCCTCATGTGCCTTTTTTTCGCCCAATTATCGAGGAACTCGGAAAACTCGGCCTTCAGGTCTTCGTAACCGCCCGTGACTGCGCCCAGACGCGCGAACTCGCGGACTATTTTGGACTCTCGTACAAACTATTTGGACGACACAGCGGAAAGAACAAGATAGCAAAGGCCGTGAGATTGGGCGTTCGGATGTGTCAATTGACACCAACAATCAGGAGCGAAAAGCCGGTCCTGGCTCTCTCCCATGGATCGCGATCTTCGACTTTTCTCTCCTCCATCTTGCGCATTCCGTCGATCACGATCTTCGACTATGAGTTCGTGAACCAACTTACCCTTCCATCGATGGGCTGGGTGATGGTTCCAGAAGTGCTTCCGGACGAAGCGGTTCACTTTAGAAGAGACCGGATACTTAAATATCCGGGCATCAAGGAAGACGTCTACGTTCCGTTTTTTAAACCCGATCCGTCTGCAATGGGCCAACTGGGAATCAACGGAAAGGATATCGTTGTCACTGTGCGGCCTCCGGCGATCAATGCGCACTATCACAATCCAGAGAGCGAGCGCTTGCTGGCTGCGGCAATCGAATTCATCGGTCGAAATCCAGCTGTCAAAATCATCTTGCTGCCGCGCTATCCGGAACAAGCGCGTGCTCTGAGAAAGTCGTGGCCCGGTCTCTTCGCTAGCGGCCGTATGTTGATTCCTGAACACGTCGTCGATGGACTCAATCTAATCTGGTATTCCGATCTCGTCATCAGTGGCGGTGGCACTATGAACCGCGAAGCCGCAGCATTGAACGTTCCGGTCTACAGCATATTTCGGGGAAAAATAGGAGCCGTTGACCATTATTTGTCCGGCTGCGGACGGCTCGTTTTGCTAGAAAGCAGCGACGACGTGCCAAAGCGAGTGGTTATTGCGCGGCGGACTCGCCCAGCCAACGCCCACTCTGGCCCGGCTGTTACGCTGCAAGCAATCATCAACCACGTCTTGAGAGTGTTAGAGCTTACTGCCGGATCTGTTAATTAGACGTCAAGTTGCAACTCAAGTTTTCGTTGCTTCGGTTTCGATCCTATAGCCCTATGACTGAGAGACTGACCCATGGCTGAGAATCATTCCCACGTCATGGACAATGAGATCAAGGCAGCGATCCGGAAACTTGTCGCCTACTGTGAGGCTCACAATTGGGCTGGTTACGACCCTTACGATGCGCTAAACAGCGGAATTCTCACTGCAGTGCCTTTCCTGAGCACCAAACTTCCTCGGCTTGTATTCACCCAAGCCTTGAAGCGGAGTCCATTTAACATCCGTCCGTTGTTGCTTATTAAGAAGACGCAGAACCCAAAAGCGATCGGCCTCTTTCTTTCGGCGTTGCTAAACCTATCGCGGGTTGGACTGCTTGACCAGAAAAGTCTCATCGAGAAGATGATCGAGCGGCTCATTGCCCTTCGGTCGCAAGGCCTTCCCTACTGGTGCTGGGGGTACAGTTTTCCGTGGCAGACGCGCACGATCATAGTGCCGGCTGGGGCGCCTAACCTGGTCTGCACCTGCTTCGTCGCCAGCGCGCTTTTGGATGCATATGAGCAGCGTGGCGATGCGCGCTGTTTGAGCATGGCGATGAGCGCCGCGGACTATGTCCTCGGGCAGCTTTACTG
>WNFP01000968.1_pt1 | contig 24051 bp, 18 predicted proteins | sample 5400201 | NCBI WGS metagenome assembly WNFP01 (sample SAMN13153355, study PRJNA577476) | soil metagenome | isolation source: 115 cm saprolite under Madrone tree | place: USA:California | collected 2016-06-14
ACAAATATCCCAAGGGCATGAAAATCTCCGATGCCAAACTGGCCGCCATCAAGCTCGTGCGTCATGCCTTCCACGGTGACTGGAACTACACCATATCACCACAATGACTTGAAGCGTTTATTTATGCACAACCCCTTAGTTGTGTTTGAGCTAACCGTCCCGCTGTTTATAAAGCAATAAACAAGTGACACGAAACTTCATTCGATCCTCCAGAAGTTCTCGCAGTGCATTTCTGAGTGCGGAAGCTCTTGAAGGCGCTAGTTTGAGATCTCAAGGGGGTAATGTCTGTTCGTTCTTGGACAGCCGGGGAACTATTAGTGTACTTTAAGAGTAATGTCTCTGAAGAGCAAAGAGTAGGGGGAGGGAGGGCTCACATTCGTTCGAAACGAATTGTGCACTCGCCTGAGGTGCTCGGGCTGCGTGCGGTGGCGGAGCTAATGGCAACTGGGGTCGTCGGCAAAGGAGCCGCTGACAAGCATGGCATTCAGAAACTGGCCGCAACTCCGGATTTTCGCCAGCGCCGGATCGTTCTGCAGGGCGTTTGGATCCACGGTTTTTGCGCCATTGAGGACCTGGCGTGCGGCGAATACTTCGTCCGCCCAACTCGCCAGTTGGTCGGCTTCATTTTGGAGTAGTTGGAGAGCGTTCAGGTCGGCGTCGGTGGACGCAGCTACTTCCGCCTGCCGGAGACCTGTCATCACCCGCCCCTGATCATCCTGAGCCCACGTGTCGCTGACAGCTAATCCGTAAGTGATCATTGCCCGGACAGCTCCCCGCATCTCTCTCATTTCCGCCAAGGCGGTGATCGCTGCGGATGCAAAGTCCCGAGAAAGCCCTTGTGGTGGTTGAGCGGGAGGGGCACTGGGGGGAGCGGCATCGGCGTGAGCAGTAGCGACAGGAGCGGCATCGGCGGGAGCGGCGCTGGCGGGAGGAGCACTGGCCGTGGCGCCGGAGTCCGAGGCAGGTATCGTCAGCAAGATCCGATGGCGCTCGACGGTGAAGACGCCGTTAGTGACCTGGGCCAGCGTTTCAATATCGACGTAGGAGCGGCCATCGATTTGCCGGACCGCCGGTCCGGCACTCTTCCCGTTCACGACGAGGATTTTATTTTTATTAGGTGTGCTTTGCGCGAAGAGGACTCCCGCGAGCGCTAGAACAAATCCCAGCGGCAGGAAGAATCGAAAATTGCCATGTTTGTTGATCATGTGCGATTCACCAGCATTTCCGCCTTAGCTTCCGAAGCAACAAACATTATACACCGGCGCGCTTTCTACCGAGACGCCGGGTACACTTCCGCGGGCCGCGCCGTTTCCAAGAAGCTGCGAAGAATGAGGGACCCGGCCGCCGGCTTCTTTCGCCTGGATCTCGCAAGTGGCACAATCGGCATAGGGGGAGTGGTCGCCCACTATTTCCAGACCGAGACGGCGGTGGACACTCCCAGGTGCCATGACGCTTCCATTTCTGCCCATGCCGTGCTCTTAGACCCCGCCGGAGTCTCCAGCGACCATCGCCTTGCAGTCGCCTACTGTTGCCTTCCAGGTTTTCGACCCTGTCTTTTTAGGGCCTGCGGCCCGCGAAACCTCATGAAAATCACTCAGAGGTAAGATCGGATCGGTCCGGCGCGGCGAGGTCGACCACTCCAGTGGAGAAGTTGAAGCTGCGACCCAGCTACTACGCCCTTTGCTGACTCCTGCCACCGGATCAGAAGCGATCTCTCGCTCCTCAGTCTTGAATCCAAGACCGATGGCAGGTCTCCCGAGGTAAGCTCGACCGCCTTCAACGCGCAACCGCTGGATTTACATTCAGTGCCCTTGATGGATGTGGGCTTCGCTGCCATTTGCCAGCTCGCCCGAACACTGCCTGCCTCGCATCCAGTTCTTGTTCATCGGCTCGCGCGGGGCGCTTTCGCGTCCCGCTTTGTCTGCGTTGCCGTAGGATCAGGTCTTAGCGATGGCCGCCCCCGCCCCCGCCGCCACCGTGACCGCCTCCGCCACCGTGAAAGCCTCCACCACCATGGGAGCCTTCGCCGCCATGAAAGCCTTCGGCACCATGAAAGCCTCCGCCACCATGGGAGCCTTCGCCACCGCGAAAGCCTTCGCCACCGCCGTGGCCCATGCCGCTGTGGCTGGAATGGTCAGGCCCATGGTAGGAGCCGTGATCGAAGTGGTCGTAGTAGTGAGCTTCATGATGCCCCCCTTCACCACCGTGCCCCCTATCGCCAAAGTGCCCCCTATCGCCGAAGTGCCCCCTGCCGCCGTGCTCCCTACCTTCAAAATGACGAAAGTCATCAAAATCATGGTGGAAGTGGCCAAAGAAGCCAAAGGGAGCAAAGCCAACGAAGAAAGGCGAATAGAAACCCCAGCCGAACGGGCTGTAGAAGATTCCGTCTCCCGGAATGTAAGTGTAACAGCCGTAATACGGATCCCAATCCCAACCGGCGCCGTACCAGCCACCCATCGCATAGTTTTGAGCCCGATCAACGTTAGCTTCCGCGGTATACGAAGACCGCAGGCTGCTCCAGCGGTACAGATCGTCCTGGGCTTGTTCCTTGTTGAATTTCTCGGCTTTCGGCGATCCGCGGTCTCCGAGCGCGACCTGACGGTCGCCCTTGACCTTGACATCCCGGTTCATTTGCCGAACGACGGCCTCTCCCTGATACACGCGGAAGAGGTTGTGATCTGCGTCAAAGTCGTACAGACCGGTCTTGAGCAGACGCACAGTGTCGCCGTGTAGCGTGATGATGAGATTATTTCCTTGATGAAGCTCCGCGACTTCGACGGTCGCGCGGCCCTTGTCCAACCTAAGTTCCGTGTCGGTCAGACTGGGCGAAATCATGGTTACGGAGCTGTTGTCACCGAGTCGCAAGAAAGCCCCCGGCGTCAGAAGAATCTCCGCTTTACCAATCTGAGTGTCGAGCGATTGACCCGGCTGCAATTCGGCCGAACCTATCGCTTTGCTGTCGAGGACCTGGCCTGCGATCGAGGCCTGCCCTTCGATATAATTTATACTTCCTGGGCGTGCAGGGTTTGCGCCATAAGTGGGCGTAAACGGAGCCGCAACCAGAATGAAGCTTGCAATTGCCTTCAACATTGGTTGCCGCATGTTTTTCAACCTCCAAACGATTAGATGCCGGGGGGGTAGTGCGCGTTATCTGCGTGAGAAATGCCCTTCTTCGAGCAATCGGAGTTGCGAGGTCTTGATTACTTATGTTGCCGGCTTGTTTCCGAGTGCGCGAACGCTCGAGAGGATGTGCTCACGGCAATCGCGGCGACAAAGAGCAGCAAAACAGGAGTCACGGCGAGGGGAATTTATGAATGTTGTAAGGCTGGAGGGTTTGAAGGTCAGGAGGTTGAGGGAAGAAAGGGACAGTAGAAAGTTTGAAGGCGGAAATGTTGGCGGGAAAGAGAAGAGAGATTTGTACCTGGGTCGAAATGACGGGCCGGCTTGACCGCGGGGTGTTAGATGTCAAGGGGAGGCTTGATGTAGGCGGCGCCGTGACGGTAGAGGCCGGCGGTGGGGATGGCTTGGGAGAAGACGATGCGGATGGGGACGAAGATGGCGCCAGTACCGGGAGTGAAGGGAACGGCGACTTCGACGCGGGAGCCTTCGGGATACTGATTGCGGCTGCGGAAGCTAAGGCCACCTTTGGACAAATCTTCGCAGACGGCGATTTCTTCTTGAAAGCCGCGGTGGCGAATGCAGGCGAGGACGCGGGCTTTGATGCGGGTGCGGTTGCGGCGAGGAATCACGCGTTCTTCGACGGTGGTGCCGTGAGCGCCATTTTCAGGGTCGCGGATTTCGGATTGGGATTCGATCCAGATGGACGGGGAGTCGCAAAGCTTGCAGACGCGCGCGATGCACTTGCGGACTTCGAAGGATTTCAGCTGCAGCTCGTCAAGATAGACGACTTCGCGGCGCTGGCAAAAGCTGCATTCCATGAGAAGACGAGCGAGAGCTTCTTCGCCTTTGTGAGGAGCAGGGAAGTCGATGTCCCAGAAGTCGGAGCGCGGATCGAGAATATGAACGGCGTAAAGGAAGTGATTGGGCGGGTCCTGGTCGATTTCGGCGACTACGCGGGCGCGGGTGCGCTTCCAGTTATCGCCTTCGAGATTGCGGCGCAGGTGGAGCTCCTGGCCCATGGAGAGTTTCTCGGTCAGGCGGAGGACGCCGCCATTGCGGCTGACGAGCAGGGTTTCGGCGTTTTGCGTGAGGGTGACGCCGGCGGCCGTGAGCCACGATGCCTCGACAGGCATGCGGAACCGCACGCGGTCACTTTGCCGGAGTCCATCGGATAGTGTCGTCATAGCGCGATAAATGAGAAACCTGTATTCAGGCTAGCACGCCAGAAAGGGGCGGGCAGATTGGAGAAGCGCTGATTTGTCGTTCCAAGTAATATCGGACTGGGACAAGGCGCCGTGGTGACGGGGCCTCGCAGGTGTTATCTTTTTGGCGTGCTCGATGGCTTGAATACCCACGGGCGGGGTTGTTTGGGGCAAACTATAAGTGCCGAACGCTCTTCCGGTAAACAAAGGCCGTTTGCAGCCCGGCGTAAACGACTGTGAGCAACGTTATCTCCATGGACGACCGAATATTGAAAGGCGCCGCGCGGGGCATGTCTGTTCGCGACCGCCGCTACTGCATACGCTATCCGTTTGCCGCAGACGTTGAGCTGCTGGACCTGGAAAGCGGCACCAGGGCGGAGGGCGTTACGTCTGACATCTCCATGGGCGGGGCGTTCATCTGTACGACCCGGCCCTTCCCTTCGAATGCCCGTATGCGAGTCACGCTGACGCGAAAGGAACAGAAAGTGGAAGCGCTGGCCGTGGTGCGCATCGTGAAGCCACGGATCGGTTTGGGCATTGAATTTATGGACATCGAGGCACCTTACGACGCGGTGCTTTTCCGCTGGGTAGAGCAACTCCGCAACTCCCGCTGACGAATTCTAATTAGCCGATAAATCTGGTTTGGGCGATGCCGTTTGCGCGGGTCAGGGTCAAGTATTAAGGCCCGGCGCATCAAGGCCTTGTATCAAGGGGATGTTTGCTCTTTTCGTAGAATTCGCTTTGGAGCTTGAGACTCTGATCGTCGGCCTTGGCGGCGCGAATGGCTTCGACGGTGGCGGCGATCCAATTGTTCATGTTCCACTCGCCGAGTTCCCGGGTGGCGACTGCACCGTCACCGGAGTAGTGGTTTGGAAAACGGCCGTACCACCAGATGCCGGTGTACACGTTGTCCGGCAAGTTCACGCGTTTCTGGTCGCTGCCCGATTCGCCGGCGGCGCGATCGAGGTGGACCAGGTCGGGCCGGGAGACCATGGTGTTCGAGGTTTCGTTCTCACCGGCGTGGTAATCGATGCCGGTTGATTTTTTCGGCGGCCCGCCGGGGCGGCTCCTTTCGCCGTCAAGGACGTAAACGACATAGTCGCGCGGGCGATCGAGCTGCGCCTGGGCGAAGAAGGGAAGCAGATGCCCGTTTCCGCCATGACCGTTGACGATGACAATCTTCTTGCAGCCATTGCGTGCCATCTCATCGGCCGTTTCCTGGAGCAACTTCAATTGGAGTTCCATGCTGTAGGCGACGGTTCCCGGTTCGTGTTTGGCTTCAAAAATTTGTCCGAAGTAGTACTGCGGAAAAACAACGGCGTACTCCTGCTGCGCCGCCTGCAATGAAGCGTGCCGCACGTTCAGAAGATCCGTGCCAAGCGGCAGATGCCGCCCATGCTTTTCCAGGATGCCGAACGGCAATAGACACGTGCCTTTGGAAAGCTGAATCGCGTCGCGAAACTCCGCGGCAGTCAGCTCTTCCCACTTCACGGAGAGTTTGGACTGCGCATGGATGGAACTAGCTGCGACGAGAAATACGAACAGAGAACAGATAGCGGCGCGCTTCATTAATTTCCTCCTGAACCGCCCTGCATTTTAGCCTTATTCCATGTCCTCAAGCCGGCGCTTTTTCGGCTCAATTCCGAAGCGCAGGACGACAATAATCTGCACGAGGAGAAAGCCGATCATCAGGCTGAGGACGCCGCGAATTCCGTAGGACCGGAACAAGGCGACGGCCAGAAAGGGCGTGAGAATCGTCGCGGCACGCCCAAAAGTGTTGCAGATGCCAGAGGCCCTTAGGCGAACTTCCGTAGGGAACAATTCCGGTATGTAAATCGCGAAGAGCGTAGCGACGAGGACGTAGATGGGAACGGTCAACAAAAAACCGACGGTAATCAAAGCTATCGGCTGGTGGACGAACGGATAAATGCCGCCGAGCGCGATGCTGAGAAGGGACGCCCCAACGATTGTAGGCTTACGCCCCCAGGAATCGGCGGTGAATGCGCCGATGGCCGATCCGAGCGGCGCTCCGAGCGACATAATGAGCGAGTAACTGAAGGATGTGACGATGCTCAGCCCCTCCTGAACGAAGAAAGAGGGCAGCCAGGTCACGAAACCGAAGATCAAAGTATTCATCACGATCAGAGTGGTTGCTCCCACGATCATGCGAGGAAGCAGCGCCGGGCTGAGCAGGGAACTGAGACTCGTAGAAGGCTGAGCGGATGACTGCGACACGGGAGGCGGAAGCGGACCGTGTTGCTGAGAGACTTCGCTTTCGATGGATTGCAGGAGGGCTTCAGCCTCGGCCGTTCGGCCAACGGATTCTAGCCAGCGGGGTGATTCGGGCAACGCCTTGCGCAGATACCAGACGACGAGAGCACCCAGTCCGCCGAGTGCGAACATGGCGCGCCAGCCGAAGTGCGGGATAATGAGCGTTCCGAGGAGTGCGGCGACGGGCAAGCCGGACACCACGATGACGTTCACGCCGCCAAGCCACTGGCCGCGGGCTTGCGGAGGGACAAACTCCGTCATGGTCGAGTATCCCACCACGTTTTCGGCCCCGAGCCCCACTCCCATGACGAAACGCAGCAGGGTCAGCACGGCCATCGAAGGAGCAAAGGCGGAAGCGATGGACGCGAGACCGAAGATGGCGAGATTGGCTTGATAGGTGAAGCGGCGGCCGTAACGGTCGCCGAGGAACCCGGTCAGAAAAGATCCCAGCATCATGCCGACAAATGTGACGGACATGAACTGCGCGTTCTGACTCATCGTGGAAAAACCGCTCTTGAGCGTGGCGCCAAGAACGGTCGCGGCAACGTAGATGTCAAAGCCATCGAAAAACATCCCAGTGCCGATCAGCAGCATAATCCGGCGATGGAAGGTGGAGATGGGGAGTCGATCAAGACGCGCGCCCGAGTCCGCGGTCACAGCGAGTTCACTTCTTCCTCGCGAGCGAAGCCAGGCTGCCTTTCGTCAAGGCATCAACGGCGAGACGGCAGTTCCGGTCGAAGGAGTTTTGCTGGGCGTTGAGAAAAAAGCTTTTGCACCGGCGCACGGCGGAAGGGTCGAACCTCAGGATACGCTCTACGAGAGCTTCGGCTTCGGCCGAAAGGCGATCGGCGGGACATACCTGCGAGATCAGACCAATTTGCTGCGCGCGATGCGGATCGATGGGATCACCGAACAGAACGAGCGGAAATGCGAAGCGGGGAAGCGCGTATTCACCGAGATAGGACATGATGGCGGCTGGCGCGAGACCCGAACGCATTTCGGGGAAAGCGAGGGAGGCGCGGTCCGCGACGAGCGCAAAGTCGCACACGATCGCAAGACCGAAGCCGAAGCCGAACGCGTCGCCTTGGACCTCCGCGACGCTGATCAAAGGAGTGAACCGCAAGGCGGCTTTGAACTTGAGGATACGAGCCGATTCACGGCGGATTGCGGCAGGGGTGCGGCCCGCGCGCTCGCGTCCCGTGCAAAAAACGTTGCCGCGCGCCCGAATGCGCAAGACGCGGGCGCGAGGCTTTGACGCCTCCTCGCGGAGCTCGGCCAGCATGGCGTCAAACATCACGCCGGTGACTTCGTTGCCGTGGCTGGAGTTGTCCAGGGTAAAGGTGAGGACGTCGGCGGTGCGATCGATCACGACTTCCTTGCCCGCAGAAGGACTGGAGGGGACACTCGGTTTCCTGCTGGTCATGGCGGCACGGTATAGAAGGAATGCCGGCCTGTCAAATGGCGCAGGAGCTATCTGGATCAAAGAGATGTCGGGGTCCCCATCCATTCATCGGAATGCGGAGAGAGAGGGAAATGCTTCTAGTCCGGATTCCGGCCGCGCTCGGTTGCTCATTTCGTGTTGCAGCCGACAACTCCGGAAGAACTCAAAAATGATAGGCGACTACGAAGCTGCCACTTTGCGCTCTATACGCCCCCGTGTCCTGTGCCAAGTGGAAATAAAGGTAGTCGCCACCGAGTTCCCATCGGCGCAGCAAGACTCGATTGTGGAGGGCCACATCCCATGCGACCTGGAAAGGCGCGCCCGAAACAGTTTCTCCGCCGACATGGACCAGATACTCGCCGCGGAAATATCTTCCGATGCCAAGCCGTACGCCGGTGACTCCAAGATGGCTTTGGTAGCGTGACGGATTGAAATATCCGTGGAGAAGCGTTTGTTTGAACGCGATATAATCGAATCGGTAGCCTGCCGCAATGGCGAACTGAGAAGTTCCGAACCAGCGGAGCAGTTCGGTGTCCACTCTCTGCGCGTTATTGCCGTCCGAGTAATGCTGGTTTGACGATGTTGCGTAGGTACGCCATCCGCGGGGGCTCCAATCCAGACGGGCGTGCCATCCTTCAGCGAGGAGATTGAACTGTGTCGCGCGGAAAGTCGGAGCGACAGGAGTCCGCGAGAACCCTCCGGCTAACCAAAGGCCTTTCACCGGGTGCAATTCCAATTCACCCTCATACAGTGCGCGACTGCTGCCATCGGCAAAACGCATTGCACCACCGCCGCCAGTTACCAGCAGGGCGCGCATTGGCCGGAGCCGCAGATCATCGGTACCCCAGAGGACATTCGCTTTGGGACTGGAGGCCTTCCACAAGGTTCGCTCTTGCATACGAACCTTGATAGCCAAGCTTCGTGTAAACTCATAGTCCAAACCTTCGGTTGCACGCCAGGAGTGATTTCCGGCCGAGTCCGTAAGGTAAGCCATAGTTCCCATTAGCCGCTCTTGTGAGTTTTGCGCAGCCGGCTTCGGCTCTGCACCTGTTTGGTTCTGCCGCACTTCCGGCTTTTGTTTGTATTCCTGCAGCTGTTTATTCTGGGGAAAACGAATCAGGGCCTGGTCGAGTTCGCGGCCAGCTTCGGCCTTCTTACCTTGATGCATCAGGTTGCGTATCAACCCCACTTCGGCGGCTTCATCCGGACCAGCGTCGAGCAAATCATGATAGAGAATGTTGGAAGCCTCGTAGTCGCGTTGATAGCCAAGAGCACGTGCCAGTTCTATTTTGGCCATGCGGTTGGACGGCTCTTCGCGCAGGACCTCTCTGAAGAGATGCATCGCCCGATCATCCTGGCGATTGTAGAGGTACGCCCGCCCGAGCTCAATCTTTAGAGTTCGATCAGCAGGGAAGCGCTTCAGCCCATCTTCCAGCAGATGGATTGCTTCGCCGTAGTGCCGCTGCTGTATTGCGGCGCGTCCCGCCTGGAGGGAAGGTTCGCTCGATGCCTGCGTCTGACCGTACGCGGCGCAGGTGAACCAAAGCGCTGTCAACAAAACAACCGTGACTGTGTACACCCTTCGCATGATTTCTCTCCTTGCTTGCAGAAGCCAGTGACTTGCTTTGATTGCATGGGATGGCTTCTCTCTCGGGATGCTGAATGGTTGTCGCCTGGAACTGCAATCAACTGGGCCGCCGCGCCGTCCGAGCCGGCAGGCGACCCAGTGCCATTGCTACTAGCAGCTACTAGGCTGCCGGAGGCGCAGGCGTGACGTCTTCGTGCGCGTCCTCTAACTGGTCTTGAGCACGGTCCGCGTCGATTTCGTGGACGTCGTTATTGGCGCCGTCCATCTCGGCGACTTCCGGGCCCTCCTTTACGTCTACGTCGGTGTCTGGACCCTCCTTAACGTCGTCCTGGATGTCCTGGGCCTCTGCCTTGTCTTGGCCTTCCTGAGGCTCCTGGGTAGAGAAAGCCTTGGCAACCGCGGGTGAGGCGGCGTGCGCGAAAGCGCTCTTGACCGGAGACATGAACAGAACGAGTGCTGAAGCAACGAAGATGCTCATCACATTGGAACGCAATCTAACCATTGATTTACCTCCTATGGTTTCAACTACTGCACCCTCCTATAGGCAGTCCTGGTACCAAAACAATTTGTGAATAAGTGCCGTATTTTCAGTGTAGTACATTCGTCAGGTGCGACAGGTCTGGGGGGCTTCATCACGGGTACTGAGTTGATCGGGAACGGATTCAGGAAATGGACCGAGCGGGGCAACTCCGCCTCGAAGGAGAGACCCTGCCGGAGGATTTCGAATAGGCGCAGAGGTTCCTAAGAAATTGCGCGTGCAAAGAATCGTCTTTTCGCACTCCTAGATGCAGCTTGCTGAAGGCCTGTAGCTGAGGAGCCGTGAGGTCCGCTCCATCAGAGGGAGTGAACGACTCAGGTGAGTTGAAGAGACACACCGACAAGGATTGGAAGGGTTGAAATTACAGCACTTATTCCGCTTCATAAATTGGTGATGAAACTGCCTTATTGATTTCAGGACTTTAATAGAGGCCGGCGGCGCGAGAAGATCTTCTTCACGCATCGATAGTTGGTTCTCCGTCGGCAACATGAATTCAACCTAAGCAGAGGTGCCTTCGCATGCAATTCAAAAGCGGAGAAATTCCAGAGCGATGCTGCGTGAGCCTTCCACAGTTTGAGGAGAGATCGCCGAGCAATTTTCTGAGTTCATCGCTTCGCCAAGATCACGAGGTTCCGAGTCGACCACAGGTGCTGCGCGCACCCCGTCCTGACGCACGGCCCGACCTTGGCGGCACAAGGAGTTCGCGAAAGCCAGGCGCTTACGAATTCGCTGAGATTCCTTCGCAAGATGACATAACAATCAGTATCGCCGTAATCGAAGGTCCCTCGAAGGGTTTGACGTACCAATTGAACAATTTTTGCATCACCATGGGACGGATTGGCGGTGGCGCTGATTTCGAGTTTGATGAGCCAGAAGCATCCGACTTTCATTGCGTCATAGCAGCACGTCAGGCTGGGGTACGGCTGTATGTCGGGGCTTCCGTGAACAACGTGTACGTGAACGATCAACGGATCTCCACCGTCGAGCTAGCGCATATGTCTACGTTTCGGGTTGGATCGTCCCTAATGCTGGTCATCGTCCTTCCAAACCAACCCGCGGGCATCAGATAAAGCGAAGGCGCCGAGAAATAAGCGAGGTGAGTGAGACGGATGAGCAGGTGCATGAAGCCGCCGCTGACCAATGTATGATTTGTATTAAGGCACGCGAAGCGGGGGGCGGGACGAATCATTCTGCATGTACTCGCTACAATATCTTTACGCCCCGCGATTCTTATTCCATGCCGCTACACGGGGAGCCATCGATCACCCCATTTCTGCGAACCGGCAGCATGTCGGCCGAAACACTGGTTGGAGGGTCGTGAAAGAGAAGACCATGGTTCGAATTTACATTCTTCGTGTCAGCCTTGCTTTTGCCGTCATTCTTCTTGCAGGAAAAGTCCAGGAGTCGCGCGCAGAGGAAGGAGCTTCGGTGCAGGAGAGCATCGCCGAGGCACAGGCAGCCCTTCGCCATCGGCATTATTCCCAGGCCAGCCGAACACTGGAAGACGCCCTTAAACGTTTTCCGGGCAGCGTCCAACTGCGGCTTGAACTAGGCAGATTTTATGTGTATCAGCGCCGGGACGCTCGGGCACTAGAGATTTTTCGCGCCATTCTGCGGGATGACCCATCCAACCGGGAAGCAAAACTCGAGCTGGCCCGCGTGCTGAGTTACGGCGGGAAATACGAGCCAGCGGCTCAACTCTTCCGCGAACTGCTGGCAACAAATCCGAACGATGAAGCGGCGGCCATCGGGCTGGTCGGAAACCTGCTATTTCAGAAAAAGAAAGACGATGCGCGCCGCGAAGTGGAACAAGCACTTGCTCGTCATCCGAACAGCCTGCGCCTTCAGGAGTACCGGGACGATCTGCTGAAGAACCATTCGTCCCTCCTGGCCTCCCGTGAAGGAAACACCCTGAACCAAGTGCAGTCGGACGTAAGCTATTTCAGCGATTCAGCCGGGAATCGCGCTGTGCGCACGGGACAGCGATTTGATCTTCATCTTGGACGCAATCTCACAAACAGTTTCCGCCTCGATGAAAAATCCCTGTGGGTCAGCCAGGGGCCAAAGGCAAATATCTTTTCAATTAATGATGAAGGCCGGATGCGGTTGGCAAGTTGGCTCTTTGTTGCAGGGGGCGCGGGAATCGTTCGTTTTGCTGACGATTCGAATCGTGCCTTTTACCGCGGAACCTTGATTGTTCATCCTGTCAGGAGTTTTTGGCTGCAGGGAGGCTTCTCACGGATACCCATCACTCCCACTTTCCAGTCAGCTCAATTCAATCTGCTGGCGGAGGGTTGGTGGACCCGGCTTGACTGGCAGCCACGCTCCTGGCGCGTTAGCGCTGATTTCTCCAAGCAGCACTACTCGGATTCAAATCGCACCCAAAGACAAGACGCGGAAGTACTCCACTGGATCGGAAACACACACCTTGCGGTGGGACTGGGATATCAATACGCACATAGCTCATTCGCTCAGAACTTTGCAGACGGCTATTTCAGTCCCAACCAGTATCACAGCCACCTAGGGCTTGGTGGATTCCGTTTTAGCATTGGAAAGTTTTATCGCGGCGAATACATCGCCGAGTATGGCGCCGAGATCGTCGACCACAACCCCTATCAGACCGCCTGGGAGGCCACTGCAAAGAACCGCTTTCTGCTGGGAAAACTGGAAATGGGCGCAGACTATACGTACTTACACTTGGCCCAGAGCACGGGAGCGTTCCGGGCTCAAGTAGGGCGTGTGAGCATTGCGTATCGTTTCTAGGGGGATCCAATGAAGCGGTACGAGAATTTTCGAGTGAGCAGGAGATCAGGCCGGAAATGAGTATGAATAAGCCACTAAGAGTACTCGTCGTCGATGATGATAACTCCATATGCCGATGGCTGAATGCCGTGCTGACTGCGGAAGGCTACGAATGCCGTGCGGCCCGAAGTGTTGAGGATGCCGAACCTCTCCTTCGTGAAGGCCCCATCGATCTGGCACTTCTGGATATCTATATTGGACAGTCCAACGGTCTCGAATTCCTCGAGAAACTGAAAACCTTGCAGCCGGAATGCAAGTGTGTGGTGATGACAGCCCACGCCAGTGTCGAGACGGTGGCACGCTCGGTAGCCGGAGGAGCCCTCGAATACCTGAGCAAACCTCTACTGATCGATGAGTTGCTCGCGTTGTTGCGAAAGTTGACAGGACCGCGGCAGACGCCCAGCCCCGCACAGAAAGACAGCTTTGCTCCCGAGTCGGCAATTATCGGACGAAGTCCAAAGATGTTGGAAGTTTATAGAGCCGTCGCGCGGGTCGCGCCCAGCACGGCCAGCGTGCTCATTAGCGGTGCCAGCGGGTCGGGCAAGGAACTTGTGGCTCGGGCCATTCATGCGCACAGCGCACGTACCGAGATGCCTTTTACTCCCATCAACTGCGGCTCCTTTCCCGAGACCATTTTGGAAAGCGAGCTATTTGGACATGAGAAGGGCGCGTTCACAGGTGCGGATACTAGCCGCAGCGGCCTGTTTGAGGCAACCAATGGCGGCACGATTTTCCTGGACGAGATATCGGAGACCAGTCTGAGCTTTCAAGTGAAATTGCTTCGCGTTTTGCAGGAACAAAAGGTGCGGCGCGTGGGCTCGAACACCTTCCTTCCGATCGATGTGCGGATCGTTGCAGCGACAAACAAGGACTTGAGCGCACTGATCCGGGCAGGACAATTTCGCGAAGACCTTTATTATCGTCTGAGCGTGGTGACGATTCAGCTCCCTTCTCTCGAAGAGCGGGCGGAAGACATTCCGCTCCTCGTGCAGCATTTTCTGGAGCGTTTCAATCAACGCAACAAACGCCATGTAGATATCAGCGAAGCGGCGGTCAAAGTGCTGGGTTCCATGAGCTGGCCAGGCAATGTGCGTGAGCTCGAAAACCTGATCGAGCGGCTTGCGATTTTTGCCGCCACGGACGAAATCTCTGCCGAGGAAGTGGAATGCGAGCGGGCTCGCCGAAGCGAGACAACGTCGGCGCCAGAAAAGTCGGCAGCATCATTACCGGGGAAGCTGCAGGACATGGAGCGCCAAGAAATTCTCCGTGTTCTGCGAGAATCGCGCGGCAACAAGTCTCTTGCGGCACGAAAGCTCGGGATTGAACGCAAGACGTTATATGAAAAGGCTCGCCGGCTGGCGATCGACCTGCAATCAAAAGAAACATGAGTGAATCACTAACAGGGCGCTCGAATCCAAAGCACCTCCTGACAAAGCGCTGGCTGCTTTTGAACGTATTGCTTTTAACGGTGGTGGGCCTACTCAGTCTAAGTTACCCGGTGGAAGAACTCAGTCGCCGCGCAGGAGACATGTATTTTCGTCTGCGAGGCAACCAGGGCACTTCGCCCCATGTCGCGCTGATACTGATTGATGACGCAAGTCTGGAACGATATGGGCGATGGCCATGGAAACGCTCCTTGCTGGCGCGGGTGGTGAGGGCTGCCAGCGCCGAACACCCAAAAGCACTTGGCCTGGACATTTTGCTTTCGGAAACCGAAGACGAAACAAACGACCGCGAATTGGCGAAAGCACTGAAAGACGCGGGAAACGCGGTTCTCGTGTCGAAAATCAGCAATTCCTCGCAGGGACAACTTTGGGTCGAACCATTGCCGCTCTTCGCGCAGAACGCTGTTGCGGTTGGGCACGCACAAGCTGCTTTGGGTCCTGACAGCATTTGCCGGAGCGTCCCCGCACGGGAGCTGTCTCTCGAGGGGCCGCGCTGGGCGTTTGCGCTGGAAGTTGCGCGCGCTGCTAGTGGAACTATCCTTGAGGACAACGGCCATGAATTGCGAATCGGGGGGCGGAAAATACCCACTGTCGGCACGTCTTCTCACGCCGTGGTAGCCGGCGTCGAATCCGAATCGCTCCGTTTCCTTCCCATTGATTATCGCGGACAGATTGTTCCTGGTGAGACGTCGCCCCCGTTTTTCGCAGTCTCGGTCGTGGATTTGCTTCATGGGAAAGCCGGCCGCCAACTGCAAGGAAAAACGGTTCTGATCGGATTTGGCTCGACGGAGATTGGCGACCGCATACCAACCCCCGTGAGCGGCAGGCTCCCGATGCCTGGTGTCGAAATCCACGCGAATCTTGTCGATGCTATTCTTGCCGGAAGGAGCCTGAGTCCCCTGAATGGATGGCTAAACCTGATAGCGTTGTGCGCGTTTAGTTTCAGTTCGACGTGGGTAGTACTGCGTTGGGCGGTTTGGAGAGGCTTGGTCGCGCTCGCGGCACTGCTTGCAGTTGGTCTTGCAGCGAGTTACTTTGTTTTTGCCGGGATGCATATCCTTGTCGGACTTGGACCATTCTTGTGTGTGGCGGTGTTGGCCGGTCCGCTCGCGCAGCTGCAAAACCTAGTCCTCGTGGATCGAGGCCTGACTCAGGGTCTTCGGCAACTGCAAATTGCTCTTAAAACGGCCGAACTCACAAAGAAAGATAGCTTACCTGCTGCTTTGCGTGCAGAGATTCGTCCTGCAGCCGGAGACTTGCACTGGAAGGTGAGTCTGCTTCGGCAATTGCAAGCGGAGCTGAGTTCGTTGTATGCGTTTGATGAAACCTTGCTGGAAGCGATGCAAGAGGGCTTGGCCGTTTTCTCCGTCGATGGTCGAGTGATATTTCGAAACCCGCAGTGGCACAGCTTTTGTGAAAAGCAAGGATGGGATGCAACGGCAGGCCTTGATAATTTCGCATTGGCGCTCCGTGAACCTGTCTGGCGCGATTTGCGCAAATCACTCGCGGTTCGCGAGGTCTGGCTCGACTCTGAGGTGTACCTCGGCGAGGGCCTCTGGCGCTTGCGGGCCGTAAGACTCAAACGCACGTCACCCTCTAACGCATCGGACTTGATTATGGTCGTGGTGACGGATCAGACAGCCCGGTTGGAACGAGATCGTGCCCGAGCGGAAGCGCTCGGATTCGTCACCCACGAACTCCGTACTCCGCTTGTCTCGATTCAAGGCTTTGCTGAGTACCTGCTCCGCTATTCGAAGGAGCGGGCCAGCAGCGAAGCGGCTGCGACTATTTTCCAGGAGTCGGGCCGTTTGGTGGCCATGATCAATACTTATCTAGATGTTCTGCGACTTGAGGCGGGAGCCCGCCCCATGCGCAAAGAGACTTTCCATGTCGGCGAAACCGTCAGACAGGTTGCGCGAGTCATTCAACCGATTGCACAAGCTTCTGAGATAAAGGTCAGGACCGAAATTGCTGCGGAGTTGCCCGCACTTCAGGGTGATCCGCACCTCATTGAGGGAGCCCTGCTTAATCTCGTGAGCAACGCCATCAAGTACAGCGCACGGGGTAGCGAAGTGAAGCTGCGCGCCGAGGTCGAGGGAGACGGAGTTGTGCTGGAAGTATGGAATCCAGGGCCCGCGATTCCACAGGAGGAGCTCGTACGTCTCTTCGAACCGTTTTATCGGAGAAGTGAACAGGAAGAGACAACACGAGGATGGGGACTTGGATTGGCCTTCGTCAAACGGATTGCCGAACAACACGGAGGGAAGGCCGAGGCCTGGAGCGAATCTGGGTCAGGGACAACTTTTCGTATCCATCTGCCGGTGACTCGGCTTATTCTTAGTGAGGTACATCAATGAAATACAAAGCCATTCGTTCCAGGTATTTTTGTCTCATATTTTTCTGGATATCTGCCGGAACGTCGGCCGCCCAAGAACAGCAAACCGGCTCCGCACCCGCGACGGCTGCGATCGCTGGAGCTACGATTGCCGAGTGGAAGGGCGATATCCGTCTGAACCTGCCGGGCCAGTTGCCTTCTAATCCCTTGCGCGGGGAGCAGCTTCCTCCAGGCACAATTCTTGACACAGGCAGCGGCAGACTGCTTCTTCGCCTGAGCGACGGCAGTGAGGTGATCGTCCGGGCGCACACGAGATTGCAGGTGCAACAGCCTTCTTTGACGGATCCGAGTTACTTCCAATTGCTTCTGGGACGAATCCGCGCCCTCATTAACAAGCGCACTGGCGGTGCCGTGCCGTTCGAACTCGGTACCCCGAGTGCCGTTATCGCTGTTCGTGGGACTCAGTTCGACGTGGAAGTCAATCCACGCAATGTCACGGAAGTAGACGTGGTGGACGGACTTGTCGAAGTTTATGGAAGAAATATAAACGGAGGATCAGTTCTCCTAGAGCCCGGATTTTCCACGCGCGTCGGAATGGACTCTGGTCCAGAACAACCGGAACCCACTAGCGAAATTCGTCCCGAGGTGGAAAGGCCTGAACCCGGTGAGAGCGAAATAGGTGGAAAGGCGGAGTTAGAGGGTGAATTCGAGCGGGCAGAAGCAGATCGAGAGGGCGGGACGGGAGAGTCTGCAGAGAATATGGAAATGAACGAGGCGCAAGAGATCTCTGAGCAGACTGCGGTAGCAGCAGAGGCCGAAAACAAGCCAGGTTCTGAACCACAATAAATTCCTCTGGTTCGACTGGGACTTCTTTGCTGCCAGTTCCCTTGTCCTCAGGCTTAGTCGACCTCTCTTGCTTTGTCCTAGTCAAACTTCAATGCCCTGTTGGATTCCGCAGTGAAATTCCCGCCCGGCAAGCGAGTTGCACCCCTCTACGTGTGTGTCGAAACCCCTCACATGATAATACCTCCATGATATCTAACTGATTGAATGTACAACACTTATCAATTCCTCGAAGTGGCGCACTCATTGCACTAGCTGCCTGGATATCGATAGCAAGCATGGTGTGCGAGGTCAGCGGGAAGGGAATCAGTGTCGCGTTGTTTAACGCGGGAGCCTAACCAAGGCTGGCGACGGATATAGATAGAGCAAAGATGAACGCCCAGCCTTCACAACCACGATCGAGAACATCTTTGAAGATCATTGGGTCATTCTTTCTTTTGCTGGGACACATTGCCCTCTGCGCATTGTTTTGTCCGCTGCCGAGCGCTGCTCAAGGTCAATCTGAAATCCGAATGATGGTTCAGGATGAAGCGGGGAAGCCTGTCAGCAACGGGGAAGGCCACTTGAAGCGCAACGGTGCTGATGTGCGTGTAGCGGTTACAGACGGCAAAGGCGTACTTGTTTTTCGCGGCATTGCCGCGGGTGAGTGCGAACTGACGGTATCGAAAGACGGTTTCGAACCCCTCGCAAAGTCCTTGTCATGCGATTCAACCGCGACAACCGCGGAAATCGAATTCACAATGATTCCTAAACTGGAGAGGACAGACAGAGTAGAGGTGCAAGCAAGCGCCAGCGCGGACGTGGAACAATCATCCTCAACGCCAACGAACGTAAACCCCCAGGAAGTAAAGTCACTCCCCAGTCGGCCTGCCACGGTCACTGATACGCTTCCCCTCGTGCCTGGGGTCGTGCGGGGCTCTGACGGCGAGATCAAAATTGAAGGAGCCGGAGAGCACCGCAGCGCTCTTGTGGTGAACTCGACCGACGTCACCGATCCAACCACGGGGCGCTTTGGCCTCTCAGTGCCCGTGGACAGCGTCGAATCCATCGCCGTCTACAAGACGCCTTTCCTTGCAGCGTATGGGCGGTTCACCAGTGGCGTGGTTTCCGTGGAGACACGCCGTGGCGGCGAAAAGTGGCACTTCGAACTCAATGATCCATTACCGGGAGTGCGCATTTTTAGCTGGCATTTGAGAGGGCTGCGTGACTCCACCCCTCGAGTTACCTTCGGCGGCCCCCTCTTGAAAAACCGTCTTTATTTTCACGAGGGTCTTGAGTACGCCTTGTACAAAACGCCGGTGCGAACCCTCCCGTTTCCCTACAACATATCCAAATCGGAATCGGTGAATTCCTTCAGCCAATTCGATTACGTTTTCTCGACCGCTCACTTTCTTACCGGCACGTACCATTTGGCTCCCCAGCACACGAATTTTGTGAATCTTGGTTTTTTCAGCCCGCAACCCGTCACGCCCACCTTCCGAGCATCAAGCAATGTCTATACCTTGGCTGATCACTTGGCATTAGGCCAGAACCTGCTGACGAGCACCGTTAGGGCCCAGTTTTTCGATGCCAGCACTGGAGCACAGGGGACAGCGGCTATGGTCCTGACGCCGGTAGGGGATCGCGGAAACTACTATTTATCTAGGCAGCAAGATGCGTCCCGAGTGGAATGGCTGGAAGCGCTGGTTCGCTCCATCCCGACGCCTACGGGCACTCATACCCTCAAACTTGGCACTACGGTTTCCCGCACGGACAATAACGGTGACCTTTCCGCTCGTTCGGTGACCATTCAGGATGCCGCTGGGCGCCGTCTGAAACAAATCGACTTTACCAGGGGTGCGCCATTTCATCGCTCCGACGTTGAGAGTGGCGTGTTTGGCCAGGACCATTGGACTGCCCTTCCGAACCTAGCCTTTGATTTTGGAGTCCGTCTGGAAAGCCAGGACCTGTCGCATTCCCTGCGGCTTGCTCCTCGAGTAGGTTTTGCCTGGAAGCCCTTCAAGAAAGGTGCCACGGTAGTCCGCGGCGGCTACGGGATCTATTATGACCGTGTCCCATTAAGCGTTTTTTCCTTCGGCAGCTACCCCGAACAGATCGTCACATCGTATGGGCCCACTGGGAACATCATCGACGGGCCGCGACACTATCTCAATATGATCGAAACGGTCTCCGGTAGGCGATTTGTCTTCGTCAAAGCTAGGACCCACCCTGGAAACTTCGCGCCCTGCAGCAGAGCGTGGCAGATCGAGGCGGAGCATGTTTTTTCTCCGAAGGCGCGGGTGCGGATGAATTACCTGGTGAATGATTCCGGTGGCATTGTGGTTCTGAATCCGCAAGTAGTCCGAAAAAAGGATGCTTTCGTGCTCAGCGGCAACGGAAATTCTCGGTACCGGCAATTCGAATTCACCGCCGTGCTGACTCCGCGTGCTGGCCAGAAGCTTTTCTTATCCTACGTTCACAGCGAAGCGCGTGGGGATCTTAATGATTTCAGCAGGTACCTAGGAGAATTTCCGTCCCCGGTTGTCCAGCCCAATCTGTTCTCGGCACTGCCCGGCGATCTTCCCGATCGCTTCCTTGCTTGGGGCTTTTTCCCGCTGCCCTGGAAGATGCAGATTGCCCCGATCGTGGAATACCACACCGGGTTCACCTACGCGCCCGTCGATGCGGCCCGTCATTATGTGGGAGTGCCGTATAGCGACAGATTTCGTTATCCGACGTTTTTCTCCGCCGATACACGTGTTTCCAAGGACGTGAAGGTCAACGAGAAATATTCGCTGCGCTTTTCCCTTAGCGTGCTCAACATGACCAATCACTTCGACGCGCTGGATGTTCACGCGAACACAGGTGACCCGCAATACGGAATATTTTTTGGCAACTACCAGCGGCTTTTCCGAGGAGACTTTGATGTCCTCTTCTAGGCGGCCAATCCCCTCACCCGCTCGGAGCCAGCTGTCGTTTCGGTGCGTAACTTCATGCGACTAGCAGGGATTGCTTCCGCGTGCAGAGAGACGGGAAGGGAATTGCTCCTCTTCTGTGCGCGTGGTTGTTTCACCGGTTTGGGAGTCGGGTTCTTTATATTCCTCCGGCTGGGAACTCCGGCGACGCGTGAACTGTCTGGTTTCATGGTTGGACTCTTCCTAATGGCGGGTCTCAAGCTTGGTTTTTCCTGGTGGGTGATTCGCAGTCTGATCCTTACGCTCATTCATCACTCTAGGAATTCGAGCTCTTCAAGGTGAAAGTTTTAAGCAAGCGGAACGGGAGACGTCAACTACGCCGGCGGCGCGTTGTGGGTTAGTTAATTTGCGGTGAATTCGCGCAGCGCACCGGATCCACGCCCGCCAAAACACAGGGAGCGAGTAAGCCGCGAGTCTCCGCGGCGTTTACACCGCAGCGGGGGCGTCTACCTCAGCAGGTCCTTTGCGTACTTAGCGGGAACAGCAAGGTTCGAGCCGCCAAAATCCCTGAGCACCGCGAAGTTTATTCCGATCACTTTTCCGCTGCGGTTGAAGAGCGGTCCGCCCGAGCCGCCGGAGGTTGTGGCGGCGTCGTAGACAATCTTGTCCTCGAGCACGTCGCCGATGTGCCCCTGCGTAGTGGTGGGTCGGATGAGGCGCTGGGAAGCGAGCTGCGACATAATGCCATTGACATCCTGAGTAGCGCCGGCGATTTTCTGGGTCACATCCGTACCTGCCCTGGCGAGAATGCCTTCAATTCCGGTTGGGTAGCCAATCAATACGACGGGTTCTCCCGTCACCGTGGCTTCGTTGCGATCGTCGAGTTCGAGCACTGCGGAGTTGGGTGGGGGCGGAGATTCGAGCTGGAGAGTGGCGACGTCTGCCTTCGTGGAAATGCGATCCAGTTTGGCGCGCAGGCCCTCCGCTTTCCCGGGGAAGTAAGCTTCGTACGACAAAACGTAAGCGCTGGCCCCGTGATCGAGGAGTTGTTTCAGATCCTCGTCATTCCACCAGGGTTCGACGACGTGGTGATTGGTAATGATTTTCCCTTCGCGCTTCACGAGAAAGCCGGTGCCGAAGACGTCAATTTGGAGATGAGGTCCCGCGCCGCCCTCTTCGAGCTGCACCATGCCTTTGTCGTCGACCAGCGGCTTGCCCGCGGCATCGAGGGCAACCTGGATGGGACGTCCGGATTGTTTGTCGCGAAATTCGACGACAACGTGCAGCAAGCAGACGCTGGGGCCGTAATCGTGGACGACCGTTTCGGCGATCTTGCCTTCGCTTTCCAGAAGTCTCAGGCGATTCTGCGTGTCCGTGAGCTGCCGTTTCAGGGAATCGGCGTCGGAGCCGCCGACGGCGACGCGCTTGCGCAGATCTTCGGATTGCGCTTTCAGGGAATTGCGTGTAGCAGATGCGGAACGCGAATCCGCTTCCAAAGACCCGCGCGTGGATTCCGCGCGGCGCAGGAGCTCGCCTTGCTGGCCCAGACCGCTGCCCAGGCGCGCGACTTCCGCCCGCAGCTGACGAGTTTCCTTGCGCGCGCCGCGGCTGGAAATGCCCAGATCAATCGCAGCGAGCACAGCGGCCGTGCTAAGCACGAAAATAGCGGGAATCAGCCAGAATCGGCGTTTGCCGAGAGGGCCGTTCAGCGATTCGACGGCGATATCCGCGAAATGCTCACGTTGCACGGCATATTTGAGCATGGTGTTGAGCTCTTCTTGCGGTTTACGCTCGCGGAATTGGGTTCGGATCCTGGCGGCAAATTCCGTGGGTTCGAAAGGAAGGGAGATGGTGTCATCGGCGCCGAGGTCCAGGGCGCGAGCGCGCTCTAGCGCGCCGCCCTCCACGATCATCACGATCTTGAGCGGCGACTCGGTTTCGGGGCGCGATTTAAGCTGCGTGACGAAACCGCAGCAACTCAGGTCGGAAGGCGTGGCTTCGGTGACCAATACCTCGGGCGAGATAGCCAGCACTTGATCGACGGTCAGCCCGTTCTCCGCGACAATTTCGTAGCCTTGCCCAGACAAGGCGCGGTTCACCGTGTCAAGGGACTCCGCGCGAAGATTGAGAATCACGATACGCATCATATCTTTGATGCGCAGAGGCATCCCACAGGCACAGCCGAATTTGAAGAACTGGCCTTGAAAATGTCAACAGCTTGACAGAAGCCTTATCCCTGCGACGACGTACGAAGCTCCGTGACAACTGCACGCTCGGCATGGCGGTTTCCTTAGGGCGCAGAGTCAATCGCCTGGCGAAAGCGCTAAGCGCTTGGCAGAATGCCAGATAAGTCTCATGCGACCACAACAGCCTTTCCGGAGATTGTCAAATCCACCCGGGAAGAGCCGATTTTCCATCCCGGTGACCGCTGAGAAATCGATCCAGAACATCGAATCCTTCGTCGGAAGCAAAAAAGGAGCTAGCCGTGCCCTACGAACTCGACGCCGCCCAAGCACTTCAACTCCATCAATGCCTTACAAGTACACTCTTTACCCCTCACGTCGAGAACGCAAATTTCACTCTGTGCCGAGCATGTTAACAGATCCTTTACAAGTCCCATGATGGAAGGGTTCTCACCTCCAGGAGCGAGCATCACAGAGAGCGAGTGGCTAAGCGCCTCGATGCCAGCTGGATTTAGGCCAGCTGAAATTGAAGCCTCTGAAAAATGCTCCGAGCAGAAGGAATACGGCTGCCGGAATACTGAAAACAGCGACAATGACTGCCTTGATGTGCCGCGGAGTTCATTGACGAAGGCGAGGATGTTCACCATGTAAAAAAAGAACGCAGACAATGCTAGCCTGGATCTGCCAAAGATATTCTTAATCCAGCTCGGCTAATCTGGCCCGGACCAAATCCTTCACTAATTCTCTATCGATTTCCCAATCGACAGGGATCTGAAAGCAGTTCTTAAAGAGGACAAACTTCCCCAACCTCACCTTAAAGTCTTCAATTACACGAGAACTCCAGGGTGAAAATGTTAGATGATGCTTGTGGGCACAAACGCCAACTACATACTTCCCATTCCGGTCGATGGTAGGTACGTTCCAGGAATTTTGGACGCTAGTTCCGGAAATTGGGTAAGAATCAAATCAATTACAGACCTGAGGGTACTTTCTTTCGTAGGGTCCAGTGAGGCTAAATATTCCTCAACTGAATTGAGTTTTGGTCGCCTCCGCGAGCGTGGTTGGTGCAGTGTTTTGCGATCCACCGATTCACGACTTTTGAGCCGCCTTAGGCGGCCAGTGGGGCGTTTCAATACCGAACTGCTTGGGGTATGAGGCAGGTGCCGAAGCTCTTCCCCTATGGGAGGAGATATGGCCGGGACCTGCGATGAAGCTAGTCGGCCCGCTTGCTGCTCGCTCGCCGGGGCTTCGGCTTGCTCTTGCCCTTGAGATTGAGCGCCACTGCAGCGCGGATGAGATCCTTCAAGGCCGCCTCATCGACCTTGTCGCCTTCGTGGATGTCGATGGCGCGCCTGACATTCCCGTCGAGGCTGGAGTTGAATAGACCTG
>WNFP01001262.1_pt1 | contig 24040 bp, 21 predicted proteins | sample 5400201 | NCBI WGS metagenome assembly WNFP01 (sample SAMN13153355, study PRJNA577476) | soil metagenome | isolation source: 115 cm saprolite under Madrone tree | place: USA:California | collected 2016-06-14
AGACCAAAGAGACGGTGCACCTCGCCGTGTTGGATGAAGATCAGGTGTTATATTTGGACAAGGTCGAGGGACCGCACGCGCTTCGTATGCCTTCGCGCGTCGGCCGCCGTATCCCGACTTACTGTACCTCTCTTGGCAAAGCGATGCTCGCGTGCTTGGGCGATCAAGAAATAAGGAATATTTTACGGGTTCAGGTTTTGCGCCCATACACCGCGAATACGGTCAAGACCCTCAGTCAGTTGTTGACGGATCTGCGCGCGGTGCGCAAACGCTACGCCGTCGACAACGAAGAGATTGAAATCGGCTTGCGGTGCGTCGGCGCGCCGATCAAAGACTATACGAGTGCCATGGTCGGTGCGCTCAGCGTGGCAGCTCCGTCGGCTCGTCTGGCGAGTCCAAAGATTTCCGCGGTCGGCAGGCTCGTGGTCGCGACGGCCGAAGAAATTTCTGAAAAGCTCGGTTACGAAAAACCCATCAAAGCAAAAGCACAGTGAGAACGGAGTGCTAACCGTGGAAGGACTCACTCAAAAACAAATTGAGCAGGAAGCGCGCCAACTGTATCAGGCAGAAAAAGACAAGCGCGTGCTCCGTCCCTTTACGGAGAGATATCCGAAAATCGCTCCCGAGGAGTCGTACCGGATTCAACTGGCGCTGATCGAAATGAAAAAAGCCGACGGCGCGAAGGTTGTGGGAAAGAAGATCGGGCTGACCAGCAAGGCGATGCAGAAAATGCTCAACGTGGATCAGCCGGACTACGGTCACATCCTTGACAACATGGTGCTGCAAGACGCGGCGGTTTTCCCGCTCGGTGAGTTGATTCAACCCAAGATTGAACCGGAGATCGCCTTCATTCTCGATCACGAGCTGAAGGGACCGGGAGTGACTCCTACTGCGGTGCTTGCTGCCACCCGATTTGTCGTGCCCGCATTGGAGATCATCGACAGCCGGATCGAGGCCTGGAAAATCAAGCTCTGCGATACCATCGCGGATAATGCATCTTCGGCGCGCGTTGTGCTCGGCAACTCGCCCAAGCGCATTGATGAGTTTGACCTCAAGCTCGTCGGAATGGTGCTGGAAAAAAACGGCGACATAGTTCAGACCGGCGCCGGCGGCGCAGTGTTGGGTCATCCGGCGGTTGCGGTTGCGTGGCTGGCCAATGCGGTCGGTCAATTCGGCGTAAGTCTTGGCGCCGGAGAAATCGTCATGCCGGGAGCTCTGTGCGCGGCCACAGACGTGAGCCCCGGCGATTTGCTGCAGGCGTCCTTCGCGGGTTTAGGATCTGTTTCTGTTAGATTTGTCTAGGTAGTACCGAGCGTTCGCAAATTCAAAACATTACGTAGTTGAAGCCATTTCTATGAATATGACACTGTCTCCACTGCTAATTCCCAGAATAGGAGTCGACCCGTGGGTTTTTTAGTCGCCGCCGTGGCTTCTTCTCATGCTTTCGCGGTCACGCCACCGGAAAAGTGGGACGAGCTGCGGGAGCGAAACCGCAACGTCTATGCCCAGCGGCAACACATCGCGGTGCCGCCTCCCCATCCGCGAATGAGCGCAGAAAGCGCGGAAGACGTGCAGACACGCTACGCTCATGTGCGCAACGGCTTGGTCGAGCTCAAGCGAATCATCGAGGAATCGAAGCCCGACGCGTTGGTCGTCATCGGCGACGACCAAAACGAAAACTTCACGGCGCAGAATGTTCCTCAGTTTGCGATCTACACCGGCGCCGAGGCGGTTTTTTTCGACCGACTCTTGAAAGAAGAACGGACCTACCGCTGCGCCGCCGATATCGCGCGTGTCATTCTCGATAGCGCGGTGGAAGGTAGTTTCGACCTGTCGTTCGCGGAGAATTTCCCGGACAAGCGCTTAATCTCTCACGCCCACGTTGAACCGCTGATGCGCATACTGCTGCCCAATGCTGACGTGCCGATCGTGCCGATCTATGTGAACGCAATCCACCCGCCCGGTCCGGCGCCGGCCCGCTGTTATGCCTTCGGCCAGATGCTTGGAGATATTATCCGTCACCACCTCGCTGACAAGCGCGTTGCCATTTATGCATCCGGCGGGCTGTCTCACTTTACCGCGGGTTATCCGTGGCGTTATTATCGCGGGCCGTTCGGTTACGGCTGCATAAGCGAAGACTTTGACCGTAAAGTTCTCCAATGGATCGCAGATGGACAGGCAAGCAAGCTAGCCGAGCTTTCATCGGCGGAGCTTTTGGACCACGGCGAAATCGAGCTCAGGAGCTGGATTATTTTGGCCGGCGTCGTCGGCGCAGTGCCTGCCCGAGTGCTTGCGTACGAGCCGCTTTACCGCGGTCTCATGGGCATGGCCGTGGCAGAGTGGCCGCTGAATGTCGCCATGGTATGAAATCGGAAATTCGAAGCCCAAAACCTGTCCTGAGCGACGTCGAAGGATCCGAAACTCGAAACAAATTGAAAAACCCTACAACTACAATGTTCCAAACTCGATCAATCGAAGCCGGAGTTTTGGATCTTTCGATTTTGAGATTCATTTGGCTCCCGTTTGTTTCGGATTTCGAGATTCGGATTTCGAATTTTACATGATAGTGCGCGTCGCGCGAGAAAATTTTCTTGAAGTGCTTGTGTTGAACTTTTGCAACGTAAACATATGGCAGGGACTGTTATGGAGAAAACAGCGGTAGCTATTCTGGGTTCCGGCAATATCAGCACGGATCTCATGTACAAGCTCAAGCGGAGCAGTCTCCTCCGTCCCGTGCTCATGGCCGGCATCGTTCCTGACTCGGAAGGCCTGGCGCGGGCGCGGCAGGAGGGCTTGGCAACGACGACAGAAGGTATCGACGGTTTACTTAAACAAAAAGAGAGTTTTGAAATCGTGTTCGATGCCACCACGGCAAGCGCGCACAAGAAGCACGCGCCACTGTTGCGCGATGCACAGAAAATCGCCATCGACTTGACCCCTGCCGCCGTGGGGCCGTACGTTATCCCTCTGGTCAATCTCGATGAACACATTGGCGCGAGCAACGTCAACCTCGTGAGTTGCGGCGGCCAGGCTACGGTGCCGCTGGTGAGCGCCCTCGATAAGGTCGCGCCGGTGGAGTACGCCGAGATCGTCGCCACCATCGCGAGCAAAAGCGCCGGGCCAGGGACCAGACAAAATATCGACGAGTTCACGGACACCACAGCTCGAGGATTGGAAAAGATCGGCCACGCTGGGCGCGGCAAGGCGATCATCGTTCTCAATCCAGCCGAGCCGCCGATCCTGATGCGCAACACGGTGCACGGCGTCCTGGCCGAGGCCGACGAGGCAAAGATTCTTCGGTCTATCGAATCGATGGTCGAGCGCATCCAGCAATATGTGCCGGGCTATCGCCTGCGCGCCAAACCGCTGATTCAGGATCTGTCGAACGGCGAGCGCAAGAAGAAGGTAACTCTCTTCGTCGAAGTCGAAGGCGCGGGAGATTTTCTGCCGAAATATGCGGGCAATCTCGACATCATGACTTCAGCCGCGGTAAAGGTTGGCGAGGAAATCGGCCGGCACCTGCAAGCCGGCACCTGGAAAAAGTAACCACCGGAGGCGATACAGTGAGCGACAAAACCTTCGTCCATATTTTGGACAGTTCACTGAGAGATGGCAGCCATGCGTTAAGTCACCAATACACCGCGGCACAGGTCAGCAGCGTGGCGCGCGCTTTGGATGACGCCGGCGTCGAGATGATCGAAGTTTCCCACGGCGACGGTTTGGGCGGATCGACGATCACCTATGGCTTCTCGAAGCAATCCGAAATGGAACTGTTGCAAGCGGCATCGGAGGTTATCAAGAAGGGCAAGCTCGCGGTGTTACTCCTGCCGGGGATCGGCACCAAAGACGATCTCAAGATGGCCGCGGATTACGGCGCGAAAGTAGCGCAAATCGCCACTCACGTCACCGAAGCAGACATCGCCGAACAACACATCGGCGCAGCAAAAAAAATGGGCATGGAAGTGATCGGCATGCTCATGCTGTCGCACATGGGATCGCCCGAGAAGATGGCCGAACAGGGAAAGCTCATGGAAAACTACGGCGCGGACGTCGTTTTAGTCACCGACTCCGCCGGTGCGCTCATGCCCGACACGGTGAAGCAGCGGGTGGCGGCGTTGCGCGCGGCGTTGAAGATCGGCGTCGGCTTTCACGGTCACAATAATCTCTCTCTTGCGGTTGCCAACAGCGTCGCGGCGATCGAAGAAGGCGCGCGGTGGATCGATGCCTGCACTTGCGGCCTCGGCGCCGGCTCGGGCAACACGCCGACCGAAGTGCTCGCGGCGGTGCTAGACAAAATGGGCTACGAAACCGGAATCAACCTGTGGAAAATCATGGACGTCGCCGAGAACGTCGTCCGCCCAATCATGCCAAAACCTGTAAGGATCGGCAAAGTCAGTCTGACCATGGGCTACGCGGGGGTCTACTCGAGTTTTTTGCTCCACGCCGACAAAGCCGCCGAGCAGTTCGGCGTCGATGCCCGCGATATTCTAGTCGAACTAGGTAAGCGCAAAGTCGTTGGCGGACAGGAAGACATGATCACCGAAGTGGCGATGATGCTGGCGGAAAAGCAGAAGCAACGCCCGACAGTTTAAGGGCGTCGTTAGGAATTCGATCTCAACCAACACACATCGAGAGACAAACTTAAGGAGGAAAATTTAATCATGCCGGATTTGCGTTCTCGCAACGTGATGACTGGGCGATTTCGCACCCATTATACCGAGTGCGGCGGCAACGGGCCTGCGCTTGTGTTATGCCACGGTGGCGGACCGGGCTCTTCCGGCGAAGCCGGCTTTGCCCAGTTGATGCCTGCTCTGGCAGCGAAGTTTCAAGTCTACGCTCTTGACAGTGTCGGGGGCTTCGGCGAAACGGACCCCTATTATCCGGTCAGCGAGGGCGTGCAAAGCCGCGTCGATCAGCTCGAAGCCTTTATGGACGTGCTTTGTATAGACAAAGCTGTGGTGGGCGGAAACTCTCAAGGTGCCTGGGTTGCGGCGAAATACGCGCTGCAGCATCCCGATCGTGTCGACAAGCTCGTGCTGGTAGCGAGCAATACCATCTCCGCAGCGATGGGACTGGAAAGCCCCGTCACCGAGGGCATGAAAGCGATTCGCGCTTATAACGGCAGCGAAGAGTCCATGCGCGCGTTCTTGAAAACCATCGTTTGGAATAAAAACCTGATCACCGATGAGCTGGTTAAGCTGCGCAACGACTGCGCTAATCGTCCCGGTGCGGAAGCGGCCAGAAAGATTTTTCAGGAGGGCCAGCAAAGACTGACCAAGGATCCGAATCTGCGCCTAAAGTTCGACATGCGTCACACCCTGCCCAAGCTTACTATTCCGGCAATTTGTATTTGGGGCGAGGATGACGGCTTTGCCCCGGTGGCGCTCGGCAAACAGTTGGAAAAAATGTTGCCCAACATCAAATTTCACTATGTCGCCAATGCCGGACACCAGGTCCAAAACGATCAGCCGCAACTGGTTGCCAAGCTGATGATGGATTTCCTGGCTGGCTAAAGCAGGGCTAGTAGAATTGTCGTTGAAAGCAATGCGTCAAGCATCCTCTCCCTCGATGGGAGAGGAAAGAAGTGAGGGTGCCTAATTTTTCCCCCCTCACTCTAACTCTCTCCCGCCAGGGGAGAGAGAATATGTCTTCTTGCATCGTCAGTGAAATAAGGCGAAATGTTCCGTGCCTCACGTGTGACTTTCACCTAAGTCGGTTACCCAAGTTATCACCAATAACGTCTTCTATATGTATCGATGAGAATTTCGTCCTGACTATCGTCGAGAAACTCGAGCAAGGTTCGATTGAACTCCTCAGGACGTTCATATTGTGGCCAATGGCCCGACTTGTCGATGAGGACGAATCTTGAACCGGGCACGCTTTGATGCACTTTGTCGGCCACCGGCCAAGGACAAGTGGGATTATGGGTGGTCCAGAAAAAAAGGATCGGCGCCTGGAGTTTGGGAATCTTTTCGATGAGGTTATAAACGCTGCGATCCCGAGTGTGTAAGACGTATTGCATCGCTGGATCACTGTAGATTTTCAGCCGGATGTCGACCAACTCATCCGGCAAAATTTTGGGATCGTGAAATAGCCATTCCATGCGCTTGCGGATGGTCTCCTTCGTCGGTGTCCCGGTCGCGTCGCGGGTCAATTCCTGAAGGCGGCTTTGACCGGATACGTAACCATGCTCGTTGGACGGAATGCCGCCGACGATCAGACCTAGCTTGTCGACACGCTCGGGATGTTCATAGGCGGTCAAAACGCCAATTTGACCTCCCTGAGATTCTCCAACCAGGTGCGCTTTCTTGATCTGCGCCGCATCCATGAAATCCAACAAATGTTTTGAGAAAGCGTCAAGATTGTAGTCGATCTTCGGTTTGTCCGTGTATCCATGCCCTAGATAGTCGATGGCGAGCACGCGAAACTTTGCCGACAGCGGGATGAGGTTTCTTACCCAGGTCTCGGCGTGGCCGCCGCCACCATGTAGTAAGATTACCGGTTTGCCTTCGCCTTTTTCAAAGCAGCGAGTACGAATGCCCCCAGCGTTATAGTACCGTTCGTATTGCGCGAAGGTTTCTAATTCTTTCGATGACATTTTCCAACTCCTTTCGCCTATCAGCCCTCACCCTGACCCTCTCCCATCGGAATGGGCGAGGGATTCTGACTCCGACGGAACTCGAAGCCCGTAACTATAACTGCGGCGCGGCCGGTGTTGCAAGTCGCTACCGCTGTGCTGATTCACTTAGCCCTGATGAATGCCAAATTGGTATCCCGATTTTCGCACCACAAGAGCGAGGAGAACACCGACCCCGACCAGAATGCTTCCCACTACCGACGCGCCGGAATAATCCTCCGCCATAAGGTATCCAAGTTGCATAATGGAAAGCGGTTCAGTGTCGCTGGTTGTGAGCAAGACAATGCTCCCCACCTGTCGGCTCACCGCCCCGAATACCATAACTGCGACGGCCGCCATGGTTGGCAGCATCAACGGCACCAAAATATGTCTCATGGTGTAACCCAACGAGCCGCCGTTGACTCTGCCGGCCTCCTCCAAATCGGCGCCCAGTTGGAGAAAGCTGCTCTTCAACATCTGCACCGAAAATGTCATTACCGTAAGGGCGAGAATCAGCACCAATAAATACTTTGTGCCGTATAAAAATTGCGTGAACGAGTTGTTGAGAGAAAAGAACATATAGCCGAGACTCAAAACGATGCCGGGAATCATGAACGGCAGCCAGGTGATCAAGTCATAGGCCCAACGGAGAAAATAGTCCGTCCGCGCGATGATGTAAGCGATCAGACTAAAGAACACCACTGCCAGCACCATGGTGGCGAAGCCCAAGGTCAAGGTATTTTTGAGCGCTTTCAAAAACCCAGGATCGCCCAACACCACGCCCCAATGGCGCAGCGACCACACGCGCTCAAGTTCGAAATGGCCATAAAGATTCATCACGCTACCCGCCAGCAAGAAGGCGAGCGGTAGGATCGTTGCCAGACTGGCCACTGAAAACACCGCGATGGCCGCCGGCCAGCGCCACTTTCCCAGGGAAAACAAAGTCGGTTTGAAACGACCCGTGAGGGTCGTGTATTGCCGCTGGCGGCTGATCCAGTGTTGCAAGATCACCAAGGGAAGGACGGTGGTCAGAGTCAACATGCTCAGAGCCGTGGCGCCGGAGTAATTCACCGGGGTTTGATGGATCAAGGAATAAATTTTCGTGCTGTAGACCGAGAAGCGAAACGGAGTGCCGAGAACCAATTCCACTTCAAAAGACTCGAATGAACGAATCAGCGACATCAACGAGGCGACGCAAACCATGGGCATGCTCGCCGGCACGACAATGCGAAAAAGAGTTCCAAGCGGGCCGGCGCCGGACATGCGCGCAGCTTCCTCGAGGTTGGCATCGAGATTACGAAAAGCCGGCGCCATCATCATGACTTTGGTCGAGATGCTGAGCGATGTGAGATGGGTAAAAACAATTCCGGCCAGCGAATAGATGCTGAAGGGGGCACCGGTAAAAATTCCAGTGCGCATGAGCAACTGGTTGCCCAGACCGAACTTCGGGTCCCAGACCAAGATCCAACCAGAAGTCACCGCCAAAGTGGGTATAAAAAAAGTAACCCAGAACAGCAGCTCCGCGAAACGGGCTCCAGGCATGTCGGTTCGCGCGATCACCCAGGCAATCAATATGGCAATCGGGATGGAAATCCCCTGGACCAACGCGGTGACGATCAATGTGTTGAGGAAAGCATTGGCGATGCCTGGCTCGCTGAACGCCGCGCGCCACGCCGCTAGACTATAACCTGTCACGTGGCCCGCACCCTCAATCTGTACGCCCGAGACGAGCAATAAATAAATCGGTGAGAGAACGACAAAACTCAAAAACGCCAGCAGGATGGTCAAACCGACGGTGCTCGGCTGGGGCCAAGCAAAGGCTTGGAAACGCTGCACGCCCGCCTGTGCCGAGCTAGGTGAGGGTGGATTCATCGCAGATCGTCACATGCCTTCGCGCAAACTATTGAACTCCCCTTGCTCGTCGGGAAAAGGAATGTTTCTGGATTTTTCATTTTTCATATGGCCGCGGGCATTGCGGACGGCAAATTTCCGCCAATAGATCACGTCCTGATCCAAGGGAGAAAGGTGTTCCGGACCAAAAGTCGAATAGCGCAGCACGCGGTGATCTTGGCCGATAAACAAGCGGTCGTGGGTGATGCTGAAGATTTTATAATAAAATTTCCACGATAATTTGTAGAGACCCTTTATGTCGCCGGTAAGGGCGCACATGTTGTACAGATGAAAGCGATCGATGGGAATAATGAATTGGGTAAAGTAGAGCGTCTTGTGCACGGTATGCACGTAGCAGGGGAGTATATGGAGAAACGAACCCGGCGCGACGTTCGGAATAAAATTTGTCCTGGGCTTGGTCTTGGGCGAACGAATACGCCACCAATTGTTGACGGGAAATTTGCCGAGTCCTTTGAATTCCATTTGGTAGGTTAATCCTTCGGTACCCTTGGCGCGTACATGGGAGGCTTCGAGAACTCTGTTGTCGTGTTCGACGAAGCTGAAGTTAGGCCTGCCGTCGACGACACGATATTGGAGCCGCCGCAGCAAAAATTGTGGTGACAGCCGGTGCAGGTACGGCGCGTGGAGCCCGTCGATAAAGTTATCGAAAAGAAAAGCCCAGTTGGTGGTCCAAACCTTAGTGAAGTGAATCAAATTCTCCGCCCCAGGAACTTTCATCGCCAATGGCAGGTCGTCTTCCACGGGGACGGGGTCCATGTCACCGATCCAAACCCAGATCACGTTCAGACGTTCTTCCACCGGATAGGCCTTGGTGCTCACCTTTCCCGGCATAACCGAGTTCGCGCCCTCTTGAATACACGCCTGCAGCTTGCCTTTACCATCGAAGGTCCAACCGTGGTACGGACAGCTCAGAGTGCCGGACCCGGGAAAGCGGACATGGCCGCGCGATAGGCTCGCGCCGCGGTGCGGGCAGCGGTCGGCGATCGCGTGCACTTTGCCGCCGTCGCGCCAAAAGGCAATATCTTCTCCCAACAAACGGCGCCGCACTGGGCCTGTGGTTAGATCCTTCGCTAACATCACCGGATACCAGTAATTGCGAAAGCCCTGCTCGGGCATATGCCAGCGGGCTAAATGTTGGCGCGCTTCCTCGGGAAGCTCGGGCTCGCTGCAGCGACCGTGAACTTCTTTCTCGAAAAAAGATTCATGGGTTTGCTCTTGGGTTAGAAGTGTAAACAGTTCGTTCTTGAACAAACGGTCGGTGATCATCGAAATCCCTCCTGGGCGGCGATGGCGACGCATTTTTCCGGTGCGAGCCTTAGGCGCACGGCGCTGTTGCCGTTGATGTCGGCGCTATCCGCCGCTGCTCTAACCTTGAGTTCACGACCGCGGACGTCGATCGTGTATTCGACCAGACCCATGTAATAGCTTCGCTCTTTGACGCGGCCGTCAATTATGTTGTTGTCCTCGAGCCGGCTTTCTTTGGCGATCTTAATATTCTCGGGGCGGACTGAAATCACGACTTGCGATCCGCAAGCCATGCGCCCGGCAAAACTACAAAGAATTGGACCAATGTCCGTATCTACCAGTTCCACGGCCGCAGCATGCACCTCGGTGCGTAGCGTGCCGCTCAGCAGATTAGTAGCGCCCATGAAATCGGCGACGAATTGACTGTTCGGCTGGTCATAGATCTCACCCGGCCGGCCCAACTGTAAGATTCGCCCGCCATTCATAACGGCGATACGATCCGAGAGTAGAACGCCTTCCATCTGGTCATGGGTAACGTAGACAGTCGTGATACCAAGTTCCCGCTGCAGCCTCTTTAGCTCCGAGCGCATGCGCTCGCGCAGTTTTGTGTCGAGATTGCTGAGCGGCTCATCGAGCAGCAGCAAGTCGGGCTCTTTTACCAGTGCCCGCGCCAGGGCGACGCGCTGCTGCTGCCCGCCGCTCAGTTGTGTCGCGGGCCGGTCCTCTAATCCGCCGAGCCCGACCAAATCTAGAGCGTGCTCGACTTTGTCGCGCAAAATTTTGAAATTGCGTTGTCCGCCCGCCTTGAGCGGAAATGCCACGTTGTTGAACACGGTGAGGTGGGGCCAGATTGCATAGGACTGAAAAACCATGCCGATATTTCGCTGGTTCGGCACAACGAAAACCCGACTCGAGGAATCGAAGACAGTTCGGCCGCGCAGCTGGATCTTTCCTTCCTGCGGCCGCTCCAGTCCGGCCACGCAGCGCAAAGTCGTGGTCTTGCCGCAACCGGACGGGCCGAGCAGAGTAAAAAACTCTCCCGGCTCTACGTTGAAGCTGACTTCGTCGACGGCTTTGACTGCCTTGTCGCCGCGCACGCTGAATAATTTGCTTAAATTTTGGATCTCGAGCATGTCGGTCGGCGAGCCATCTCGCTAATAAATTCACACAGTGGCCGTCAGGGAATGAGCTCCCTTAGAATCTTTTGCGCGGGCGCAAGGAATTTCGCCATAACTTCTTCCTTATGAGCATTGAGGTACTTGATTCCAGGTTTGGGTGCGTCTTCAGGACTGGAAGGCGGCACATCGGTACGCGCGCTTGGCTCGCCGCGCGCGTTAGAAATCATTTTTTGCCCCTCCCGTGAGAGCAGCCAATTGATGAAAACTTTTGTCGCGTTGGGGTGGGGCGGATTCTTGAAGACAGCTGGACACGAGCCATTGGTTCCCGCGCGCGCCAGTTCGGGAACGAAGAGATCTGCGATATTGAGTTTCATGCCGGCCTCCTTGAAACGGATCTGGGAGTCAGGGCTGACGCTCGTTAGGGAGATCGGCCGCGCTTTTCGCACCACTTGTTCGGCCACCTCCACGTTTCCCTTGACCAGCAATACTTCTTGATCGACAAACAGTTTTTTTAAGCCGTCGCGGCCGTATTTTTGGTAAACAGCGGCCGCCAAGGATTCTCCCGAACCGCCGACACGGGGATCCACCGAAACGAATTTTCCTTTCAGAGCAGGATTCAGCAACTCATCGAATGACCTTATCTTCAGATCCGGAAGAGCGTCACGATTAATCGATCCTGTGGAAATGGTAAAAAACATCCCAAAAATATGCTGATGTTCGATGTCAAGGAAACGGTCTTTAATTCCGCCAATCCAGGCCGAGTCATTCAGAACTTCGGGCAGGACGAAGTAATCCCAAAGAGACTCCAGCCCTCCTCTGTTCTTCAAATCGAATATTTCCGCTCCGGGTCCGAACGTGTAAACGTCCCAAAGAAACATTTTAGCGGCCTGTTCCTTTGCGACGCGCATGGGAAACTCCGGCAAAGTCGCCGCGGTGATCTCCAGCGTTATTCCGGGAAACGCTTCCTCAAAACCTTTTTTAAACGCCAGAGCAAAATCGCGCCGCGGCGGACAGGCGCACTTGACGATGCCCTCGCGCCTGGCCGCTTCCACCAGCGCCTTCCAATCGGCAGTCGGCTTGGTTTGAGCCGCAGCGGATGATGCCAGACATGCAAGCGCCAGCAAAATACTCAATTTGAAACATGTTAATTTCTTCACGCCTTCCCCCTCAGGGCACCCCGCGCGGCGTTCTGAATCGCCGCCGATGCATCGCCGAATTTCGCAGGCCATTGACTCACCCAGTCAGAAATCTGGGCAATAGTCTCACGATATAAGACTCGTGCCGTCATCGTATTTGCAGCGCCCTTTGGTTGTCAAGGATTCCTGTGTTTCCTGCGTTTGACCGCGAGGAAGTAGACGTCCGATGACATCGCGATCCGCCGTGACCTGGTGTTTGGTATTCGCTGTCGCTTTACTTCTGCCCTTGAACCCAAGCGCATCAGGACAGGACGTACGCCCAGAAGAGGTCAAATTTCCTAGCGGCAATCTTGTGCTTCATGGGTTTTTATATAGACCGCAAGGCAACGGCTCATTTCCTGCGATTCTTTGTAACCATGGAAGCGAGGAGAAACGTGGGGCGAAGCCCGCTCTCGCAGAGTTTTTTTCGAGCCTGGGATACGTTTTCTTCGTTCCACATCGGCGTGGTCAGGGTCTGTCTCCCAGTGATTCATATGTGGAATCGCTCCGGTCTCAAGGTCCGGCGGAAGCGATCGCGCTCCACGAGGCACATCTCGAAGATCAGCTGGCTGCGCTGGCTTACCTTAAACAACTTTCTGACGTTGATTCTCAGAGAATCGCTGTAGCCGGCTGCTCTTACGGCGGGATCCAAACAGTGCTCGCCATTGAGGCCAATGCAGATCAGAAGTTGGGCTTGCGTGCCGCTATCGACTTCGAAGGCGGTGCAATGAGTTGGAGATCGCTAACTTTACGGGACAGGATGATCAGGGCTGTGCGAAAAGCGGATATTCCGGTTCTGTTTATTCTAAAAAGAAAGCGCTGATGCGCAAGCTGAAGAGCAACGCGCTCGGCTCCTTCTAACGAACGCCGCGTGAATAATAACCCCACCGGATTTTGAGTTTAGTTGCTGACGCAACTAAGGTCCGGCGCGTCTGCAAACTGTTGATATTCCAACCCCCGACCGCATTCGTCACTGTATGCTGTCGGGGGTTTTCGTTTCACCTCACGGACAAAAGGCGGACAGCAGCGCTTGATCAAATGGAAGAAGAAGTCAATTCGATTTTTGCTACACGACGGCCACCGTGTGTTAGGACTGCGGCTCGATTTCTCCCGGACGCCAGCTCTTGTTGAACCATGGCTCCAGCGGACTACTTAACAAGACTAGCAACGCAGCTCGCGGGTAAGGCGGAACAAACTCAGAAACGTCAACTACAAGCCTTGACTCCGAGAGTCCTCAAGTACAGAGGTCAAGATTCGACCCTAATTTGTTCCGCGCAATGTTCATCCCGTGGGGCATTCGCGCGGCGCGTACTTGGTGGCCCGCCTGACATTGGAACATCCGGAGCTGTTCAAAACCTGCATCCTTGTCGATACCAATACGCTGGCGCCCGGCATCAGCAAGAACGAGACGGTCATAGCCAATCCACCTCTGCCTCGCCTTAGCCGTGAGAGTCAACGGTGGGTGCTGCAAAGGTACTCCTTCGGCTATGAACACATTACGGAAGAATGGGTGGATACGATGATGCGCGTGGTCACACTACCCAAATATCAGCGAACTTGATATAGGGTGAGACTTGAATGAGTCAATAAAGATTCTGCTGCTGATAAATCGTTGGAAATGTCACCGGGAAGTGGTCCTTGATTCATTTATTCAAGCCTGACCCTTCTGATCTCCCCTTCTGATCTCCAAAGTACTGAAAAGGGGTGCCGCCGCAACGGTGATGGCCGCAGCGCGGCGAGTGTTTGGAGCAAACTGAATAAAGAGGAGCTGCCATGTCGTTCTACGAAAAAGGCCGCGTTCGCATCCAATACGAGGAGGCCGGCTCCGGCTTCCCGTTGTTGCTCATCCCTGGCGGGGGATTGAACTCGACGATCTCCGGCTTGATGCGCGGCAGACCTTTTAATACGATCGAAGAATTCAAGGGAGAATACCGCTGCATCTTCTCGGATTTGCGCAACGCCAATGGCGGTCAGTCCTCCGGTCCGCTCGAGATCGATCGGCCGTGGGATGCCTATACCGATGACCATATCGGTCTGATGGATCACTTGGGGATCCACAAGTTCGTGGTGATGGGCTTCTGCATCGGTGGTCCCTTGGTTTGGAACCTTCTGAAGCGGGCACCCGATCGTATCGTCGCTGCCGTGCTGGCGCAGCCCAGCGGATTCCGACCGGAGATGCCCAACCTCTCCTATGACCACAACATGAAGGACTGGGGCCCCGAGCTGGTCAAGCGCCGACCCGACATTACGATGGAGATGGTCGACAAATTTCTAACCAAGATGTACCGCGCCAACCCAGACTTCGTCTGGACAGTGACACGCGATTTCGTGCGCAATTGCCAAACGCCCGTACTAATCCTGCCGGATGATATCCCGCCGCATCCGTACGCTGTTGCCATGGAGGCCGCGATGCTCGCGCCGAAGGCAGAAGTGAGCATGTTCCCGTGGAAGGAACCGAAGGAACGGATTCCGCTGGCGGTGCGCCAGATACGTTCCTTCCTCAGGGCGCACCGGTTCGCTTCTGTTTAGACGGCGACAGCAAGCGGGAAGTCGGTCAAAGCAGATAGAATTGCCCCGGAGGATAATTGCGAATGTCGAGAGTTGTGTTGGCGGCTTGTGCCGTATTGCTGTTGCTGGCGGATGCGCACGCTCAATCGGACTGGAAGAAGGAATGGGAAAAAACCATCGAAGCGGCGAAGAAGGAAGGCCAGGTGAACGTCTACATCGGCGGCTGGGAAGCCGTCCTCGAATCGGGCGCGTTTCAAAAAGCCTATCCCGAAATCAAGGTGAGCTGGGTCGGCGGCCGCGCCGGGGAGACCGCCAGGCGCATTCTCGCCGAGCGCCGCGCAGGAAAGTTCCTCGCCGATGTGAGCAGCGAAGGCATCGGCTCGAACTACCGGGCGCTGCACTTGGCCAAGAGCTTCGATCCGATCAAGCCCGCGCTCTTGCTGCCGGAGGTGACGGATGAATCGCTCTGGTATCGGGGCAGGCACCACTACGTCGACCCCGAAGGGCAGTTCGTCTTCCGTTACGTAGGTACGCAGCAGCAGGGAAACATCGCTTACAACACCAAACTCGTAAACCCAAAGGAGATGTCTTCGCTCTGGGACCTCGTCGACGGCAGATGGAAAGGCAAAATCATCGTGCGCGACGTGCGCGCCCCCGGGCCGGGGAGCGCTCCGATGCGTTTTTTCTATCTCCATCCGGCGATCGGCCCGACTTTCATCAAGAAGCTGTTCGGTGAGATGGACGTGACGCTCTTCCGTGACTTCCGCCAGAGTATCGACTGGCTCGCGAGCGGCAAAGCGAGCCTGTGTTTTTTCTGCTCGGACACCGATAAGGCGAAACTCCAGGGATTGCCGGTCGAAGAGTTCGCGAATTTCAAGGAAGGCGCGCCGCTCGTCACGCAATACGGCACGCTCGCGCTCTTGAACCGCGCGCCCCATGCGAATGCGGCGAAGGTTTTCATCAACTGGTTTCTCTCGCGCGACGGTCAGATCGCGCTGCAAAAATCTCTAGCCAGGAGCTCCGCCGAGACGGCCGATTCACTGCGCATCGATATTCCGAAAAACGACGTAAAGCCGGAGAACCGCCGCGCCCCGGGAGTCAACTATCTCGACATCGACAGCCACGTCGAATGGACGGACATGAAGCCGGTGCTGGCAATTTTCGAAGAGGCGCTCGCGAATGCGGAAAAACAAAAAAAGTAATCACCGTGATCGCATGTAACACATCAGGTAGGACGAAAAAGGCACACGCATTTACTCGAGTTAAAGATGTAGCACTCTGCCCAAGCCAGGATTTCGGCCTTGCGGTCATCCATGGCACCAGCCAAGCAAATCCAATTTAAGAACTCGTGTTGACCGGCGTCTCGGATCAACTCTGCGTCCAACCCCCGCCACTTCCGGTGCTCACCGCTTTTCAGTTCTGCAAATCGCTGGCGGTCTGTTTCTACGTCCGGCCACAGATAATAGTTCTTCGTTGTGAGCGACGCATGTGACCAGCTGGATGAACCGATAACAACCGCGCGCCAGGGACTTTGTTTGATAATTTCCGCCACGGCCTTACCGAGATCATAGCAACGCCAGGGTGGTGGCGACGGAGGTGGCGGCTCAGAAACGTTTTCTAAAAGCCGACCGATCATCTTCGTGACTGGATGCTGATCATTGGGAACACGCAAATCACGCCCATAACAATTTACAGTCAGCGGAATAATTGGGTAGTCAAAGCCTCTCTTGTCCAGGTCCAAGTACTGAATCGTTGTCGTAAAGGCATGCCCGTATTTCTCTTGATTGCGCAGACGCCAGCAGCAGGCCACGTCGAATCCCTTTGTCACCAACCCATGGACCAAATAATTACCGATCTGCTTACTTCCCTTGATGCTCGCACTCTCGTCTTTGTAGTCAGGCGAATCTTTTATTAGAATGTTATCGATAGCAAAGACAGCGAAGGGTGGAATACAGTCTTCTTTGAAGACCTCATACTGGTCGTCTCCAAAAATGAGAACAAAATCTGGCCTGAATTCATCGATGCACTCACGGGCCTTTCGATAGGCCGGCTGTAGTATTCGTTGGTACTCCGCAGCGAAAGCTAACCCTTCATCGCCGTCCCACTCCTCCTGCATCTTTCTCGGCCAATTTTTTGGATCCTTCATATGAACCGGCGTAAGTTCGCTTTGCACATTGCGGCGCAAGTAAATATCCGTTAGACGCGTCAGCGGCCCCGTAATTCCCGGCCCGTGACTACAACCAATACCAAGAATCTCTCCCATAACATCCCCTGTCCGAACTGAACTGTGAAAACCTTCTACGGCTCTCCGAAGCATCTCGTCGCGTTGTCCCAGAGCATTTTTCGCATGACCTCATCGCCCAGAGATTTCCACGCCAGTACCTTGTCGGTGGACTCCGGAAAGCGGGATTCGGCGTGGGGGTAATCGGACGAATACATGAGCAAGCCATCGCCGAGAAGGTCAGTGACCATTTTGGCCATCTTCTCGCCTTCATGAATCACCAGGCTGGCGAAAAAGCGCCCGCTGGTCATGTACTCGCTGGGTTTGTGAGCCAGATTCTGCGGCAGTGCGTAAGAGATGTATTCGCTTTGATCGTCCATACGCGCTCCCCAAAACGGCAGCCAGCCAAAGCCGGACTCGAGGATGCAGTAGCGAATATTCGGGTATCGATCCATAATACCGGCGCCGAAGAATGCCGTCATCGCTCTCATCGCACCCCACGGGTGCGAGGCAGTCCGGCCAATGAACGGGTTGTCCCAGAGGTCGCGGTAGCCAGGATAACCCTCGGTAAAACTGTGATGCGCGACACAGAGTCCTGCTTCGTTCGCCGCGGCCCAGATCGGCTCCAGATCTGGGTGATCGATGGGAACTCCTTCATCTAAATGAGGATAGATCCCGGCGGCCCATGGCGCGCTCGCCCATGTTTTGATTTCTTCCACTGATACGTCAATCGCTTTATTGCTCACCACGATGAGAGATTTGAGCCGATGTGAATACTTACTGCAAAAATCGTTCGTAAAGCGGTGATTCGCGCGAATAAATCCAACCTCAATCTCAACGTCGTCCGAAGCCGGAGGCGTTCCAGGAAGCATGAGCTGAACATCTACTCCTTCTTCATCCATATCTCGAATGCGCGCTTCGAAATTGTCATCGGAGCCGCCCGGTGTCGGAAAGCGGCTACCCATAAATTTCGGGTGATGCCGCCCAACCTGTTCCCTCGGACCCGCTTCGCCTAAAATCCGCAGTTTCTGACGCCAGCCGGATCTTTTCGTAAACTGATAGCGGTGACGATATGGCTGTTCCAAAATCTCGCCGGCCCAGCCTACACGAAATGGAACTTTACAGTTCTCCCACTCTGGCAGCCGCTTGCGCATATTGGCATCGAAATAAGGCTCCAGGGTTTCCGCATTTGGACTGAGGTGCGTATCCGAATCAAAAATCCTAAAACGTTGGCGCATGTGTGTTTCCTCCTTGCGCGCAATGCAGCGACTTTTACGCTATCCATAACACAACCATCGGCCTCGTGAACAACGGATGTTTAGCGCTAGAATTGGCAAAGAAACAGATAAAGCCGGATACGATTTTCATTCCGGATGCCTGCGCAACCAGTCGATGTATGCCGTGATTGCCCGCTCGATAGTGTACTCGGGGCGATATCCCACTTCTTCTCTGATACGGGTGTTGTCCATGTAGGCGCTGGGCCGGTGCTGTGGGCCGTGTCCCGCTGCAGCTCGATCTGCATACCCGGAACTATTTTTTTAACGACTTCCGTGAACTCCCAGTAGTTAAGCGGTGCATCATTGCCGATGTTGTAAACACGATGTGAGAGTTTGTTCGCCATCTGGAGGAGTTGGATAGCCGTCGCGCAATCTTTTACGTAAAAAGCCCCGACTTCATCATCTTCATGCGGCGCCCCTCGGTTTCTTTGATCAGCTCTATAGCATTTACGGAATCCAATAGCCTAGGTTGACCCATTCCATTTGTATGTTTTTGAAAACCAAGGCGTCTCACTTGCGTCAAGCGGAAGGTGGTGACGGTACTTGTTGCGAGATTCTTGGGATGTCAAAGGACCAAAGTTAAGTATAAGATTCAGACGGAGTTAAAATGGAAAAGGCCAAAGCAAAATCCGTTGGCATCTGGATTCGCGTTTCCACCGACTAGATTTTTTATTCCGCTTCGGTTCACAATCGAACTGAAGCGTCGAATGTTCACGAACTACAGCCGAACGAAAAGTCGCCGTCAATGTATAAACAGCGAAGAAACAGCAGTCTTGCGTCGAAAGCATTTCGACTAACAGCCGGCGATGTAGCCGCGAATAGGATTGAAGACGATGAGATCCTAACCGCAAGTCAGGTTTCTAAACTCCTAAAACTCCACCATAGAACAATCTACAAGCTTGCCCAGAATGGCATAATTCGAGCGCGGCGGCTAGGAAAAAGCTGGCGGTTTTTGAAAGGCAGCGATTACGAAGTCTTTCGAAAAAGGGATATCTAGCGCCTTGGAATCAAAACTCTGCAAATGGCACTGCGGAAGTAAAACGGCCAATACATGAACATCATCCGGCTGATTCGAGAATTCTTCGATTCTATCATTCAAAGGTGAGCCATGCGGTGGGTTAAGTTAGCGGCTCTTCTTTCCCTGTGGGCGTGTTCCTTCGTCTGTGTTACACTCGTGCATTTATGGATCAGCATGCTCGGACTGCCTAACCGTTGGAAGATTATCAGCCGCTTAAACCACAGCATTGCGTTCCTCATAAGAATAATCCTTAATATCAAAGTGACGGTGGTCGGCGATGTGGGACAGCTGGAGAGGGGCGGTTATCTCATCATCAGCAATCACGTCAGCTATGTCGATGGCTTCGTTTTAATCAGCATTTTCCCGATGGTGCGAGGAAGTTAAAAAATCGCCAGTGATCGGCCAGTGGACGACGCTAATCGGCACGATTTTCATTAACCGCCAGAGGAAGAACCAGGTGTCGTTGCTCGTTTTGGAAATCAGCAGAAAGCTAAAAGAAAAAGCGAATATCCTGTTGTTTCCTGAAGGGGACTCGACCAACGGCGAACGGATGTTACCCTTCCAAACCGCCCCGTTAGCTGCGCCGTTACGCACTCACTCGATCAGGCTGCCTGTTGGAGCAAGCAGAGAAAGGATACGCCGATGAGAGAAGAGCATAGAGGGAAGGATGAGTGAAAGAGAATCTTGTACGAGGAGCTGGAGGAGTTCGCCCGGCTAAAGATACGCCGGCATTTGCAGGATATGTTGGAGCAGGAAGTTCCATGACCTCACGGAGTTTGCCGAGAGGGGTTGACCAACGAGGTGACCATTCTGTGATATCTTTGAGCTTCATGGGCAACCGCAAAGAATGGCGAACTTACAGCGCCAACTTGGGCGATTAGTCAAGGCTGCCTGCCGCGTGACTTTCAACCAGATAATTTTTAATTGCTTCAGCAACGACAAGATGACCTGCGGGTTCCCAATGCCCTCCCGATTTGAAGGCTTCTCCCTTTGCTATTTTCTCAGCAAAGTGCGGCCTCGTAGAAAAACATTTGGCTTTTTCATTTAGCTGGCACATGGAGAACATGTACGCCTCACCTCGCGTCACGGCGACATCCATGGCGATTTCACTGGATCGTGGGAGATATGCAAGGATTGGAACCGCATGGACACTGTCGATTAACTTTATCATGTCCATTAATATGGCAGTCGTAATATGCTCGATCTCTTTGTCTCGAAGCCCAAATAAGGTTGTTACTCTGTGGTGCATGAATGAAAATACATCCACAATCCTGGGTCTGATCCAATCCCATTGGAGGATCTCCTCCGGGCGTGGAACCGGGACGCCTGTCAGCTTAAGCTCACCTCCTTTTAGGACAAAGCGAGGTTTCGCAAAGTCTCTGAATTCGAGTATATTTCTGGACATATCCAGAGGCAGAAAACCTAAGATAACGATATCGGGTTCGTATTTGACTCCCTCTTCTCTAAGAAGAATCAACATTTGATCATGGCCATAGCCGTGTACACCCATGTTGATGACTTCCGTATGTGGCAGCATTTGTTGAAGATAGTAAGAATATGTCTCGTCATCGCTTACTTCATCACCGAAAGTAAACGAATCTCCTATGATCAAGATTCGTAACCTTTCTTTGTCCTTAATATACGGAAAGTCTTTTTTGCCTCTAAGACCTTTAGAGTTGATATTTAAAACCTTGTTGTCGAATACTTTTACGTCTCTGAGGTCTGGCTTGGGTCTCCATCCTTTGGAAGGATCGTAAATGTCAAATGTGTAGTATGCATCTATCCCAAATTTTTGGTGTTCATGAACCCAATTGCGACGGTACGTGTAATCCTCATTTGCCTGTAGACGTTTAGCAACTTGAGGTATTAAAAGAGCCAACCTTGCAGTGCCCTCAAGCAGGCAGGCTAAGAAAACGACGTATCCAAGTGACTAGGGGAGCGTCAATAGAGCGATGGCACACGATTGACAAACAAAGAAGCGCAAGTGTAAGAGAAAGACGCCCATAGGAGGTGCTAGCATCTGGGTAAAGACCAGGAAATGAGGACAGACTTTTGGAAACAATTGCGTATGTCCTGCTCGTAATTGGATACGCAGTGCTGTGCGTCGCCGATTTGATCACCTGTAGTCTCTGACTATAGCACTGCGTCCGATTCTAGTCTTACCCCTCAGGCGAGACGTTGCTTGCGGGGTTTTTTAATTCCCATGTCTACAGTCGTTGGCAAACTCTCTAGTAGGTGAGACCGGACCGAGTGGGCACAGGCTTTAGCCGACCACAAGGTCAACATTGAGTTTCATTGATGCAATGGCGCTGTCCGGTGATCCGTCAGGAGAGTGAAAGCTATAAGGGCACGATTTCTCCGCTCAATCTCGGAGTCATTCGGCATCGTCACAATGACGTGCTTGACCTGCTCCAGAGTCGGGAAGTTCTTGTCTTGACTGCCGGAAGTATTAGTATCGTGTACATTATTAATGCATACCGTAGTTGGGCGGTCTGGGCGATGAAACGGCGAGAACCGGCACGCCGTCGCGCGTCGTCTCACGACTTGGATGGCGCACCGGGGCCGTTCGGGCCGGTCGCTTTCCTAGGTGGAAAACGACCCGCCGGGAGAGATATGCTTTAAGCCACTTGAGATCTTCTTAATCCCAAGTGGAAAGGTAAGTTTGTTTCCCAAGATCCCGGGAGCACGGGACTCGGCACGACGATGATATTCTTTTACTACAGTCCGGAATTAGGGCCGGAGTTCATTAGGCGGCTGTTTGGCACTATGAATGTCACCTACGGAAGAGACCGCCGACAGATCGCAGACTGGCTCGTGCAAGGAAAATTCGCCATCTGTCTTGGTTGTAGGGACGCGCGAAGAGCAAAGACTCAAGGTCTGCCGGTGGACGAGTTTGACACAGGAGGCTGGAAAGAAGGCGAGGGCCTTTCCACGGGAGGAGGATCGCTCAGCCTGATCAAAGGCGCGCCGCACCCTGGCGCGGCGAGGGTCTTCATCAACCGGTTTCTCTCACGCAAGGGACAGATTGCGCTGCAAAAACACCTGGACCTGTACGGTGAGCTTCCCCCCAACTCGCGCAGAATCGATATCCCGAAAGAAGATCTCCCGCCCGAAAGCAGACTGATCAAGGGGCGAAAATATCTGGATGTCTCACGTCCCGAGTGGCGGGAAATGGAGCCAATTTTTAAACTGGTTAAGGAAGTCATGGCTGGAAGGGAAAAAAATAGCCTCGAAGGACGGGAGGGAGTGAAATGCTGACATCGGAACAAAACGAGTTGCTGACGCGCGTGGGTCCTGGAACGCCGGCGGGAGAACTACTGCGCCGCTATTGGCATCCCGTCGCCATCGCAAACGATCTTTCGGAGGAGAACCCCGTTAAGTTCGTTAGGATTCTCGGTGAAGACTTGGTGCTGTTTCAAAGCAAGAAGGGCGAGCTGGGCCTTCTGGAGGACCGCTGTTCTCACCGCGGCGCCTCGCTTTCCTACGGCAGAGTCGAAGAACGCGGCATTGCATGCCCTTATCATGGTTGGCTCTACGATATTCAGGGTAATTGTCTTGAAACCCCGGCGGAGCCGGCGGAGAGCAATTTTTGCCGGACTGTGAGGCACAAAGCTTATCCGGTCCAAAAGTTGGCGGGGCTTTACTGGGCTTACCTCGGACCTCAGCCGGCGCCGGCGATTCCAAAGTACGATGTCTGGGCGCGCACCGACGGCTGGCACTGGCTGCGGGCGATGCCGCAACTCGACTGCAACTGGCTGCAAGCGATGGAAAACTCCGTCGATACGGCGCATCTGCATGTGCTTCATCAAGAGCTGGTCACCGACGGATTCAAAGTCACGAGTACGACGCGCGGGACCATCGACAACTTGGTCAAGTATGAAATGGAAGAGTTCACTCACGGCATCATCAAGCGGCGCTATTTCAGAGATGGCAAGGTAGAAGAGCATCCGCTGCTCTTTCCAACCGTGCTACGGCAAGCCAACCGCACGCAGATCCGGGTGCCGATCGACGACACTCACACCTATATCGTTTACGTTCACTTCGTGCCGGATTCCGCCGAGCCGCGTCCAGCCAACGGCGAGGTGCCGGTGGTTTACCGCAAGCCTTTCAAAAATCCAACCGGCGCGCGCCACCCATTCACCAAGTTCCGCCTTGATGAAGTCGATGCCCAGGATTTTATGGCGTGGGAAACTCAAGGACCGATTCTCGACCGCACGCGCGAAAGGCTGGCGGGGTCGGATCGGGGCGTGGTGATGTACCGCGAGATGCTTGCACGGGAGATCAAGAAAGTGCAGCAGGGAGTCGATCCAATGAACGTTTTTCGCGATCCCAACCATCCGATCATCGATACCCAAATGGACAAGTCCCTGGAAGCCGGGAAAGCGGGATCAGTGCGCTACCACCTGCCGCCCAAGGGGTAGGATTGTTCAAACCGTTCCAATCGGCTCGGTCACTTATCATCTGCCCAAAAACAATTAATTGCGGTTCGGGAGTGTAGAACTTGTTCCTAACAAACCGACTTCCTGTGATTGTCATCCTGTGGCTCCTATTCGCCAGGCTCTCCCATGCGGCGGAGTCTAAGCCCGCATCGCAAACAGATTTGGAAAAAGTCATCGCGGCGGCGAAGAAAGAAGGAGAAGTGCGATTGTGGGGCGATCAGGAAATTACACATCCGGATATCATCGCGGCGTTTACGAAAGAATATCCTTTCATCAGACCCGTCACGGTGAACGGCAGGGTGGGAGAATTGATGCCGCGCATCATCGCCGAACGGAGAGCGGGCAAGTATCTGGCGGATCTCTACAGCGGTGGTTTGGGCGGGCGCTCCTTTTTCGATTTTCACAAAGCCGGCGTGCTGGATCCGATTAAGCCGCTTTTGATCTTGCCCGAAGTCGTCGACGGGTCCAAATGGCTTAACGGAGAGCACTTCTATGCCGACAGCGAGAAGCAG
>WNFP01005764.1_pt1 | contig 24014 bp, 11 predicted proteins | sample 5400201 | NCBI WGS metagenome assembly WNFP01 (sample SAMN13153355, study PRJNA577476) | soil metagenome | isolation source: 115 cm saprolite under Madrone tree | place: USA:California | collected 2016-06-14
TGGAGTATTCAGGAGTGGCACTGGCGAACTCGCTGGAAACCACGGCAGTTGCACAAGGGAACAGCGCGTCTCCGAGCACGATGAACACGACCACCTTAGCGAACGGTGATTTGCTGCTGGGCGCCACTATGACGGGGAGTCCAGCGACGTTTACCGCAGGTAGCGGCTTCACCATTGAAGAATCTGTGCCTGGGGTGCCCAACACGAAGTTGATTGCCGAGGATCAGATACAGACGACCGCAGGCACGATTTCGGCAGGTGCCTCTCTGGGCGCGCCCGATGCTTGGGGTGCAGGCCTTGCAGCGTTCCGATCAGCCAACAGCGGACCACCGCCCCCAATATCAGTAAGTGTTTCGCCGACAACGGCCAGCGTCCCGACAGGATCTGGAACGCAGGGCTTTGCAGCTACTCTCCAGAATGATTTTTTGAATCAGGGCGTGATGTGGACGCTGTCGGGTACTGGTTGCAACGGCAACACCTGTGGAACACTCTCGAACGTGACCACCACTTCGGTAACATACACTGGCCCGGCAAACGTCCCGAACCCCGCCACAGTGGCCCTCACGGCAACGTCGGTGGCGGACAATACGAAGAACTCCTCGGGGACTATCACCGTGATTCCCGGTCCGCTGAGTGTTGCGGTCAGCCCCAAACGCGCTGCTGTGACCCTGTCTCAGACACAACCGTTCGCGGCGAGCGTTTTTAACGATCCGCAGAATGGAGGCGTAATTTGGTCTGTTGATGGGAATAACGGCGGCAACGCGACGACCGGAACAATTAGCGTGGCTGGACTCTTTACGCCAGGCTCGCAGGCCGGCCAACACGCAGTCACGGCAACAAGTGTGTCGAATGCTTCGGCTAGCGCTTCTGCAATGATTGCGGTCACGGATCTGCCAGGTGTGCTGACCCACCACAACGACACGGCGCGGACCGGTCAGAACCTGAGAGAATACGCTTTGTCTCCGACAACCGTCAGTGCGTCGACCTTTGGGCTGCTTTTCTCCTGTCCAGTAGATGGTTTTGTTTACGCAGAACCGCTTTACGTGGCAAACCTGACTGTCAGCGGAATGACTCGCAACGTCGTGTACATCGCCACGGAACACGACAGCGTTTACGCGTTTGACGCCGATTCTCCGTCGTGCACGCAGCTCTGGAAGGTAAGCTTCCTAAAATCCGGCGTGACATCGGTGCCCTGGCAGGATGTAGGCGGCACAGATGACCTCATACCAGAAATCGGCATCACTTCCACGCCCGTGATCGACCCTGCGACAAACACGATCTATGTAGAAGCAAAGACAAAAGAAACAGTTGGCACCGGGTGCTCCATGGCTTCCCCTTGCTATTTCCACAGTCTCCACGCGCTGGATTTGTCGACTGGCCTAGTGTCGGGAATAGAAAAACTGGGCGCGCCGATTGTCATCTCGGCTCCTAACTTTAACTCCTTACGTCACCTCCAGCGGCCCGCGCTGCTGCTTGCAAACAATACGGTTTACCTTGGCTTCGGATCACACGGCGACATTCCGAACTGGCAGGGCTGGATGTTTGGCTATGACGCGACGACGCTTGCTCAGAAGTTCGTATGGTCAACCACTGATTCAACAAGCGGCAGCCGTGGAGGGGCCGTATGGGGGGGTGGGGCTGGTCCAGCACTCGATTCCTCTGGCAACATTTACCTTTCGACGGGCAACGGGACTTTCGACGCAAACATCACCGGAGGAAAGAACTACGCCGATTCCACAGTGAAGTTGAGCCCGACTGGAAGCGTTGTCGACTATTTCACGCCATTCAATCAGTCGACATTCGCTGCCAATGATATCGATCTCGGCTCCGCTGGCGTTGTGATTCTGCCCGACGCCGTTGGTTCCGCGTTGCACGCGCACCTGGCGTTAGGCACCGGCAAAGTCGGCATTTTGTATCTCCTGGATCAAACGAACATGAGCAAATTCCACTCCGGAAGTAACCAAGACGTCCAAGAGGTGGTTCCGGTCCCGCCCCCCAATACGACCAACCTGGACGGGGGTATTTTCGGTTTGCCGGCGTACTGGAATGGAAACATCTACGTGACCGGCGTGGCTTATCCGCTGCAGCAGTTCCTCATCTCCAACGGGAACATATCGTCTCCGCCCAAATCCAAATCCAACAATACTTTCCCCCTCCGGGGAGCGACTCCCGCTGTTTCCGCCAATAACACGACGGGCGGAATCGTGTGGGTGCTCGATCTCACCGGGTGGCAGACGAACCAACCTGCGATCTTAGATGCCTATGATGCCACGGACCTCACAAAACTTCTTTATAGCAGCCCGAGTAGTGGAGCCGGCGCCGCGGGGGTATGCGTGAAATTTACGGTGCCAACAGTCGCAAATGGCAAAGTGTATCTGGGGGGGCAGAGCGTCTTCACCGTGTTCGGGCTGCTTCCGAACTAGCAAAGCGATTGCGGCGGGACACAGCGGATGCGGCCATCGCATCCGGCGCAAATTACAAGGAACCTGATCCCCCCGGCGATGCCCTATGGGTGTCTCTTGATCGCCAACGAGTGCATGAACCAACTTGTGGATGAAGTGTTCGAGGCTGTAGCCGTGTATGCGCCAGCGGCCGCAGTTTGCACACTTTCGACGACATTGCCGTGGTACGTGGAAAGAGTCGCAAAGCCGGAGCCAGCGTTGGTGGTAGCGTTGTCGTTAAAGGCCACGGCGTAAAGAAGATCGTTGGAGGAGCTCGTGTTGACTGGCCCGCAGCTAATGGAGGTTCCCACTCCGACGGAGGCGCAAGTTGTATCGATCGGATTTGCAGGATCAATATTCGTGTACTCGAATTGATAGAGGTGAATGGAACTGGTGGAATTGCCGGTGAGCTTGACGGTGATGGTAATCGGGGCGCCGCTGCCGGCGATATTCTTGGCGTAGAACGTCTGCGCGCTTTTGAGCGTGCCGGCCCAGTTGGTGGGTCCTAGAGCGCTGGTGTACACATTTCCTTTGTTGTCGGCAACGGAGGACACCGACAGCGCCTGATTGCCCCATTTGGCGGTAACAAGGATGAGGTCACCGCTGACGCTGGCGGTGGGGAAAGTTTGCGAAATGGTATTGATGCCGGAAGATACCGAGGTTTCTGTGTGCTGTACGAGTGTGACGGGTGGCGGAGGTGCGGCTGACTGGGTCACGGTGGTGGCAATATTCGAGAATGCGCTAGCGTTGCCGGCTCCGTCCAAAGCGCGCAACTGGTAGCTGTACGAAGTTGCCGCGAGCAATCCGGTGTCCGGATAGCTGGGCGTGGCCGAAGTTCCGGCCAGCGCGAACGAGGCGCATCCCGCTCCCCGGCAGCGCTGGACTTGATATTGCGTTACGCCGACGTTGTCCGTTGCAGCGGTCCAAAAGAGATTGATTTGCGTGCTGCTCACGGCGGTGGCCGTCAGGTTGGCTGGGGCTGTCGGCGGGGTCGTATCGGCAGGGGTTGTGGCTTTCGCCATATTGGAGTACGCGGAATCTGTCGTGCCGTTTGTGGCTCGAACGCGGTAATAGTAAGTGGTGAGCGGAGCGAGAGAATTATCGGAAAACGAAGTTGTCGCCGCACCGGTCGTGGCGATTTTCGTAAACGCGACGTTGTCCGGAGAACGCTCGACCTTGAAGCCCGTCTGATTGGTGGCGTTGTTGGTCCACGAGAGATTGATCTGCGTGCTACTGGCGGGTGTGGCCGCCAGGTTTGATGGCGCAGCAAGCGTCGGCGCAGCGGTTGTGGCGGAAGCGGTGTTGGAATACGGACCGGTATTGTTCGTGGAGTCCATGGCGCGGATACGGTAGCTGTAAGTGGTGGAACCGAGCAGACCGGTGTCGGTAAATGTGGTGGTCGTGGAGGTGCCCACCTGAGCAAAATTGCTGCAAGTTGCTCCCGGGCAGCGTTCGATCAGATAGCTAGCAATCGTTCCGCCGGGTTCGCTCGAAGCCGTCCAGGAAAGCACCATCTCGGTGCTGCCGCCAGCCGTGGCGGTCAGATTGGAAGGAGCAGTGGGCGATGGCGGCACCGAGCCCGCGGCCTTGAAAGCGACCATCTGCATAATCCACTGCCCTGATGGACTTACCGGGGCCGTGGCGCTGTAACTGCCAATCGCGGAGACAACCTGATCTTCCGCGATGTCCCCGTCCGGATTGGTAATGATGCGCTTGGTGAAGCCTGCACCCGCTCCTATCGTTCCCGACTGCACTACATTGGCCCCGATGAGCAGGTCATTCGCATTCGTCGTGGTCACCGCGCCGCTATTGCTGGCCGTACTATTCCCCACCGCTGCCGCGGTAACATCCAGCGGATTGCTGGCATCCAGTCCGCTGTATTCCAGGATGCGGATATCGGGGAAGGCCGCCGAACCGTTGAATCCCACCGTGACTGAATTTGCGCCAGCTCCAGCCGCGACGATATTCTTTGCATAGTAGATCGACTGTGTAGCTGTTCCGCCCTGCACTGTCGGACCGACTGCCAGCAGATAAACATTCCCCATGGTGTCCGTCACGGTACTGCCCGTGGCGGCGCTGTCATTCCATCCCACCACCACTACGTTCAGGTCACCTACTCGCTGGGCGGCGGTGTAGGGCACCGCGATTGTCGACAGCGATGTCTGCGGATCGGCCGAATTGACCTGGATGAGACTGATGGTTGAAGGAGGCGGTGAGGTCGAAGGTGTCGTGGCACTGGCCACGTTTGAATACGGACTAAAGTTATTGGCAGCGTCCGTGGCGCGGACTCGATAGCTGTAGCTTGCGCCGGCCGCCAGACCCGTGTCGTTAAACGAAGTGGTCGCCGAGGTTCCGACCTGGGCGAAGTTGCTGCAACCGGAAGTCGCACAGCGCTCAATCAGGTACTGGCTGATGGTGCCGCCTGTCTCCGTGGCCGCGGTCCAGGCAAGATTGATCTGCGTGTTCCCGGCGGCCGTGGCCGAAAGATTCTTCGGTGCAGTGAATGTCGGCCCACCCGAGAGCGTAGTGGCGCTGGCGACATTCGAATAGCCGCTAACGTTTCCCGCAGAGTTCATGGCGCGGACGCGATAGCTATAAGAGGTCGAAGGCGACTCCAAGAGAGATTGATCTGAGAACTACTGACAACCGTGGCAGTCAAGTTTGTCGGAGTGGTAGGCGGCGTGACACCGGGCGGAGGATCTTGGAAGGCGGCCCCGGCGACGGCCCAATTGCCTACCCCAGGATTATTCAATGTATCGTGCGTGAACGTCCACGTCTCTGGGGCTTTGTTTGCGCCGACGTAGAAGAGTCCGGCAGGATTGTTCTCGTCGGAGTTCGTTGGGTTTAGTTCGCCCGTAAAAGTTGTGGGGATTTGTTGCGCGCCGCTTGGACTCGACCAGCCCGTGGCGGTATCGGCCGCCATCGAACCGACAACGATGATGAGTTCATTCTGAGCGCTGGGAGTGGCGGTAAAAGTAGTGACAGGGCCACTTCCAAAGGTCCTGTCCTGATTGCCGCTTGCGCCCGCAAAACCGGAAGTTCCAAAGCCCGTGTCAAGCGGATTGGGGGCAGCGCCGCCGATTTCATAGGCAAAGAAAGTGCCTCCGGCACCCGATGGAACATTTCCGGTCATATTGGCGGTGACCACGAGGGCCGGATCACCACTTGCACTGGCGGCGTGAAAAATCTTAACGCAGGGATCGCTCGTGAGAACGCCACCGGTGTAGGTGAAGTTGTTGTTCTTGGAATCCGTTATGGATGTCGGATAGTAGGCGCCACTGGAAAATGCCATCACGATCAAGTTGCCGGAGAGCGTGGGGAATTGAAACTTTACAACGCCGGACGTTTCGTCCCTGGTATTGAAGTGCACCAAACGCAAGACACGAATTCCAGAAGGAAGCGCGGTGCCAGCCGAGGCTGACTTCAAGGCAATCGCCACGGATCCCCAGGCGGTAATGGGCGAAATCGCCAGCGTAGGATTTATCGCTCCAGCGGAAGCTTGAACTTGAAACTGTGCCGCCTGACTGCCGCTGTAGTCCGCGCTAAGGAGATTCCACGGCGTTGAGCCTTGCGACCAGGAAGTACCGCTACCGGAGTCACCCGAGGCATACTGATAGATTAAATCTCCGGGGGTTGAAGTGGTAAAGCTACCTGACGAAATCGAAGTGCCGGTGGCAAAGCTCCCACTGGAACCATCGAAAGCGCCCGCGGCAGCAACATTGTTGAATTCAGAAACCACAGCGGAGACGAAATCCGCACTGTTCCCCATAACATTGACGTGGACGACGGTCGTGCCGGGAGCTACGTTAAGAGCATAGTAAATAGCCGAGACCGCTTTATGCGTTGTGTCCGTCACGGAAGCGCCCAAAGTCCAAGCGTTGCTTTTGTCGTCCGTAACGTTCACTACCGGAGGAGTTGTGTTGTCCAATTGAAAGGCGCAAATAAGGGCGTTTCCAGCCAAGGTTGCGTTGGGCAGAGGAATATTGTAGGAACCGCCCGCACTGACTAACTCATGCAGGGTTCCTGAACCGCTGACATGCTGAATGAGAGTCGGAGTCTGCGCGAGCGAGATACAAGCCGCGCACAGCCCAATGGCAGCTAAAACGAAGAATTTTCGCATTGTCATACCATCCAAGTCCGCAAGAGGGTGACGTTCAAATAGCTAGCCGTAGGGATCCCGCGATTCGGTTTCACCTAGTTCATGTTCTTGATTGGCCCGCGATTGGGTGGGGTAATCGCGGAGCTTGCTGTTATGACCGTTACAAAACCCCGATTCAAGCCATCTTTTGGTGGACGCGATTCTATTTATTTCGTTTAGTCGGTTCTGCCGGGATGGGGAACAGCGGCGCAGAACCGTTGCAAGAACTGCGAATTCATTATCTCACAACGCAGAAATTACTTCCAAAAACCTGACCACTATGCGTAATTCTAGTAAACAGGCCGTGACATCTTGTGTTCGTCTTGCTTAAAACGGGGCTACGATACGAACCAGCCCTCGATCAGGCAGGGCGGCCGACCGAGTGGTAGTCAAATCCGAGCGATTTCATGTGAGCCGGGGAGAGAAGGTTGCGGCCGTCCAGGACCAGGGGGCGATCCATGGCTACTCGCATGCGCTCCCAATCGAGAAGCCGGAATTCGTCCCATTCGGTGACGATCAACACGGCATCAGCACGCTCGGCGGCGTCGTAAGGATCGTGGCTGGTAACGAGGTCCGGACAGGCAACGGAAGCGTTCGACATGGCTCGCGGGTCGTACGCCCGGACCTGCGCACCGGCGGCCTTCAAGCGCCTGAACAGTTCGATGGCCGGAGATCCGCGGACATCGTCAGTTCCGGCTTTGTGCGCGAGACCCAGCAAGCTGATGCGTTTATCCTTGAGAACCCAGAGTGAGCGTTTTACTTTGTCAAAGAAGAGTTCAATTCGATTGTGGTTTACTTCTTCGGCGGCCTTGAGGATTCCGGCATCCACTCCCTCTCGCTCGACTAAACGATAAAAAGCCTGAAGATCCTTTGGCAAACGGGAGCCTCCAAACCCAATGCCGGCTTCGAGAAATTGCGACCCAATCCTCTGATCAAGGCCGACGGCATGCGTCACTTCCTGAACATCTGCGCCAAGCCTTTCACTGAGGTCCGCGATCACATTGGCGTATGAAATCTTGACTGCCAAGAAAGCGTTCGAGGCCTGCTTGATGAGTTCCGCGCTGTGCAGATCGGTAACGAGAAGCTGAGGTGGTTCGCGGGGAGGACAAGTCTTAGAATGCACGGGACAGTCGAAGTCCTGCCGAAGGATGGGAGCGTAGAGGTCACGGAGAGTTTTCTCCGATTCAGGGTCCTCGACGCCGAAAAGGATGCGATCGGGGTGCAGAAAATCCTGGACAGACGTGCCTTTTCGCAGGAACTGGGGATTAGCCGCAACCCTGAACCGGGTCTTGCGATCACCACTGTACACAGAGAGCAGACGGCTCAGGTGTTGGCCGGTCTTAACGGGCACGGTGCTGCGCTCGATGACGAACTTCGGTGAGTCCACTGCCTGGGCAATCTGACGCGCGGCAGAGTCGAAGGCCGAGAGGTCCGATTCTCCATTGTCAAGCTCGGGAATTCCAACACAAAGAAAGATGACCTCTCCAGACAGGGCCGCTTCGCTCACCTGGCCGGTAAAGGCAAGCGTCCGAGCGGAACAGCTGTGCTGGATCATTGCGTCCAGGAAGGGTTCATAGATGGGAATCTGGCCGGCGTTAAGCAGGCGGACCAACTCTGCGTCATGATCGGCGCAAACTACCTGGTGGCCGATGGCTGCCAGGCAACTGCCCGTGACGAGCCCAACGTGACCGCAGCCGATGATGGAGACGCGCAGAAGTACACTCCGATGGATCGATTCAATGCGTTGACCGAAGAAATTATCACGATCCGGTTGTCATTTGAGCAAATAGCTTTCGAGAAACAATATGCTGGTATAAAACTGGAAGTCTAGATTTGCTTTTTTGCGAAAGCCGTGGCCTTCGTCCTTAGCCATGAGGTACCACACCGGCGTACCCTTACCCTTTAAAGCCGCCACAATCTGCTCGGATTCGCTCACGGGCACGCGAGGATCATTTTTCCCGGCAACCACCAGCATAGGTTTCTTAATCTTGTCGATGTTGTTCATGGGAGCGATCCGCTCAAGGTACTCGCGCATCTTGGGGTCACGTTCGTCCCCGTATTCGGCACGGCGCAGGTCGCGCCGGTAAGCCTCGGTGTGCTCGAGAAAAGTAACCAGATTGGACATCCCGACGACGTCGATCGAACAACGAATGCGATCGCTGTAAAAGGCAGAAACAGCGAGAGTCATGTGGCCGCCGTAACTGCCTCCCGTCACGGCGATTCGATCAGGGTCAAGATTGGGTTGGGAGGCAATCCAATCGAACAGAGCGTTGATATCTTTGTACGAGTCATCGCGGTGAAAACCGTTGTCGAGCAGGGAAAAAGTCTTGCCGTAACCAGTGGAGCCGCGCACATTAGGATAAATCAAGGCAATGCCCAACTCGTTCACAAAATAGTTGCTGCGGCCGAGAAAGGTGGGCTGCGATTGGCCCTCTGGCCCGCCATGAATGACGACGAGAACGGGACGTTTACCGGTGAACTTTGCGGAGGGGCGGTAGATAAATCCGGAGATTGACTTGCCGTCGAAACTCTTCCAGTGAAAATCCTCCGCCTCGCGGAAATTGTCTGTGCGGATTTCGGATTCGCTGAAGGTCCAGCGTTCGATCTTTCCACTGTCCAGATCCAGCGAGTAGCAATCGGCTGGGCCGCGCGCGGAGGTCAGGACGAATCCAAGGTCGTGGCCATTGCGATGCCAGCGGATTCCACTGATCAACCCAGTCGGCATTTTCGGCAACGGCAGTTCCTTAGCAGTCGCCGTATCGAGCACATGAAGGACGCCGATGCCATCCTCGTCGGCGAGAAAGGCGAGGCGTTTTCCGTCCGCTGAGAGATCGAACTGATCCACGTCCCACGAAATCTCCGTTGTCAGATACTTCAGCTGTTTGCTCGCGAGTTCGAGATAGCTTAGCCTGAGAAATTCGGAGTCTTTGTCCGTGGCCAGATAAATACCTTGGCCATCTTTGCTGAAGCGCGCCTCGCCAACGGCAACCTTTGCGGAAGGGGCACGCGAAGTCAGAGCCGTCATCTTGCCCGTAGCAGTATCCACCAGCCAGAGATACGCTTCGTTGATGGAAATCTCTTCTTTCAGCAGGATTTGCTTATCATCCGGCGACCAATCCATAGGCTGCCATCCGCCGCCGGTCAGCTGCGTCAGCAGGCGCGGACTTCTCGCCTCGTCGGGGTTCATTACCCATAGGTCGGTGTCCTTTCCGGTCCGCCGCGTGGACATGTAGGCAAGGAGTTTGCCGCTCGAAGAAAAGGGCCCCAGCAAGTTTCGCGACTTTCCATCGGTCATCAATCGGATTTTGCCGGTGGCAAATTCGTAGCGATAGAGTTGATACCATTCGCCGCCACCAGAATCCTTCACAAACACGGCGTAATCATCGTCTTTCGTGGGGAAGCGCCCCACGGTGACAGCATCTTGAAAAAACGTCAGTTGCTGCCGGGCGGCGCCGGGATCCTTGACAAGATGCAGTTGCGGAACGTCGCCGAAGCGCGTGCTGATGAGCATTTCCCGTTCAGAAGGATTCCAATCCAAGAGCGTGGCACTCCGGTAGGAGCCGTAGCGCCCCGCAGTATCGGCGAGGTAAGCAGGTACGGGCGGTATGCTGCCCATGACCAGGCTATCCCCGGGAGTGAGCGCGGGGCCTTGCGCAAGCAGGCGCGTAACACTCATCAGTAAAATGGAGAACAGCGGGGTCAGCAGGCGCGCCGCACGCTTCATTCAAACGACTCCCCGGTACGTCAATGTGAGTCCTAATTTTCGTGCAGTTGGGGCTGTCTTCATGTCAACCAAAGACCTTCGATTCGAAGCCTACACTGGTTTGCATTGTACATGGGACGGTGGTGCTTCAAAACAATTATGGGGAAGCGTGCCGCCCAAAACAACCGCGATGAAGTGTCAGTTCGCAACGAAAGTGTAAGCCGACTGGACAACTGGGCTCAGTCGAGCCCGCTCCTGGAGGCTTGCAAGAGGCTTGTTTGACTCATTAATCGAGGTCAACCGAGCCATGCCCCGGAAAAGCTGTGCACGAGTTTACCATTTTTTTGCCGAATGGTTGCCCATCCACCACCTCTGTATATATGTAACTTATTCTATTCAAAAGACTTATGTAATAGTACCCTTTGGAAATGGAATTGCCATTCATGTGACCATGATTATGAGTCTCCTAACCAATCTTCCTGAGACGAGCGGTCTGTTTCTCATGGGAACGTTCTTGATTCTCGCCGGTCTGGTTTTGCGCCGAATTTTCCGTATGCTCGAGAACGGCGATGCTGGCGTCTCGAAGCGAGGCCCACAATCGAGGCAAAACCATCTGAAGCTAGACCAAGAAGAGATTATGAGTCAGCCCATGTCTCCGCGACTCTAGCCCACATTTGGCGGGGACTTCGAGTATCTCTTTTTCCCAGTCATGCCAGAAATGCGCAAGACTTTACCGACGGTGCGCATCCTCGCATAGAAAAGAATCCGCCTATATCCTGAAAATCCATGTAAATGAGCAGCTTAGTTCCATAAATGAGCCAATCTAGACCGCGCCAGATGGGCATCGAATTGCCAGTCTTTAAAGTAAGTTCGGGTACGTTCACTTAGGGGGCAGTTCGGAGATGAAAAAGCTATTGTTGTTATTGGTGTGGGCTTCGTTCAGTGTGCCTGCCTACAGCCAAGTCGATGTGTTGGTCCAGCGTTACGACAACTCCCGAAGTGGCCAGAACTTGAATGAGGGTACGTTGACTTTGAGCAACGTGAACTCGTCAAATTTTGGAAAAATCTACTCCATTACGGTCGACGGATATGTTTACGCTCAGCCCCTCTATAAATCGAACGTCGTAGTTCCTGGCAAGGGCACGTTCAACGTCCTATTTATCGCGACAGAGCACGATAGCGTTTACGCGTTTGACGCCGACACGGCTACGGCACTTTGGCAGAGGAGCTTCATTAACCCTTCAGCTGGCATAACAACGGAGCCTTCCGCCAACACGTTGACAAGCGATATCATTCCGGAGGTCGGGATCACCTCGACACCGGTAATCGACCCAGCTACGGGCACCTTCTATGTGGTGGCTAAGACATCGGAAACCACGGGCCAGTTCTTCCGCCTTCATGCTCTTGACATTGCCACGGGAGCCGACCGAGTGCCCCCCGTCGTGATTCAGGCCTCCGTGCCAGGAACTGGTTCTGGCAGTAATGGTGGAACTCTTCAGTTCGACGCGACTTGGCAATTTCAGCGGCCCGGTTTGGTGTTGATAAATGGTGTGGTGTACATCGGGTTCGGTTCCAGCGGCGATAACGGCATCTGGCACGGTTGGTTTCTCGGGTACAACGCTGCCAATCTTACGCAGTCAGCGGTATTCTGCGTAACCCCCAATGGTTTGGGGGGAGGACTTTGGTTCCCGGGTGAAGCTCCGCCAGTCGATTCGAACGGGAATATCTACATCAATACCGGAAATGGCGATCTTAACGGCAGCACAAACTTCGGAGACGCCTTCATAAGGCTGTCTACTGCAGCCAATTTGACTGTCCTCGATTTCTTCTCTCCTTTCAACCAGCAAGCACTGAACGCTGCCGACTTGGACATTGCTTCGGCGGGTTTCATCGTGCTTCCAGACTCCGCTGGAACAGCCGCGCATCCGCACTTCATCGTGGGGGGCGGCAAAGACGGCACTATCTACGTACTCGACCGCGATCAGCTTGGTGGCTTCAACGGTTCGTACACGAATCCAGATAGCCAGATTGTCCAGGAGATCTGGAATGCCATAGGAATTATCACTACTAATCCAAGGGCCAGTACGCTGAGTTACGTACAAAACAACTACACGACACCAGCCTTTTGGCAGAATCACTTGTATTGGTGCGGCGTCAATGACGTCTGCAAAATGTTCAATTTGAATAATGGATTGGTCACAACCACACCTGTATCGCGGTCCGCCACTTCGTATCCAATCCTTGGGGCGGAACCGGTAGTTACGGCCGGCAGCCCCACGGCCACTAGCGCCATTTTGTGGGCAGTCGAGAACGGCAATCGCACCGTGTTGCACGCGTATGACGCGACAAATCTCGCGACGGAGCTCTACAATAGTAACCAAGCAGCCAACAATCGTGATCAGGGTGGGCTTCCGGTCAAATTTGTTGAGCCTACAGTAGTTAACGGGAAGGTCTTTGTAGGATCCCAGTCTCGAGTCGATGCTTATGGTCTGCTCGCTTCATCTTCTCCGCAGGCAGCAGCGCCAACCTTCACACCTCCCCCTGGCAACTACGGTACAGCGCAAACCTTGACGATCTCGGACACAACTCCGGGGTCGACCATTTACTACACGCTCGATGGGAGTCTCCCGACTAGGTCCTCGCCGCAGTATTCTGGATCGATTGTCCTTAACTCTACGACTACGATCAACGCGATTGCCGTTGCGAATGGATTCCTGACCAGCCCGGTAGTCACTGGCGTCTATAGAATTGGCGGTGTCTTGGTGACCACTGGCGGCTATGTTCAGGGAAACTCAGCCGTGCCTCATGGGTCTATTCCGTCGGTTACTATTCCTTTTACAGCCGCGCAAGGAGCTGGGAACCTGAATGTGGTCGTCGTGGGGTGGAATGATACAACGGCAGCCGTCAGCTCAGTGAGCGATACGAAAGGCAACCTGTATACGCTTGCGGTGGGGCCAACGCAGCAAAATGTTGCTGGCACGCAATCGATCTACTATGCCAAGAACATTGTGGCGGCAGCCGCCAACGCCAATTCGGTTACAGTTACCTTTACTGGGGCTGGTGCGCATGATCCTGATATCCGAATGGCTGAATATGCCGGACTGGACATCAATAATCCTTTGGATGTGGTGGCGGCAGCGCAGGGCAATGGGGCAATTAGCAACAGTGGGTTTGCGACGACCACAAGCGCCACGGAGCTGATCGTGGGCGCCAATCTAGTGCAGACCGGCACAATTGACGCGGGCGGTGGATTCACCAACCGAATGATTACCAACCCCGACTCCGACATTCTCGAGGACATGGTTGTGACGGCGGCTGGCAGTTACAGCGCGACCGCCCCAATGAGTCCAGCTGGGGATTGGATCATGCAAATGGTGACCTTTAGGGCGGTCGCCCCTGATACCACGCCCCCCACGTCGCCATCGAACCTCACTGCCAACCCAATCGCTCCGAACCGCATTGTTCTCACTTGGGCGGCGTCGACCGACAATGTAGGAGTCGCCTCCTACACGATCGAGCGGTGTACGGGGGCGAGCTGCTCAGGTTTCTCGCCGCTGGTAACTGTCTCGGGAACCGCAACGACATTTACCGACGTCAAGCTATATCCATTCCTGCAGCCAGAATCCTACCGAGTGCTGGCGACCGATTTTGCGGGCAACAACAGCGGCTATTCCAATATCGCTACCGCAGTTGCGCCGCCTGACACAACTCCCCCGACGGCCCCGACAAATCTGGCCGCCACGACCTTCAGCAACACGCAAATTAATCTTACCTGGACGGCTTCCACGGATGACGTGGGAGTAACGGGCTACTTGTTAGAGCGTTGCCAGGGAGCGGCGTGCTCTAACTTTGCCCAGATCGCTGCTCCTTTGGTAGCGAACTTCAGTGATACCGGCCTCACAGCTTCGACGAGTTACAGCTATCGCCTGAGGGCAGTGGACTCGGCCGGCAATGCCAGCCCGTACTCGAATGTGGCCAGTGCGACCACGCTGTCGGGTGGACCCGTAATCACGGCGCCTTCGAACTTGGCCGCCACGGCTGCCAGCAACACGCAGATCAATCTCTCGTGGGCCGCTGCCACGGAAACAGGCGGGACAATCAGCCAATATCTAGTCGAACGCTGTGCGGGAGCTGCTTGCAGCAACTTCTCGCAGGTGGGAACTGCAACGGCTACCTCGTTTGGTGACACTGGTTTGACGGCTGCAACCACTTACAGCTACCGAGTCCGCGCCACCGACGCCTCCAGCAACCTCGGCCCCTACTCGAACGTAGCAAACGCAACGACGCTATCAGCTCCGCCACCTCCAGCCATCAGTTTCATTCAAGTGAATTCGGCGGATCCACAAACGCCTCAGACGGCGGTCACGGTTCCTTATGCCGCTGCGCAACGGGTCGGTGACCTGAACGTAATCGTGGTGGGATGGAACGACTCGACTGCCACGGTGAGTGGCGTAACGGACACGATGGCCAATGTCTACGCGTTGGCTGTGGGTCCGACGGTGCAGGGTGGGACGGCATCGCAATCCATCTATTATGCCAAGAACATTCCCGCGGCCGCGGCTGGCGCCAACAAAGTGACGGTAACGTTCAATGTGGCGGGGGCAACTGGACCCGGCACCGGCTTTACCAAGCGCATCATCACGAATCCGGACGCCGACATCGCTGAAGATCAGGTTGTGTCCGCAATTGGCAGTTACAGCGCCACGGCACCTCTGAGTCCCTCGGGGCTGTGGATCATGCAGATGGTTGCTTTCAAGGCTGCTGGCTCTGCCCCGACGCCGAGTGCGCCGGCGAGTCTGGCGGCGACGGCTGTTGGGCCATTGGAGATTGACCTGTCCTGGACGGCTTCGACCGAGTCCGGCGGGACCATCGCCAGCTACCTGATCGAGCGCTGCGCTACTTCCGGCTGCAGCAACTTCGCGCAGGTGGGCACTTCAACATCCACCACCTTCAACGACACGACCCTGCTCGGTTCCACGAGCTATAGCTATCGGGTCCGCGCCAAGGACTCGGCTGGCACGACCGGTCCGTATTCCAACACCACTTCGGCCACAACTACACCACCCACATTTACGGCGCCATCAGGAGTTTCGGCCACGGCTTCCGGTCCCGTGCAGGTTAATCTTTCCTGGACGGCAGGGGCAGAAACCGGCGGCACGATTACGAATTATTTGATCGAACGCTGCACCGGGGCTACCTGCAGCAACTTCACGCAGGTGGGCAGTTCTACTTCACCTACCACCACGTACAACGACACCAGTTTGCTGGGTTCGACCACCTACAGCTATCGTGTGCGTGCTACCGACGGAACCAACTTCAGCGGCTATTCGAGCACGATTTCCGCAACCACGGCGGCGCCCACGTTCACGGCGCCCTCGAACTTGACCGCCGCAGCCGCCAGCAATACCCAGATCAATCTCTCCTGGACCGCGGGAACGGAAACCGGCGGCTCGATCACCCAGTATCTGATCGAACGCTGCGCCACTTCCGGCTGCAGCAATTTCGTGCAGGTGAACACCTCAACGGCTACCACATTTAACGACACGGGGCTGGCGCCTTCGACCAGCTACAGCTATCGCGTCCGGGCTACCGACGGTACCAACTTCAGCGGCTATTCCAACACCGCGACGGCAGCGACACCGGCAGCTACACCAACGGCGGCTTCCGGCCTGACAGCCACGGCCGCTGGTCCCGTGCAGGTGAATCTGTCCTGGACGGCTTCGACAGAAGCGGGCGGCACGATCGCCAGCTACCTGATCGAGCGCTGCACGGGAGCGGCTTGCAGCAACTTCACGCAGGTGAACACCACCATTTCACCGACCACCACTTTCGGCGACACTGGATTGCTCGGCTCCACCAGCTATAGCTACCGGGTCCGCGCCAAAGACTCGGCTGGCAACATCGGTCCGTATTCCAACACGGCTTCGGCTACGACGGCAGCGCCCGCGTTCACCGTACCATCGGGACTTTCGGCCACCGCTGCCGGTCCAGCACAAGTTAATCTTTCCTGGACGGCAGGAACGGAAACTGGCGGCACGCTCACGAATTATCTGATCGAACGCTGCACTGGGGCTACTTGCAGCAATTTCGTGCAGGTGGGAACCACTCCCTCATCGACCACCACTCTGAACGACCCCGCTCTGCTGGGTTCGACGACTTACAGCTACCGTGTGCGCGCTACCGACGGCACCAACTTCAGCGGCTATTCCAACACCAACTCAGCTACCACGGCAGCGCCCACGTTCACAGCGCCCTCGAACTTGACCGCCACGGCTGCCAGCAATACGCAGATCAACCTCGCGTGGACAGCGGGAACAGAGACCGGCGGCACCATCAGCCAGTACCTGATCGAGCGCTGTGCGGGAGCAGCTTGCAGCAATTTTGCGCAGGCGAACACCTCCACGACTCTCACGTTTAACGACACCGGTCTGACGCCTGCTACCAGCTACAGTTATCGGGTGCGCGCCACCGACGCCGCCAGCAACCTCAGTGCGTATTCCAACGTCGCTACGGCCGCGACCACCGCGAATCCGCCGCCGCCCATCACCTTCATTCAGGTCAATTCCGCCGATCCGCAAACACCGCAGCTATCCGTCACCGTGCCTTTTACCGCCGCGCAGCGGGTCAGCGACCTGAACGTGGTGGTCGTGGGATGGAATGACTCGACGGCCACGGTCAGCACCGTGACCGACACCATGGGCAACATCTACGCACCAGCTGTGGGCCCAACGGTGCAAACTGGCACGGCTACGCAATCCATCTACTACGCCAAGAACATCGTTGCCGCCGGAGCCGGGGCCAACTCGGTGACCGTGAAGTTCAACGTAGCTGCGGCCTTCCCGGACATCCGCATCCTGGAGTACAGCGGACTGGATACCGTCAATCCGTTGGATGTGTCCGTGGGAGCCTCGGGAACAGGCACCACCGCCAACAGCGGTGCGGTGACCACCACCTATGCCAATGACCTGATCATCGGGGCCGATGTGGTGCAGACCGGGACCCCGGGAGCGGGAACGGGCTTCACCAAACGCATCATCACCAGTCCCGACAGCGATCTCGTCGAGGACCGTGTGGTGACCACCGTCGGCAGCTATAGCGCTACGGCTCCCGTTAGTCCCTCGGCCCTCTGGCTCATGCAACTCGTCGCTTTCAAAGGCCATCCATAGGGCTACCGTCAGGATGCGATGGAACGAAGCCGGTCGATCATTGTCGATTGAAGATGTAGCTGCGACACCGCGTCCAAATCTTTGAGACTGAGAAAATTCCTGACACTTTCTTCGAGTAATTTCCCGGCGCTTGATCCGGCGCTGAAGTTGGAGGCGCTAAGCCAACCGGGTGTGCCTGCAGAACAAGTCTTGATCGCAACCACGAAAGCACGGGACCTTCGCTCGAATGGTGTATGCTCTTCGTGAAGAAAACCGCGCTGCGAGCCATTCGTCGAGAAGGAGCAAACCCAGGAAATGGATTTCCTCTCGTTCTCGATGAATTACTGGGAGGATCTCTGGCAAAGCCGGCATCATGTCATGTCCAGGTTGGCCGCAAGACACAAGGTCCTTTTCGTCTCTCCTCCAGCACATGTCCGGGAAGTGCTCGGCGCCAAGTGGAAACGGCTGCCTCAAAGTGGCCTGCAAGAACGCTCAGCGAATCTCTTTTCGTTGGTTCCTCCGCACTTCCTTTTTGAAACCCACCGCCTCCCGGCGCTCCATCGGTTATCAGCTTATCTTCGTGAAGCGCAGATTCGCCATTTCCTTCGAAAGTTGGGACTTCAGCAGGTAGTGCTGTTCATCTGGCATCCTCGCTATTCCAATTTGTTAGGAGAGTTCGGTGAAGCGGTGAGTTGCTACTACGTGGATGAAGAATTTACGTCCTATTACGGAATGCCGGAGAGCGAAAAACAGCAAATTCGAGCCCAAGAAGAAGTCCTATTGCGAGGCGTCGATCTGGTCTTCGCAAATGGTAGCGTCCTCCTGGATAAGAAAAACAAGCATGGAAATGCGTCGGATGTGCCGATGGGCGTCGACTTCGGACTCTTCTCGCGCGCATTGCTCGAGGAAACGGCCGTTCCTTCGGACTTGGGCGCGATGCGACCGCCCAGGATCGGCTACATCGGTAACGTGAACGATAAGGTTGATTTCGAACTGCTTGAGTCTATCGCGCGGGCCAAGCCGCTTTGGTCCGTAATTTTAGTCGGACCGCTATCCATTCGGACGCCGGAGTTCCGTGGCAATTTCGAAAAGCTTCGGCAGCTGCCAAATGTCCATCACCTGGGTTTTCGCCCTCTCGAGACGTTACCGAACTACGTTCGAGGCCTCGATGTTTGTTTGATGTGCTACCGGACTGATGGATGGGCGTATTACGGTTACCCGTTGAAATTGCACGAGTATTTGGCTGGCGGCAAACCCGTTGTTGGATCCGATCTGCCGAGCATCCGCGTATTCTCAGGAGTGATTTCCATCGCCAGCACGGTTGAAGAGTGGCAAAGCGCAATCGAAGCAGGTTTGAATGACAATTCCGCCGCTCGAATCAGCGAGCGAGTACAAGTGGCCCGTGAGAATACTTGGGAAGAACGGGTCCAACGGATTGAGAAAGCAATCGCTGCAAAGATGGAAGAGAAAAGCGCTAGCGCTCGGCAGCCCCGGTGAGAGCCCTCACGGCGAAGCTTTACCTGTGCGCGAACATCGCCTGCCTGAGCTGCTGGATTCGATTCTGACGTTCCTCGCGAGGCACACATACATACCAAAACCCGACTAGCGCCAAGGGAAGAGTTGCCGCAATCTGCGCAAAGAAAACTAACAATTTAGTTGGCGGTAGCCGGCGCTCGAAGAAATAGGTACCCAACGCAAAAGGAGCCATCGCCAGTAAAGGAAGGATCCAAGTGCTGGTGACATACTGGCGTACGGGGATCTGCAGCGTCCGTCGCATGTACCACGGCCAAAAGAGAAAACATACGATCAGATTTGGGATCGTCGATCCCCATGCCACGCCCAGCACTCCCATCGAGCGAACCAGAATGATGCTCAGCCCGAGATTTGTCAGAGCCTCAAGAAGGTAAACGGGGACGAGCGCTTGGTGTTTCCCGATCCCCTGCACGACAGCCCATCCTGCGCCTGGCCCGGTCGAAAAGATTGCCATCCACGCGAGAATCCAAAGTACTCCACCGGACAGTGTGGCGTACTCGTACCCCATCCACAAACCGATGAAGCTGCCTCCCCTTATCAAGAACGTCAGCCCAATGGGCATCATCAAGGCAGTCGAATAACCAGCGGAAGTAAGCGCCGTGCGCCGAAGGCCGGCAAAGTCTCCGGCCGCTTCTAGCCGGCTGGCGAGCGGCGTGACGGTGGAGGAAATACCGCGGGTAAGCCCTCGAGCGTACGTAATTAAATTGCCCGCAATGGCAAAAAACGTGACGAAGTTGACCGGAAGAAAAGCCGCGATGACCACGGAGTCGGTATAAAGAATGAGATAGGCAAAAATCTGCAGAAGAAAAGAATAAACACTGAAGGAAAAGATCAGCTTCAAGTGTGGAAGATTGGCGTAGCTGGGCCGAATTCGCAATTCGGGGTATAACCGGGCGACCAGGACGGCGTTTGCCAGCGCACTCAGCAAACCTGCCCCCAGCTGAATGAGTGCTAAGGCTGCAATCCCCGACCCACCCCGAAGGGCAACCACAATCACAAGCGCCCTGAGACCGGACGTTATGATCTCGATCAGATTGACAAGATCAAATCGCTGAAGGGCGACAAGGATTCCTCCGAACACCCCGCCCACAAGCGAGACTGCTACGGTGACACCCGCAACGACGAGGACGATACGGGCCTGCGCCTGGAGGTCGTCGGGAACGTGCAGCCGATTCAACGCCAAAGCACCCAGAGCGACGGAGATCAAGATCGCAAGCAGGCCTGCGGAAGAAAAAATCAGCATCGCCGAAGATGCTGTTTCATTGGCCTGCTGATGATCAGCCTGGGTGTGAAATTTCGCCACATAGCGCGTCACGGCCCCGCGCACGCCCATATCGAGAAGGCCGAGATAGCCGGTCAAGGAGCCGATGAGGGTCCAAACGCCATAGGACCCATTCCCGAGATGCCGAACCACAAAAGGCGAAAGAAAAAATGTGACCAGGATCGAAAAGGCAAACCCGCCCCAGTTCGCGGCGACATTGCGAATCGTCCGCGTGGCACCCGGTGTGTGCTTCGCGGCTTGCGCGGCGGATTCCGGCGATTCATTTGCACTCATTTTTGGTCCTTCGGATCTCTCAAGCCGTGGAACCCGAACAGCCTGCGACTGTTCGCTGCGGCGCTTGAAACATCACGAAATGTGTCTCTATCGCGGCTCTTATTTTAGGCTGCTTTTTTGCGAGTCTCGCGAGGCATGATCAAGCCAGATCTCGCGCCAGATCGGCAAAGGGTTCGGGCCGATGTTTTTGGAGTCCTCCGGAACGCGCTCAAGCCAGATCTCGCGCCAGTACGGCAAGATGCTCCGAGGGCAAAATTTATTGAGGTCGCCTTGGCAGATAACTCCGTCGAGGATCATGCAATCGTTCGGCAAGCGCATCATGGTCCCGGTCTGGTCGTTCACAATCTTGCCAACTTGGCGGAGTACCCGAAAAGTTCCACCACAGTATTTGACCATTTCGCGGTCGAAGGAGAGGCCTCTATTCCGGTTTCGTTTGTTCAAGGTCTTCATGATTTCAATTTTGGGTTTCACCCTTACAAGCTCGCCGGGCTTTAAGCCGATATCTCCACTGGGAGTCTTCTCCAATTTCCCTTCAAGATAGGGGTACTGCGCTCCGCGCCGAATAAGCTGAAATCTGTTGAAAAACCAAATGAACAAGCTGCGCACCATCATCTTCAGCGGGACATTGCCACATGACCAATCTTCCCAGAACTGCCGCACGTCCCACCACGCAAGCGGTGAGGTTGCCCGGCTCATCTCCGTCGCCTGACACTTGTAATGAATGATCTCTTCGCCTTTCGCATCCTTCCCCGAAAACTGAGTAAACCGGGAAAGCTGATCGTAGGCTCGCCGGAGTTCCTCCTCCGGTGGGGCAGCAGAAGGCACGCTGTCTGAATTGACCGGTTTGAGCCAAGCCTCTTTCCAAAAAAGAAGGCAACCAGCTTCGCACCCGTCATGACCCTGGCCGTCGCAGCGCAGAGTGTCCAGGTGCACAGCGTCTTTCATTTTGCGCAAACCACTCCACGCAATGGTGTCGCAAGCTTTGTGCGCACGTTTGTAAACGCGAAAACGCTTCCCGCAAAATTGCAGCATTTCGGGCATGAAGGGAAGACCATCGAGAGCGCACTGTTCATCCAGCGTTGACAGAATCTCCGCCGGATGGCGGACTTCCACGAGATCGCCAACTTTGAGCTTCAGGGTATGCCGTATTTGCATTCGCGTTTCATTCATAACAAATCAAAACGTTCTGGGCGGTTCACAATATTGAATTGCAGCACCTTTCACGCGTGCGCCTTCCGATCGTTTGTTCGGCCGGCAATCTGTTTGGCTGCGATGGCAATATCCTCGAACAACTCACCGCGGTGATATTTGACCCAACGCAGCATGTGTACACCGCATGCCAACCGAGCGCTCCACGTAAGAGGCGCGCGCCAGATGGACGCGAGATAATCGCGCAACACTCGCCAAGCGGGGAAGACAATTCCTCTCGCATTTAACGGGTCCTGAAACTCCATCAAGGAGCGCCGCGAAGGGTTGGTATACACGGAGCGGTAGACGTGTTCCCGATGGAGCAGGAGCTCTTCCGGCAACTCGTAGAAGCGCCCATGCAAGGCCAACTCCGCCAATAGAATCTGGTCGGCAGCGTACGTGGTTCCCAAAAGGGGAGTCTTTCGGAGGATGCTCGAACGCATCAGGCCGTAAATTGGCGGTGAACCCCAATTGATCCACAGAATTTTTCCGAGTCGGTCTTGTGGGCGAAGCAAAAGATTGGGATCGGTGTCAAGCCCATAGGAGCGGTGTTTTATAGTGTTTCCAGCTTCATCGATAACCCTGACTCGCGGATAACATAGAACGATGTCTGGATCCCGGTCCATGATGGCTGCGGTTTTTTCCAGAAAATCGAGCGTCTGCAGATCATCGTGGGTGACCCACTTGAAGTATTCAGCCGTGGACAAAGCGAAGACGCGGCGGAAATTAGGATTCGCACCAATGTTTGTTTCGTTTCGATAATAGCGGATACGGTTGTCCCTGGCAGCGTAGTCTCGGCAGATCTCTGCGGTCCGGTCCGTGGAGGCATTATCGGAAATGATCAATTCAAGATCCCGAAAACTTTGGTTTAAGACGGCGTCAATGGCTTCCGCGAGGAACCGCTCCCCATTGTAAACGGGCAGGCCAATGCTGACTCTGAGACTTTTTTCAGTCATGAAACTCGGCCTTCACCCTTGGCAAAGAAAACTAGGCAACGCGAACGTTGCGATGCACAATCCGTGAAAGCCGGTTGATTCTTGTAGAATCGCGAGTTCATAGGAATTTACAACACGAATTTCCGGCAGTAGAAACCTTCTGCGTATCCACTGCGGGAATTGGCTTCGACACCGCGGATCCGCGGTAACGAATTGGGAGCGCCCAGATCACCATCGTACTTCGGAATCTCGTATTCCAGGATCAAATGACTGCGAAAGGTGTTCCAAGTCAGTTCACAGATTACCCGGTGATCCTGATGCAAATCGTGGCGGCAGTGAGTCAGAACAACGTCCGGTACGAATGTTTTCTTCAGCTTCTCGAATTCACCTTTGATCTGCGCCTGCTGCGAAGGGAAAAAACTGTCGCGGTAGTTACGGATCACCACTTTCTTTTTCTTCGCGGACGCCAGGAACAAGTTCGCCGCCCGCGCCGCCTCTTTCTTTCGAACCGAAGTCGAACTGAACACCAGCCAGTAAATTTCGATTTCCGGATGCTCGCGCGAGAGGCGCAGAATCGTTCCGCCACAACCAATCTCAATATCGTCGCAGTGTGAGCCCAGGCACAGGATCCGGCGAAGGGGACGTTCTGCGGAGCCTAGCCGCAAATCAACCATCGCGTCGGCTCGCCACGACGCCGGCCGGCTCGTTGGCTGTAGATTTCGCGGGCTCTAATGCAGGAGTTACACCTTGCGTCCCATTGGATTTCCAGACCACCCACGGCGCATCACCTCTCGCATACAAATCATCCAACTGCTGTTTGTCCTTGAACGTGTCCATCGAGGCATAAAAGCCGTTGTGCTCGTACGCCATCAACTGTTTTTCCTGGATCAAGCGCTTGAAGGGTTCAAGGACTAGCTCTTCGCCGTCACGCATGTATTTGAAAATATCCTGCTTCAGGACAAAGTAGCCGCTGTTGATCCGGAGATCGGCATCGCGAATCGACTGAATGTCGTTCACCACGCCATCGGGTCCGGCGGAAACCATGTGATAGGTTAGGTTCGGTTTCGCGGAAACAAACGTGGCAATCTTGTCGTGCTCCTGCGCAAAATCCACGAGTTTCGGCAGTTCCAGGTCGGTCAAGCCATCGGCATAGTTCGCGAGGAATGCCTTTTCCCCCACGAGATATTTTTCAACTGCTTTGAGCCGCTGTCCGATGTTCGAATGCATGCCCGTCTCGGCAAACGTGATGTTCCAATCGTGAATGTCGCTATTGAAGAGCTGCAGATCCTTGCCGCCCTTCGAAAGCGAAAAATCGTTGGACACGCACTCGTCGTAATGCAGGAAATACTGTTTGATGGCATCCGCCCGGTAACCGA
>WNFP01000863.1_pt1 | contig 23988 bp, 21 predicted proteins | sample 5400201 | NCBI WGS metagenome assembly WNFP01 (sample SAMN13153355, study PRJNA577476) | soil metagenome | isolation source: 115 cm saprolite under Madrone tree | place: USA:California | collected 2016-06-14
CCTTTGACCCGTTGCTGACGCCGGGCGCGAGAAACTACTGGAAGTCTCATAATTTCACGGAGCTTGCCGACGGAGCGCTGAATTCCATTATCGAGTTCGCCGGGAAGCTACCCTCCCCGCAGTGCGAGATTTTCATAGGACTGATTGCCGGCGCGCCGAACCGCATCGCCGCAGACGCGATGGCCTATGGTCAGAGGGATGCGAGGTTCGTGTTGAACGTGCACGGGCGATGGAATGAGGCCATGGATGACCAGAAGTGCATTGGGTGGGCGCGGGATTTTTTTAACGTCAGCGCGCCTTATGCCTCGGCCGGCGCTTATGTAAACTTTATGACCGAGGAGGAGGGCGACCGCGTCGCCGCGGCTTACGGATCTAACTACGAGCGCCTAGTGCAGGTCAAAAGACGCTACGACCCTGAAAATGTTTTTCATTTTAATCAGAACATCAAACCTTGAAGCAGAAAATGACAGCTATCCCGTTAAACTCAGAGAGGATGTCGTCATGGAAGGCTTTATACTCTTCGCGCTCATACTCTTCTATGTGGCTATTTCTTGTGGTCACTCATAGAACAAGCGCGAAGTCATTCAGACGACAAAGTGCACATGATCGTTTTTGCCGGGACTCCAAAGCAAATATATAAAAAACGGTAACGCCATCAAGTGCGGATCAGGCCGTCAGTACAGTGGTGCTGGCTTTTAGCGCGGACCCCGCGGCCCGCTGGCTCTATCCCGATCCGCATCAATACCTGAGGAATTTTCCAGGCTTCGTCCGGGCATTCGCCGGCAAGTCGCTTGAATACAACAGCGCCTACTACGTTGACGGCTACCTGGGCGCGGCGCTCTGGCTTCCGCCGGCAGTTTATCCTGATGAAGAGGCACTGGCCGGAGTGATCCAGCGAAGTGTTTCCGAGCATAAGCTTGAAGAGGTGCTTGGGGTCTTCGAGCAGATGGGCAGCTACCACCCGAGCGAGCCCCATTGGTATTTACCGCTCATTGGTGTCGACCCAGCCCAACAGGGCAGAGGATACGGCTCAGCATTAATGAAGCACGCGCTTATCCCGTGCGATCGCGATCAGAAGCCTGCCTATCTCGAATCCTCGAACCCGAAGAATATAACCCTCCATGAACAGCACGGGTTTGAGCTGCTCGGTACAATCCAGGTTGGGGCATCACCGCCCATCTGCCCCATGCTACGCAAACCGCGACCACAACAATCAAGGTAAGGAAAGTCTCACGTCAGTTGACATGTCGGCGGACGGTTCGATACTCTCCGCCAGCAGATGAGCTCGCGAAAGGAATTAACGATATGAAGTTGCAAGGACAAGTCGCGGTTATAACCGGGGCAGGCAGAAATATCGGCAAGGCCATGGCGAAATTATTCGCGGCAGAAGGGGCGAAGATCGCTGTGGTCGAGATGCATGAAGGGCGCGGCCAGGCGGTGGTGGATGAAATCCATAAGGCAGGCCACGAAGCCATGCTCGCGCTGTGCGATGTATCGAAATCGAGCGACGTGCAGGAAATGGTTAATAGGGTCGTCAGAGGCTTTGGCGGCATCGATATCCTGGTGAATAATGCCGCGTTGACGGATCATGCCAACATCTTTGACAGTACGGAAGAGGAGTTCGACAAAGTGATCGCTGTGAGCCTCAAAGGGCCCTATCTTGTGACGAAGTACGTTGCCGCGCAAATGGCAAAGCAAGGTAGACGTGGAAAGATCGTCAATTTCGGCTCCACCTCCGGCATGATCGGACGGGCGGATGGTATCGCTTACGCTGCAGCCAAGGCCGGCGTGATCAATATGACGAAAGCGATGGCCGTGCAACTCGCTCCGTACCACATTCGTGTCAATTGCATCGTGCCCAATCGTTCCGGTTCTCCGGTCGGATTCGATGATGACGTAACCGGGAACCGGACGTTCGAAAACCTCGCGGGCCGATTAGGAACCGCGGCGGATCAGGCAAAAGCGGCGCTGTTTCTCGTTAGTGACGATTCTGACTTCATCTACGGCCATCCCCTGGTGGTGGATGGTGGCGTCATGGCGACCGCGAATTTTCCCAAAAATCAGTTTGTGAAATAGCCATCAGTCCGTCAGTCTCTTAATGCCTTACATTTCTTCGCCTTGATGGGCCCTGCGCTTCCAAGTGCATGGCCAATGGGCGTGTGTATTGTGGACCCTCCGTCTGCTACAATGGTTATTTCAAGAGCAGGGTTTGAACTCGCTCTTTGTGTTTGTGTGATCTCCCGCTCCACGACTGGCCGCTTCGTTGCCTTCAACAAACATCCCACGAGCATCGGGGTTTTTTGAAAGCACGTCTGCCCGTTTGTCCTATAGTCATTGCTCTATTCGGAAGGTAGGGATAAAGTCGAGAGTATCTGGCAGTGATGATAAGCGTTCAAACTTCGCGAAGACAATATCCACCGCGATACGCCTGCATGTAGAAATTGTTCTAGCAAGAAGACCATTGTCGGTTCAGTTTGCAAATCCATGAGGCGAGAGTGAATTCGCAGTCTTTTGAGAACGGCGAGCATCGGAGCAGTCGTCCATATGTGGGATCATCGGAGAAGGCGGACTGTGTCTGATAAAAATCTCCTAAGGGCGACTGTCCTGCTTTTTTGTTTCCGTTTTGTGATCGCTCTGCTGATCGAGCTCACGCCGCAGGAGGCTTACTATTGGAATTACGCCATGCATCCCGCGTTAAGCTATTTTGACCATCCACCGATGGTTGCCTGGGTGATTAGCGCGGGACAATTTCTTCTCGGCAAATCGGAGTTGGGAGTTAGGATTGGCGGGCTTTTCTTAAACCTTCTTTCAACAGGGCTTCTCTACGCTTTGGGCCAGTTGTGGTTCGGTAGGAGAGCGGGGCTTTGGGCGGCGCTTCTCTTCCAGTTGCTACCGCTCTTTTTCGTTTATGGCGTGCTGATAACGCCCGATGTGCCGTTAACCTTCTTCTGGCTGTTGACCCTTTATCTAATCTCGATTGCCGTACGTGAGCAGCAAAAATGGGCGTGGTACCTTGCCGGGACTGCGCTTGGGCTTTGCATGCTCTCCAAATACACGGGAGTCTTCCTAGTTCCTTGCGCGTTTTTATTTCTTGTCTTGCACCATAATTATCGTTGCTGGCTGCTGAGAAAAGAGCCCTATCTAGCTCTCGTCATCGCATTCCTTATCTTCACTCCGGTGATTCTTTGGAACATGGAGCACAACTGGGTGTCTTTTACCTTCCAGGTAAGCGATCGACTGAGCCAAGAGAGTAGTCAGCCGCTACGCCAGTTCGGGGAATTTGTGCTCATACAGCTCGGCGTGACTTCTCCCAGTCTGTTGGCTGGGCTGTTACTGATTCCGGCGATTCCGGTTTCCCTAAGCATGAAGGACCGGCGTATCAACTGGAGATTTTGTTTTGTTTTCTCAGTTCCACTACTTGCCTTCCTGCTGCTTTACAGCACTCGTTCTGCGGTCAAGGCCAACTGGACGCTGCCGGGGTATCTGTCTCTCCTTATCGTCGCTTATCCCTGCTACCGCTATCTCCGTTTCAACAGCGGAGCCCGAATGAGGCGGTTCGCCCGATATTTTTTGGTGACGTGGTTCTACGCCTTGCCGATTGTTTATATCGTTGGCGTTTACCACACCATCGTAACCATTCCCCGCGTCACGGTGCACCATTGGACGACCGGTTGGGAAGAGTTAGGAAGGGTCGCTACACGGGAGGCAATGACTTTTGAAGCCGAAGGCGGCAAAAAGGTTTTCCTCCTCGGGGTGGACACTCACTATGTGGCTGCCGCGCTCTCCTTCTACACCGATGGTACCCGCGGGGTTTTCGCCCGCAACCTCGTGGGAAGAAGGGCCCTGGCTTTCGATTACTGGATGCCGAAGATGGACCTCGTGGGTCTTAACGCGCTTGCAGTGGACCTGAATCCGCCAGACCTGGAATCGCTGAGGAAATATTTTGCTCGCGTGGATGACGATGTAAGACGGATTCCCGTTATGAAAGGTGGAAGGATTCTCTACTATTTTTATGTGGTGAAATGCTTCGATTATCTGGGCGCGCCGCCCGCGGTTTGATCAGAACCCAACGCCGATGAATTAGACCGCTAATCTCATTCCACTTACAGCTGCGTTTTAACACCACCGCGAACCGACTGATTTAGGACAATTCGTTTTTGAGCCAGGCAATAATCGTCGGCAACGTCTCCGGAGTCTGGCCCATGTGGCCGCCGGGGAAGACGCGGGCGGATTTCGGGGTGCCGTATTCAAGAAGAATGTAAAGATCACTGATCGGAGTTTGCACGTCGTCCTTGCCGTTGACGATGAGCATTGGGCAAGAAGGCTTTTCTAACCAACCTTGGGTTTTCAGCGAGAGCGAGGGCCAGATTTTCAAAAGCTCTTCCACATTCTTGACACCGAAGATACTGCAGCGAGCCAAATCGTGATCCATCAAATAACTTTCCGCGTTCGTGGACTCGCGCAGCCAGTCGGGTTGGAAGAAGTAATGAACGCCACCGCCCCAGACCACGGATGCGCGCAAACGCTTCGCTTCGACGAAGGCCATCTTCGCGGCCCAATAGCCGCCAAAGCTGCGGCCCATGATGGCGATCCGTTTAGCATCGACGTCGGGGCGTTTCTCTAAATAGTCAATAACCGCGCTGTAAAGCGCGTCCGCCGTGGTGGAGGCTTTGATGGGGCATTCCCCCACACCGGGCATGTCGACGGCGCAACTTCCCATTCCTGCCTCTTGCAGCGCTTCATCGTACTCGAAACTCTCGGCTTTGAATGAATCAATGCCGCCAAAATTAATCACCACCGAGTGCTTGCGACCGTCGCGAGGAATGCGTAGGTAAGTGGGAATAGTTTTATCATCAAAAGGGATGTTGACTTTTTCTAAGGGCGGCTCGAAATATCGGCCCGCCTTCTCGTACATCTCCAAGCTCTTGCGGAAACAGGCCTGTTTGCCAAGGGTATGCGGAACGGGATAGCGGCCCGTGGCATAGTACGTGTAGGCTTGCAGGTATGCTTCCCGAGCATCCTTTGAACGCCCTGCTTGCTCGTGCCTGATCGCCTCCTCTTTGTAGGGTTTTGCCACGCGGGACCACTCGGCCGCCCAGAGTTCGGGATCTTTGCTCGTGAGGTTCGCCAAAACCGACTCCACATCTTCGCGCTTGGCGCGCCGAAAGATATTTCGTTTCCCGGTGCGATCCCGAATCATGGTTTTGATCTCGTCGAGACTTTTCACTCGGCCCATGGTGCCTCCTCGCTAGTCGATTTAAACTGTTCAGCTGTTTAAAGCGTTCAAACTGACTCCTGACAGGCCCGCTAAAATCACAGAGAATGAAGCCGTTTCAGATACCGTCCGTCCGTGTATACCACCTTGACAATATCTTCAAGCTCCGAGTAATATCCGCCTACTTTTGTATCGGCCCGTGCAAGATTATTTCGGGGGCAACTATTAAACGACCGCGGTTAGTGGCGCCAAGGCGTCGTGGATATCGCTCATGATCTCAGCAAAAAAACGTCAAGCGAAGGGCTTGAATGCGATGTAAATTGCGATCCATGATATATTGTAGTCGCGGATGTTAAGCCACACCTCAGGGGTCGAAGCGCATAGAACACTTTAGCGACGTTGCAACCATGGCTGATCTCATTCAAGTCAAAAATCTTCAAACCTCTTTCTTTACGCCGGAAGGCGAAGTGCGGGCCATCGACGGCGTTAGTTTCGAGATAGGGGAGGGGAAAACACTCGGACTGGTCGGCGAATCCGGTTGTGGCAAGAGCGTCACATCGCTTTCGATTATGCGGCTGATCTCGTCGCCGCCGGGAAAGATTGTCGGCGGGGAGATTCTGTATCGCGGTCGTGATCTCCTCAAGCTAAAGAACGAGGAGATGCGCAAAATTCGCGGCAACGAGATTTCCATGATTTTCCAAGAGCCGATGACTTCGCTCAATCCGGTTTTTACTGTCGGTAATCAGATCGGCGAGGCGATCCGCCTGCACCAAGGGCTGGGCAAAAAACAAACGCGCGAGAAGACCATTGAAATGCTTCGGCTGGTGAAGATTGCCGATCCGGAGTCTCGAGTGGACGCTTATCCTCATCAATTGAGCGGCGGCATGCGTCAACGGGTCATGATCGCCATGGCACTGTCCTGCAATCCGAGTCTTTTGATCGCCGACGAGCCGACGACGGCCTTGGATGTAACCATTCAGGCGCAAATCTTAGAGCTGATGAAAGAGCTACAACAAAGGATCGGCATGGCTTTGTTACTCATCACTCACGATCTCGGGGTCGTGGCGGAGCAGGCCGATCAGGTCGCGATCATGTATGCGGGTAAGATCGTCGAGCGGGCCAGCGCGCAAGCAATTTTCGCGCGGCCCTTTCACCCTTACACGGTGGGGCTATTGAATTCTCTCCCGGGCACGGGAGACAAAAAGAAGAAGCGGCTGGATGCGATTCCGGGTATGGTGCCGAGTCCGCTGCATCTCCCGAGCGGCTGTCGATTTCGCGACCGCTGCCCGAAGGCGGCCGGACTGTGCGCCGAAGCCGAGCCTCAACTGGTAGAAAAAGAGAAAAATCATTTGGTTGCTTGCCATTTTCCTGAGACCGGGCAGAGGGCGGGCGTGGCAAATTGATGGCTGCGAATCTTCCATGAGCTTGTTAGAAATTCGTGACCTTAAGAAACATTTTCCAGTAGGCGAGGGGCTATTCTCGCGCAATAAAGGTGCGGTAAAGGCGGTAGACGGGGTGAGTCTGGCAGTGGAAGAGGGCGAAACCTTAGGCATCGTCGGCGAGTCCGGCTGTGGCAAGTCGACCTTGGGACGAGCGATTCTTCGGCTCATTGAGCCGACCAGCGGTGAAGTTTATTTTCAGGGGAAAAATCTGCTGGCCCTTTCCCAACGGGAGCTTCGCGATACGCGGCGACAAATGCAGATCATTTTTCAAGACCCCTATGCGTCTCTAAACCCGCGGATGCGCGTGGGCGACATTGTCGGCGAAGGTTTGGAAATTCACAAACTCGCCAAGGGCAGAGCCAAGCGCGACCGTGTGATCGAATTGCTCCATCAGGTGGGCCTCCGCGAAGATCACTACCACCGTTACCCACACGAGTTTAGCGGCGGCCAGCGCCAGCGCATCGGTATCGCTCGCGCGTTGGCCGTAGAGCCCAAATTTATCGTCTGCGATGAACCGGTCTCCTCACTCGATGTCTCAATTCAGGCACAGATCATCAATCTCCTGCAGGAACTGCAGGAGAAAATGCACTTGACCTACGTTTTTATCTCCCATGACTTGAGGGTAGTCGAGCACATCAGCCATCGAGTGGCGATCATGTACCTCGGCAAGATCGTCGAGATTGCCAAGAGCGATACGATTTACCGGGACGCGAAGCATCCCTACACACGGGCTTTGCTGTCGGCGGTTCCCGTCGCCGATACGAGCCGCAAAAAAGAGCGGACCGTTCTTCAAGGTGACGTCCCAAGCCCGGTCCATCCACCTTCGGGCTGTAGTTTTCATCCCCGCTGCCCCTATCGCGAACCCGTCTGTGACCAAAAGGAACCGCCCCTGGAGTTCGGCGCAGAAGGTCATGGCGTTGCCTGTCACGTGTTTGGCCCGGCAAAATCAAGCTGAAAGATTTTGTCGGAGCGAGGTATTCAAGGACTGTTTGGCGACGGGCGACCCTTCCTGAATGATTATTCCGATCCTGCACAATTCGACCGGGTGCTAGCGTTCAGTGTGATTTTGCCTTATCATTTTGTGCTTGTCTCTTGGTTTTGACGAATCTTCCGGTTCAAGTGGGGAATGGACCAAGCTACCGATGGACGTGATCGACACAACGCTACCGTTTGCAAAAGGGCATGTCTTGGCGCCGATAGCTGAAATGGATCTCGCTCGCTGGATCGCCTTGTCCCGAGTCGAGGGACTCGGCTGTGTCGGTTTCAAGAAACTAGCCGAACACTTTAGTGATCCCACGGCGGCATTTTCCGCGCCGGCGTCAGCATTAGCCGAAATTCACGGCTTGGACAAAAACGTCATCGATGGTCTGCGCAATTTTTCAGCATGGGATGAGGTTGAAGCGGAAATCATCAGGGCCGAAAAAGCAGCTGTAAAAGTCGTGCCGTTTACGGATTCGACCTACCCGGCGCGACTGCGGATGATTCCAGATCCACCGCCGCTGCTCTATGTCAAAGGAGATATCCGCAGTGAGGATGAAAAGGCCGTCGCTGTTGTCGGCTCAAGGAGCGCCAGCGACTATGGCCGCAGAGTGGCGCGGGATCTATGTCGAGGTCTGGCATCATTGGGATTTACTATTGTAAGCGGAATGGCGCGCGGCATCGACGGCACCGCGCACGGGACGGCATTGAATGCCGGAGGCCGAACGATCGCAGTTTTGGGTTCAGGCGTTGATCGCGCCTATCCCGCGGAGCATCAGCAGCTCTATCAACGCATCAGTGAAAACGGCGCGGTCATTTCCGAGTTTCCTCTCGGCACACGGCCCATGGCCTTCAATTTTCCCGCGCGCAATCGACTGATCAGCGGTTTGTCGCTGGGTGTCGTGGTAGTGGAGGCGACGGAAAAGAGCGGCTCTTTGATAACGGCGGCGCTGGCTTTGGAACAGGGACGGGAAGTGTTTGCCGTTCCGGGGGAAGTCGGTGCCAGTCGCAGCCGCGGCGCGCACCGGCTGATTCGTCAGGGGGCTAAACTAGTAGAGACCGTCGACGACATAATGGAAGAGATCGCGCCGCAACTATCGGCGCATCGGGGCAATACGGACAGCGCGGCGAAACGTAAGCTCCCCCAGCACCTCGGCGACGAGTTCCAAAAGATTTTCGCCTTATTTCAAGAACGTTCCCTCCAAATCGATGAGGTCATTGAGAACAGTGGCTATTCCCCATCGCGGGTTTCCGAAATTCTGTTGGAACTGGAATTGCAAGGGTATGTCAAACAACTCCCCGGAAAAAAGTACACGGCGGAATGCTAGCCTTTCGCATTACGAGTGTTAAATTGAAGAAACGAGAGAAGTGTTATGGCAGCTAAGAATCTAGTTATCGTGGAATCCCCAGCCAAGGCGAAAACCTTGGAAAAATACTTAGGCAGAGATTTTCAAGTTAAAGCTTCGGTAGGACATATCGTTGACTTACCCAAGAGCAAACTGGGCGTGGATATTAAAAACAACTTTGCGCCGGATTTTCACGTCATTCAGTCAAAGAAAAAAGTTATCGACGATCTAAAGAAGGCAGCCAAGGGGAAGGAGAACATCTATCTCGCCTCCGACCCAGACCGCGAAGGTGAGGCGATCGCCTGGCATATCGCCGACCAGGTCACGAAAAACCATCGGCGAGTTCATCGCGTACTGATCAACGAGATTACACGCAGGGCGGTTCAAGAAGCCATTGCCAATCCGCTGGAATTAGATCGCCACAAATTCGACGCCCAGGTTGCACGCCGTATTTTGGACCGTTTGGTGGGTTATCAGATCAGCCCGCTCCTCTGGAACAAAGTTCGCCGTGGTCTGAGCGCCGGTCGAGTTCAATCGGTTGCCGTACGATTGGTGTGCGAGCGCGAAAAAGAAATCCGCGCCTTTGAGTCCCTGGAGTACTGGTCGCTCACCGCCTTGCTCGAGGGGCGTCTGCCGCCGTCGTTCAAGGCCCGCCTGGTTCAGTGGCAAGACAAAAAAATCGACAACAGGAAGTTCCGGCTCGAGAACGAGCCGAGCGTCCAGGAAATCATCAAGTCCTTGGACGGGGCTTCTTGGGTTATCGGTGAAGTAGAAAAAAAGGAACGGCGTCGCTATCCGACCCCTCCGTTTGTCACCAGCAAGCTGCAACAGGAGGCCGCACGCAAACTAGGCTTTCAGCCGAAGCGCACGATGCAGTTGGCCCAGCAGCTCTACGAAGGAGTCGAGTTGGGCGACGAAGGTTCCGTAGGCCTCATCACCTATATGCGAACGGATTCCACGCGGGTGTCCAACGAAGCGCTCAATGCCGTGCGGCATTTCGTCGAAGGACAATACGGCAAGAACTATCTGCCGGGCAAACCTAACACCTATCGATCCAAAAAAGGCGCGCAGGATGCCCACGAAGCGATTCGCCCGACATCCATGGAGTACACGCCGGAACGAGTGCGGCGATATTTGCGGCGCGACGTTTTTCAACTTTATTCTTTGATTTGGGACCGCTTCGTCGCCAGTCAAATGGTTCCGGCAGTGTTCGATCAGACGGTATTCGAGATCCCGGTAAAAGAAGCTTTGTTTCGTGCCAACGGGCAACAGATCAAGTTCGATGGTTTCATGAAGGTTTATATCGAAGGTCGGGACGAACGTGCAGCGCAAGCAAACGGCGCGGACGAGGATGGGGATGAGGATGAGAGTCGTGAAAATGAAGGAATGTTGCCGGATCTGCAGAAAGGGGATGCTTTGAGGCTTCTTTCCATGGATCCACGGCAACACTTTACCCAACCGCCGCCCCGTTACACCCAGGCATCGTTGATCAAAGAACTCGATGAAAATGGCATCGGTCGCCCGTCGACTTATGCCACGATCATCGCCAATATTTTGGACCGCGAGTACGTCGCTCAGGATGAACGTCGATCGCTGGCGGCGACGGATCTCGGGTTTCTCGTCACCGACCTTTTGGTGGAGAGTTTTCCGGATATCCTAAACGTGGAGTTCACCGCCGGGATGGAGAATGAGCTGGACAAGATCGAAGAGGGAAAAGAGGCGTGGACGAAAGCGATGAAACGCTTCTATACGCCCTTCTCACGCGATCTCAAGAAAGCCGCCAAAGAGATGCGCGACGTCAAACGGCAGGAAGTGCCGACGGACATCGCCTGCGAAAAGTGTGGCGCCATGATGGTGGTGAAGTGGGGCCGTAACGGAGAATTCTTGGCCTGTCCGCGTTACCCGGAGTGCAAGAACACCAAGAATTTTAAACGCAATGAGAAAGGCGAGCTCCATGTCGCCAAGGAAGAAGAAGTCAACGAGACTTGCGAGCAATGCGGTCGGCCGATGCAGCTAAAATGGGGGAAATACGGCAAGTTTCTCGGTTGCAGCGGTTACCCCGAATGCACCAACATTCGGCCCCTCGAAAAACCGGTGGACCTCGGCATCAAATGTCCGGAATGTAAAGAAGGGAATTTGAAAGAGCGCAAGTCGCGCCGGGGAAAAGTTTTTTACGGATGCGATCGCTATCCGGAATGCAAGTTCGCTTTGTGGGATCGTCCCGTGGCTGGTCCGTGCCCGAATTGTAACGATCCGGTTCTGGTGGAGAAAGTGACAAAGCGCGCGGGACGCATCCGCCGTTGCCGCCAAAAAGAGTGCGGCTATTCTATTCCAGTTGCCGAGTAAAGCGTGGAAAAAATCGTCCGCATAATCGGCGGCGGACTGGCAGGCACGGAGGCGGCCTACCAGCTCGCGCGCAGAGGCGTGGCTGTCGACCTTTTCGAAATGCGGCCTCATCGGATGACCGAGGCCCACGCCACCGGCGATTTCGCCGAGCTGGTGTGCAGCAATTCCCTGCGTTCCAATTTGTTAACCGCACCGGCCGGTCTATTGAAAGAGGAGATGCGCCGGTTAAGCTCGATTGTCATCCGTGTAGCGGAAAACAATCGAGTTCCGGCGGGCTCGGCTCTCGCCGTGGATCGCGAGCGGTTTGCGCGCGCGCTGACTCAGGTTGTGGAAGCGCTTCCGAACGTCCGTATCCATCGAGAAGAAGCCAAAGAAATTCCTTCAGGCCACGTGATTTTAGCCTCCGGTCCGTTGACGTCACCGGCATTGTCGCAGCCGCTCGGGTTCCTCTTAGGGGCCGGGCATCTCTACTTTTACGACGCGATTTCCCCCATCGTAACCGCGGAGTCGGTGGATCTGAACGTGGCCTTCAGCGCATCGCGTTATGATCGCGGTGGAGAAGATTACCTAAACTTGCCGCTCACCCGTGAGGAGTATGACCGATTCGTCGAAGCGTTATTGGCTGCCGAGCGCGTGCCGACCCACAGCTTCGAGCGATTTGTGCCATTCGAAGGTTGCATGCCTATCGAAGAAATGGCGGACCGCGGAAAGGAAACACTAGCATTCGGTCCCATGAGAGCGGTGGGGCTGTTTGATCCGCGGACCGATAAGCGGCCTTATGCTGTGGTTCAACTGCGGCAGGAGAATCGCGAAAAAACCCTCTATAATCTCGTCGGGTTTCAGACCAAGATGACCTATCCGGAACAGCGCCGGGTTTTTGTCATGATCCCCGGCCTCGAACATGCCGAGTTCGTCCGACTCGGCAGTTTACACCGCAATACGTTTATCAATTCCCCGCAGCACCTGCTGCCTACGTTGCAATGGCGTCAGCGTTCGGATTTGTTCTTCGCGGGGCAGATGATCGGAGTCGAAGGCTATATCGAGTCCGCCGCTACAGGTCTCTTGGCAGGCGTCAATGCTGCGAGGTTGATCGCTGGAAAGCCGCCGGTTGTTCCGCCACCTACGACCGCGCTCGGGGCGCTCCTGCGCTATGTCACGGACCCGGGGCGCAGGAAGTTCCAGCCGATGAATGTGAATTTCGGCCTCCTTCCACCGCTGTCGGACCCTCTTCGTAAAAAAGCCAAAAAAGAAATGATGGCGCGAAGAGCGCTGGCGGAAATGGAAGCTTGGGTCCGTGAGACCAAAGAGACGGAAGCGTTGATACCGTTAGAAGCATGTACCAGCGGACATTCGGCAGTCCTTTGATGAACTCCCGGCGCTTTGCGTTCATTGATATCGGCACCAACACGATTCTCTGCTTGATTGCCGAACTTAAGAACAACGGGGGGGTTGATGTTTTAGACGACCTCGCCGACATCACCCGGCTCGGCCAAGGTGTCCATCAGACCGGATGCATCAGCTCGGAAGGAGAAGCGAGAAGTTTGCAAGTTCTGCAGCACTATGTGGAGCGGTGTAAGCGTCTTCGTGTCGATCAGATCACGGCGGTGGGCACTAGCGCTCTAAGAGACGCACAAAACAGCGCTGAAGTTCGAGCGCGGTTCAAGGAACAGCTCGGGCTCGATGTTCGTGTCATAACGGGCGAGGAGGAGGCCGCCTACGCGTTCCTAGCGGTTCAGAAGGGGCTTACTCTCGCCGCGCAAGAATTGTTGGTGGTGGATGTCGGCGGCGGAAGTACGGAATTCATCCGTGGTAACCAGGCGGGAGTATCCCAAGCCGTCAGCATTGACATCGGGTCGGTGCGGCTCACCGAGCAATTTCTGCATTCGGATCCTGTTCGAGAGGCAGAGTGGGAAAAGATGATCGCCGCCATTGAGAGTGAGCTGGCGCGGTTGCCGCATCAATGGCGAAGAAATGGTTCGGCCGTGACTCTGGTGGGAATTGCGGGGACCTTTACGACCCTTTCCGCAATTGAAAAAGGACTGACGCATTACTCCCACGGCGAAGTCCACGGCAGCCCCTTGACGTTGAGCGAAGTTCGACGTCAGGTCGCGCTTTTTCAAGGCAAAACGATTGCGCAGCGCAAGGTGATCCCCGGCTTGGAGCCCAAGCGGGCAGATGTGATTCTTGCGGGCGCATGCTTAATCGAGAGAATCATGATTTTATTGCAATCAGAGCGAGCAATTGTAAGTGATCAGGGTGTGCGCTACGGCCTGCTTTATGAATGCTTAAAAAGCTGTTGACATTTCCGGCTGAATTCGGAATTATCTTCCCTTGTTTTGTACAACGAGAGGCTACTTCAAGCAAAATCAAATTTGAATACATGAAGGGAGGTGAAGGCAAATGACAAAAGGCGATCTAATCGATGCGGTGGCCAAAAGTGCCAAGCTCAGTAAGCGCGCGGCGGGGGAGGCTGTGGACGCGACTTTCGAAGGCATCGGCCGAGCCATCAAAAGGAGTAAACGCTTTCAGGTGCCAGGATTCGGGACATTCACGGTACGCTCGCGCAAAGCACGCAAGGGAAGAAATCCTCAGACCGGCGCCGTCATCAGTATCAGAGCCAGTCGGACCGTGGGATTCAAACCCGCCCCCATTCTAAAGAAAGGGTTATAATGTTACTGGTGTTCCGTTGAAGGCCACCATGGGCAACCGGGTGGCCTTTTTTGTTGCGGCCCTTGATGAGGCTCCAGCGGGCACGTACAATAAGCGGAATCGGTAAAAGTCACGAGCCTTGTGAGAGAAAGTCATGTCACTGAAGACTGAGAAAATTTGGTTTGACGGAGAGCTGGTTCGTTGGGAGGAGGCGAAGATCCACGTTTTGGCCCATGCTCTCCATTACGGCACCGCGTACTTTGAGGGAATTCGTTGTTACGCCCTGGCCGATAGCCGTTCTGCGGTATTTCGCCTGGAGGAGCATATCCGTCGCTTTGCCGACTCAGGTAAAATTCTGGGTTTCCCGCTTCCCTACACGGTTGAACGGCTCCAGCAAGCGACTTTGGAAGTGATACGGGCGAATAAGCTCAAGGAATGCTACATCCGGCCCCTAGCTTTCGTAGGCCTGGGCGAGATGGGGCTTTATGCGCCGAAAAATCCCATCAACGTGTGCATTGCCGTTTGGCCGTGGGGAGCTTATCTCGGCGATGAAGGTATTCAGAATGGCATCCGGGCGAAAGTCTCCTCCTATACCCGTCATCACGTGAACGTGATGATGACCAAGAGCAAGGCGTCGGGAAATTATATCAACTCGGTGCTGGCCAAAACCGAAGTCAAGAAAGCAGGCTACGATGAAGCGATTATGCTCGATGCCGAAGGTTATGTCTCAGAGGCCAGCGGGGAGAACATCTTCATCGTTCGCGACCGCAAGTTAAAAACCACGCCGCTTACGTCAATCCTGCCCGGTATCACCCGGCACTCAATCATTACCGTTGCCCGCGACAAAGGCTACGAAGTGGTCGAAGAGCGCTTTACCCGCGACGAGCTTTATACGGCCGATGAAGCGTTCTTTACCGGGACCGCTGCCGAGCTAACGCCGATTCGCGAAGTGGATGATCGGCAGATTGGTGCGGGCTCACGAGGTGCCGTCACGGCGGATATTCAGCAGACTTTCTTCGACGTTATCAAAGGCAAGGACAAAAAGTACACGAAGTGGTTAGCCTATCTCTGATGTCCGCGTCGGCAGGGCGGTAGCCCCTGTCCGGCTTCGGTCGTCGCACTTATCGTCTTAAATGGCTCCCTGATGGCTGACCCTCGAGAACCCACATTGCGGGTGACGATGCTCCCGCGGGATACCAACGCGCACGGAACAATCTTCGGCGGCGTTATCTTGAGTCATATTGACTTGGCCGGTTCGATTGCCGCTTCTCGGCAAGCGCCAAGAAATTTCGTCACCCGGGCGATGCGCGAAGTTGGTTTTATAGCCCCCGTCTATGTCGGTGACGTGGTGAGCTTCTATGCGCGCGTGCTTCGTGAAGGAAGAACCTCCGTGACCGTCCAGGTAACCGTCGAAGCGGAAAGAAGCAAAGAACCCCGGCAATGCGTCAAAGTCACGGAGGCTGAAGTCGTTTATGTCGCCATTGATGAAAATGGCACAGTAACGACGCTCAGGTGAAATCATGCGGCGACTCGTCATCTCCCTAGCAGTGCTGGGTTTTTTCATGTTCACGGGACCGACTTTTGCTCAAACCAACCCAGCTAAAATGGGCAGGATCGGTTGCCCCAATTGCGTCAATGACAGCTCGCAGGTTTCCCAGTCGCTCCAGAGAGCGGACCAGCTTTACGCTGCTTTCAAGCCCAAGGAAGCGCTCGTAGAACTTCTCCGGGTGGTGGAATTGGACTCGGAAAACGCGGAGGCGCTCTCGAAGATATCTCGAGTCTACATTGATTTCGGTGACGTGATTCCGGAATCCACACCGGACTGGGAAGCCAAGAGACTGAAGCAGTACCAGATCGCCGAGCAATACGCTCGCAAGGCGGTTAAGGCGGATCCGAACCTCACTTGGGGCCACTTCTACGTTGCGGCCTCTTTAGGGAGCATGGCCACAGTATCGCCTGTCGCCAAGCAAATCGATATGGCTGCAGAAATTCGCGGCGCCATTGAGAAATCCATTGTCCTCGATCCCCAAAACGGTTTTGCCTACCATGTCTATGGGATTTGGCACCGAAAAATGGCGGAGATCGGTAAGATGAGTCGCATGTTCGCCTCGGTCATTTACGGCCGATCGATACCGACGGGTACGATGGAGAAATCTATCGAGTATCTGAACAAGGCTGTCGCTCTCAATCCTACGGTCATCGTCAGCCGGCTGGAGCTGGCGCGGACTTACGTGGCCGTGGAGAATTGGTCTTCGGCGCGTAGCTTCCTTACTTCTATTCGAGGACTCCCCATACAATTTTCCGACGACGCGAAGCACAAGCAAAAAGCGGAACAGTTGCTCGAAGAAATCAAGGAGCGCTAAGGCGTTTTCTCCCGTTAAGTCTAGTCCGGGACGAGCTTCTTGTCGGCGTCCAGCAAGTCGTTGGAAGAGCTTCGTGCGATTGGTCGGACCAGCGGCGTGAGTCGGGCAGCGAATCTTCCTTGGCTTACCGTCAGTACAAGCAAACCGTTTGCACCACCACCGACCTTTCAGTATCTATGAACACTAAGATGAGTCGGTTTCTACAGTGTCTGCTACTGTTGCTATCGATCCTTGCCTTGGCAAGTTGCGGGAAATCTTCAAGTTCCGCCAAAGTCCTGCGCGTCGGTTTCGTTCCAGCGGAGGACGCCCAGCAGGTCATTCAAAACGCGCAGCCGATCGTTGAAATTCTGCAAAACCGTTTAGGCATGGAAGTCCAACCTTTCGTCGCCACGGACTACACCGGAGTGGTTGAGGCGCTGCGGGCCAATAAACTCGATATCGCTTTTTTGACCCCGGCGTCCTACGTGATGGCGAAGAACGAGGCGAATGTGAAAGTGGTGCTCAAATCGGAGCGCAAAGGGTCGCCGTTTTATTATGCGGCCATCATCACGCATGCCGATAGCGGCATCAAAAGACTGGAAGATCTGCGCGGGAAAACGTTCGCTTTCGGGGACCCGCTTTCCACTTCGGCCAATGTCTTTCCACGCAAGATGTTCCACGAACAGGGAATCGATCCGGTGCGGGATTTTAAGCAAATTCTTTATTCCGGCGGCCATGACGCGACGGTTCTGGCGGTGCTGAATGGCAAAGTCGATGCGGGGGCGACCTATGCGAATTCTCCGGACGGCAAAGATACCGCCTGGATGCGCTATTTGAAGGATCCCGAAGACGTCAAAAAGATCCGCGCCATCGCTTTTTCCGAACCGATTCCGGCGGACAACCTGGTCATCAATAGCAACCTGGACGATGAAATCGCCAGGAAAATCGAGGAGATCTTCTTGGAGCTCAGCCGAGATGCGAAGGGAAAAAAGATGTTGAGGGATCTCTATCAAATCGACGGGTTTGTTCCGGCCACGGATAAAGACTACGACTCCGTTCGACAAGCTTTTGCCGTTGCGGGCATCCAAATCAAGGAAGCGCTGCAAAAGAAGCAACCGTGACCATCCTTGAGATCAAAAATCTTCACAAAACCTACGGCAACAACACGCAGGTGCTGCGTGGCATCAATCTGCAAATCGAACAGGGTGAGTTTGTCTGCATCATCGGCCTGAGCGGTTCGGGAAAATCGACCTTGCTCCGCTGCATCAATCGGTTGATCGAGGGCAGCTCCGGCGAGATCTTGGTTCCCTGTGCTCTCGCAGGATCGGCTGCTGACGGTGCTAGGGCCGATGTCTTAACTCTCAAACCTGCGGGGCTCCGTTTGTTGCGCCGGAAGATAGGTATGGTGTTTCAACAATTCAATATCGTCAAACGTCTCTCGGTCATCGAGAACGTTTTGTCGGGCGGGCTGGGTTACCAACCGGGTTTGCGGAGCGCCCTCAGGATATTTTCTCGGGAGGAAAAACGCCAGGCGTTAACAAACCTCAAGCGGGTTGGTTTGCTGGATCATGCCTACAAGCGTGCGGACCAGCTAAGCGGCGGGGAGCAGCAGCGGGTGGCTATCGCTCGAACGTTGATGCAACAGCCGGCCATCGTCTTGGCCGACGAGCCAGTTTCCAGTCTTGATCCCAGCCTGTCCAGGGTTGTCTTGGATATCTTGAAGCGGGTCTGCCGCGAGGACGGAATCACCGCGCTGGTCAGTCTTCATACCTTGGAGCTGACGCGAGAATACGCAGATCGTGTCGTTGGGCTGAAACAGGGACAGATCTTCTTTGACGGCGCGGTCGGGGAGTTGACCGATATCATCGTAGATTCGATCTATCAAAGAAAAAACTGAAGAATGCAACAAGGACTTAGCGTGCGCAAGCCCTGTAGCAGATGCAAACAAATCCTCTCTTTAATCCATAATAAAAAGTTTAGGAGGGATGACCCTTGGCTCAGCAAACTTCCAGAGAAGTTGAGATGGATATCGTTTTCGAGGCCCCCCCTGCACCCAAGCGTGGCGCCAGATCCTTAGTTTTCATTGGCCTCTTTGTGGTGATCTTGGCTTGGTCCTTTCAAGGGGCGAAGCTCAGGCCTGGAGAGTTGATTCAGGGGATCCCGCAAATCGCTGTGACGGTCGGCCGCATGCTGCCACCTGATTTTTCCAAAATAACCGATGCCAAAAGTTACTTTCTCCCGGAAAACTTATCTTTGAGGGAACTCTTGCTGCCGCTGCCACTTGCGGAGGCGCAGGAGCGCATCAAACAGCGCTGGTGGAACAACACCTTCCCGCAAACCGTCGTCGGCGCCACCTTGGAGACCGTGCAAATGGCTTTAGCCGGGACTTTTCTCGCGTTGCTTGTTGCCTTTCCCCTCGGTTTTCTCGCCGCGCGCAATACCACGCCGCATCCCCTGGTCTACCATGGCTTGCGGGGAACATTGAATTTTTTGCGCACGATTCCTGATCTTGCGCTGGGTCTCCTTTTCGTTGCCGCGGTGGGACTCGGTGCCTTCGCCGGTACCTTGGCCTTGGCGATTCATACGGCAACTGTGCTCGGGAAGCTGCTTTCCGAATCGGTGGAGAATATTGACGAAGGCATCGTCGAAGCGATCCGCGCCACCGGAGCCGGTTACGCGCAGATTCTTTCCTTTGCCGTCTTGCCGCAGATATTGCCGGATCTGATCTCGTTTACACTATACCGGCTTGAAACCAATATTCGCGCCGCGTCGGTTTTGGGCCTCATCGGCGCCGGGGGCATTGGTTACTTGATGAGCACGAGCTTTCGGACGTTTCAGTATCAAGAAGCAGCCGCTATCGTTGTGATTCTGATCGCATTGGTCATGTTAGTGGACTATTTGAGCTCGCGTCTCAGAAACTTGGCCGTATGACGGCGATGCGGCGCCATTCACCTCATGGACTTTATTTTTTCTCTTGTGCTAATGTCGCGCAGGAGAAACAACGTTGATGATCCGCACCGTCGGTCTCGTGGCCAAATATCAGGAACCCAAAGCCGCCGACGCCGTGCGCTGGTTGGTGCCCTGGCTCAAGCAACGGGGAAAAAAAGTCTTGGTCGAGAACGGCATTGCTCGCACCGGCGGAGATTCCTGCACCAAGAAAGAGATGGCGACTCAGGCTGACCTGATCATTTCTTTGGGCGGCGACGGAACTTTACTGAATATCGCTCCGCTGGTGGAGCGGCCGGACGTGCCGATTTTGGGTGTGAATCTGGGCGGGCTCGGTTTTATTACGGAAATTGCGATGGACGAGCTTGAGTCCGTTATCACCAAAACGCTGGAGGGTGACTACGAAGTTGAAAAACGGATGACGCTCGAAATCCGCGTTCTTAGCAAGAAGCGGAAATCCTACCGATTTCGCGTGCTCAACGATGCGGTCATCACCAAAGGGGCACGCAGCCGCATTATCGATCTGGAGACTTATGTCGACAACGATTACCTCTGCACTTACCGGGCCGATGGATTGATCATATCCACACCCACCGGATCCACCGCCTATTCTCTGGCCACGGGAGGACCGATCCTTGAGCCCTCATTGAGCGCCATCGTGCTCGCTCCCATTTGTCCGCACACGCTGACTCATCGGCCTATCGTTGTTCCCGGTAACGCAACTATCCATGTCACTTTGCGCTCATTCGGCGATACTGTGATTCTTATTCCCGATGGACAACCAGGCGTGAGGTTGAACAACGGCGATAAGGTGGAGGCGTGCGACTATGGCCTGCCGGTTTCTTTGGTCAAGTTTCCGTCGCGGAGCTACTACGAGATCCTGCGCGATAAACTGAAGTGGGGCGAGCGGTAGGCCGGTTTCGATATGCTGCGTGAGCTTCGAATCAAAAATTTCGCGGTGATTGATGAAGTGGCACTCGAGTTGGGACCGGGATTAAATGTTCTCACGGGCGAGACCGGGGCCGGCAAGTCAATCATCCTCAATGCCCTAGGCTTGATCTCTGGAGGGCGCGTTACATCCGACGTCATCCGGCACAATGAAGAAGAGGCAACCGTCGAGGCATTGTTTGAGAAGCTGCCGGACTGGATCAGCCAACGGCTTCAAGAAGCAGGATATGGGACTGACGACGAGCTCATTATCAAACGGGTCGTGAGCCGGTCCGGAAAGAATCGGATCTACTTGGGCGGAAGTCTCTGTCCACTTAATCTGTTGTCGGACATCGGTCATGCCATGGTCCATATCTATGGGCAACACGAGCACCATACGCTGCTCAGACCGGAAACCCATGTAGGTTTACTGGATGCCTTCGGAGGCACCGCAGCAGACGCCGGCACGATGAGTGAAAAGTTTCACTCGCTGGTAAGCGCGACGCAGCGTTTGCTGAAAGCGCGCGAAATCCTGGAAAAAGGCAAGAAGGAAAAGGAACTGCTCGCCGCGCAAGCGGAGGAGATTACGAACGCGCGGTTGAGACCGGAGGAGGAAGAAGAGCTCCAGGCGAAGAAAAACATTTTGATACATGCTGAAAAACTGTATCAAGGCTGCCTGGAGGGCGAGGAGCTTCTCTACGAAGGCGAAAACGCTCTGGTGAGCCGGCTGGGAAGATACGGCAGCAAGCTGCGCGAGTTGGCCGCTATCGATGACGGCTTGCGGCCCACCGTCGAGCTTCTCGAATCCGCCTTGGCGCAGCTGGAAGAAGCAAACGCGGGACTGCGCCGTTACGCCGAACGGGTTCATTTCGAGCCGGGTGCGTTGGAGCGGCTCGAGGACCGGCTGGCGGAGATTCATCGCCTCAGAAGAAAATACGCCGGCGGCGTTGAAGAAATCCTCAAGCTGCAAGCTCAGGCGGAAAAAGAGCTCCAGGCGTTGGACCGTGGCGAAGAAGAAATTCCGGCTCTGGAAAAGTCTTTCGAGGGCGCGCGCCAAGCCGCTTGGGAAACGGCAGGCGCCTTATCGGTTAAGCGGCAGCGCGTGGCAAAGAGATTCAAGAAAGAGATGGAGAAAGAGGCGAAACAGTTGGGGATGCCAGATACGATCTTCGAGGTTCATTTTCTGGATTCGCCGGATAGTGAGGATGCGCCTCCTTTTGTAGTCGGAGGGCAAAAACTCAACGAACTGGGGATCGACCAGATCGAATTTTACTTTTCGCCGAACCGCGGCGAGCCGCCAAAGCCTCTCGCCAAGATCGCCTCCGGCGGTGAGCTTTCACGCTTGATGCTTGCGATCAAATCGCTTGCGCTCACGCCCGAAGGGAGTCCTACCCTACTCTTCGATGAAGTCGATGCCGGTATCGGCGGCGGCGTAGCCGAGATTGTCGGCAAAAAGCTTAAACAGGTCGCCGCCTCTCATCAGATTCTCTGCGTCACGCATCTGCCGCAGATTGCGGCCCTGGCCGACTCGCATCATATCGTCCGCAAGGAAGTCGTCAAAGACCGGACGTCGGCGAAGGTTGACAAGCTCAAAGAAGGCGAACGAATCGAAGAGGTCGCGCGCATGCTAGGCGGCCTTAAGATTACTGAGAGAACCCGACGCCACGCCGAGGAAATGGTCCGGGGCAAATAATGATCAGCTGGTAGCAGCGGCTTGTACTTACCACGCGGTCCTTTTTTGAGGTTTGACTTTTCGGACGCTGTTTCTTACTCTTAGCATTCGTCACCCAATCCTACCTGTGTGGGGCCGTAGCTCAGTTGGGAGAGCGCTTGAATGGCATTCAAGAGGTCGTCGGTTCGATCCCGATCGGCTCCACCAAAAAATCAATAACTTGGACGCCATTGAAATTCTCTCCGTCTGCAAATTGTCCGTGTTTTGTCCGTGTTCTCTCACTGATTAGCCCTTAACGGGATCACTTTCGCCCCATCTTGGCTCTCAAGGTGCGACTGTAGCTTCTCCGCGGCTTCCATAAGGTCTTTCTCGTCCACGATTCGGTAACGTCGATACATGCTCCGGGTCTTATGTCCCGTGATCTCCATAGCCACGTCTTCCCGGACGCCAGCTCGCGCAAGGTTGCGGGCCGCGCACCTTCTCAGGTCGTGAACTAGCGTCCCCTCAAGCCCGCTTCTCTTGCAGGCTGTTTTCCAACTCTTCTTGAACTCCCCGATCCTCTGACCCTCGTGATGAAACACCGAAGGGCAATCCAAGCGACGCGCTTTAGCCCTCTCCTGGATGATCTCCCATAGCCGGCCGGTTAGCGGTAGAACCCGAGCCTCTTTGTTCTTGGAGTTCTCGATTCTCAGCCTTACGACCTTGCCGCTTAGGTCAACGTCGCGCCATTCAAGCTTGACCGCTTCACCTTTGCGCCACCCCGACAGATAAAGGAATTCGACCAAAGGCTTTAGATGATCGGGAAGGTTTGCCAGGAGCGTGAGAAAGTCAACATGCTCAAGGAATCCTTGCCGGACGTTGTTCTCCGCGAGCATTTGAAATCGCGGCTTCCGCGATAATTTGCCCGCCCCAACCGCAAGCGAGAGCATCCTCCCCAACGTCGCCACTTCGCGGTTGACGGTCGCGTTAGAGGCTCCCTCGCCAAGCCGATCGCTTTGGTATGCTCTCACTTTATCCGGCGATATGTCTATGGCTCGGTTCAGCCCGAAGAATCTTCGCATGTGCAGCAGGTAGTATTCGACCGTTTTCAACGACCGTTTGCCGTTCACCCGGTAATCGTTCTTCAGGTCCGTCACCAAGTCATCGAAGGTCACTCGTTCCTCGTCGGGAAAAAACCTTCCCCCGCTCACTTCTCCTACTCGTTTCTTTAAGAGCTTCCGCGCCTGCGCTTCGCTTTCACAATGCGAGCTTTGACGAATCTCATCCCCGCGATGGTAAAACGCGATCCACCACACAGAGCCCCGTTGAAATACTCTTCCAACGCCTTTCATTTTTCCTTCCCTTTCGTTTTTGATTCCATGACTTGAAGAAATTTAACGGCAAGTGCGGTCACCGGCATTATTTTTTGCTCCCCCCTTTCCATGCGCGCAACCGAAGTCGATGTTAGCCCGAGGCGTTCTGCCAACTGACTTTGCGTGAGCTTCATCGCTTCTCTAGTCCGTCGAAGTTCCTGTCTTGTCATGGTGTACATTATGTACAATCTCTGGCGGCCTCCTGTCAAGCGGTTTTCCGTGTGCTAAGGTATTTCTGAATTCCGATGGCCGAGAACCTCAGCATTTTCGGCCCCAGCTTTCGGGTAAAGGGTAGTTTCTTCGCATGACGATAGAGCCAATCCTCGCTGACGCTAAGGAGCTTTGCAGCATCATCCGCCTCCAATAACCGATCTTCGGCGGTTGCATCAGCTCTAATCGAGCCGATTTCCTCGCGGATGATCCGGCGGAGAAGCCCTTCTAGTGCAATTTCTAAGCTGATTGGTGTGTCGCCCATAGTTCCCTCGTTATTTATTCGAGAGGTTTGGATTTCCCCGAATCAATTCTGTGATCGCTTGCAATTGGTCCTTCACAGTTGGCTCGCGCTTCCCGGAGAAATCCATTTCCTTGATGATTTCCGCCAGCCGCGGAGGTGTGTAATTGCCATAGACCGCGACCGTGGTCCCAATGTGTTCGTGACCGAAATTTTGACTTATCGCCTTGATTTCCTCGCCGTTTCGGCAAGCTTTGATGGCTAAGTTGATTGCCAGGTGACGAAAGGTATGGGGCGGAAAATAGGGCAGTCCTGCTTCTTG
>WNFP01000829.1_pt1 | contig 23984 bp, 21 predicted proteins | sample 5400201 | NCBI WGS metagenome assembly WNFP01 (sample SAMN13153355, study PRJNA577476) | soil metagenome | isolation source: 115 cm saprolite under Madrone tree | place: USA:California | collected 2016-06-14
CGATGGGCGGCGAGCAGCGCCCCGCGCGCGGCCGGCTCGAGCCGGACCGCAACCAGGGCCGCCGCGCCCGCGATGAAGCCGTCAAGGACCACCGGGAGGCGGTACGCGGCCCCGGCCAGGATGACCCCGACGAGACCGGCGATCTCGAAGCCCCCGACCTTGGCGAGGGTATCGAGGGGATCCGCGGGATCCGGCGCGTTCCGCTCGAGGGCACGCCGGATCGCCTCGACCTTCCGCCGTCGGCCCGCCGCGTCCACTCCCGTGCCCGGGCCGGTGACGCTCTCCACGGTGGCGCCGGTCAGGGCCGCCACCAGCGCGCTCGCGGCGGTGGTGTTTCCGATGCCCATCTCGCCGGTGCCGACCAGGTCCGCCCCCGCCGCCCGCTCGGCCTCCACGAGCCCGATACCGGCCTCGATCGCCTGCACCGCCTGGGCGCGTGTCATCGCGGGCCCACGCGTCATGTCCGCGGTGCCCGACGCGACCTTGAGATCGCGCAGCGCGGGATGCCGGGGGAGCGGGGCGGCCACGCCCAGGTCGGCCACCACCACCCGCGCGGACGCGCGCCGCGCGAGGACGTTGACCGCGGCTCCGCCCCGGAGGAAATTCTCGACCATCTGCGCGGTGACGATCTGTGGATAGGCACTCACGCCCTGGGCGACCACGCCGTGATCGCCCGCGAGGGTGAAGATGACCGGATCGCGGAGCGGCGGCGGGCAGGTCCCCGCGATGGTGGCCAGGCGCACCACCAGCTCCTCGAGGCGGCCCAGGCTGCCCGGCGGCTTGGTGAGCTGATCGAGCCGGCGGCGCACCTCGACCTCGGCGCCGGGATCGGGCACGGTCACGAGGCTACGGAGCTTCGTGAGATCGGTCATGCGGGGCGGAAGGCAGCGGGACGTCCTTCACGGTCAGGGGGAGCGCCGCCACCATCAGGGTGACCCGATCGGCGGCGGCGGCGAGACGCTGGTTGACGAGCCCCAGCAGGTCCCGGAAGCGGCGGCCCAGCTCGGTCGGCGGATGCACGCCCTCGCCGACCTCGTTGGACACCAGGATAACGGAGACGAGGCGCTCGCGGAGCAGCTTGGCCAGCTCGTCGGCCGCGGCCAGCACCACCGCGTCGTCGTCGCCACGCTCCATGAGATTCGACACCCAGACCGTCACGCAGTCGACGACCACGAGGTCGTGCGAGCGGGCCGCGCGGCGGCAGGCCGCCGGCACCTCGTGCGGCTCCTCGATCGTGGTCCACCGGGGAGGGCGCTCGGCCCGGTGCCGGGCGATGCGGGTGGCCATGTCGCCATCGAGCGCACGCGCAGTGGCGAGAAACGCGACGCGGGTGCCATCCTGGCGGGCTTGCTCGAGCGCGTGACGGCTCTTGCCGCTACGGGCCCCGCCCAGGACGAGAAGCGAGTGATACACGGCCGTCACCCGGGTCCTCCCTCGAAGACCGGTACGGGGTGGCGGTGTCGGGCAGGTCTCCTGGCTCTCGGATCGTCCTACTCCCCGCCCCTTCCCGATCCGGCTCGTGCCGGATCAGTGGCCGATCGCGGGTTTCGTTCCCGATTACAGTGACGGGGTCGCGGCGGATTCGCACCGCCTTCCCTGGGGCCCGCACCCGGCGGGCCGCCCGGACACCAAAGACGGGGCCGACCGTAGCAGAGCGACGGGGCGAGCGCAAGGCGAGGCCCCGCGACGCCCTCCTACCAGCGCGAGAGGCGATCGATGTGTCGCCGCTGACGCTTGGTGGGCCGGCCGGCCCCAGGTGGGCGATAGGCCGGCGTCGCCGGTCGGGCCTCGCGCGGGGGGGGCGGCGGGGTGAGGTCCTCGTACAGCAGCGCGGCCTCGCTGCCGCTGCCGCGCCGCTCCGCCAGGGCCGCCACCCTGACGATCCGCCGGCTTCGCGGGAGCGTGATCTGGAGGAGATCCCCGGGTCGCACCGGCTTGGACGGCTTCGCGGCATCGCCGTTGATGTCCACCTTCCCTCCGGCGCACGCGGTAGCGGCGAGCGTGCGGCTCTTGAAGAAGCGGGCCGCCCACAGCCACTTGTCGATCCGCACGTCCGACATCAGGTTTTTACCGTAGCACAGGGGGGGCGTGAGAAACTGAAGCGGCCATGATCCGCTCCGTGCTCGTGCTCCCGACGACGGCCGCGCTCGTGGCGGTCGCCCTCCTGGCCCTGATCGCCGGGCCACTCCCCGCTGCCGACCCTCCGACCGTGCCGGTCGAGGACTGGGCCAAGCAGGCGGAAGGCAAGACCGGGATCCCGGACGGGTGGAAGGGCCAGAACTGGGGAAGTCCCAAGTACGACTTTCGCATCGTCACGCAGGGCGGCCGCAAGGCGATCCATCTCAAGAGCGCCAACGACAGCTCGACGATCTCCAAGGAGGTGAAGGTCGACGTCAAGACCTGGCCGATCCTCCAGTGGAGCTGGCAGGTGGTGACCCTGCCAAAGGGGGGTGACGCCCGCAAGTCGGCGACGGATGACGAGGCGGCCCAGATCTACGTCACGTTCCCGCGCTTTCCGTCCGCGGTGCGCTCCCGGATCATCTCCTACATCTGGGACACCACCGCGCCGGTCGGTTCCGTCTTCAAGAGCGAGAAGACCGGGCTCGTGACCTACGTCGTCGTGCGCTCCGGCCCCACCGACCTCGGCAAGTGGCTCACCGAGAGCCGCAACGTGCTCGAGGACTACAAGAAGATCTACGAGGAAGCGCCGGGCGAGGACGTGGGGGCGATCTCGATCGCCATCGACTCCAACGACACGACCTCGACCGCCGAGTCCTACTTCGGGGAGATCCTCTTCCGCAAGCCGTAGACCACGAGGGAGGCGCAATGGCCGCGTACGGCGCGACGCTGCTCCGGCTCATTCTGGGGATCGTCTACATCATGCACGCCTACCTCGCGGCCGTGGTCTTCGGTCCCGCCGGCATGATCGCCTATCAGACCAAGAACGGGGTGCCCTTCGCCGAGATCGGCACCTGGTACCTGATCCTGGCCCACGGGCTGGGGGGGATCTGCCTCGTGCTGGGGCTGTTCACGCGGTGGGCCGCCCTGGCCAATCTGCCTGTGATGTTGGGGGCAGTGGTGTTCGTTCACCTCAAGAACGGGTTCTGGGCGCACTCGAACCCGAATGGCTACGAGTACGCGCTGGTCTTGCTGGTCGTCTCCCTCGCGGTAGCGATGATCGGGGGAGGGGCGCTCGCCCTCAGGCGGTAGCGCGCCGAGCGGGCGGGTCAGCGCGAGCGTTCGGCGGTAGCCGGGGCGGCGGGCTTTTCGGCGGGCAGCGCGAACTTTCCGGCCGGCACCGGGCTCGTCGACTGGCTCAGCGTGAGGGTCGTATCCTTGCCGGTCTCCACGGTGACCTTCTCGTCCCAGACGGTCGTTCCGTCGATCACCGCGACCACCCGGTAGCGGCCCGCGGGCACGTCCTTGAACTCGTAGCCGTCGCCCAGTCGGAAGGCTCGATTGCGCTTGACGTCCTGGGTGACGGGCTCGTCACCGATCAGGGACATGGTGCCACCGAGCATGCGGCGCTGAGGAGTCACGCCCGGCCATTCCGTCTTTCCGACGAGTCGACCGACCGTTGACGGGTCGACCGGGCGGGCCTCGCCCTTCTGGTCGGCGACGGCCGCCGCGGCCGGCGCCGCGAGCGCGCCCACGCGAATCAGCCACCGCTGCGCCTCCTGGTACTCGGAGGAGCCGGCATCGGCGCGGCTCAGGACCCAGCGGAACTGCACGATGGCCTCGGGGCGCTTCTCCATGAAGGAATAAGCGGTACCCAGCGCGAACCGCGGGCCGATCGCGCTCCCGTCGAGGTCGATCGCCTGCCGGTACTTCTCGACCGCATTGCCGTAGTCGCCCTTGGCGAGGAATGCGTCGCCCTCGGCCTTCATCTGCTCGACCGGGGACAGATTCTGCGAGGCGGGTGGATGGGAAACGGGCGCCTGCTGGCAGGCGGCCCCCAGGAGGAGCGCCGCCGCCAGCAGGATGATGCGTCGCACGTCTAGTTCTCGCGGAAGCCGGAGATGCGGGTGTTGTAGAGGCCGCGGAGGGCCAGGTCGATGCCCTCCTTGCCGAAGCGGATCTTCAGGGTATCGGCCTGGTTCAGGAACTCGAAGTAGCCGCCGACCTCGGCCCCGTTGGTCTCATTGGCAATAAGCGCCCCGCGGATCTCGGTGTTGCTGCCCCCACGGAAGCCGATGCCGACGTTGCGGCCGGTGACGATCACGATGCCGTTCCACGTGAACTGGCTCGACTGGAAGAATGACAGGTCCGCCTCCTCCATGACCAGGATCCCGTAGCCGGTGATCGGCTGGCTGCCGTACACCGACGTGCCGATGAAGTTCGAACTGGGATCGTACTCGCCCTTGACGTAGACCATCGCGGGGTTGGTCGAGGTACCCAGGCTTATCGTCTGATTGACCTGGTTGACGCCGCTGCAGTTGTTGGTGAGGGTGACCTGGTTCGCCGTCGCGGTCGAAGTCATCCGGAGCCCCTCGGGCTTGCTGGAGCTGATACCACTCGAATACTGGCAGGCCTGGGTGCTGTTGATGATCTGGGTCTGGGGATTGGAAGCCAGGTTCGTGAGGAACGACTGGACGACGGCCGGATTCAGCGAGCTGTCCGCCGCGATGGTGTTGAGGCCCGTCGTGAGAGCACCCGTCGTCTGATGCTTACCCTGCACGTACCCCTGCTTCGCCGCATCGTCGAAGCCCGCCTCCGCGTTGGCTTCATAGGTGAGGCCCGTAAGGGTCTCGGTGCCGGTATAGGTCGAGACGCCGAGCTTAGTGGCGGTGATCCCGGTCGGGGTGCTCGTGTCGGCCATCCGCCAGTCGCGCCCGTCGATGCTGTAGCAGCCGCCACACGGCGGATCATTCGAGAACGTATCGGTCTGCACGCCGGGCAGGCTGAGGGCAGCGTTGATGTTCAGGTTTCCACGCTGGACCACCGCGGTGATGGTCCGGCTCGCCCCGTTGAAGGTGCCCGTCGAGGTCAGGATCACGACGCCGTTGCTGTCAACCGTGGTGCTGCTATCGCGGGTGAGGGTGGTGCCGATCAGCTGCTGATCGCCGGCGTTGGTATTGATGTCATTGCGCAGCGTCACCGCGAAGGTTCCGGAAGAGGAGGTCAGGCCGGGCAGCGCCTGGGCCGTAGCCAGCACACGACACGTGTTGCCCGTTCCACACGCGCCCCCGCTGGTCATGGTACCGCCCAGGAGAGTGGCGCTGTTGAGGTCCTGGTTGCCGATCTGGGCACTCATCGCCCACTCGAGGCCGGATTCGGCGAGCTGCCGCGCCCGCGCCCCGTCGGACAGGTTCTTGGAGATCTGCGGCTCGACCGCTCCCAGCGACATGAAGGTGATGGTGAGGAGAGTCAAGACCATCAGCAAGATCATCGCGAGGGGCAACGCGACCCCGCGCTCGTCGCGTATCCAGTTGAAGACTCGGTTCATGCCAACCTCCCGCTCGTAGACTTGACTCATCGATTCCGAAGACGGATGCGATCCGACATGGTCACGTACGCCCCCTGGTTCGCGCTCTGCGCCGTCACGGTGACTCCGATGATGCGGATGCTGGACGGGACGGACGTGACCGTGCCGTCCTCGGCGAAGTACGTGAAGGCCAGGGAGCTGATCCCGGAGGCGATGGTCACCGGACTGCCATCCACCCCGATCTCTTGCCGCGTCAGCGCACCGCTCGAGAACGAGTACGCCACGCGCTCACCTCGGCACGCGGCCCCGGTCGCGCACAGGAACGGATCGTTCACCATGCCGCTCGCGACACTGGCACCGTCGCCGTTCCAGTCGTACTGCAAGGTCATGGCGGTGGCGGTTGGTCCGCTCGCGATCGCGTCGAACGTGTAGCAGGGAGCCGCCGTACAGGTCACCGGGTTCGTGTCCGGATTCTGCGGATAGTATCCGGCCTCCCGGATCTCCTTCACCATCCGCTCGACCGCGACCCGGGCCGTCTGCTGCGCGTCGACCTGGGTGGTGCCGTACCAGAAGGCCCGCTGACCCGACATCACCAGGCCGAGCAAGCTCGCCATCACCAGTCCGACGATGGCGCAGACCACCATCATCTCCGCCAGGGTGTAACCGCGCTCGTTGTTCAGCATGGATTCGCCTCGGCTCATCGGTTGGCCAGGAAGATCGATAGGGAGACCACCCGCTCGGTCGAGAGCACACCGCGCCCGGTGACCGGCTTGTAGGCGACGCTCACGTCGACGCGAGCCCCGGTGGTGCCGCCCGGATTCAGGGTGATCGTCGTGTCCCGCCGGTACGTCGAGGGCGCCCCGGTGATAGCCCCGTAGGCCTCCGTCGCCGGGAGGTTCGTCGTGTTCAGATCCGCCAGGTTGGGCTTGCGGGCAGCCAGCTCCTTCGCCTGCTCGATCCGCTGCTCGGCCAGGAAGACCGCGGTGCTCTGCTGGCGTCCAGCTTCGACGCCGTCGACCCCGAACCCGAACCCGGTGCTGACCGCGACGAGCCCGACCGAGATGATGGCACAAGCCACCATGATCTCGGCCAGGGTGAACCCGGCCTCTCCGGAGCGTATCTTCAGTCGGCGCAACGCGTGCATGGTATAGACCTCCCGCGACTCGGCCGGGTAGGGAGCAAGACAGGTGCCACGCCGGATACGGCGGAGATCCTCCCCGCGCAAGCCGTAAGTGGCTGGAATCACGGGCCTGCGGGAGGAGCCCGGGGATGAAAACCCTGCGGCTCCCTCATTCATCTACAGGATGTGACGGGCTATCTACGCGAAGCGTCAGCCGCGAGACGGGTTCTGGGCCGCGCTAGATGTCGGCCAGCCAGACCACCTCGAGCTGGGCGCCCCGGTCGAAGGAGTTCTTCGGGCCGTAGTTCTTGACCCGCGACGTCCAGGCCGACACGTTCCTCGGGCAGGGCGTGTACACGTAATACACCTGGGCCGCGGCGTGGCGCTGGATGTCGTCGATGACCTTGCGGCGCGACGGCTTCGACGTGTACCGGCGCTGGGCCTCCAGCAGCACGTCGAGCCGGGTGTCGGCCACGTGGCTCCGGTTGCCGGGCTGACCGCCGCGAAAGAAGTCGTAGAGGTAGCCATCGACCTCGGTGAAGAGCGGCGATGGGCCCCAGCTGACCTCGTCGAACTTCCCGAGGAAGGATCCGCGGACGTACTGTCCGTACTCCTCGTTGGCGATCTGCAGCTCCACCCCGATCTGCTTCAGCTCGAGGGCCAAGCGCTCGAGGTCTTCCACGTACTCCGAGCCGTAGCCCGGCCAGGTGGTGCACTTCACCCGGAGACCAACGGGCACCCCGGCCTCGGCCAGGAGCTTGCGCGCGAGGGTGGGGTCGTGCTCGAGGTAACGGCCGCCTTCTCCGAGTTGTCGGGCGGACAGCTTCCATTCCCGCATCGCGCTCGGTACCGGCCCCTGGTCCTCATAGCCCTGCCCTTCCAAGTACTGGCTCACCCACTTCCTCCGGTCCACCGCGAGGCTGAAGGCACGGCGCACCCGCACGTCGTTGAACGGGGGCCTGTCCGTTCTCATTGCCAGACTCCGCACCGCCAGCCCGTCCCAGTACACCACCGGGTAGCCGGGGTTCGACTTCTCCAAGGAGCGGGCGTCGGATCGGGGAATACGTGCGTCGTAGGACGGGAGGTCGACCTGGCCCGCCCGGAACAGCGAGAGCTGCGTCGAGCGGTCCTTCAGAAAGAGCCACTCCACCTTGTCGAGATGAGGCAGTTCCTTCTCGTAGTAGGTGGGATTACGGGCGAAGACCGCCTTCACCCCCGGCTCGTAGCGCTCGAGCGCAAAGGGCCCGCAGCCGATGAGAGACTCGGCCGCCTTGAAGTCTCCGTGCCGGTCCTCCACCTCGGGCGGCACGATGGCGGTCCACGGCTCGGCGAGGTTGTGCACGAAGGCCGCGAAGGCGTCGGCGAGATGGACGCGGACCGTGTGTCTGTCCGGGGCCTCGACCGCCTCCACCGCCCCGAGCCGGGTCGCGAAGGGCGACCTCTTGAGCGCCCGCTCGAGCGAGTACTTCACATCCGCCGCGACCACCTCCCGCCCGTGCACCGGAGGCCTCGACTCCCAGCGGACGCCGGGCCGTAGCCTGATGGTGTAGATCGTGCCGTCCGCCGAGACGCCCGCCTTCAGCGCGAGATCCGGCACGATCGTGAAGTCCGCCTCTCCGTACCGGGCACCGTTGACGAACTTGAACAGGGTACGGCGCACGAAGGACGAGACGAGGTGCGTCGGGTAGGACGCGGTGGCGTGGATATCGAAGGTCTGAGGCTCGAGGCCGATGTGCTTGAGCACACCGCCTCGGGTCGGCCGCTGGGCGTGCGCCCGTCGCGGGACCGCGACCGCGGCGGCCCCCGCGGCGATCGCGAGGAACCGGCGCCGCCCGAGAATGTGGGCGGCGCGGCCGGTCGACGCGTCGTCCATGACCGCGGGATTATAGCAGAGGGTCCCGCGGCTACCCGATCGAGGATGCCGCTCGCTGATTGAGCAGGCGCAGCGTCCACTGGGAACCGGCGCCCGCGAGCACGGAGAGCGCCGCGTAGTCCTGCCCCAGGGCGAGGAGCCGCTCGGGGCCGAGACCCAGCGCGCGGCACAGGATCGCTCGGTTGCTCCCGCCGTGGGCCACGACCGCGACGGTGCCACCCGCGTGGCGAGTCACGATGGTCTCGAACGCTGGCCACACGCGCGCCTCCAGGTCGGACAGACTCTCGCCGTCCGGGAACTGAAAGCGTCCCACGTCACTCATCCACGCGTCGAACGCCGCCCGGTCGAGCGCCCGGATCTCGTCCGCGGTGAGCCCGTCCCAGCGGCCCATCGCAAACTCGCGCAGCGCCGGATCGCTGATCGGGGCGAGATGGTGTGGAGCGGCCAGGATCTCAGCGGTGCGCCGGGTGCGCTGGAGATCGCTGCAGTAGATCGCGTCGAAGGCGACGGTACGCAGGCGGGCGGCCAGGGCCGCCGCCTGATCCTCCCCGAGCGGGGAGATCGGCACATCGAGGTGCCCGATGAAGCGGCGGGTCTCGGCCCCGACCACGCTGCCGTGGCGCACGAGGAAAACGGTGGTCGTGCTCAGAGCAGCCCTCGGCGTGCCAGCGCGGCCCCGGCCAGCAGGGCGCCGAACTCGGCCAGCTCGACGACCGCACCCAGCACGTCCCCGGTGAGGCCACCCAGGCGCCTCGCCACGACGCCTGCGCAGAGAACCACCGTGACCCAGGCCAAGGCCGGGATTGCCGCGCCCCACGGCCCCAGCAGGGCGACGCCGAGCGCGATGCCCCCGAGCGCCCAGAGCGGGCCCGCCCATCGCGAGAGACCGTCGACGAACGCCGCGCCGAGCCCTTCCCCGGGGGTGGCCGGACGGAGCCACACGCCGACCAGCAGCGGCGCGGCGCGTCCGACCACCGGCGCGAGGATCAGCAGACGGCCGCGGACCGGATCCGGGAGATCGGCCACGGCGGTGACCACGAGGAACAGGAAGAGGATCAAACCCGCGGCGCCGAACACGCCGACGCGGCTATCGCGCATGATGGCGAGACGCTGCGCCTGATCCCGCCCGGCGAGCCCGTCCAGGACGTCGGCGAGCCCATCGAGGTGGATGCCGCCGGTCACCGCCTTCCATGCCGTGACCAGGAGGGCCGAGGCCAGGAGCGGCGGGAAGAGAGCCTGAAGGACGACGAGCGTGCCCGCGAGGCCTACGCCCAGCAAGAAGCCGACGACCGGGAACCACCACGCGGCGCGGCCGAGCGCGGAGACACCCTGCCCCTCCCGCCCGGGTACCGGCACCACGGTCAAGAATCGGACCGCCAGGATCAGCGACCCCATGCGCGGGGAACGGCGGCCACGCCGCTCAGACGGGCTGGACGGGATTGCGTCGCGGCGGGAACTCGAGCTGCTTGGATTCCGCGTAGGCGAGGCGCCGGATCAGCTCGTCGCGCAGCTCGGACCCACCCACGATGCCGTCGACGAGCATCTCGGACGCCAGCTTGTAGATGTCGAGGTCCTGGGCGTACTCCTCACGCTTCTTCTGGACGTAGGCGGCCCGCTCGGCTTCCGGCAGCTCCATGATCTTGTTGTAGTACACCGCGTTGACCGCGGGCTCGGGGCCCATGATGGCCACCTGCCCCTGCGGCAGGGCCAGCGCGGCGTCCGGCTCGAAGGCGGGACCGCACATCGCGTAGAGCCCGGCGCCGTAGCACTTGCGGACGACCACACAGATCTTCGGAACGGTGGCCTGCGAGGTCGCGAACACCATCTTGGCGCCGTGCCGGATGATCCCGGCGCGCTCGACCTTGGTGCCCACCATGAAGCCCGAAACGTCCGCCAGGTACACGAGCGGGATGTTGTAGGCGTTGCACAGCGAGATGAAGCGGGCCGCCTTGTCGGAGGAGTCGACCATCAACACTCCCCCCTTCACCTTGGGCTGGTTGGCCACCAGGCCCACCGCCCGGCCGCCGAGGCGCGCGAAGCCCACGATGATCTCGGCGGCGAAGAGGCGCTTGATCTCGAAGAACGAGCCCTCGTCCACGATCCGATCGATGACCTCGTACATGTCGAACCACTTGCGCTGGTCGTAAGGGACGATGTCCTCGATCGAGCGCCCGGGCTTGGCCGGTGCCGCGTCCGCCACCGCGGGCCGCTCCCGGAAGGAGCCGGGCATGTAGCTGAGATAACGTCGGCAGAGCTCGATGGCCTCCTCGTCTGAGGCGGCGAGCACGTCGCCGCAGCCCGAGACCGTACAGTGCATCCGGGCCCCGCCCAGCTCCTCGAGGGTGGTCTTCTCCCCGATCGCCATCTCGACCATGCGGGGCGATCCCACGTAGAGACTCGCCTTGCCGTCGACCATGATCACGCAGTCGGTGAGGGCCGGGAGATAGGCCGAGCCCGCCGGAGAGGGGCCGAATAGTACGCACACCTGCGGCACCACCCCGGAGAGCTGCACCTCGTTGTAGAAGATGCGGCCGGCGTGGAAGCGGCCGGGGAAGATCTTGATCTGCTCCGAGATGCGGCCGCCCGCCGCATCGACCAGGTAGAGCAGCGGGACCTGCAGCCGCTGGGCGCGCTCCTGGATGCGCACGATCTTCTGGACGGTCTTCTCGCCCCACGACCCCGCCTTCACGGTGTAGTCGTTGGCCATCACGCATACGGTGCGGCCGCCGACCGTCCCCACCCCAGTGACCACCCCGTCGGCGGGAGTGTCGGCCTCCTGGTTGCGCGCGAAGAGAAAATCCTCCTGGAACTCGCGGCCCGGATCGAGCAGCAGCTTCAGGCGGTCGCGGACGAAGAGCTTGCCCTCTTCCTTGAGCTTGTCGCGGTACTTGACGTGGCCCTGCTCGATGCGGCTGCGTTCCTGCCGATAGCGCTGCTCGCTCATCGACTACGGATTCGGATTCGCCCAGAGGATGATGATGAGCACCCCGCTTCCGTAGGGGGGGCCGCCGAGCACCGCGGGGGCCCCGGGCGCGGCGAGGATGTTGGCGTTCATCTCGGAGCGCTCGCCCCGCAGCAGGCGCACCCGCATCCGGACCGAGGTGCCCTGCATCTGGTCCGGAGTCACCTCGAGCCAGCGCTCGCCGGGCACCGCGAAGCGCTGCTGGGTCCCGAGCGGGCCGTCGACCCGCTGGCGGTCGAGCGTCGTGTAGTCGGTGTAGCGGAAGAGGGTCTGCAGACGCGGGATGATCTTCCGCAGCCGCTCGTCCGGCTCGGCCTCCGACTTCGGCGCGGCGGGGCCGGATGGGCTCTTGGGCGCGCTGGAGGCCTCGAGGATGCGGACTCCGAAGCGGATGACCGGCTGGGCCTCGGCGGACGCCGTGAGCACCAGGGTCAGGCCCAGCCAGAGCATCAGGACGAGCATGGGTCCGAGAAGTGCCTTGAGCCGCTTGCGTGCATTATGCAGCCTGGACATCACGGTCCCGATCGGACAGTTGAGCACCTCGGCGATCTCGCGGTACGAGAGGCCCTCGACGTCACTGAGCATGATAATCGTTCGCGCCTTGGGCGGCAAGGCATCGAGAGCGCTCCGGATTCTCTCTCGCTGCTCCTTCCGTGCCGCCTGCTGCTCGGGCCCTCCGCCGGGATCCGGCGTCGTCCGCGCCCACTCCTCCTCGCTCACCCGCTCCGGCCCGAAGGCGCGCGCCTGGGCCCCCCGCTGCCGATGCCGGTCGGTGGCGACGTTGACCGTGATGCGAAAGAGCCAGGTGTAGAACGCCGACTGCCCGCGGAACGACGGCAACGAGTGAAACGCCCGTACGAATGCCTCCTGTGCCACGTCCCACGCCTCCTCGCGGTCGTGCAGGACCTGGTAGGCCAGGCGCCACACCCGCTGACGATACTTCTCGACGAGCGGCTCGAAGGCGGTCGCGTCTCCAGCGATGCATCGCTGGATCAGCGCGCGCTCGTCGATCTCGGAGGGGCCCGGGGCCCCCGCGACACCGCCCCCGCCGGGCGGCGCGTCGGGGCCCATCACGGCCGAACCCCGCGCTGGTCTCCGCGCCCCTTATCCGACAGCGGGTTGGACGTCAGGAAGCGCGCCCGCATTCACCGTCGGAGTCGCGAGGCGGCGCGGCGCCCGGAGGACCCCGGCAACGCGCCCAGCAGGGCATCCAGCCCGAGCAGGTAGCTGGCGGGCCCGAAGCCGGAGATCTGGCCGACCGCGGCCGCGGCAACCACCGACCGGTGGCGGAATTCCTCGCGCGCATGGATGTTTGAGAGGTGGACCTCGACGACCGGCACGCGAACCGAGGCGACCGCGTCGCGAAGCGCGATCGAGTAGTGGGAGAGCGCGCCGGGGTTGAAGACGATGCCCTGGAATCCCTCGCGACCGGCCGACTGGATCCAGTCCACCAGCTCTCCCTCGTGATTCGATTGCCGGCACACCGCCCGCGCGCCGCGACTCTCGGCGTGGCGCTGCACCGCCCGGTTCACCTCCGGGAGCGAGACGCGGCCATAGACGGCCGGCTCCCGGGTGCCGAGGAGATTGAGGTTGGGGCCGTGGAGGACGAGGATGGCGGATGCGACGCGGCGTGCCATTGGTGGGAGAGAATACACCGCGGCGGCGATGGCGCCAAATACCGGTCCCGGCGCCCCTATAATGCAGCGGGGCTCAGACCGTGGCGTCGCGTGCGGCGTCCGGGCGCTGGTGCTCCGGCAGTCCGGAGGCCACGACCGCGTGCACCCGGTGGGCGAGGTCGCGCGCGGCCTCCTTCACGTCGAGATCGGCGGGAGGCGCGACGAGTGGATGGTAGACGATCCTCAGCCGCCCCGGCCGCGGCAGGCGTCGGCCGGGGGGCCAGCACTCGTGTCCCCCGATGATGGTGACGGGCATCACCGGGACCCCGAGCGAGCACGCCATCCGGAACGCCCCGACGCGGAAGCGCTGCACTCGCCCATCCTGGCTGCGGCCGGCTTCCGGGAAGATCATGACCACTTCGCCCGCGTTCAGGAGGCGCACCGCGGTCCGGGCGGCCCCGGCGTCCGCGGCCTCGATGTCCACCGGAAACGCGCGCAGCCGCCGGATGAGCCAGGAGAGCCCGGGAACGCGGAACAGGGCGTTCCACGCCATGTAGTGGACCGGCCGACGGATCGGGATGCTCGCGAGCACGGGATCGGCGTAGGTCACGTGATTCGGCACGACCAGCAGAGGACCGGAGTGGGGAATGTGCTGAACGCCTTCGAAGCGGATCCGGAAGTAGAGCCGCGCTCCGAGCCACACGATCGGGCGGAACGCGTCGACCACGGGCGTGCGCACGGCCCGATAGTGCCACGCGGCGCTTGAGCGCGCCAATGCCACCCGCGACCGGGCCCGTCCTCATCGCGCACCGGGGCGCGGCCGCCGACGCCCCGGAGAACACGATCGCGGCCTTCGAGCTGGCTCTCGAGCAGGGCGCCGACGGGCTCGACCTGGACGTCCACCTCTCGGCCGACGAGCACCCGGTGGTGATCCATGACTTCACGCTCGAGCGCACAACCGACGGGGCCGGACCGGTGAGCGCGCTCCGCGTCCGCGAGCTGAAGCGGCTGGACGCCGGGGGCTGGCGGGACCGCCGATTCGAGGGCCAGCGCGTCCAGACACTCCAGGAGGTCTTCGAGCGGTTCCGGGACCGCACCCGCTTCTGGCTCGAGCTGAAGGGCGGCTCCGCGCTCTATCCCGGGCTGGAGGAGCGCGTGGTCTCGACCATCGAGATCTACGACGTGGTCGACCGGGTGCTGGTGCAGTCGTTCGACCCGATGGTGCTCGCCACCGTCCGGAGCCTGAACTCGGAGATCCGCGTCGGGACCCTCGTGGCCCAGGACCCGCTCGATCCGGCTCTGCTGGGTCCCGATGCCCCGGGCGCGATCTGCCCGGCGATCGGAATGTGCTCGGAGGAGGTAGTCGGCGCGATCCGGGGAGCGGGGCGGGACTGCTACGTCTGGACGGTCAACGAGCCGGCCCAGGTAGACCGGCTCGTCGGGTGGGGCGTGAGCGGCATCATCACCGACCGGCCGGGCGCGCTGCGCGCCCGGCTCGGCCGGTAGGAAGGTTCAGCGGTTACTCGTCCTCGGACTCGTCGGCGTCCGTCGCGGCGGCCACCGTCTCCAGGCGCGGCACCATGCGCTCGAGCCGATCCTGGCATCGCACGCAGGTCGTCACCTCGGGCATGGCACGGAGCCGGGCGGGCGCGATCGCCTCGCCGCACTCTTCGCAGACCCCGTACTCACCGCCCCGCAGGCGCTCCAGCGCCTCGGCCAGCTTGTTGGCGCGGTCCACCAGCAGGCTCCGCGTGGCGAAACTCATCTCCCGGTCCTCGTTGACCCGGATCACGTCTACCTCGTCGGCAAGCGGCGAGTCACCCCGGCCGCCCCCGAGCTCTTCGAAGGTCATCACGCCACCCATGTGCCGGATCCGCTGCACCGTGTGGCTGAGCTCTCTCTCAAGGCGCTTCTTGATCTCGTCCATCGTCCTGTCTCCCTCCTGGGCCCCGGATCGACTCGACCCGGACCGCCCGGCTGGGCGTCCCCTGGTGCAAGGCGTGTGCCTGGACGCTTCAGGACAGAGACGGCTGAAAAGGACCAATATTCGTTGAGATCTACGATTGGGACGGGTGGCACTGGGCAGATTGCCCTATGGCCACCTGGGAAAATTCGGCACTACGTGTGTCAATTATGGGTGGTGACGGGCAGCGGGCTGTCGACGAGGACCGCCGAGACGGGCTTCCGGGCGGGGCCGGGGACGACGACCCCGCCCGGAGATATCTGAGCTACGAGCGAGCGGGTTGGGCCTTCTCAGGCTCCCAAATGCTGATGTGGCGGGTTTCCGGCATGATGAACAGGCAGATGATGAAGCAGACGGCCGGCACCACGATGGGGTAGATCAGGGCGTTGCCGATACTGCCGCTCGACAGGTACGCGGCGGAGGTGATGAACGGCACCAGACCTCCACCCCACCCGTTGCCGATATGGTAGGGCACGGAAACCGACGTGTAGCGAATGCGGCTTGGGAAGTACTCGGCCAGGAACGCCCCGACCGGGCCGTAGACCATGCCCACGTAGGACACCAGGATGAAGATGATGAAGATGGCGACCGGATAGTTGACGGCACCGGGATTCGTCACCTGCCCCAGCCACGCGTAGAGCGGATAGTACGTCACGGCAGCCAGGAACATGCCGGCCAGAATGACCGGCTTGCGGCCAATGATGTCGGAAAGCCACCCAAAGAGAATCAGGGTCGGAGTGGCGAGCAGCAACCCCGCGCCGACCAGGTAACTGGAGGTGAGCACGTCGAGCTTCTTCACCGTCTGGAGGAAGTAGAGGGCCCAGAACTGGCCGCTGTACCAGACGACGCCCTGCCCGATCAACACCACGATGGCGACCAGGATGTACTTGATGTTGGCGCTCAGGAATGCCTCTTTCCACGGGTTCGTCACCATCCCGCCCTTGGCCTTCATCTGCTGGAAGATCGGCGTCTCGCCCAGCTGTAACCGGATGTAGATGGCCATCATCACCAGCAGGAACGAGATGAGGAACGGAATCCGCCAGCCCCATTCGTTGAAGGCGTCATTCCCCATATAGCTACGGGTGCCAACGATCACCGCGAGGGACACCACGATGCCCAGCGTCGGTGACGTCTGCAGCCAGCCGGTGTAGTACCCCCGACGCTCGTCCGAAACGTGCTCCGCCACATAGGTGATCGCGCCACCGTATTCCCCGCCCAAGCACAGCCCCTGGATGATTCGCAGGCCGAACAGGATGAAGGCCGCGGCAAGGCCGATGGACGCGAAGGTCGGGATCAGACCGATGGCGGCGGTCGCCAGGCCCATCCCGGTCAGCGTCACGATGAAGGTGTATTTGCGGCCCACCCGATCACCCAGCCATCCGAACAAGAACGCGCCCAAGGGGCGAATCAGGAAGCCGGCGGTGAACAGGGCAATCGTGCTCAGGAGCGCTGCCACCGGGTGGGCCTTGTCGAAGAACTTCACCGACAAGATCGCGGCCAAGCTCCCGAAGATGTAGAAATCGTACCATTCGATGATGTTCCCCACCGCGGCGGCCACCACCACGCGGCGGAAGTCCTTCGGAACCTGATCTTTACCGGCCATGCTGTTCCCCCTTTGCTGAGGTTGGTCTATCTCGACCTGCGGTTCTCGTACGTACAACTCCGCCCCGAGCGGACCGGAGCCTGTCGCTGACCTCGTTTACGATTCCCGTCACGCCTGCTGATAGACGGCCTCAACAAAAGATGCCGGTCGGTAGTGCATTAGGGGGGTCCAGAGCACGAATAGTGCCAAGGGAACTCGGCACGTAACTCACTGATTCCACGACATATCGTCGCGGTATCGACGGGGCGATATCTGGTATCAAAGCCAAGGTTCTTGGCAGCAACACCCTACGCCAAGCCAAGGTCGCGGCTACTCCTACTCGTCCTCGCCGTACTTCTCCTTGATCGCGGCCACCACGCTCGGGTCGGCCAGCGTGGTGGTGTCTCCGAGCACCTTCCCCTCCGCGATGTCCCGCAAGAGACGACGCATGATCTTGCCCGACCGGGTCTTCGGCAAGTCCGAGGCGAAGATCAGGTCGTCGGGGCGCGCGAGGGCGCCGATCTTCTTGGCCACGTGCGCCTTGAGCTCCTCCACCAGCTCCTTGCTGGTCGGGGTCCCGTCCTTGATCGTCACGAACGCCGCGATGGCCTGCCCCTTGATCTCGTGCGGTCTCCCGATCACCGCGGCCTCCGCCACGTGGGGATGGTCCACGAGGGCCGATTCCACCTCCATGGTGGACACCCGATGTCCGGAGATGTTCATGACGTCGTCGACGCGGCCGAGTAGCCAGAAGTAGCCCTCCTCGTCGATCTTGGCGCCGTCGCCGGTGAAGTAGATGCCGGGGTACTTGCTCCAGTACTGCGCCACGAAGCGCTGGGGGTCGCGGTAGATGCTGCGCAGCATGCCCGGCCAGGGCTTCTTCAGGACCAGGTACCCGGCCTTGGCCGGCTCCCCCTTGTCGTTGACCACCTCCGCCTCGATGCCGGGGAAGGGCCGCGTGGCGGACCCCGGCTTCAGCGTGGTGATCCCCGGCAGCGGGGTGATCATGATGTGGCCGGTCTCGGTCTGCCACCAGGTGTCGACGACCGGGCAGCGCCCCCCCCCGATCACCTTCCAGTACCACACCCAGGCCTCGGGGTTGATCGGCTCGCCGACCGACCCGAGCAGCCGCAGGCTCGAGAGATCGCAGCGCTTCGGGTACACCTCGCCCCATCGCATGAAGGTCCGGATCGCGGTGGGCGCGGTGTAGCAGATCGTCACCCCGTACTTCTCCACGATGCGCCAGAAGCGATCCTTGTCCGGGTAGTCGGGGGTGCCCTCGTACATCACGCTGGTGGTGCCGTTGGCAAGGGGCCCGTAGACGATGTAGGAGTGGCCGGTGACCCAGCCGATGTCGGCGGTGCACCAGTAGACGTCGGTGTCTCGCAGGTCGAACACCCACTTGGTGGTCGCATAGACCCCGGTCAGGTAGCCGCCAGTGGTGTGCACGATGCCCTTGGGCTTGCCGGTGGAGCCCGAGGTGTAGAGCAGGTACAGCATGTCCTCGGAGTCCATCTTCTCGGGCGCGCAGTAGGCGGGCGCGTCCTTGAGGAAATCGTCCCACCAGACATCGCGGCCGGCCTGCATCTGGATGTCCTGGCGGGTCCGCTTGAGCACGACCACGGTGTGGACGTCCGGGCACTCGCGCAGCGCTTCGTCCGCGTTCTTCTTGAGCGCGACCGTACCTCCGCGCCGGAAGCCCCCGTCGGCGGTGATCAGGATGCGGGATTCCGCGTCGTGGATGCGGTCGCGCAGGGCCTCCGGCGCGAAGCCGCCGAAGACCACGCTGTGGGGCGCCCCGATGCGCGCGCAGGCCAGCATCGCGATCGGCAGCTCGGGCACCATCGGCATGTAGATGGTGACCCGGTCGCCCTTCTTGACCCCGCGCCGCTTCAGGGCCGCCGCGAAGCGGTTCACCTCCCGGTAGAGGTCCCAGTAGGTCAGCACCCGCGTGTCGCCCGGCTCGCCCTCCCAGATGATGGCGGCCTTGGTCTTGCGAGAGGTGGACACGTGCCGGTCGAGGCAGTTGTGGGAAACGTTGAGCTTGCCGCCCACGAACCACTTCGCGTGGGGCGCCTTCCACTGGAGCGTCGTCTTCCAGGGCTTGAACCAGTCGAGCTCGCGCGCGAAGCGCTCCCAGAAGCGGGCCGGGTTCTTGGCCGCTTCCTTGTAGATCGAGGCGCGGTTGATGTTGGCGCGCCTCACGAACTCCTTCGGCGGAGCGAACTTCCGCTTTTCCTTCAGAAGGGCTTCGACGGCGCTGCTGCCTTTGGTCTCGCTGGCCATGGGGAACCTCGTCGTGGGGTGAGATCGGCGCCTCGGCGCGCCGCCTCACTTCTAAACCATCCGTCGGTAAACTTCAAGGGAGTAAGCTCGCGCCGTGCCGATTCCGCTCCCGCTCTATTCCGTGCTGCCCTTCGTGGCGATGCTCCTCGCCATCGCGCTCCTGCCTCTCGCGCTCCCGCACTGGTGGGAGTCGAACCGGAACAAGCTGCCGCGGGCGCCGCCCTCGCCTCCCTCGTCGGCACCACCGGGGCCTCCATGCTGGTCATCCGCGCCCTCCTGCAGACGAACCAGGAGCGCGAGCACGTGACCCACACCGTCACGCCGCTCGGCGACCCGCCGCTCTTTCTCGGCTATCTGGCCGGGGTGCCGTTCGCCTGGCCCCTCCGCCTGTGGCGGCCCTGGCTGACCATGACCCTGGCCCTCCTCGTCGTCTACTTCGTCTGGGACACGATCCAGCATCGCCGCGAGTCCCGCGCGGCGCTCCGGCGCGATCGCATCCGGATCGAGCCCCTGCGCATCGACGGCGGCCTCAACGGCCTCTGGCTGGTCGGCGTGGTCGCCGCGGTGGCCTTGCTACACGCGCCCCTGCGCGAGCTCGCCATCATGGGGCTGGCCGGGATCTCGCTCTGGCGCACGCCCCGGCCGATCCGCCGGGCCAACCAGTTCACCGCGCAGCCGATGGTGGAAATGGCGGTGCTCTTCCTCGGCATCTTCCTCACCATGATCCCCGCGCTCGAATTGCTCAACGCGCGCGGCGGCGAGCTGGGCGTCCGCGAGCCATGGCAGTTCTTCTGGGCGGTCGGTGGGCTCTCGTCGTTCCTCGACAACGCGCCCACCTACGTCGCGTTCCTCGCCTTGGGCCAGGGACTCGGCCTGCCCGCGGAGGTGGTCGGCGTGCCCCACGCGATCCTGGCCGCCATCAGCGTGGGCGCGGTCGCGATGGGCGCCAACATCTACATCGGCAACACGCCCAACTTCATGGTGAAGGCCATCGCGGAAGCGGCCGGGGTGCGCATGCCGAGCTTCCTCGGCTACACGATCTACAGCGGCGCGGTACTGATCCCGCTCTTCGTCGGGGTCACGTGGCTGTTCTTCTAGGCGGGTGGGGTCTCCGGCGGGGTGGCGCGGCGCAGGCCGTAGCGCTGCATCTTGTCCGAGAAGTTCTTCGGATCCATGTCGGCGTGCTTGGCCGCGATGGTGAGCTTGCCGCCGTGGCTCTTGAGCAGTCCCTCGATGTAGGCCCGCTCGAAGTCCTCCACCACCCGCGCCTTGGCGTCCCGGAATGGCAGCGAGAGGTCCACCGGCGCGTGGGCTCCAGTGGGGGCCAGGAACCGCTCCACGTCCGCGAGGGTGTCGCCCGCGGCCACGATGGCCGCGCGCTCGATGACGTTCTCGAGCTCCCGGACGTTCCCCGGCCAGGGATAGCGAGTCAGGGCGCCCAGGCTCTCCGGCGAGATCCCCCGCACCGCCTTCTTCAGGCGGCGGCCGGCCTGCTCCACGAAGTGCCGGGCCAGCAACGGGATGTCCTCCGGCCGCTCGCGCAGGGCGGGCACGCGGACCGGCATCACCGAGAGCCGGTAGAAGAGGTCGCGGCGGAACGTGCCGCGCTCGACCTCGGCCTGGAGGTCCTTGTTGGTGGTGGCGATGAAGCGCACGTCGATGTCGACCGGCCGGTCGGCGCCCACCGAGGTGACCTTCCTCTCCTCGATGGCCCGCAGGAGCTTGCTCTGCAGGTGGAGCGGCATCTCCCCGATCTCGTCGAGCAGGAGGGTGCCGCTGTTGGCCATCTGGAAGTGCCCCCGCCGGTGCTCGGTGGCCCCGGTGAAGGCGCCGCGGCGCGAGCCGAACAGCTCGGACTCGAAGAGCTCCTGCGGGATGGCCGCGCAGTTGACCGCGACGAAGGGCCGCTCGCGCCGGGCCCCCGAGAAGTGGATCGAGCGGGCGAGCAGCTCCTTGCCGGTGCCGGTCTCCCCGTAGATGAGCACGGTCGTGTCCAGGTCCACCACCGAGCGGAGCAGGTCGAACACCGCCTGCATCCCCGCGCTGGCGGCCACGATGTTGCTGAACGTGAACCGCTCCTGGTTGCGCCGGATCGTCCGCCGGTTCGCCGACTTCAGCTCCTGGAACTCGATCGCGCGCCGGATGACCAGGAGCAGCTCGGCGGCTTCGAACGGCTTCACCAGGTAGTCTTCCGCCCCGAGGCGCATCGCCTCCACCGCGGATTCGATCGTCCCGTAGGCGGTCATGACCACCACCGCCAGATCGGGGTGCTCGGTCTTGATCTGCCGGACCAGCTCGACCCCGTCCATGCCGGGCAGGCGGCGATCGGTGAGCACGAGGTCCACGTCCTCCGCCTTGACCGCCTCGAGCGCCTCCTCCCCGCTCTGCACCGGCAGCACCTCGTAGCCCTTCAGCTCGAGGGTGCGGAGCAGCGGGCGGAGAAAGACCTCGTCGTCCTCGACCAGCAGGAGCCGTCGCTTCATGATGTGCCTCCGGCCAGCGGCTGGGGCGCGGGCACCGCCGGCAGTGAGATGCGGACGCGCGTGCCGCGGCCCGGTGCGCTCTCGATCGCGATGTCTCCCCCGTGGAGGTCCACGATCTTCTTGACGATCGACATGCCGAGGCCGGTGCCCGACGGCTTGGTGGTGAAGAAGGGCAAGAAGATCCGGTCGCGGTCCTCGGGGGAGATGCCCACCCCGTCGTCGGCGACCTCCACCACCGCCCGCTCGCCCTCGACGAAGAGGTCGACGGTCACCCGCCCGGTCTGCCGGCGCGGCTCGATGGCCTCCAGCGCGTTCTTCATCACGTTGGTGAAGACCTGGCGGAGCTTCTGACCGTCCACCGCCGCGGTGACCTCGCGCTCGAGACGCCCGTAGCCCACCAGCACACCGCGGCCGCGCCCCTCGGCGGCGACCGCCTCCACCACCGGGTCGAGGATGCGGTGCAGGTCGTAGTCCCCGCGCTCGAGCCGCGCGTCGCGCGTCCAGTCCAGCAGGCTGTTGATGATGGTCTCGATCTCCACGATGCCGGAGAGGATGGAGCGGGTCATCTCCTGGGAGAGCGGGCTGCCGTCCACCTCCGGAGAGGAGAGGAGGTTGGTGGCCATCTTGATGCCGCCGAGCGGATTGCGGATCTCGTGGGCCACCCCCGCCGCCATCTCCCCGAGGGAGGCCAGCTTCTCGCGGTGGATGAGCCGCCGCTGGGTCTCCACCTGCTCGGTCAGGTCGCGAAGGACGCCCACCGTGCCCATCCGGTGCCCGCGGTCGTCGAACAGCGACGTCATCGCCACGTGGGCCGGGAACGCGCGACCCTGCGCGGTCCGGCCCATCACCTGCCCGCCCCAGCCCCGGCCCGCCTCGAGCGCGCCCACGATGGGAGCGGCGCTTCCGCGCTCCTCGCCGGCCAGGAGGTCCGGATAGCGCAGCCGGCTCACCTCCCACGCCTCGTAGCCGAGGAGCCGCCGCCCGGCCGGGTTCATGGTGACGAGCCGCCCGGTGGTGTCCGCGGTGAAGATGCAGTCGTCGACGCTCTCCACCACGGAGGCGAGCAGGCGCTCCCCGCGCTTGACCTCCTCCTCGGTGACCCGGAGGGACTCCTGCATCCGCTGGAAGGAGGTGACGAGCTGCTGGGCCTCCTCCTTCGAGATCGTGAAGTGGTCCTCGACGATCATGCGGGCGGCGGCGGCGCCCAGCGAGGCGGCGAGCAGCCGCTCGAAGCGGATGCGCATCTCCAGGAGCTCCGGCACCGACAGGTCGGCGGGCGCCTTGCTCCCGAACAGCTCGCGCACGATGGCCTCCGCGTCCTCGTCGCCCACGTAGTGGTGCACCAGCCGCTCGATCTCCGGCGCGGAGAGGATGGCGGGCGAGCCGGGGGCCGGCTTGTCCTCTCCGCCCACCCCCACGAAGGCGGCGGCCTGGGCCCGGTCGTCCGCGTCCTGCTCGGTGAGGAGCGACACCATCACGAAGAGCCCCACGTTGAAGAAGAGCGACCAGAAGACCCCGTGGCTGATGGTGTCGAGGCCTTCCAGGCCCAGGAAGGCGGTGGGCCGCAGCAGGCCCAGGCCGAGCGGGCCGTCGGCCAGGAAGGACGGGCCGAAGACGCCCTCCTGACCGAGCGCGGGAATGATCAGGGTGTAGAACCACACGAAGAAGCCGGCCGAGATGCCCGCGAAGGCGCCCCGGCGGTTGCCGCGCCGCCAGTAGAGCCCGAGCAGGATGGCGGGGCCGCACTGGGCCACCGCGATGAACGACAGCAGCCCCATCTCGACCAGCAGCAGCTGCCCGTGCTCCATCCGCGCCCAGAGAAAGCCCAGGGCCACCACCGCGAGCATGGCGAGGCGCGTGTAGAAGAGGGTGATCCAGTAGATGTCCTCCATTCGCCGCTGGCGCAGGAGCATGGGCAGGATGATGTCGTTGGTGATCATCTTCGACAGCGCGAGGGAGTCCACCACGATCATCGCGGTGGCGGCCGAGAAGCCGCCCAGGAACACCAGCACCGAGATGAGCTGGTTATCGAAGAAGAGCGGCAGCCGCAGGATGAAGCCGTCCGCCTGAGCCGGCGCGTCCGGGAACACGATGAGGCCCGCGAACGCGATGGGGAGCACGAACACGTTGATCAGCAGGAGGTAGAGCGGGAACGACCAGGAGACCGCATTCACGTCGCGCTCCCGCGGATTCTGGACCACGAGGACGTGGAACTGCCGGGGGAGGAACATCACCGCCAGCATCGAGATCAGGAGCATCGCGGTCCACCGTGGGTAGGACGCGGTGGTCGCCTGGTCGAGGGTCAGGAGCTTGGACCACTCCGGATGCCGGGCCACCTGCCCGAACAGGTCCGCGAAGCCGCCGAAGAGCCCCCAGGTCACGTACACGCCCACCAGGAGGAACGCGACCAGCTTCACCACCGACTCGACCGCCACCGCGGTCATGAGACCGGTCTGGCGCTTGGTGAAGTCGAGGTTCCGCGCTCCGAACAGGATGCCGAAGAGCGCGAGGGTCACCGCCACCACCAGCGTGGGATCGAAGACCTCGAGCACCGACTCTTCGCGCAGGATCATCTTGAACGACGCGGAGACCGCCTTCAGCTGCAGCGCGATGTACGGGATCATCCCGCAGACCACCAGCACCGCCACCAGGGTGCCCAGCGCGGCGGACTTGC
>WNFP01001404.1_pt1 | contig 23960 bp, 18 predicted proteins | sample 5400201 | NCBI WGS metagenome assembly WNFP01 (sample SAMN13153355, study PRJNA577476) | soil metagenome | isolation source: 115 cm saprolite under Madrone tree | place: USA:California | collected 2016-06-14
AACCCGGAGTAGAGGGGCCAAAGCCCGTGCTATAGGAATTGTCGCTCATGGCGAAGTGCTGCGCGTAGTTCCACAGGGCGGTCACTGTATTACCGTCGAAATAGCCCAAATTCAGACCCGTGGTGCTGGTGACGCCCGTCGCCGCTGGAGGTGGCCCGGACTTCCCAACGAACAGTGGAAACAAGTCCATCAATCCGTTGTCAAACGCCTGCTGCTCGGCTTTATAGCCATGACCTTGGTCCCTTGTCACCACCTGTGAGCGATCCAGGCGAAACGGATTGGTCGCGCCCGCGCCGTTCAACGGATTCAAGTTCGGATTGTTGGTAAGCAGGCCAGCCGTTAGCCCGTTGACGGCCGGCGTTCCGGGTTTCCCATGGAACGCGGGCTCGCCTGGTGGGTTCAACGCATTTGGATAGGTCCCGAAATAATGGTCGAACGACACATTTTCCTGAAAAATGATCACAAGATGCTGGATGGGGGTGGCGGTGGCGCCATTTGCAAGAGCCGGGGTTGCAGGCAATAGCGTCATGGCCACCGCAGTCAGAATCGCCATTGCTTTTGTGAAACTATGAGACATGTTGGTTTTCTCCTTGGGATTCTCTGTTTTGAAAAAAAACTTTGCAACGCGAGGGGCGGACGCTCTCTCCGGCAGGGCCTGCTCTCTCAAAGGCGTCGCAACCTGATTCTCACGCACGAAAGTTTTAAGCGGGTTCTGTTAGCAGCAGGTTAAGGGTTTGTCAAAACTGATGAGCAAAAAGTAGAAATCGCATGCAACCGGGGCGCGGGCGGCTTTGACTTTAACCACGGCGGGAACCTAAGATGCCCAGCGATGCCTTCATCCCAGCGGAAGTTCAAGCTGCCCCACCCCGAACCTACCGACGCACTGACTTATGCGCGTTTTACTGGCATTCCTACGTTCATGCGCTTGCCGCATATTACGCAGCCTGAAGAGTTGGAAGTTGCTCTGATCGGCGTGCCCTTCGATGGTGGAACCACTTATCGCCCTGGGCCGCGCTTCGGCCCGCGCCACGTGCGCGCGCAATCGGCGATTATCCGGCCGTGGAATCCGGAGCTAAAGGTAAACCCCTTTGCCAAGCACCGCACCGCGGATTTTGGCGATCTGCCAGTGAATCCGCTTTCGATTGAAGACACCTTCTGCCGCATTGAGCGGGGAATCTCCCCCCTTCTGGAGGCCGGAGCGCGCTGCGTTTGCGTGGGAGGAGATCACTCGATCAGCCTGCCAATCCTACGCGCGGTGGCGAAGAAGCACGGGCCGGTTTCATTGATTCAATTTGACGCGCACAACGACTTGTGGGACGAGTACTTCGGCAGCAAATATTCGCACGGAACGCCGTTCCGGCGCGCCTTCGAAGAAGGCCTCTTGCAGGATGGTGGTGTGTTGCAAGTTGGTCTTCGCGGCCAGGTGTACGGTGAGGACGATTTTGATTTCGCACGCGAGCACAAAGTCAGAATGGTGACCGCGGAGGAATTCCACAAGAAAGGTATGGCAGCCGTTCGGAGCCACCTGCGGGCGTTTCGCCGCAAGCAGGTGTACGTCACCCTCGATATCGACGCTGTGGACCCGGCGTTCGCACCTGGAACGGGAACACCGCAAGTGGGCGGATTGACGAGTGTGCAGATTCTAGAGTTGGTTCGCGCCTTGCGGGGACTCAACATAGTGGGCTGCGATCTTGTCGAAGTCTCTCCACCCTACGATACTGGAGAAATTACTTCGCTGCTGGCCGCCAATCTTCTGTTTGAATTGCTTTGCGTCCTCTAAATGGCCAACCTCGCGCGCAAACTTCGCCTCCACGACTATTTCGCTCTCGCTTTCGGCACCATGATCGGCACCGGCTGGCTCATCCTGATGGACGATTGGCTTGGGCGCGGTGGTCCGTTGGGAGCGATTCTGGGATTTGTAATTGGCGGGATCCTGTTGCTACCGGTTGGCTACGTTTACGGCCAGTGGGTACTGAGGCTGCCCGACGCGGCGAGCGAGGCAGCTTACACCGCACAGGTGTTTCCTCCGATCGTGAGCTATTTCACCGGATGGATGATGCTTCTCGCCTATTTCATCGTTTGCCCGTGGGAAGCGGTCGCGGTGGGAAAAATCGCGGCGTACATTCTGCCGTCCCTGAACTCGTTGCCACTCTACAGCGTTGCAGGCCAGCCGGTATATTTGCCGCGTTTGATTCTTGGAATCGCGCTCACGCTTTTTCTAGCCACCATGAACTACCGCGGCATTCGCATCAGCGCAAATTTCCAGAAGATCATGACGTCTACAGTGCTGCTGATATTTGTTCTCCTGGCCGGTATCAGTGGCGTCCGGGGCGCGCCCGCGAATTTTCGTCCTGTTTTTCATGCGGCTCCGTTCGTGTCGATTCTTTTGACGCTGCAGATCGTGCCGTACTTCTTGACTGGCTTCGAGTCCGTGCCCAAGTATGCGGAGGAGTCCAAGCCGGAGTTCCGCGAAAAAAATTACATGAAGGCCATTGGCCTGGCCCTGGGAGTCGGCGCAATTTTTTACGCGGTGTCGATCGCGGCGGTGGCGTACATCGTACCGTGGCAGAGCTTGTTGGGCCGGCGCTTCGCGACGGCTATCGCGTTCGAACAAGGGATTGGAGCCAGATGGCCGGTGGAGTTGATTCTCTTCATGGCATTTTTCGGGCTGCTGCAATGTTTCAATGGAAATTTTGCGGCTTCCACGCGATTGCTGTTTGCCTACGGGCGGCGCCGGACAATCCACGAAAACTTCGGAATGGTCCACCAGAAATTCCTGACGCCCTCTGTTGCTGTGGTGGGGATTACCGCAGCGACGCTCGTCGGGATTTTTCTCGGCGACGCGCTGCTCGTTCCAGTGACTGAGGTGGGCTCGATGGCGTCGGCCTTGGGATGGTTCGCGGCTTGCCTGTCGTTCTGGATCGTCGAGAAACGTGTGTCAATGCGGATCGTGGCCGGACTGGGAATTGCCGTCTCGTTGCTCCTCTTCCTGATGAAAGTTCTGCCCGCATTCCCCGGACACTTTTCGCCCGCCGAATGGACCGCCTTTGGCATTTGGGTGGTCCTCGGGCTCGTCCTGCGAGCCTGGAGATAGACTGCAAAATTGTTTGCCAAAGTTCGTCCATGACGACAAGGAAATTAGCTTCCAGACCGGCGCGGGTTTCGGGCAGAATTCGAGCCTGATGTATACTTTTCAAGGCGAAACTATTCGCCGTCAATGATTCCATTCCTCCATCTAGGTCCGCTCTCGATACCAACTTATGGACTCATGGTTGCCACAGGACTGTTGGTCGCGGCGTATTTATTGCAGGCGGATATCAACCGTCGCCGCGCGCAATTCATGGAGCGCGGCTACCTAAAAAGCGTAAGCAAGGGAAGTTACGGTGACGAAGCATTTCTCATCATCGGAATTATAGGAATCGCCGGCCTGGTAGGCGCGCGACTTTATAGTGTGCTTGAGAATCCGCGTGAACTGATTGCTAATCCGGCGGTGCTGATCAGCCGGTATGGATTTACGTGGTCCGGCTCGGTTATTACAACGCTAGTCGCAATGGTGTTTCTGGCGCGGCACTTTGACATCCCGGTGCTGGAATTTATGGATCTTTGCGCGCCCCCTGCTGCGTTGGGTTACGCGATCGGGAGGATTGGATGCTTATTGTCGGGAGACGGCGATTACGGTAGACCCACATCGTGGCCATGGCCGTGGGGGATGGCGTTTCCTCACGGCGTGGTTCCCACGACCGAAACATGTGTGCAATGGGGCTGGCCGGCCGATTGCCGCGTATACCCGACTCCCATTTACGAGTTCTTGGGAAGTGTGATCATCGCGGTATATTTGTGGCGCATGGCAACGAAAGCGGCGAGCGGCGGCGGTTCCCATGGCGAAATAATCAGTAGTTACCTGATCTGGACCGGGATTGCGCGCTTTCTAGTTGAGTTTATTCGTATTAATCCACGGTCGTTTTGCGGGCTGACCAATGCGCAGGTGGTGAGCCTGCTCTCCATCGTGGCAGGCGCTATCCTGCTCCTGAGTGTTAGAAATCGTTTCCCCGCACACAAGGAAGGAAATCGAATCACCGGGCGTGCTAGTAGCTAGCGGGCGGAATTCTCCGATGCCTATCTCGCTGGCGCTGGAGCGTGTACCCTCAAGGCGTTCCTCCCAGACGCTTCGGCCATTGCGATCGAGAATCAGCTTTTTTTATCTCTAAAATTTCTTTTTCGTGGCGCTTACACTCCTTGACGAATGCCGCCTGCCAGAGTAGAACAATACAACACAACACAGGGCGCCGAGATTCGGGGACGTGGCGTTCACTCAAAAGGCGCAATCCTTGTGCCACATCAGTGAGCCGGGGGACATATGAGAGCTCTTCGAAGCATCGCTATTTTTCTATTTGCATTCTGCGCATTGGACATTGCGTACGGCCAAACCCAGGAGGGCCGGATTCTGGGCACCGTGACCGACCAAAGCGGCGGCCTCGTCAAAGGCGCGCGCGTGACCATCACCAACGTGGACACAGGAGTGGCGCGAACCCTCGAGACCAATGACGCGGGCGATTACGTTGCACCCAGCCTGCCCCCCGGTCCGTACAAATTGGTCGTTGAGGCGACGGGGTTCAAGAAAATCGAGCGCGGCGGCATCCGGCTCGAAGTGGCAAAAGACGTTCGCCTGGATCTGACGATGGTGCCGGGCAGCGTTTCGGAAGTCGTTGAAGTGACCGAGCAGGTCCCGCTTGTGGAGACGACGAACGACACTCTGGGCGGCACATTTGCGAACAAGTCCATCAATGATCTGCCGCTGAACGGCCGCGATTTCCAAAACCTTGTGATCTTGAGGCCTGGAGTGCAGCGGACGACCGGCGGCGGGTTCCTTTCCATCAGCTCCAACGGAAACCGTCCCGAGGACAACAACTTTATCGTGGATGGCACGGATAACAACGATCCCTATTACGCTGGGACGGTCGTCAATGCCGAAGGAGTGCAGGGAACTCCCGGTTCGATTCTCCCCATCGACGCCATTCAGGAGTTCAACGCGGAGGAGAATCCTCCGGCCGAGTATGGCTGGAAGCCTGGAGCGATCGTCAACGTTGGACTGAAATCCGGAACGAACGACGCTCACGGCTCCGTGTACGACTTTGAACGCAACAATGCCTTCGATGCGCGAAACTTTTTTAATCCGAAAATTGACCCGAATACCGGTCTTGCTTCTTCCCAGCGAGGTTTGCGGCTGCATCAGTTTGGCGGCAGCCTTGGCGGGCCGATCGTCAAGAACAAAACGTTCATCTTCGGGGCCTACGAAGCAATCCGGGCGCAAGTTGGAAACTCGTTCACGGCTAGCAGTCCGACGACGGTTCCAAGCAGCTTTTCAGGCGGAGACCACGTCAATAGCATTCCAGACGCTACCGCCAGCGTGACAGCGGCTTGCGCGGCGGCTCCCGCCGGGACTTGCGGCGTGAACGCACTGAGCGTCAAACTTGCGCCTCTTTATCCCACCAATGCGAATGCCAATACGAATGGCGTCGACAATGCCCAACTCAACATCGGATTGCCAAACAAAAACCGCAACGACAATTTCATTATCAAGGCCGATCACCACTTCAACGAGCGGAACAGCCTGACTGGTCGCTACTTTTTCGGTGATAGCCTGCAGACGGAGCTTGACATTCCTGTTTTGCGCGCAGAATGGGAATCACAATCGAAACTCCGTGCCCAGGTGTTTGGGCTCAACTACAACTTCATTCCCAATGCGCGCTGGGTGAACGAGGCCCGCTTCGGCTACGTCCGTTTCTGGCAGACAATCCTGACTGCGGATCACGCCGCGAACCCCGCGACCGTGTATGGGATTAACACCGGCGTGACCGCGCCCGTCGATTTTGGCTTGCCGGAAATCGATCTGGACGGCTTCAATCAGCTGGGCGGCAATCACGGCTGGCCGCTGCTTACCATCCCGAATCGGACGCTCCAGTGGGTGGATAACGTATCTTATACGCGCGGCAAGCACACGTTCAGATTCGGTGGGGAATTCCGACACGGGAGTACGGACAACACCCGTGACCGGTACGGGAAAGGACGTATTCGGTTTGCGGGGCGTGAGCTCTCAACGCATTGCGGGTGCTTGCCGGGTGGTCGTGACAGCACTCCGCTGGAAGATTTTATTGCTGGTCTGCCGCGCGGAAGCTTCAGAGCCGGAAAAACCGGCGGGCGCATCTTCGTCGGCAATTCCTCTCGCCATGTCTCCATGAATTCGTTTGGGGCTTTCTTACAGGACGACTGGCGGGTGACCCCACGACTGACTATAAATGCGGGCGTGCGATATGACCTCAATACGGTGATCAAAGAAAGTCAAGACCGATTGGCTAATTTTGACCCTGCAACGGGTATCCACCAAGTTGGCCACGGAATCAGCGAGCCGTACAACGGCGACCATAACAACTTCGCACCACGCCTGGGCCTCTCCTGGGATCCAGGAGGCAAAGGGAAGACGGTTGTCCGCGCAGGCGGCAGCGTGATCTACGAAATTCCTCATCTTTCTGTTTTCCTCGGCCAGAATGGCGTGGAGAACGCTTCGACGGCAGGGCTGAATGTGATCCCAACGGCACCACCGACGGGAATCCCCGGTGCGAACGGCACGATTGCGGCTTCCGCTGTCAACTTGACCGGCAACCTGCTGAACTGGTCGGTTGCCGGGCCTGTTTTTCAGCCCTCGATCGATTGCAACCCGTTGGCCATCAACCCGGTAACCAATCAACCAGGCACGCCTTGCGACATCCTTGGCGTTACCAGGAACCTGCGGACGCCCTATGTGCTCTCCTGGAACCTCAACGTACAGCAGGCGCTGACTTCCACGACTTCCTTGCAAGTGGGCTATGTCGGAAATCGTGGCGTAAAACTCTACGGAGTGCGAGACATCAACCAGGTCGTGTTTGCAAACGACGACGGAAGCGAGCAGCTTGGCCGTCCGTTCAACGGTCAATTTCCGTACCTGGAGTTCATCAACTTCCTCGATAACGGCTACACCTCTACCTATCACGGGCTGCAGGCCACGTTGACGCAGAGGGCATGGAAAGGTGTGAACTTTGTGATGGGTTACACCTACGCACACGCGATTGACGATGTTTCGCTCAATCGCGCGCAGCAGCCGCAAGACAGCACACGTCCTGGCCTTGAGCGTGCGAACAGCGACAACGACGTACGACACCGGCTCACGCTGGCGCTCACTTACGAACTGCCGTCGCGGACAGGTTATGCCCACCTGCTGGAAGGCTGGCAGCTCAACTCCGTCGTGACGATTCAGGGTGGCTTGCCGTGGAACCTTATCGACGGGAATATCAGCGGAAGCGACATCAGCGGCACCGGGGAATTCGCCGACCGCTGGAATATCACCGGCAATCCAGGGAATTTTAGACCCTCGACCCTAGGGATTCCGTACGTTGGTCCCGGCCTATTCACAGTCGACGCGTTGGGGCACGTCACTGGTGGCACCGACGCTGCTTCTAATCGGTGCTTTGCAGTTGCGGGCAGCCAGGGAGCGAAAGACGAGCTCGCCATTTTGGGATGCTACGTGGCGGGAACCTCGGTACTCACTCCACCGGCATTCGGCACTTTCGGGAATGCCGGGCGCAACCCCTTCCGGGGCCCACGCCTTGACAACCTGGATCTCTCGATTGTCAAGAATACGAAACTGACCGAGCGCTTGCGCTTCCAATTGCGCGGAGAGTTCTTCAACGTCCTGAATCATCCGCACTTTGCCAATCCCAATACCCAGGGATTCGTCGATCCGTCCGATCCGTTCACATTTGGATTCATCAAAGCTACGCCGGACGTGGCCGCGGCAAACCCGGTAATCGGCACTGGCGGACCGCGCAATATCCAGATCGGCCTGAAGTTCATCTTCTAGGTGAAACTCTCAAATCAACGGGAGCAAGACGCCGGATCGCAAGATCCGGCCTGTTTTTCTTGGCGAGGATGTGAACAATACTATTGTTTGATGATGTTCCCGTCCTTCATCACGAAAGACACCTTCCTTAACGTCTGAATGTTTTCCTCTGGGTTTTCCGGCGTGGCAATGATGTCGGCGGCCATTCCAGGCTTTAGGAAACCGCGTTCATTGTCCACGCCAAGCAGCCGCGCAGCATTTGCAGTCATGGCACGCAGCGTATCCGCGGCGGGCACGCCTGCGTCTACCCAGCTCTGAATGTAATCGATCGCCAGTGTTCCGCGCGTTTCGCCGGGCATCGCCACATCGACATCGGTGCCGAACGCCATGTTCACTCCGATCTTGTAGGCCCGCCTTAGCCGGTCCACCCAGATCTTGTGATCCTCGGCGTCGCTCATCTTCTCGGTGAATTCCGTGCCCACGAGCGTCACTTTGTTCTTTTTGGCAAGCTGCAAGTCCTCGTCTGTCATCTTGTAGCCGTGTTCGATCGAGTCGACGCCGGCCTCCGCGGCATTGTGCGCGCCAGCGTGCGTCCAGCAATGCGCCGCCAGTTTCACGCCCGCGGCATGAGCTTCCTCGACCATAAACCGGATATCATCCACGGAATAGATGTACCGCTGATCGTCAACCACGATTTTGATGAATTTCGCGCCAAAGTGAAGGTTCTGCCGGATGGCCTTGCGCATTTCATCTCGCGTGTCGGCGAAGAGGTATTCGGGTGTCGCAAGATCCTTCTTCTCCGGCTGCAGATGAAACTGCCCGCCGTAGGGAGCAATGATGATGCCGGCATTCACGACCGTGGGGCCCTGCACCCAGCCTGCCTCGATCGCATGACGCAGGTCGCTATCCGCATAATTCCCGGCGTTGCCAATGTCGCGCACGGTGGTGAAGCCGGATTGCAACATCGCCATTCCGTTAGCTACGCCTTCGATAGCGCGGTAGCCGTTGGTGTCCAGCAGCGTCGTGAAGTAGTAGTTGCCGTGATCGCGACTGGGGATGACCGTCAGGCACAAATGCGTGTGGGCATCGAACAGGCCCGGTAGGACCGTGGCTTTCGAAAGATCGATGACCTTCGAGTCAGCAGGAATTGTGACATTGCTCCCGATTTCCTTAATCTTCTTTCCTTCCACGAGAATGACTTGATTGGCCGCAGTTTTCCCCGTCTCCGGGTCGACTACTTTGCCCGCTTTGATCGCAATCAGTTGCGGCGCAGGCTGAATTTGCCCCGCGGCAGGCAACGCCAACACTACGAACGCCACAAGCCAACAACACATCACGCGAATCTTCATGGACACTCCCTTTCGAGACATGCAGGCGACCTTCTACGGCTCCTGCTTGTAGACTTTTCCTTCTTTCATCACGAATTTTACGTTTTCCAGAACGCGGATGTTTTCCAGAGGGTCGCCAGAAACCGCGATGATGTCGGCGTACTTTCCCGTCTGGAGGGAACCGAGGAGATCCGATTTGCCGAGAAGATCGGCGGCGTTCTTCGTGGCGGATTGGATCGCTTGCATCGAGGTCATGCCGTACTTAACCATGAACGCAAACTGCCTTGCGTTAATTCCGTGCGGGCAGACTCCCGCGTCCGTGCCGAACGACATCTTCACACCAGCACGAACAGCTTTCGCAAAGTTTTGCCGGTGAAGCTCACCCAGGCCGCGGTCGTGCTCCAGAAAATCGGCAGGCTCCTTTTTTGCCTTGGCCTTCTCCTGAATGCATTCTTCATCATAAATATCCATGTCCAGGTAAGTACCATGCTCTTTCGCCAGCGCGATGCCTTCGTCGTCGCACACACGTCCTTTCAAAGTGCGGGATGCTGATCAAGCTCTGAACTTCTTTTGCACATGATGCCAGCGCATCATACTCCGGCGCAGAGCTTACTTCAATTTTGGAGCCTGATGCGCTTGCACAAAAAAGAAGTCCCCGGACGGAGACATCCGGGGACTCGCGGGCCGGGAATTCTTGCGGACGCTAGAGCATCTGCCGTAAAACGTATTGCAGAATGCCCCCGTGATGGTAGTAGGAAACTTCCTCTGGCGTATCCGCGCGCGCGATCGCCGAAAAAGTCTTCACCCGTCCATCTTCGGATTTTGCATGCACCGTGATTGGCTTCTTTGGTGTGAGTAACGCCACACCTTCAATGTCGAAGATTTCGTGACCCGTCAAGCCCAGCGTCTCGCGGTTTTCTCCCGCCTTGAATTCCAGTGGCAGCACGCCCATCCCGACGAGGTTGCTGCGGTGGATGCGTTCGTAGCTTTCGGCAATGACGGCGCGCACGCCAAGCAGCCGCGTACCCTTTGCCGCCCAATCGCGTGAAGAGCCGCTGCCGTATTCTTTTCCAGCGATGACCACCAGCGGCACGCCCGCCTCGCGATACTTCACGGCGGCGTCATAGATGGACATCCTCTCGCCATCCGGAAGGAATAGGGTCCAACCGCCTTCGGTGCCGGGGGCAAGCTGGTTGCGCAGCCGAATATTCGCAAACGTCCCGCGCATCATGACTTCATGATTCCCGCGGCGCGCGCCATAAGAATTGAATTCATGCGGCTTCACACCGTTGGCGATGAGGTATTTCCCCGCCGGCGAATCAATTGGAATCGAGCCAGCCGGTGAAATGTGATCGGTCGTGACGCTGTCGCCCAGAATGGCCAGCACCTTGGCGCCGTGAATGTCCGTCAGCGCCGGAGGCGTCTTCGGCATATTATCGAAATACGGCGGCAGCTTGATGTAAGTCGATTTCGGATCCCACTTGTAGATGTCGCCTTTTGGAATGGGCATGGACTTCCAATGGGCGTCGCCCTCAAACACTTCGCTGTACTGCTTGCTGTATTGCGAAGAAGAAACCGAAGAACGCACGGTCGATTCGATTTCTTGCGGCGTCGGCCAGATATCTTTCAGGTAGACCGGCACACCCTTGGAGTCGTTGCCGAGCGGTTCGCTCGTGAGGTCCATGTCCATGCGCCCTGCAAGAGCGTAAGCGACCACCAACGGCGGCGAAGCCAAATAATTAGCTCGAACCAGCGGATGAATGCGTCCCTCAAAGTTGCGATTGCCGCTGAGCACGGCCACCGCAATCAGATTGTTGTCCTTGATGGCCGCCCCGATGGCGTCCGGCAGCGGCCCGCTGTTGCCAATGCAGGTCGTGCATCCGTAGCCAACCAGATGAAAATTCAATTTCTCCAAATACGGCGTCAATCCTGCGGCCAGCAGGTAATCCGTCACCACTTTCGAACCAGGTGCCAGGCTGGTCTTGACCCACGGCTTCACATGCAAGCCGCGCTCAACCGCCTTCTTTGCCAACAGGCCTGCGCCCAACATGAGTGACGGGTTCGAAGTGTTGGTGCAACTCGTGATGGCGGCAATCACCACGGCGCCGCTTGAGAGGTCAAACGAGTCGCCATTGTTTCGAACGGACACGTGCTTTGCCGGCGTTCCTTCCACAACTTTTGAGAAAGAAGACTTGGCGTGCCGCAGCGCAACGCGATCCTGCGGACGCTTGGGGCCGGCCACGGTAGGCTCAACCTTGCCCAAATCCAATTCCAAAGTGTCGTTGAACAGCGGGGCAGGCGTCTGATCCGTGCGGAAGAGCATTTGCTCCTTACAATAGGCTTCCACAAGAGCGATCTGTTCTGCCGGACGCGCGGTGAACTCCAGATACGCGAGCGTTTCCTTATCAACAGGGAAAAAGCCCATCGTTGCGCCATACTCGGGGGCCATGTTCGCAATCGTTGCGCGGTCGGGAACGCTTAGCGACGACAGACCCGAGCCGTAAAACTCCACGAATTTTCCGACCACGCCTTTCTTGCGCAGCATTTCCGTAACGGTCAAGACAAGGTCTGTCGCGGTCGCGCCTTCGCTCAAGCGCCCGTGCAAACGGAAACCAATGACTTCAGGAATGAGCATGGAAGAAGGCTGCCCGAGCATGGCCGCCTCTGCTTCGATCCCGCCGACGCCCCACCCGAAGACGCCCAGCGCATTTACCATGGTTGTGTGCGAATCCGTGCCCACCACAGAATCGGGATACGCCTCAAACCTGTTGCCATAGGGCATCGCGCAAACGACCCGCGCGAGATATTCCAGGTTCACCTGGTGGCAGATTCCCGTATCCGGCGGAACAACTTTGAAATTCTGACACGCTGTTTGTCCCCACCGGAGAAACGCGTAGCGCTCTACGTTGCGCCGAAACTCCAACTCGGCATTCAAGCCGAACGCGTTGACGTTGCCAAAATTGTCCACCTGCACGGAATGGTCGATGACCAACTCGGCGGGAAACAGCGGGTTGATTCGCTTCGCACTGCCGCCCATGCGTTGCACCGCTTCACGCATGGTCGCGAGGTCTACGATTGCCGGTACGCCTGTAAAGTCCTGCAGCAGTACGCGAGCGGGCATGAAAGCAATCTCTTTTTCCGGAGCGCCGGGCCGCCAGCCCGCCAGCGCGCGGATATCCTCGGCATGCACAAACCGCCCATCCTCGCAGCGCAACAGATTCTCCAGGAGGATTCGCAGTGAAAAGGGAAGCTTCGCCAGGTCCGCGACGCTCTGCTTTTCGAGAAATTCGAGGCGGTGAATATCGAAGCTCTGAGCGCCCACATTTAGCTTGTCGCGTGTGCGGAAAGAATTGCCCGCATTGATGGCCATTCCTTACAGTCCTTTCGCTCTGGTCCGTAACCCTCCATCATAGCCGAAATTGAATCCCAGCGCCGCGCAGCTATACTGGTATGGCCGTGAACGTTGTTCTCATCTCGACTTATGAGCTGGGGAGACAGCCCTTCGGGCTGGCGTCGCCTGCCGCCTGGCTGCGAAAACGTGGCCATAGCGTCTTATCGCTCGACCTTGCCCGGCAGTCATTGAATGAGACTGCGATTGCCGGTGCCCAGCTTATCGCCATCTATTTGCCCATGCACACGGCCACGCGTTTGGCCGCGCAGCTGATTCCCCAGCTTCGTAAACACAATCCCAGAGCGCATCTTTGCTGTTATGGCTTGTACGCGCCAATGAATGCTGAGTATCTTCACGCGCTCGGCGTCTCCACAGTTCTGGGCGGCGAATTCGAAGATGCGCTCGTCCTACTGGCGGAGCGTCTCGCCACGGATGGAAACTCAATCGCGCAGGCCTCGGACTCCACGATCTCGATCGCCCGTCTGCAGTTCGAGGTGCCAGATCGATCCGGAATGCCTGCGATGGAGAAGTACGCGCATCTCATCGTTCCTGGATATGGCTTTCGCATCGTTGGTTCAACGGAAGCGAGCCGCGGCTGCAAGCATCTTTGCCGCCACTGCCCAATCGTGCCCGTTTACAAGGGAGTGTTTCGAATCGTCGGCCGCGACGTGGTGCTCGAAGATATTCGCCGTCAGGTGGCCATGGGCGCGCAACACATTACCTTCGGCGATCCGGATTTCTTCAACGGCATCCGTCACGCGATGGAACTCGTCGAAGCATTTCATCGTGAGTTTCCCGCCGTGACATACGACGTGACCATCAAGATCGAACACTTGCTCAAATATCACCAGCACTTGCACACCCTTCGTGATACTGGCTGTCTTTTCATAATCAGCGCCGTCGAATCCGTGGATGATGCGGTGTTAGGTTTTCTGGACAAAGGGCATACGCGCGAAGATTTCTTCCGGGTCATTAGAACCTTCCGCGAGCTTGGCATGACCCTACATCCGACATTTGTGCCCTTTACGCCCTGGACGACCGTGGATGGCTACCTGGATTTGCTGCACGTGATTGCAGAACAGGGTGTGATCGAAAACGTGGCACCCATTCAGCTTGGAATCCGTTTGCTCATTCCGGAAGGCTCGCGAATGTTGGAACTGGGGAAAATGCGTCGTCTGGTTGGGCGGTTCGATCCGCAGTCGCTTGCATACCCTTGGAAGAACGCCGACCCCCGCCTGGACGCCCTCAGCGAAACCGTGCAGGAAATCGCCGGCGCGGCAGAGCGCCAGAAAGAATCACGGTCGGCGACATTCGAACGCATCTGGAAGGCCGCGTACGCCGCCGGCGGATTGCCTGCGCCGCGACTCAACTTGTCAGCGCAATCCCAGGCAAGCATCCCATTCCTCAGTGAACCATGGTACTGCTGCGCCGAGCCGACCCAGGATCAGTTGGTTTCTATTGGCGCCCCGAAGCCGCTGGTGAAAAATGCCGTCGCAAACGCTGATGGCTTCGTTTGATCCAGTCAAGAAACGCGCTTCTCGTGTCTTTGTGGGGCCCGCCTTCTGAGGCGGCCGCTCTTGGTGAATAAGGTGAACTGCCGATGAAGAATCCTTCCAAACGGTTGCTGCTTTTCACCGCCAAGCTCGGCTACCAAACGCGAAGTTTTGAGGACACAGCTCGCAAGCTCGGCGTGCAACTTGTCTACGTCACCGATCGATGTCACCAACTGGAAGATCCCTGGGGCGATCAGGCCATCGCCGTGCATTTCGAAACGCCCGAAGTGGCTGCCTACACAGTCATGGAGGTGCTTCGCGGACAGAACGTTAGTGGAATCCTCGCTCTTGGCGACCGGCCTGCTGCTGCCGCCGCTTACGCTGCTCGCGGTCTTGGAGTTCGCTACAACCATCCTGCGGCAGTTGAGGCTTGCCGCAGCAAGTTGCGCATGAGGGAAATCTTTCGAGATGTTGACATGAATGTTCCCTGGTTTCGCAATCTTCCCATCGATCCCATTCCCGAGCCTTCTCTTCTGGGGATTTCCTATCCCTGTGTGCTCAAGCCGCTTTCCCTTTCGGGCAGTCAAGGCGTGGTGCGCGCGAACAATCGTAAGGAATTTCTCGCTGCCGCAGCGCGCGTCCGGCGCTTGCTCCAATCCCCGGAAATTCTTGCCACCCGCGAAGCGAATCTCGATCAGATGCTCGTCGAAGGATACATACCGGGAAAGGAAGTCGCGGTCGAGGGACTTCTTACCGATGGTGCCCTGCGTATGTTGGCGGTCTTCGATAAGCCCGATCCGCTCGAAGGCCCGTACTTCGAGGAGACGATCTACGTCACACCTTCACGGCTTCCCGAATCCGTGCAGCGCGCCATCGAGAAATGCGTGAACGATGCGGTGCGCGCGTTGGGCTTGTCGCACGGGTCAATCCATGCGGAGTTTCGCATCAACGAGCATGGAGTGTGGCCGCTCGAAGTTGCTCCCCGGCCAATCGGTGGTCTCTGTGCGCGCGCCCTGCGATTTTCTTTTGATGGAGAATCCGAACCAATCGGACTCGAGGAGTTGCTTGTTCGTCACGCCCTGGAACTCCCCGGATGGAATTCGCCTCGCGAACGAGCTGCCTCCGGCGTCATGATGATTCCCGTTCCCAAGAGAGGCGTCCTGGATGGCATCTCAGGAGAAGATGCGGCTCGTTCGATCCCAGGCGTCACCGAATTGACGATCACCGCGCGCTTGCACGATGCCATCGTCGCATGGCCCGAAGGTTCAAGTTATCTGGGGTTTCTTTTTGCACGCGCAAACACGCCGGAGAAAGTCGAGCAGGCCCTCCGTGAAGCCCATGAAAGATTAGCATTCAAAATCACACCGAGCCTGCCTGTGGAACATCCCGCCACGCCCCGAATGACCATCCCAGGAAACTAACCCTTTGCTTTGGGCGGGACGTATCCCTCCGGCAACCTGGCGCCTTCCCCGAAGAAAAACTGCTCCATTTGCTCTCCCATGATCTTCTGTGAATTGGGATCGAGCGGATTCAGCCGGTACTCGTTCATGATCATTTTGGAATGCTCCAGCCAGAGCTTCCAGGCGTCCTTCGAAACATTTTCGTACACGCGCTTCCCTAGTTCCCCTTGCCACGGAACGCGATCCAGGCCCGGCAATTCCTTGCCGAATTTCACGCAGTGCACCATGCGCGTCCCGGGCTTTATGGCTTCGCTGGTCGTGGCCGGTGCAGGATCACAAGATTCATTCGCCATGCTCTTCTCCTCGCGCGTGTTCTTCCATCTCACCTTACTGCAATCTCATCGAAATTCCTAGTTCCGGACGGCCTTTCGAATCTCTTGGCCGCCAGCGAGACCCGTAATACGATTGCATCTTGCACCCGGGGTCGAAGAGCGGGCTTGGTATAACCGGAATCCATCCTTGACAATGCGCTCGGACAGAATCGCATCGTTGCGCCTTGAAATTCGTATTTCTTGGCGTTCTCGTTCATCTAACGATATGGCCACAACTTAAACGCAAACTTTGGAGGACCTGCTCCCTTGGCCAAAATCACGACGCTTTTCTGGGACATCGGCGGCGTCATCCTTACGAACGGCTGGGACCGTGGCTCCCGAAAAGAGGCCGCAATCGCTTTTCATCTCGACTGGGACGAATTTCAGGAGCGCCACGATCTCTCTTTCCCGGCTTTCGACTCCGGTCAAATCACGCTAAACGAATATCTCGACCGCACTTTGTTTTATCGTCAGCGCGCCTTCACTCGGGAGGAGTTCACCGCCTTCATGTTCGCGCAGTCCAAGGAATACCCGGACACGCGCGCAATTCTCGACAGGGTCGCGGCCTCCGGAAAATACTTTGTCGGCGCCATCAATAATGAGCCACTGGAGCTCAACCAGTACCGCATTGAGGCCTTCGGCCTTCGCAGGAACTTTCTTGTTTTCTTCAGCTCCTGTTATGTACGCTCTCGGAAGCCCGAAGAAATGATTTTTCGCGTCGCTCTGGAAGTCACTCAGCGCCCGCCAGAGAACTGCCTTTTCATCGATGACCGTCCCCTGAACCTGGAAAGCCCGCGGCGCCTCGGGATGAACACCATTCACCACCAGAGCGCGGAGCAATTGCGTTACGAGCTTGGAAAATATGGGGTTGAGGTATAGTTTGGAACGCTGCATCTGATATCTGAACTGGGCGCATCTTGTTGGAGGGAGAGATCATGGCTGGCGATTCGAGTCGTTCCAGTTCAGTCTACGGCGGAGTCGCTGAACCCTGTACCGTGGTTCTCTTCGGTGCCTCCGGTGACCTCGCCAAGCGCAAAGTCATTCCCGCGATGTACGACCTGGCGATTCACAACGGCTTAGGCCCGCGTTACGCCATCGTCGGCTTTGCGCGCACGCCCATGTCCGAAGAATCCTTTCGCGCCACTCTGGGCGACGCCGCCAAGAGCATTTCTGAAGTCGGACCTATCGATCCCAAACAATGGGGCGATTTCGCTTCTAACCTTTATTACAGTCCCGGCGACTATGCGAATCCGGATGCCTACGCCCAGCTCGCCAAACGTCTCACGGAATTGGAATCTGCCAAAAATATCGGCGGCAACCGTCTCTTTTACCTTTCTACACCGCCTGAAGTTTATCCGGACATCGTCGAGCAACTCGGTCGCGCCTGTCTCGCTCGCCCATCCTCGCCCAATTCCTGGGTGCGCATCATTATTGAGAAGCCCTTTGGACGCGATCTTGCCTCCGCCAAAGCCCTGAATCAGATTGTTCTCAACGTTTTCGATGAGAAGCAGGTCTACCGCATTGATCATTACCTCGGCAAGGACACGGTGCAAAACCTACTCGTGCTGCGCTTTGGCAACGGTATCTTTGAGCCGCTTTGGAACCGCAATTACGTTGATCACGTGCAAATCACCGCGTCGGAAACGCTCGGTGTCGAGCGCCGCGGCGGTTTTTATGAAACAGCCGGCGCCCTCCGCGACATGATTCAGAGCCACGTCCTCCAGCTCACTTCACTCGTCGCTGTCGAACCTCCTGCTTCCTTCGATGCCACTGCGGTGCGCAATGAAAAGCTGAAAGTCCTGCAATCTATCCGCCCTTTCGATTTGGAAATGGTAGCGCAAGCCGTGGTCCGCGGACAGTATTCCCCCGGAAAACTGGACGGCGCTCCCGTGCCCGGCTATCGTGAAGAACTCCACGTCAGTCCAGCTTCCAAAACCGAAACTTTTGTCGCGGGAAAACTTCTAATTGACAACTGGCGTTGGGCCGGCGTTCCTTTCTATCTCCGTACCGGCAAGCGTCTCGCCACGCGCAGCACGGAGATCATGATCCAATTCCGCCGCGCCCCGCATATCGTCTTCCGCGAAAAGGAGATTGAGCCCAACCGCCTCATCTTGAATATTCAGCCCAACGAAGGCATTTCCGTTTCCTTCGGCGCGAAGCGCCCGGGAACCGAAATGAGTATTGGCAACGTCACTATGAATTTCTGCTATCGCGATAGTTTCGGAGAAACCTCGCGCAGCGCCTACGCTACGCTCTTGAATGACTGTGTCCGCGGCGACGCCACTCTCTTCGATCGCGGCGACAGCGTCGAAGCCGCCTGGTCCCTCGTCGATCCCATCCTTGACGTCTGGAGTGCAGCCAAGAGCGCCACCGTGCCGCAATATCCCGCGGGAAGTTGGGGCCCGCGTGAGTCCGATCTTCTGCTCGAACGTGAAGGTAGACAGTGGTACAACCCATAGATGCTACAATTGGTTGTTTAAATCGATTCAGAAAATTCGGGGGAGGGGAAATTTGATCCTCGCAGGGGACGTTGGCGGGACGAAGTGCAATTTGGCGCTCTTCTCGGAAAAAGGCGGCAACCTCACGCTCGTCTTCAGGCAGCGCTTCGCCAGCAAGGAGTTCGCGCAGTTCGAACGCATCGTCAAGGAATTCTCGCGCCAGGCCGCTGAGCATCTTAATGGCGAGCGCATTGTTGCCGCCGGTTTCGGTATCGCTGGCCCAGTTATCAATGGACGCGTGCGTGCCACCAATCTTCCTTGGATTGTGGAGACTGCCAATCTCATTGACGTGCTCAGCGTCCCTCACGTCGTTCTGCTGAACGACCTGGGCGCCTGGGGGCACAGTCTCGAGCATCTTCCGCAGGAAGACTTTTGTGTTTTGAACCCGGGCACTCCTGAGCCTGGCGGGACTCGCGCATTGCTCGCGGCCGCGGCTTCCGCACCATTCACGAATTCCTTGCGCCGAAAGTGATGCATGCCACATTTGAAGATCCCGACGCCGATCCCGCCCCGGAAATCACACGCCGCGGCTTGGACAAGTCCTGCCGCGTCTGCTCCGACACCCTGGATCTCTGGACCGCCATCTATGGCGCCGAAGCCGGAAATCTCGCCCTCAAAGTGCTCGCCCTCGGCGGCGTTTACGTCGCTGGCGGCATCGCTGTAAAAATTCTGGAAAAAATGAAAGACGGCACTTTCTTCCACTCCTTCAAGGACAAATGGAAATTCGAGGGTCTCCTCAGTAACATCCCGGTCTCCATCATCCTCGACGAATCCGCCCCGCTCCTTGGCGCCGCCTACGAAGCCCTCGCCGTCATCGACAAGTAGGGCCCACCTTCTGAGGTGGGCCGTCTTTAGTTCTCTTCTCGATCCAATCACTCCCAGATTTCTATCAGCGACACCCGCGTTTTTTTCAAGGATGCTCGGGCTTTGTCCAAATCGTCGCGAGTTGCGCCGCCCTCAAGTAAGAACTTTTCAGCCCATTCCCAGGATCGAAAGAGAAGCGAGGCTAGCTCCCCTGCCTTTCCTTTCTCTGGGATCATTTCCTAACGCGGACCAACGGAACTTATATCTACGAGCAGAATCAAACGATGAACTCCGGATAACTGATACCTGCGCTTAAATTTCGTTTTAAACACTTCATATGCTTCTGTGTCGGAGTTTTGCGTATCATGGTACGCTAATGTCCTTCCTCGAAGAAAAATTCGGCGATTGGAAACCCGTCTCCCGCCTTGTCGGAATTGCATGGCTCAGTTTCTACGCCCTCTTCCTTCTCTACGCTTTCACCAATCGCTCCGGCTTCCTCTTTCTCGACTACGCCAATCTGATTATCCACGAAGGCGGCCATTTCTTCTTCAGTTGGTTCGGTGAGACCATGCACATCCTTGGCGGCACCCTCGGCGAACTCATCGTCCCCCTGCTCTGTGCCGCCTATTTCTTCTTCCAGCGCGAAACCGCCGGTTTCGCTTTCTCCATCTTCTGGTTCTTCGAGAATTTCCCCTACATCGGCGCCTACATGGCGGACGCCCGTACCTCCGTCTTGCCTCTTGTCGGCTCAGATGAGAGCGACTGGACCATTCTCTTCACCCAGTGGGGCGTCCTCGCCCAGGACCAAAAAATCGGCGGCATCATGCGCACCCTCGGCCATCTCGGCATGCTCGCCACCATGGCCTGGCTCGCCTACCGCCTCCGTCACGACTCCGCGTCAAGCCCGCACTCGCAATCCTCGTGAAAGCGCTGCTCAATCCGATTCACCCGATTCAGCCTCTCAACCTTTCAAATGTTTGTTAGACTAGATTGTTCCGATTCTTCTTCCAGTTGGCCCCACGGGACGCCTCCCGCATTCGACACAGAGGCCAGGGAGCTATGTATGGGCAGCGCCGTAACCACCCAGGTCAGCGATCTTCAGAATTACGTGAACGGCGCTTGGCGCCGCTCCACCGCCACTGAATACTTTGACGTCACCAATCCAGCGACCGCGGAACTCCTCGCGCGCACTCCGCTTTCGGCTTCCGCGGACGTGGACGCTGCCGTGCGTGCCGCTGCCGATGCTTTCCCCGCTTGGCGACGCACTCCTCCCGGAGAGCGCGTTCAATATCTCTTTAAACTGAAAAACCTCCTCGAAGAGAATCTCGACGATCTCGCCCGCGTCATTACCCTCGAAAATGGCAAGACCTTCGCCGAAGCCCGCGCCGAGCTTCGCCGCGCCATCGAAAACGTCGAAGTCGCCTGCGGCATCCCCATGATGATGCAGGGCTATAACCTCGAGGACGTGACGCCGGGCGTGGATGAAATGCAAATTCGCCAGCCGCTCGGTGTGGTTGCCGCGATTACGCCGTTTAATTTCCCCGCGATGATCGTCTACTGGTTCTTACCGTATGCCATCGCCTGCGGAAATACCTTCATACTGAAACCATCCGAGCGCGTTCCGCTCTCGATGTGCCGCGCCTTCGAACTTCTCGACAAGACCGGCCTGCCCAAAGGGGTCGTGAATCTTGTCAATGGCGGCCGCGATGTGGTCGACGCGCTCTGCGATCATCCGCAAATCCGCGCCATCAGCTTCGTTGGTTCCACGCCGGTCGCCAAACACGTCTATGCCCGGTCCGCGGCCAGCGGTAAGCGCATGCAATGCCAGGGCGGCGCGAAAAATCACGTTATTGTTCTCCCGGATGCGGACATGGAACTGGCGACGCAGATTATCAGCGACAGTGCGTTTGGCTGCGCCGGCCAGCGCTGCCTGGCGGTTTCCGTTGCCGTCACCGTTGGCGAAGCGCAGAAAGATTTCCGCGACTCCATCGCCCACGCCGCATCCTCGATTCGCGTCGGCAATGGTCTCGACGCTGGCGTTCAGATGGGGCCGGTGATATCAAAAGAAAGCAAGCAGCGCATCGAATCTCTGATCTCCACTGGTGTTGCTGAAGGCGCAAAGCCAATTCTCGATGGACGGAACACGAAGATCCCGAAGTATGAAGCGGGGAATTTCCTCACGCCCACGATTCTCGATGGCGTCCCTTCCACCAGCCAGCTCGCCCACACGGAGATCTTCGGTCCCGTGCTGAGCTTGATCCACGCAAATTCCATCGATGAGGCCATAGAATTTCTTCGCCGGAGCCCCTACGGAAACCAAGCTTCGCTCTTCACCTCGAGCGGCTCGGCTGCCCGCAGATTCCGCTATGAAGCTCCTGCGGGGAATATCGGCATCAATATTGGCGTCGCTGCTCCGATGGCCTATTTCCCCTTCAGCGGTTGGAAGGAAAGTTTCTTCGGCATCCTTCACGGGCAGGGGCGAGACGCGGTCGAGTTTTTCACTGAGTCAAAGATCGTCATCGAGCGCTGGTCGCGTCAGGAAACGCGCAAATTCTGAAGCTCGCGCGGTCTTGTTTTGGGCCAGCCGTAATTCGCGATAATGCTGCCGTGATCATCCTTCTGATGGGCCCCGCCGGGTCCGGCAAAACCACCATCGGCGAATTGCTTGGTTCCCAACTCGGTTGGAGTTTCGTTGACGGCGACACGTTTCATTCTCCGGCCAACATCGAGAAAATGTCTCGCGGCGTCCCGCTCGACGATAGCGACCGCGTCCCGTGGCTCAATTCCATTCGCGAGGCCATGTTGCGATGGGATGCGCTCCGCCAAAACATCGTCCTAACGTGTTCCGCGCTGAAGCGCAGCTATCGCGATTTGCTTAAAATCAATTCGAACGTCAAGCTCGTCTACTTGAAGGGAACTTACGATCTGCTTCGAGAGCGGCTGCGCTCGCGCAAGGGGCACTATGCAACTGAGCAGCTTCTGGCCGGCCAATTCGCCGATCTCGAAGAACCGGCGGATGCCATTACCATTGACGTGGCTCGGCCTCCCGAGGAAATCGTCACCGAAATCCGCAAACTTCTTGCCTTAGCGTAGAATGCGGCTTCGCTCACAAACGTAAACGGCTACGGCTTTGCAGGCGCCGGCGTGGCCGGAGCGCTCGGCGCTGCCGGAGGTTTGCCGTAATTGAAATTCACCTTGGGCGCCTGCCGCGCTCCTTCTTCCGTCTTGAAGTACGCGTCGTTTCGCATGAAGCCCCCCAGGCTCGCCACCAGGCTGTTCGGGAAGAGCGCGATGAATGTGTTGTAGTCCTGGATGGCCTCGTTATAACGACGGCGTTCCACGGCAATGCGGTTTTCTGTCCCGGCTAACTCATCCTGGAGCCGCAGGAAGTTCTCGTTGGATTTTAGTTGCGGATAGTTTTCAACCACTACCAGCAAACGCCCCAAAGCGGAATCCAATTGTCCATTCGCGGCGATTTTCTCGGCCGGCGAATGCGCACCGAGCAGGGCAGATCGCGCCTTCGCGATATCGCCGAAAACAATTTGCTCCTGCACGGCATAGCCCTTTACCGTCTCCACCAGGTTCGGGATCAGGTCTGCGCGCCGCTGCAAAACGACGTCCACCTGCGCCCATGCCGCATTCACCGCTTCGCGTTTTATTGCCATCTGGTTCCTGCGGCTGACAAACGAACTTCCCAGCATCAGGGCGATCACCACCAGAACGATCAAGACCACAAGACCTTTCTTCATACTCACCTCGAATCAGTCGGATTCACGAATGCGCATTCTTCACGCGCCGCCATTCTCGTTTCGGGAAATGATGGTCCAGCACATTCAGGATTTGCTCCAGTGCCTTTAGATACGCGCCATAAACTGGAATAATTTCGCCGTGAATTTCTCCGGTTTCGCGCAGCCTCAGCATCCCCTCGAATGCCGCTGTGCTGGAACCGGTCACTGCCCCCGCCTGCGCAACGATTTCGTGCGCCGCGACCGGCGGCTCCTCGCCAAAAGCAATTACGACATGGCGCAGTAGCGTCAGCACTCCAGAAAACGATTTCCTCAGGACCGGCGCGAGTTCCTTTGCATTGCCCGGCGCGCGGAGGTAATGCTGCCTCAACTTCAACAAGATCGTTCGCAGGTCATGTTCGATCTGGACGCGATGCAGGTTCATCGGCACTTCGATCTCCGCGACGACATCCTTTCCGTAAAGCACCCGCCGTCCATGCTTCATATCCAGGATCTCGATGGCAAAAACATCGGCGGCCTGCCGCAACTCATCCTTCGTAAAGAAGAGAGGCGCGGGCTCCTTTTGCTCCACACACCACCATTTCACCACGTCTGCCATGCGCCCCAGCTCTTCGACGCTCAACGCGTGAAGAACGCAAACCACATTAAGATCCGAATGTCCAGGACGAAAATCCCCTCGCGCTCCCGAGCCGTACAATATGACGCATTCTAGGTTCGTCGCTGCGAATTCTTTCAGCCGGTTCACCAGCTCCCTCAGTTTTGCCTCCGTGGACAGCATTTCACCCTTCTTCCTTCCTCCCGCGCTACCAGCTTCCCGAGGCCCCTCCGCCTCCGCTACTGCCGCCTCCAAATCCTCCGAATCCACCGCCACCGCCGCCACCGCCGAAGCCTCCACCACCCCAGCCCCCGCCTCCCGAACTCCTTTGCGAGCTGCCCAACAGCGTGCCCAGCAGAAACCAGAGCAAGCCGCTGCCCCCCGGCCCGCCGCCGCGCGACGACAAGCTCGCGATCACAATAAAGAACAGGATCAATCCCAATAAGAACCAGATTCCCGGA
>WNFP01000831.1_pt1 | contig 23944 bp, 7 predicted proteins | sample 5400201 | NCBI WGS metagenome assembly WNFP01 (sample SAMN13153355, study PRJNA577476) | soil metagenome | isolation source: 115 cm saprolite under Madrone tree | place: USA:California | collected 2016-06-14
CCGGCCGCACCTTTACCTCGCAATTGGCGGGCGCTTGCAGCAAGGCCGCGTACACCGATACTTCGTCGCCGTTCAATGACGGCGATACCTGGGTGCCGAGTCAGGGCTGCGGCTTCCCGGCCGGCATCGATCACCAAACGATAGGCGGCGGACCATTGCATGCGCCTTTGACTACTGGCGCGGCTTATTCAAACGGCGTCTATTATTGCTCGCAATATGGAACGCAAGCCGCCGCATGCGCGCTTAGTCTCGACGGCGGTTTGACGTTTGGTCCGGCCATTCCGATCTACACCGTTAGTTGTTTTGGGATTCACGGCCACGTAAAAGTCGCCCCGGATGGCACTGTTTATGTGCCCGACAGTGACTGCTCATCGGCGGGCGCGCAAACGATCGGAAACTTTCCGGCCGCGACCGCGCGACAGGCTCTGGTCTTCTCAGAAGACAATGGCGTCACCTGGTCACAGCCGCAGCTGGTTCCGGACAGCAATCCCGCGCCCGGCATTGTCGATCCATCGATTGGCATCGGCGCGAATGGGACGATTTACTACGGCTATGCCAACAGCAACGGCGCGCCATCGGTCGCGGTAGGTCATCTGGATAAGTCTAATCACAAGATCGTCTGGAGCCCGAGCCAGGACGTAGGCACGCCATTCGGAATTAAGAACGTGACTTTCCCGGCAATGGTAGCAGGCGATGACGATCGCGCAGCATTTGCTTTCATGGGAACGCCAACCGGTGGTTATTATCAGGACTACACGAATTTCTCGACCAACACAGGCTTTCCGGGAGTTTGGCATCTCTACATTGCTTACACCTATGACAGCGGCAATACCTGGATGACAGTGGACGTAACTCCTAACGATCCGGTCCAGCGCGGATCGATCTGCAACTCAGGCACGATCATTTGCGGCCGTATTCCCGACGATCGAAACCTACTCGACTTTATCGACGCGACCGTCGATCACCAGGGACGGGTGCTGGTGGCGTACCCGGACGGCTGCATTACTCAGGCGTGTATTCAAGGCGGAGCAAACGACTACACCCAAAAAGCGACCATCGCACGGCAGTCCGGCGGCAAAGGCTTGTTCGCAGCGTTTGATAACGGTATTCCGACGCCTGCGCCGACACCCAATCCTTGCACGTCACCGCATTCGGGCACAGTTTCGCTTACGAATGCCAACATCGATTACTGCGGTGGACCTTTCAGCGCGCCGAATCCGTCGTCACCGGCCGGCAATACTCCGCCGGCGTGTGCTTCGGGAACTTGCGATCAATTTGGGCTTAATGTTTCGCTGCCCGCCGGTGATCAGACCTTGTACGCGGTCACGGTCAACGTCAGTTGGGCCAAAGGCAATGGCGATTACGATCTCTACGTGTACCAACCCGACGAAGTAACGGGCTCAATGGTTTCGAGAGGCGATGGCTCGACCAATCCCGAAGTGGCGAGGTTCCAGGTTACCAATGGAACTTACACGATCTATGTCGTGCCCTTCGACAACGGGAACAACTCGCCCTTTACGGGAACGATCAAACTGACCCGGCTGTTTGATTTGGGTCCCGCGCCGACCGCAACGCCGGCGCCACGGTTAATCCCGGCTGCGAATCTGGATAACGGTCCTAAGATCGGCTTCGAGAATTTCATCGCGCCGGGAGTGCTAACTCCCACACTGGTTACCTCAGCCGGACAACAGCCTAACTCGGTCGAGTACATGGGGCGCGGCGCAGGCGAGCCTTCGATCGGTAACAACTGGAAGAGCGGCGTGACGAGTTATCAGTCTGATCTGCAAACTCTATTCGTCAGTTTCAATGACAGTTGTCCCGCAAATGGCCAGACGTCAACCTGGGTAAACCGGCAGGCGCCGACCTCGCTGGCAGTGAACTCCGATCCGATCGGCTTTACTGATCCACAAACAGGTCGCACGTTCGCGGGCGAACTTACGCTGCTGTCGCCGTCGTGCAAGACCTCTTTCTCTGACGATGACGGCAAGACATGGATACCAACCCAAGGCAGCGGCATTGCTTCGGGTGTCGATCATCAAACCATCGGCGGCGGTCCGTTCGCGGCCCCCTTAACCAGACCGACAAACGTGCCGGGCCTGTACCCAAATGCGGTCTACTATTGTTCACAGGAAGGCGTGCCGAACACCGGACCACCTTCATTCTGTTCACGCAGCGACGACGGCGGATTGACCTTCGGTCCTTCGGTGCCGCTCACCACACCGCCACTTAACGTTTGCGGAGGTTTGCACGGTCACGTAAAAGTTTCGCCAAAAGACGGCGCCGTGTATGTGCCGTTCAATCAGTGCGGTGGTGAAGGCAGCCTGATTGTTTCTTTGGACAATGGCACCACCTGGACCATTCGCAATGTGGAGAGCAACGGCATCAAGACCAAGCCGTCAGTCAGCTTTCAGGATCCAGCCGTCGCAGTGGATGCCAACGGACGCGTCTACTACATCATCGCGAACGAAGACACCGCTGCGGCGGTGCTTACGTCGGACGATTACTGCGCCACTTGGCAGAATCTCGGCGACGTCGCCGCGGGTTATGGTTTGCAGAACATTAGATATCCGGCGGCGATCGCCGGCGACGCGGGCCGCGCGGCCGTCGCGTTCTATGGCACGACCACGCCCGGAGATGCGCTGCTGCCGACGTTTGACGGCGAATGGCATTTGTACATCGCTAACACTTTCGATGGCGGTCAAACGTGGACGACCACCGACGCAACTCCAAACGCGCCGCTGCAACGCGGCTGCATTTGGGCCAAGGGCGGCGCCAATATCTGTCGCAATCTGCTGGACTTCTTTGACATGACCCTCGATCGCGAAGGCCGGGTGCTGGTCGGCTATGTCAATGGTTGCGAAGGCGGCAACTGCGCGCAGGCAGCAGCCGGCGCCAAGGGCAACGCCTATAGCGCGGCGGCCACAATCGCGCGCCAATCCAGTGGCCGGCGGCTCATCGCCGCGTACGATCCGCAAACCGCCTTCGCCAAACCCGGCGTGCCGTCATTCACTACGCGGCGCGTCGGTAACGTGGTTCATCTCGGATGGTCTGAAGCCGACAACGGCAACTCAGCGATCACCAGTTATAAGATCTTGAGAGGCACGGCAAGCGGCGCGGAGACTCTGCTGACGACGGTTCCGGGAAATCAAACCAGGTTCGACGATACTTCGGCAACCGACACGAGCAAGACTTACTACTACAGAGTTCAGGCTGTGAACTCAGCCGGAGCATCGTGCGCCGCTAACGAGATGGCCGCTCCTTATGTCGGTGACACCTGCAGTGGCGTCCTCGTCCATCAGAACGATCCTGCGCATCCGGAAGCCAATGCCGGCACCAACACGCCGGCTGCTCTGCTCATCGATTACGTCGCGGTCGGTGAACCTCCGGGAACGGATAGCCTGATGTTCAAGCTGAAGGTGAACAGCCTCGCGAGTATTCCAGCGAACAGCCGTTGGCGAGTCGTATGGGACTCGTTCTCAGCCGAAGCATTCGATTCAGGCGCCCAACAGTATTACGTGGGCATGACGACCGGTCCCGACGGAGTACCGAAATTCGAATACGGCACGCTGGCCGACGCGGGTGTGCCGGCGGTGTTCGTTATCTCGGAGACCAGACGCGGCGACGCATTGGCGGGAAGCAATTACAACGCTGACGGAACGATCACGATCTATGTGCCGAAGTGGGCGGTTGGCTATCCGCAACCCGGAGATCTGCTTGGCGCGGTTAACGGCAGGACGCTTACCGCAGACGTGCCGGGCTCCGCTCAGAGCAAACTGGAACGATCGAACCTCTTCGTGGATCATACATTCGTTAAAGCGCAGACAGACAACAGCTATCCGGCGGCGACCTATACCATCGCGGGCAACATCGACTGTTCACCCTTCATCGAGGGGCTGATCAATTCACTGGTTAGCCTGCAAGCGGCCAATCCGGCGTCTGTCGCGGGCATCAGCTCGTTCAACCTGACGATGAAGAATACTTCAGCGCAAACGATCTTCACTCCTTTGCGAGCTGAGATCGCGCAACTGACTTCGGCGTCCGGCAGAGTCAAAGTGAACAACGCCGACAACGGCCAAACCGGAGCCGGAGCCCGTTGGGATTACAGCGGCAGTGTCGGCGCCGACAACATGCTGTCGGTTAATGAAACCTCAGCGGCCCGGCTGCTGAGATTCAACAACTCGGCGAACGAGCCTTTCACAGTGACTTTCAACGTGATCGGTAACCTGGCACGAACCAGCTCAAACTCATCGAGCAGTAGCAGTTCACCCGCCGGAACTTCGAGCGGCGGAACTTCCGGCTCGGGAACGAGTCCGACCAGCACCGTCACGAACATGGTGTTCAGCGTCACATACAATCCGTTGCTGAATACTCTGACTTGGCAGGTGAAGAAGTGAACTCCAGAAAAAAACTGCTGAGATCTCAAATCTGAAATTTGAAATCTCAAATAGACTGGCAAAGGCCTTCCGTCAGCGAGGAAGGCCTTTTTCATAACCGGCGAATCAGCAGCCCGACCGTCAGCGAGGCCTCATGCGCCAACACTGATGTGACCAGCACGTCGATAGCTCACTGACGCGCGTTGCCCATGGTTACGCGAGGGCTTCTGACACTCGCCTTTCAAAACGATTGCATTTCTCTTGCCGCCTCGCCTCAAGTCTGTTCTCAAGCTTTACTCAAGAATTTCTCAAGGCCATCTCAGTAACCTTCGAATCGTTCCTTTAGCCCGATTTTCTTGAAACGCTGAGGAGGTTTCCATCATGTTTCGTCTTCTAAGATTCGTCGCCGGGGCCGCAATCGTCGCCAGCCTGGTCTCCGTGCCGTTCCTTATTTCGCGCGCAGGCGTAAACACCGGTACCGTTTCCGTCATCGTCGAGTTTCGCGACGATCCGGCGTCGGTTTACTCAGCGAAGCTCAAGCAGAGCGGCGTCTTGCCTTCAAACGATCAGATTCAAGCGTACCGCAACAATCTGGCTGCGGCCCAGAATCAGTTTCTCAATACTCTGAAGAGCAACGGAATAAATTATCAGTTACAGACTATCGCCGTGAAAGACACTGCGGGGAATGTCGCGGGAAACGTCTCTCTGCGATACACGCTGGTCTACAACGGCATGGCGCTGACAGTTCCTGAAGCAGCACTGCCGGCGATCACCAGGATGTCCGGCGTAAAGGCGGTCCATTCGAATCGCGTTTTCCATCCGGACTTGTTCAAGAGCGTGCCCTATATTCGCGCCCCCCAACTCTACGGCAAAAATCCCAACGACATGACGCCGTTTGCGAGCTTTCCTGATGGCGACGAAGGCCAGGGGATCTACATTGCCGTCATTGATACGGGCATTGATTGGACGCATCCAATGTTCGGTGGCGATCCCACTCCGCCGCGATTGGGGATCGGATTAAACTCAGCGTCGATTCCATCAAACCAAAAGGTCGTCTACTCGTTACCGTTGGCGGACATCGTCACCGACGGATTTGGCCACGGCACGCACGTGGCTTCAGAGGCGGCCGGTTATCTGGCGAATGCGCCGGGGCCCGACGGCATTCCTGGAACTGCGGACGACATTCCAATCCATGGTGTCGCGCCACAAGCGAAGTTGATGAGCTACAAAGTGTGCAGCGACTCGCTGTCAACGGCAGGCGAAGTCACTGCGATCGCCGGCATCGGCTTAGGCGGTTGTTTGTCTTCCACCATCATCATGAGTATCGAGGACGCGGTGTCGCCGCAAACGATCGATTTGCAGCCGAAGCCGATAGCCAACGTCATCAACATGAGCCTGGGAGGCGGAGGAGGTCCGGATGAACCGACCGCAGTTGCGTCCGACAACGTGACCTTGCTGGGCTGCTCAGTAGTGGCCGCGGCCGGCAATTCCGGTCCCGGAGAGGCAACGGTGGGCGCGCCGGCAGCAGGTCGCCGAGTTCTGTCGCCAGCCGCGAACACTGACCCGGGGTCAGGTGGCGATTGGTCCACTGACCTTCTGGTTGACTCGGCAGTTAGCGCCGCGACCACGGGCGCGGTGACACCGGCTAATAACTTTTCCACTGCTCCAGGGACAAATCGCTTGAAACTCTTTGCGATGTCCGGGAGCGCGGGATTGCCTGACAACTCACTGGCGCAGCGTTATGTCTATGTTGATAATCCGACCGGAACCTGGCCCGCAACAGTATCGGGTCGAATTGCTCTCGTGAACAACCTGGTAGTGGGCGGGCTTTTTTTCGACATCGCACTACAAGCTCAGAATGCCGGCGCCGTGGGTATGATCATTGCCGACGATCGAGGGGCAGTAAACGGCGTCAAGACACTTATTCCGGCCGCGACCATTTCCAGCACTGACTTCGCCGTCCTTGCTTCCCACGTGGCGAATACAAATGGCGCGATCTCAGATCTTCCGATGCGGATGAACCCGAGGTTCGCCGATCTCTTCGTCGGCGACGTCGCCGATTTCAGCTCTCGAGGACCCGTGCAGGGCTTCGGCCAGGTCAAGCCGGACATCTCCGCTCCAGGCGTTAACGTTCTAGCCGCTGCTCCTACTGCAAGCGTCGTATGGGCGCTCGCGAACTCAGGTCCGATGTACGCAACCATCAGCGGCACCAGCATGGCGACGCCGCACACCGCCGGCTCAGTCGCACTGATCAGACAAGCTCATCCGGATTGGACGCCGGACATGATTCGCACAGCGATGATCAATGCTGCAACCAACATGCGCGATTCGAACGGAACACCGAAGGCAGACGGTTCGGCTGATTCGATCATTGCACAGGGTGGTGGGCTCATCGATGTTTACCACGCAGCAACCATAAAGGCGCTGATGGGATCCACTGAGGATGACGGGAAGGGATCGTTCATTCTTGGCAGTCATTCATACGGTGAAGTGCCGGTCGCTAACAATCGCGTGACCAGTACTCAAAGCGTCACCGTTACGATTCAGGATCTTTCAGGTCAGGGTGGAACCTACAACCTGGGGGTCGCAAACAATCAGGACTTGCAAATCAACGGCATTAGTGTGGCGACGTCGCCCGCCAGCGTGACGGTGCCCGCTCATGGGTCAGCGACCTTTACCGTGAACACAACGTTTGACGGCAATCTGATTCGCGATCCGAATCTTCCGATTACGATCGTCAACGGCAACCAGGTTACTTTCTCAACCCGTCCGATTGAAACGCAGTGGTACGTTACGGCTCGACGTGGTGATGGCGGCGAGAGTTTGCGCATGCCGTTCTATTACAAGCCCGTCTTTTCACTTCCGCTTACCACCAGTACGGATACCAACACGTTCACTGGTACCGTCGCGGTTGGGGACCTCGATCTTGAAGTACAACCCGGAGTGGATTTCGTCGACATACCGGTGACGGTGGACTCCACCACATCCAGGCTCGAGGCCGAACTTGACTACTTTCCGACCCCGGTCGTAAGCAACCAGATTGTGAACCAGAACGTCGAGCTGGATTTCTTTCTGCTCGACCCGGATGGAAAGAGAATTGCCCACTCCGCCAACTCCAGCGGCGCGCAGCGCGTGAGCGCTATTACGGTCAATCGGCCCGGTACCTACACCTATCGAGTTGACGGAAACCAGTGCGCGGCCACCAACTTCACCGTTACCAGCACGCGGACCCACGGAAACATGTTGCCGCCGGCACTGGCTCCTATCTCAGGCGACTATGTCGACCCGCAGGGCAATCAAGTGAAGTTCACCGGCAACTTCCCTATCAGCTGGACACCGCAGGGCGGCGAGCAGGGATTCGAGATCGAGAAATCGACCGACAATCAGAATTGGGACATCCTCGCCGACGTCGATGGCAGCACGACCAGTTACACGCTGACCAATCAGGCAGACGGCCAATACTTCTTCCGCGTACGCGGGATAACTGCCGGGCAGATTGGGAAGTACGTGACTGCCGGCAGCAATGCTTCAAAAATCGTTGTAAGTCAACGGACGAAAGTCGATATCACCAGTCTGGTAAACCAGGCTGTATCGAACGTCTCTCTGACAGGCGGGGTCTTTCAGCTCAATCTGTCGCTAACCAATAATTCGGCCCAGACTTATCTGCCGCTGGTCGATCTGAATGTCATTGGCATCAATTCCGCTTCGGGCACAATCAGTGTCGTCAACGCCGACAATGGCAAGAACGGAAAGTCCGCGGCCAATGCGGCGCTGTTCGGCTATTCACAAAACATCGGTGCGGACGAGCAGTTCACGCCGGCTGAAGTAACGGGGACACGCACTCTTCGTTTCCAGGACAACGCGTCAGAAATGTTTACCTACGACGCGGTCGTGACGGCTTATGTCGGGACAGGCGGAGGTTCCAGTTCGAGCGCGGCGCCAGCCGGAGGTTCACAACCGCCGCCATCAGGTAGCAGCGTTCCGACCAATCTTGTGCCGCTGAGTAAAGTCACAGCCGTAATGCGCTTCACGGCTAATCCACTTACCAAAACGGTTACGGCGCAACTCGTGAGCTTGAAGTGACGAGGTCGGTTTCGCGGACAAGCCAGGTTGAAGAAATTCAGCCTGGCTTGAATTTTCCAGGTGGTTACGGACTTCGATAGTAGGCCTGAAAGAAAGGCAACAGAAAGCGTCGATGAGTTGTTAAGCCAACAAAGGAGAGACGGACATGTTGAAGCAGGCTGACGTCGCACGTTACTTCACATCAGTCATTCGGGTCAGACCAGGTTTGATCCTCGCGGTGTGTTTAGTAGCCAGTATCGGAGCTGCCGGGTGGATCCCTTCCTTGCATAACTCTTCGGTCGCGGCAGCCAACCCCGCAAGCGGTACAGTTTCGGAAGCCAGTCCGGAAATAAATTGGACGGGGGCCATCATGCCCGCCAATCCCGACCTGCTGAATTCGCCGAGGTGCAATGGCACGGACACCTGTGACAACTTCGCTCTTACGATTCAGCCGCCGGCGGCCGCCTATGGTCCCTACATTGTGGAAGTTCGGCTGTTGCCGCAGGGCGACTGGGACCTGGAGATTTACAATCCGGACGGAAAATACCGGACCAGCTCCGGCAATGGCGTTTACGCGGCTGAAATCGTGACGCTGTTCAATCCGCCCGCCGGCACTTACAGGATCGCTGCGTTTCCGTTTACTCCAGTCGTGGGTTCAGACGGAAACAGCTACGCCGCCACAGCCAGGCTTTTGCCGCAACCTCCGAGCGGGTCGGCTCCCGCGGGAACGGCGCCCGTAGGCTATGCAAATTTTCCGTGCCCGGTTGGCCAAACGTGCACGACCGGCTTCGGTGAGCCTTCGATTGGAGTGAACTGGAAGACCGGCAATGTCATGTTTGCCGGCGGCGGCACGCTCAAGACATTTCGCATAAATAACTTCAACGACCAGGCTACTCCGGCAACCGCCACCTGGACCAACGTCAGTGGAAATCAGCACATTGCCACTTCGCCGCGAGCGGCTGCGGATCCGATTCTGTTTACTGACTCGCGGACTGGCCGCACGTTCGCCGGTCAGGAGGAGGGGCTCACGCCCTTCGCGACGGTGGAATACACCGATGATGACGGCAACCTTTTTGTTCCCACTCAGGGTTCGGGCGTCGTATCAGGAGTTGATCACGAGACGATCGGCGGTGGTCCACTCGCTCCGCCTTTTACGCGGGATCCAAGCTTGCCAGCCCCATACCCCAACGGAGTCTATTACTGCGCTCAGGCTTTGGGGCCGGCGAATTGCGCTCTTAGTCTCGATGGCGGCGTCACATATGGCCACGCAATCCAGACGTGGACCACTGAATGCGGCGGACTCCATGGCCACCTCAAGGTATCGCCGGTCGACGGCACGGTATATCTGCCGAATCGAGGTTGCGGCGGCCGTCACGGGCTGGCCGTCTCCACTGACAACGGCATTACCTGGACGATTCGAACTGTTCCAAACAGCGCAACCGGCGAAAGCGATCCATCCATTGGCATCGCGACCGACGGCACCGTCTATTACGGGTTCGTTGACGGCGATGGCCACCCGAAGATTGCCGTCTCACATGATAAAGGAGCGACTTGGGACACTTGGAATTCCGACCGCGGTACTGCAACGTTCATCGACGTTGGAATTCCTTTCGGACTTCAAAACGCAGCGTTTGCAGACGTAGTTGCGGGCGATCCGGACCGCGCCGCCTTTGCGTTTCATGGCTCTCCGACAGCAGGACCTTTTCAGGATGCAAGCTTTAACGGCGTCTGGGATCTTTATGTCGCGCACACATACGACGGCGGCAGAACTTGGACGACGGTTAAAGCGACAAACGATCCTGTACAGCGTGGGTGCATTTGGTTGGGTGGGGGCACTAACCCGTGTCGCAACCTGCTCGATTTTATGGACGCCACGATGGACGCGCAGGGGCGTGTTCTCGTGGGGTTCGCGGACGGCTGCACCGGAGCCTGCGCGACCAATCCAGCCAACACCACCAAATCGGTATGGGCGACCATCGCTCGCCAGTCCAATGGTCTTGGTCTCTTCTCGGCATTTGATCCAAAAGGACTCACCGAACAAAACGTGAATTCACTGGTTGCTTTGCAAGTAACCAATCCGGCCTCGGCCTCCGGCATCAGCTCGTTCAATCTGGCGATCAAGGACACATCAACGCAGGCGATCTTCACGCCATTACGCGCCGAAGTTGGGCAAATCAGTTCAGCTTCCGGGCGGGTCACAGTCGCAAACGCCGATAACGCGCAGACTGGAACGGGCGCGAACTGGAGCTACAGCAGCCTGGTTGGCAGCGACAACGTGCTTTCCTCTGCGGAAGTCTCGGGCGCTCGCTCTCTGAAATTCCGTAACTCAAACAACGAATCGTTCACCGTTACTTTCAACGTCATCGGCAACTTGCCCTACACAGGCCCGAGCTGTTGCTCACCAACCGGCACTTCAAGTAGTGGCGGCGGCACCGGCGCCAATAGTCCAACCAGCTCATCGCCGTCAATTGGGAGCGCGACAAATTTGGTTTACCAAATCACGTACAACCCGGTGGTGAACACGATCACTGTTCGCTTGCTTGGTTCGCCCTGAGACGTTATCGACCGGCGCGCGATAAACGAGCGGTCCGGACGCGAAATGTTTTGAAGCAGTTTTTCTCTACTTGAAAAGAGGAGATAGAAATGTTCAGCAAAGCAAAGGTGCGACGATGCTTCTCAAGTATTAGTCGATTCAGACTGGCTCTAATGCTTACCCTGTGTCTAACGGGTGCTGCCGTTGCCTTGCTGATTCCGAAATCGAATGCGGCGTCGCCGCCGGCGTTCGGGCCGACTCTGCTGCATTTCAACGGCAACGCTCCGGAAGACAGCGGTTGCACCGGCGTTGGCGCAGTGGACGCTACTGGACCGTCCGCCAACAATTGCGCCACGCTGACCGCAACTGCCAGCCTGTCCTCCGAACCAGCCGCCAAGTGGGTCGCAGTCGCCGGAACAAATCAGGCTGCTGACCGGAACCAAGTGGATCCAAACTGGCTTTGGAACCTGAGCGGGCCGACGACATTGAGCGGCCCGATGACGATCAATTGGTGGCAAGCTTGCAATGCAGAATGCGTTGCGCTGGGCGGCGCCTGGCGCGTGCGATTGTGGGCTGACGGAGTTCAGGTCTTTACCCAGGACAACATCCCGGCGACCCCGGCCACGCCGGACGTGCCTTCGCTGCTTACTACTACTGTCAATCTTCCAAAGGTGACGGCGAACACCAAGTTTGTGATTCACATCGACACCCAGTTCAGTGATACAGGCCAGGGGGCGACGATTTTTTACGATTCGTCGCTGCCCTGCCCGGGCAATACCACTGGTCCTTGCGATTCGACAGTGACAATGCCGGTGGTCGATCCCAACGCTTCGCCCACACCTACGCCGGCAGCAACGGCGACTCCGACGCCCATGCCGCCAGGACCGGGCACGCCGAGGTTTCAGGTTTACGTCCCGACCAGTTCTTTCAGCGGCGGCGAACCGTCAATCGGCACGAACTGGCAAACCGGCAGTGCGATGTACCTCGCTAATTTCAGTCCGGTACGGATAGGCTTTGATGACGCCACGTCGCCAGCAAGAGATACGTGGACCAACACCAGCATTCCGTCGGCCGCCTCTCTCGATCCAATTCTTTTCACCGATCATATGCTGGCGCCCGGCATCCCGAATCGAACCTTCGTTTCACAATTGACCGGCCAGGACAGCATCACTTTTTATACGGACGACGATGGCCGCAATTATTCGCCGAGCCAGGGAGGCGGCATTCCCTCAGGCGTCGATCACCAAACAATAGGAGCGGGTCCATATAAGCCGAATACCACACCCGCTGCGTCTCCGAGCACGTCTTATCCGAACGCCATTTACTATTGTTCGCAGGAGGCGGCCACTGCGTTTTGCGCGCGCAGCGATGACGGCGGCAAGACGTTTGGCCCGGGCATTCCAATCTATGAGCTGCTTCAATGCACGGGAATCCATGGTCATGTGAAGGTCGCGCCCGATGGTTCCGTTTATGTGCCGAACAGAAGCTGCGGCAGTAAGGCGGCAGCGGTAGTTTCAAACGACAACGGCATTACCTGGACAGTTCGACCCAACCCAGCGAGCAGCACAACCGGCTTCCTGGTCGATCCGTCGGTTGGTATCGGCTTGAACAATGTCGGCAAGCCAACCGGCCAGGCAAACAACACGATCTATCTTGGGTATCAGGCTTCTGACGGTCATCCGCGGATTGCCGTTTCCCACGATCAGGGCAATAGCTGGGTCAATGACCAGGATGTCGGAACTCTTTTCGGCATTCAGAACTCAACCTTCCCAGAGGTGGTGGCTGGTGACGACAACCGCGCGGCGTACGCCTTCCTGGGTACGACTGTAGTCGGAGACTACACGAATCAGGCGACCTACAATCAAAGCGCGCCCTGGCATCTTTACATCGCCACGACGTTCGATGGCGGTGCGACCTGGACCACGACCGATGCCACGCCGAATGATCCGGTGCAGCGTGGCTCGATTTGTAATCTCGGAACTACCAGCTGCAACGGCCACAATCCAAACGATCGAAACCTGCTCGACTTCATGGATGCGACTGTTGATGCGCAAGGCCGCGTACTCGTCGGCTATCCTGACGGTTGCGTTGGAAGCTGTGTTAAGAAGCCCAGTGGCGTTCATCCAAACTCGTATACGTCACGGGCGTCGATAGCGCGCCAGTCAGGCGGCCGACGTTTATTTGCCGCTTTCGATCCGACCGAGCCTAATTTGCCGGCTGCGCCCAGGGCGAAAGCGGAGATTAGCAGCGCCGGCGGCCCGACTATTGTGTCGTGGCCGGCCACCGACGATGCCGGTGCGCCGATCAGTTCGTACAAGGTCTATCGAAGAGATGGCGCTAGCGGATCGTTCAACTTGCTCACGACAGTTTCAGACACCAGCTTTTCCGACACCAGCTTTACGGCGCCTGCGACGAGCAACGCGTATCGAGTCACGGCCGTCAATGCGTTCGGCGAAGGCCCGTACTCCGGCGAAGCCATTCCAGTCGTCGTTACTTTCGAGAGTTCCTGTGTCTATCCATACATCACGGTAGGCAGCGAGGGTATCGCGGGTACAGTACCCACAGATCCGACCGGTGGCGAGCTGACGATTCAGCGCCTAAATGTAGGCGAGCCATTCGCGAGCTGCGACGACAACTCTCTCACCTTCATTATGAAGGTGAATACTCTCGATCCACAGAACACGGGAACGGCCGTATTGCCGCCAAATTCAGACTGGCAAATTCTTTTTGGTATTACCGATACGGACGGCAACGCCCAGAGAGCTTACGTCGCAGTAGACACGTTCTCGCCAAATACGCCGGCAACGCCCAGAATTTCAATTGGCAGGCGAGATCCAACCGCGACGGGAACTTTGGACTCGCGCGTCTGTACAAATGATCTCACGAATAAATGTCCGGCCATCTCTGCCAGCTACAACAGAGACGGAACAATCGTATTCAAACTCAACCTGGCGACGCCTCTCAGTTTCGGCGCACCAGGGACTGGCGCCACTGGCACTCCGTTTACATGGGATGGTCGCGTGGCGGGAACAACAATTGGCGCCGCCCAGGTAATAACGGGAACGACTTACGTCCTGGCGGGGGCGGGCGCCGGACTATTAGAAAGCGTGCAAACAACCAGCGGCGAGGAATACACCAGAACAGGCAATACAGCGTGTGCCACGGGAGTGCCTAACGCCGGCGTTACCGCGAATCCAACATCCGGCACCCTTCCGCTGACGGTTAATTTCGATGCGTCTGCTTCAAGCGTCCCGCAGTCGTGCAACACTATAGCTTCATACGCGCTTGATTTCGGAGATGGCTCAACAGGTGTGCAATCGTCGCCTGCGTTTAGCCATACGTACAACAACGCCGGTGATTATACGGCGCGACTGACCGTTACTGATTCGGCCGGCCGAACCAGCACGAACGGTGCCCAGGTCGTGATCCATGTCACATCGGCTCCACCAACTCCTACGCCAACGCCCGCTCTGCTTCCGGCGCCGCAGGATCCTGGGCCAAAGGTAGGATTCCAAAACTTCGAAGCGCCCCCCACCCTGGTTAGCGTGACCTCGAGCAGTCAGGGACCGTCAGCTAAGACGGTGGAATACCTCGGGCACGACGCAGGTGAGCCTTCGATTGGCAACAATTGGAAGACGGGCACGACCATCTACCAATCCGATTTGCAGACTCTTTTTGTCACCTTCAACGACAACTGTCCTTCCGGCTCGCCGGCAACCTGGGTCAATCGACCGGCGCCGACTTCGCAGTTCGTCGATTCAGATCCGATCGGATTCACCGATCGGTATACCGGCCGCACCTTCGCGGGCGAACTCACATTGGCTTCGCCGACGTGCAAGACTTCATTCACGGATGATGATGGTCAAACATGGATACCAACTCAGGGAAGCGGCCTCGGCGCGAGCGTCGACCACCAAACAATCGGTGGTGGTCCATTCCACGCGCCTCTGACTCGACCGACCAGCGTCCCGGCACTGTATCCGGACGCGATCTATTACTGCTCGCAATTACCGCACGAGGCGTGTGCGCGCAGCGATGACGGTGGTGCTACCTACGGCCCAATCGTCGAAGTCGATCCGGTAGCCGACGCACACTGCGGTGGCTTGCATGGGCATATCAAAGTCGCACCAGACGGAACGGTCTATCTACCGTTCAACTACTGCGACGGCCAGGGAGCGACGATCGTTTCACAGGACAACGGCGTCACCTGGACCATTCAGCACGTTCCAAACACGGCCAGCGGTCAGAGCGATCCGGCGGTCGGCATCGATAACAACGGCCGCGCGTACTTTGCTATGTCCAGTGCGACCGGCAATGGCTCGCAGGCGGTCGTCGCCACTTCGGATAACGGTGGCCAGACCTGGCAGAACGCATACGACGTGGGCGCGGTGTATGGACTGAAGAACATCGCCTACCCGGCCGCCGTCGCGGCCGATCCGGGCCGGGCCGCGGTTGCTTTCTACGGAACCACAACAGCCGGCGACCTGTCGGCGAATGGCTTCCGCGGCCTCTGGCATCTCTATGTGGCCGAAACCTTCGACGGAGGGCAGTCGTGGACAACGACTGACGCCACGCCGAACGCGCCCATGCAGCGCGGATGCATCTGGACAGGAGGAGGGGCAAACATCTGTCGCAATCTGCTCGACTTCTTTGACGTGACTGTGGATCGAGAAGGCCGAGTCGAGGTCGGCTATGTCAACGGCTGCGCCGGAGGAAATTGCGCGCAGGCAGCGTCGACTGCTACCGGCAACGCGTACACGGCAACGGCAACTATCGCACGTCAATCAAGCGGTCGCAGACTGGTAGCCGCCTTCGATCCGCTGAACGCAATGAATGCCAAGTCCGCGCCCGGCATGCCGTCAGTAACAACGCGGCGCGTCGGCAACGTGGTTCACCTGGGCTGGTCTGAAGCCGACACCGGCAACTCAGCGATTCTCAACTACAAGATCATGCGAGGCACGGCGAGCGGCGCTGAAACCTTGCTCACTACGGTGACGGGAAGTCAGACGACTTACGATGATACGACGGCAACCGATACGAGCAAGACTTACTACTACAAAGTGCTCGGGTCGAACGGAGTTGGCACGTCGTGCGCCGCAAACGAGGTCGCCGCGCCTTACGTGGGCGATACTTGCGGCGGCCTGATCCTACAACGCAACGATCCAAGTCATCCGGAGAGTCTGCTAGCCGGCCAAAATCCGTCGTTGGCAATTGATTACGTCGCTGCGGGAGAGCCTCCGGGCACGAACAATCTGATGTTCCGAATGAAGGTCTCGAGCCTCGCGAGTGTGCCGGCCAATAGCAGATGGCGCATTGTTTGGAATTCAGAAACCGCGCCGGGCCAGCAGTGGTACGTCGGTATGCGCAGTGATGCCGGCAGCAACGTCAGCTTTGACTATGGAAACATCGCCACCGCAGTAGTCGGTTTGGTGATTGGCGTGCCTACAGAAACGGGTCGTGGGGCGATCAACGGCGCCTTTGCCGCGGATGGCACCATCACGATGTTCGTGCCGAAGACTCTGGTCGGAGATCCGCAACCCGGTGATCTGTTGGGTGCGGTGAACGGACGAACTTTCACCGGCGACACGTCGCAAACGAACACGCTCGAGCGTTCCACTCTGCTTATCGATCATACGTTCGTGAAAGCGCAGAGAGACAATGGCGCGCCGGCGGCGACGTATACGATTGCGGGAAATGTCGACTGCTCACCGTTGATCGAGCAGAACGTCAACTCGCTGGTCAGTTTGCAAACGAGCAATCCTGGCTCAGCAGCGGGAATAGGCTCGTTCAACCTGACGATGAAGAACACTTCAACGCAAACGATCTTTACTCCGTTGCGCGTCGAAGTCGCTCAACTGACTTCAGCGTCCGGCAAGGTCAAGGTGAACAATGCCGACAACAGTCAGGTGAGCGCGGGAGCGAACTGGGATTACAGCAGCAGCGTGGGTATCGACAATATACTTTCTGCCGGTGAAGTTTCCGGAGCGCGAACTTTGAAATTCAGTAACCCGAATAACGAAGCCTTTACCGTGACCTTCAACGTCATCGGCAACCTGGCTCGTTCTTCAGGAGCCGGACCAGCGAATAGTCCGTCAGGAAGTAGCGGTAGCCCGGGCGGTTCAGGCGCAGCGAGTGCGAGCGGCCCAGTCACTAACGCGGTGTTCAGCGTAACGTACAACCCGTTACTGAATACGTTGACGTGGCAAGTCATAAAAATTTGAGGTCATGGTACAGAACCGGGAGCGGACCGGGGACCCCGCGCGGGCAGCCCGCGTGGGGTGGTGGATGCGACCGGGTCAAGCACTCTACCTGGGTTCTGATTTGTTCGACCAAAACGCGCTGGTTAGAATGACGACGAAATTGCTTCGTTAGTAGAGTGCGAGTAAGCCGCGGTTCCGTAGCGCTTCTCTCGCCCCACTTGAAGGCCTCTCCGAGGATGTGAGACTCGGAGAGGCCTTTTTTTCGAGAGCCTGTGCGGTCGCTGGATGCTACAAACACAAATGGTAGTTGCTGAAAAGATCGACACTCGCAGTATTATGCTTGGTGGTTTATGTGCGTGCTCATTTTCTCGACCCACTAAATTGGAGGGCTGGACCCCGTCGCTATCGCTCCGGGTTCTGTACCGATCTTCATGCCGCTCGTCGCTGTTATCCCGCAACCAAATGCGCCGGTCGAACTGCGCGAGGTCCCTACCCCTGAGTTGGAAACTGACTCAGCTCTGCTCGCAGTCGAACTCTCGGAAGTTTGCGGCACAGACGTTTATCTTCAACAAGGACGATTGCAGGGAGTTCCCTACCCGCTGGTTCCCGGTCATGTTTCAGTCGGCCGTTTAAGTAAGATTCGCGGAACGCTTCGTGATGTCGAAGGGCAGGTGTTTCGGGAAGGCGACCGCGTCACCTTTCTCGATGTCCACCGCACCTGCAATGCCTGCTGGTACTGTCTGGTCGCCAAAGCGACAACGCGCTGTCCGGAACGAAAAGTTTACGGCATTACTTACGGACTCGATGACGGACTCTGCGGTGGCTGGGCCGAACAGATCTATTTAAAGCCCGGAACGCACTGCATCCGCCTCGACGCCGATCCGGAAACATTCATGGCCGGTGGTTGCGCTCTACCCACCGCGCTGCATGCTGTCGAACGCGGTGACATCGCGATCGGCGACACGGTACTGGTGCTGGGATCGGGGCCGGTAGGCATCAACGCAATCATTCTGTCATTGATGCGCGGCGCGCTCAGAGTCCTCTGCATCGGCGCGCCTGCGCTTCGTCTTACGGCAGCAAAGGAAGCCGGCGCGGGAGAAGTGCTCAACTTTGCAGAGCACAATGAACGCGAAAAAACGGAATGGATTTTAGAGCGAACCAACGGGCGCGGCGCCGACGTGACGATCGAAGCGACGGGTGCGCCGGATGCAGTCGTCCAGGCAATGCGTTTTACGCGTGACGCCGGACGAGTAGTAATCGTCGGCCAGTACACGGATCACGGACCAACCGCATTCAACCCGCATCTTGATCTGAATAAGAGGCACCTGGACGTGCGCGGTTGCTGGGGCTCTGACTTCTCACATTTCTACCGCAGCGTGCAGCTCACTTCCGATCCGGTTCGATCGGCGCCATGGGCCGCGTTCAAAGGCAAACTCTCGCGTTACGCTCTCGCTGAGGCGAATGAAGCGTTGGCTGATGTTTGTGCGGGACGTGTGCTGAAGGCGTTGATTGAGCCGCAAGGGGAAGCAAGTGTTCGGCACCGGCGATCGTTCTAACCGGTGTTCCACAGTTTCAGCGGACGGTGCAGAAAATTGTATCTCTTCTTTAATGCGAGCGTGTCGTAGTGAGAATCTCTTGGAGGGTTCGCGAAGCGATCACTTCATCTTTTAGAACTTCAATAAGGGGGCCCCACTCTTCAGGCGTCGGATCCAAGTTGACCCATGAAACCATGAAGTCGAAGTTAGGTTCCGTGTTTAATCAGGCGAACAGGAATCCCGCGGATCGCGCCCACTAAGAAATCGACTTCACGCCGCGGCAGATCGCAATGACCAATGCTCAGATGATTTCAACGCGAGAACTTATTCACCCCACGCAATAAGTGGCGGGACCCCGTCGCTACCGCTCCGGGATCTGTATCGAACTACGTTTTACGCTTCTTTTGTCCCGTGCCCGTATCCAAGTCCACTGGCGCCGGATAGCCTTTGCCCCTCAACTCCGCGATTTCAATCACGATCTCCTTCTGGTTCTTCGCCGCGCGGGGCAGCGTTTTGGCAGCAGTTGATTTCTTTTCAGATGGCAACGACGAAGCGGTTGCGCCCTTCTCAGCCATTGCGCTCTGCTTCGCCTTGGGCCTTGGCTGGGCGGTACTGGCGCCGGACATCTGGGCCAAAGCACTTAAGACTTGCGTTCGCTCTTCCTCGCTTAGATCGGCTAAGCGAACTCCGTTGGCTTCGAGCACCGTTCTCAGATTTTCTTCAGTGTTCGTGTCCTGATCGTAGATGTCGCGAAAGATGTGCAGTTTTCCATCCTCGACCACAATCGTTTCATAACGCAGCTCGACCGGTATTGCGTTAGGGAGTTTCACCTGTTTCGTTTCAGTCTTGGCGCGCGCGTAGGCGGCGATATCGGTATCGGTCAGGTGTGCGCCGCCCAGCTGCGCCAGAACTTTCGCAAAGTCCTGCACCTGCGGTGTGGTTAGTCCAACACATCCATGTGAAGCAAAGGTGCCAAGTTTTGCCGGCGACTTGCCGCCATGAATCAGCGACGGCCCGCCAATCGGAATCTTAATCGGGCCGAGCGGGTTCAACTTGCTGCCGGCCTCGACTTTTTCTCCCACGCTGACATCTTTCATCTTTGCCACCCAGGGTTCGTCAGGCGGGGTCCAGGTCGGATTGAAAATAATTGTCCGCGCTTTGCGCAAACCCGTCGGTAGCGGAAACTGCGGATACCCGATTCCGATCTTGTAAGACTTGATCAGCCGCCCCGCTTTAAAGACATCCATCCGGTAGGCCGGCGCATTTACCACTATCCGCGAATCCGTCGGCACCCTGTTAGGGCTCCGGACATCGTTTGAAACTACCCTGCCTTCGTTTGGAGCTGGTTGAGTAGCAGTTTTATCGGTGACGCTTTCGTTATCACTACTCCATTGCTCCGCAATCAAAGCTTCGAGTTGCTGTTGTTTCTCCGCCCCGATCAGCGCCGTGATCTTTTCTTTTGCTGTGGTGCGCGCGCTGGCCGTCTCTCCGGTGGAGGCGCCCGCGTTTGCTTCGCTGAGTTTGGCGGTCTCAGCATGAGCGGCCTGCTTCAACTCAGTGATTTCGTTATCCGTAAGTTGCAAACGGTTCTTGAGCAAAACTGAAGCAGATTCGTTTGCCAAAAACGCGTCGAGCACCGGCAAGGTCAGCTCTTGCGTGTTTGAAGTCTTTTCGCCGATCGGCGCGGGCGACACAGTGGCGGTGGGCGTTGGCTTTAATGTGACATTCGCATTGCTATTCGCCCGTTTCGTCGGTTCCGCAACGCATGCTGTCACGAGCAGGCAAGCCGCCATAAGAAGGACCGATCCTAAATACTGCTTCATTCCTGGTACTCTCCCTGTTCTTTGTTATGCGGCTTTGTTCGGCAATGCATGTGCCGTGCGGCCAAATCCTCTTTGCGTCTTAGATTTTTCTCTGCGCCTTGGCGCGAAACATTCCGCGCTCCTTCGTAATCCCCCCTGGCTTTGGACGATAAGCGAACGGTGCTCTAAATGACTTCCGTTCAGAATCCTGTCTGGAGAGATTGCGTCTTACTTTCGCAGCAGTGGATAAGGATTGATGTTGACGCCGTGCCAGAACTCTTTGGGATTCGAGATCTCCGCGATCGAGAAATGCAGATGGTAGTTTCCCGGACCGGCGTTTCCGGAATCGCCAACATAGGCGATGGTTTCCCCTTGTTTGGCGAAATGCCCTTCGGCCAGACCATCGGCATATCGATCGAGGTGCGCGTAATAATAGACGAGCTTGCCGTCCACGCTCAGTTGATAAATGGTCGTGCCGCCGCTCGCGCTCTGGAATAACTTCACGATAGGTCCGTCGGCCGCGGCAATAACCGCAGTACCGCGCGGAGCCGGGATATCAATCGCGTCGTGAATCCGTCCTTCCGCACGCGACTCAGAGAACGTATCGCGCAACTGCTCAGGCCGAACGCCCGCAACTGGAATTATTAATCCGGTTTGTGAGGTCGATGTAGGCTGGGGAACCGCCGGCGAACTGTTGTTTAGTGGCGAAACGTTTGCAGGCGGAGCCGGCTCGACGTCTTTGGAATTATTTTGGGACTGATCGCGGGAACGCGAAGTCGGCGACGCGATAGGCGATTGAGACCATGTGACTACGTTGCGACGACCGTCTTTCGACATTCTGCTCAGCCGCGCAACCAGCGTTGCGATCGCCGCTAGGATTGCGACTGCGGCGAACAGCGTGCGCGTACGAGGATGCCTTGCCCATTTCATTTAGCTCACTTGAGAAACCTGTTTCGGAAGTCAATCTGCCTTGTCGGACAACGCAAGCACTCCTCAACTTATTAGGGTCTTCAAAGGATAAGCGGTGACTGGAAAGGGCACAACCCCTCGCCGTCTAATGACAGAATTTGTGAAGGCTGGTGAGAGGAAATAACGCTGGTTTCAGCCTGCGGAGCAGGCGACAGCATGAAGCCTGGGGCGTAAGCCCCAGGGAAGAATTGAACCAAGACTCCAAGCCCGCGAAAGCGGGCGACAGGGGGCGATGCTAACTTTCAGCTTCGTGTGTTTGAGCCGCCGATTGAAAACGATCGCTCTGCCGCCCGCTTTCGCGGGCTCATCATTGTTGCTGACCCGAACCTGGGGTTTCGCTGCGCTTCACCCCACGCTTTATGCTGTCGCCTGCTCCGCAGGCTGATTCCAAAACCTAAACACATTGCTATCAAGCTATTGGCCCGAAGCAATCACATTCCCAATATTCTTCTCTCGCAGCAGACGATTAAAGTTGGCCACGTCTCCGCTGACAATATCGTCCAGCCTCTTGCGCAGCGAAGCCAACTGCGCCTTGAACATTGTATCGACTTCGAGTTGTTGGGTGGTGGGGGCAAAGTCCCCGCTGTTGACTCCGCTCGCGAGGTAGTTAATCTTGCTGATCAGCTTTGGCGGGAAACGGACTGTGTCCTGTCCCTGCCCGGTAATCTTTCTTTGCACCAGATTGTCTTCGACGTCGATCAATTTCTTGTCGAGATCGTCAGCCGCGAATCGTACATCGGCGTTGGTTCGCAGCAGCGACCTTAAATTCTCCAGCTGCGCCCGAATTGATTCGATCTGGTTGACCATGTCAGCGGCTGCCTCGAGGTCCTTGCGCAGATCGAGCAACATCGCAACCTGCTTTTGAATATCGCTGTCGTTGCCCGCGACGTTGGGATCTTTCAGCACTGTCAAAGGCTGACTGAGTTCCTGGCCGTCGATCGTCAGCTTCACCGTGTAAGTTCCCGGCGGCACTAATAAGGCCATGCGCCCGCCCTCGGGCAGAGGCCGCCAGCCGTCGGGACCAACGCGAACCTCCGGCGCATAAGCGGGACTAGTGCGGAGGCGAACTTCTTTCGACTGTTCACTGCGCAGATCCCACCAGACCCGATTGATGCCCGCGTTGCGCGTACCGCGAATAGTACGTACCGTCTTCCCTTCTGCATCGACAATTTTGATCGAGGGCTCTGCTTTGGGCGCGGTTTTTGAATAGTAATTAATCGAAGCGCCGTAAGGTGGATTTTGGCCCGCCGTTGGATCATCCGGGGACGAGTACGGCACAGTGATACCGCGGAAACGATAAGCCGCTCGCGGAGTGAACAGGTACGCAGGTGAGTTCAGCACCTCGGCGTTTGCCTGCTGCAGTGGGGTGATGTCGTCAAGAATCCAGAACCCGCGTCCATACGTGGCTATAACCAAGTCGTGAAAGTTTTCCTGAATCGTGATCCAGTAAACCGGCGCATGCGGCAGATTGCTTTGCAGTGGTTGCCAATTTGCGCCGTCATCGTACGAGACGAAGAGACCGCCTTCGGTGCCTGCATATAACAAACCCGGCCGCACTGGATCTTCGCGCACACAGTGGGCATAGCTGAGCATCGTGTGGGGAATGCCATTGGTAATCGCCTTCCAGGTCTTGCCGTAATCGGTGGTCCGATAGATCCAGGGATCGCGATTGTTGACCTGATGACCATCGACTGTGAGGTAAGCCGTGCCGGCGTTGTAGCGCGAGGGCTCGATATTACTAACCGTGCCCCAAGAGAGCATGCTGGGAATATTCTTGGTAACGTTGGTCCAATTCTTGCCGCTATCGCGGGTGACTTGGACGATGCCATCATTCGTACCGGCCCAGATAACCCCTGCTTCTTTTGGTGATTCGGCAATCGCGAAAACGACCGGCGCGTACTCGACTCCGATGTTATCGCCGGTGAGACCGCCTGAGAATCCCTGCTTGCTCTTATCATTCGAAGTAAGATCCGGGCTGATCACTTGCCAGCTATTACCGCCGTCGGTCGTTTGATGAACGAACTGACTGCCGACGTAAACCTTGTTGTGATCGTGCGGCGAGATCGTCAGCGGCATGGTCCATACAAAACGATATTTCAAGTCAGCCGCGACGTTGCCGCTGGCATTATCCGGCCACACTTCGACGTTGCGCGCCTGCCCCGTCTTAATGTTGTAAACCTCGACGATGCCGCCCACGCTGCCCGATCCCGACGCGCTGGACCAGATGATGTTGTTATCGACCGGATCAGGTGTGGACCAGCCGCTCTCGCCGCCGGCGACGTTGATCCAGGCGCTGCGCGGTATTACTCCACCACCGAAGCCGCCACCACCGCCGGTGCGGCTGGGCCCGCGATACGACGGACCATCCTGCCGGTTGCCGTAAACGTAATAAGGAACCAGATTATCAGTTGTGACGTGATAGAGCTGGCCGTTCGGCAGTTGAATCCTCTGCCACGAGCGGCCGCGATTC